>Ga0268263_1001084_pt1 | contig 27904 bp, 24 predicted proteins | sample Biomet5_FD_190358 | JGI IMG/M metagenome (GOLD analysis project Ga0268263, IMG submission 190358) | Microbial communities from bioreactor (seeded with sewage sludge) at LBNL, California, USA - Biofuel metagenome 5 (SPAdes) (version 4) | ecosystem: Engineered > Bioreactor > Anaerobic >... | reverse complement strand
ATTAAGTAAATGAGCCAGTAAGACAGCATTTACAACGCAGATAATACATACAGAAATCCCCAGTAAATTAAAAATTTCATTGGCATGATTAAGATACGATGTAGTTTTTATTAAATCTGACAGGGATCCTCTGCCAAAATGATAGGGGCTTAGTATGGGTACAATGTCCAACCATTCAACCCCGAATAAAAGTAAGATCACAACAGTACATTTATATGCTATGCTCCTATTCAAGTTTTTCATTTTGCTAACAATCAATACTACTAGCGTCATTGTAATAGCAGGAACACCAAAATCGTAGGTTACACCGTGGAGATAATAAATACCTTCATAAATACAGGGAATAAGAAAAATTATAAACCAACGAATCCACCACGCTCCTCCTGATTGAAAGGCACCAACTCCCTCCGCAAAAAGTAGTGCACCCATATAAATTGGCAGAGCACGAATAGTATTCATCACAACTAGACGAATAGCAGCCATTAACAAACTATTAATATTTCCTGTATCAATACTGTACAATATCCTTTCCATAATACCGGAATATTCCAATCTAATTATAGAAGGCGCCTGTAACCCAATAACCATAAGGACTATTCCCCAAATGATTAAACGCCGATTGTTTTGTGCAATATCTCTTAGTTGGTTCACTGCCACCACTCTTTTCTTTTGCCATAATACAATAACAAAAGCATCCCGATAATCCAACCACTAATGCCAACTTTTAAACCGCTAGGCAGCATAGTTGTATAAAACACCTTACTCGTGCCTGGTTGAGTACCATTGTAAATACCGTATTCTGCAGCAAGACGGTGAATATTAATTAAATGAATAACTGCACGATTTGTTTTAATGAATTCTGCGGCTAAGCCATTACTTATTACTAAAGATGGTCGATATCCTCGCGTTAATCCTTGACGTAAAAAAGCATCGTGTCCATGTTCTCCAAAGATTACATGATTGCCGCCCACATTAATGAGAACATTTGGCAACACCCCATTGTTGGCTTCTTTGTACAAGGCTATGCGTTTATCAATAGCTTCCGTTAAATATGTGCTGTTCATAAAAGGAACTCCTGAACGTGCAATAGCCAAATGTATATCTGCTATGCCTTCTTCAGATAATCCATGTCCTTGGTCTTGTCCTCCTCCGATAGTAACAGCATTAGATTTCCATTGCCAAATACCGGCCTTAACCAAACTTTGTTCCATATCCAACCAAGTGTAATTTGCACGATTTGCTCCCCAGCTGGACGCCCCCACTGAGCTAACAACTACAGGTCTAATTCTCATCGTATCTATGGCAGAAAATGCAGCAATATTAAGCGCAGGGAAAGAACCAGACATATTTACGGCAACCACATCGCCCGGCTGTACACCGGCACGGCTTAACATATCTACAATAACAGCAGCAAAATCAGGTTCCTGTGACAATATTTTTGCATCATGAGCTCCCAGGGTAGTAGTAATGGGAGTATATTCCTCTCCTATTAATTTACTGCCAATTATCTTTTGAGCGGTAATAGTCTTGGTCACAGCTTCCATTTCTATGCCGTAAAGGTTGCTTTTCTGCAAAAGAATATACTGCCTACAAAAAATTAAAAACAATATATTGATAATTGCGAGGTTTATCAAAATAGTCCTTCTTTTCATTATCAACATCAACCTTCCGCCACTAGCACAACCAGCCTAGTTAGGACCACCGCTACTGATAACCATAGCACCGTAACAGAAAAACCCTGCTTAGCAAAATCTTTGGCAATAAGTCCAGGTATTAAGTAGCCAATAACTGACAGTCCCAAATTATGCATTGGATAAAGGAGCAAAAGGTAGGATGCTATCTGAGAAAAAAGAATACCCACCAGCAAATATGCTACGAATAGACGCCGCCCGTAGAGCAACGCGTAATTCTTAACCAATTCAACAAGTCCATACGTAAGAAGAGCAGCCAAGATAGTACCAACAATCCACCTTGGCTGCAGAATAAACATAGACAAATACCCAGCAACAACTATGCCGCCAGGAGAAAACCCCGTAAGCTCGGTAATAAGTAAGGAAATAGCAATTCCAGAAAATAAATATAGATGCATATTCCCTATCCCCCATTCAACTTTGCACGAAATTCTTCAGATAACCCTTTTATGTTTCCTGCAGCAAAAATAGTAAGACTTTCGCCCCTTATTTTAGCAATTATATCTAACAAATTTTTAAAAGCATTTGTTTTCGTTTGCAATAAGAAAATCTTGTCCTTAGTAACGCCCTGCCTGAGCAAAGTTAACACAGCAAACCCAGTATCACCTGCTACAATTATAGCATTTATCGGTTTTTTGGCAAATAACTCACACAGCTGTGCCGTACGAAATTTCCTGTCTTCACGACAATTTAACAAGACTATTACCCTGTCGTGCTTTTGCAAATAATGATTCCATAACCAGAGTGTTGATTCCGGATCATTTGCTGCCAGAACATCAATTACTTTTATTTGCTTTCCGCAAGCCGAAAATTCAGAAACATGGCAATTTCCAGCATCAGGATTAGCTTGTCGCATTCCACTAAGAGCAGTTGCAGAATCTATACCCGCTAGTTCGCAAACTTTCAGCGCAATAGCCACATTTTCCGGCACTACTTCATAAGGAAATCCTTGAAAGTCCTCTTGTGGCAACTCTAAGTAGTCCGCTGGAACAACTTGAGTATTTTTGCAATATTTGTCCAATAGCAGCTTTGCCTGGGGCGTAGTAACTAAAATTCCACATTTTGGAATAGTATTGCTTAATGCTGCTGCCACATCTATTAAACTACTTCCCATAACATCTTCATGGTCAACACGAACATTAGTTATAACTCCTATATGTGACTGTATAAGACGCCTTTCACAAAAAGCCTGTAGTTCAGGGCGGATGGCCATGCATTCAAAAACTATTGTATCAGCACCATTGTCCACAGCTGTTTTTACAAGTTTAATATTCTCTCTAATATTGGCTGGCCCACGTCTGCTAATAAGCTCTTCTGTGCCATCAGGGAAAATAAATTTAGGCTCAGTCCCGGTAGTCTTGGCAAATACTTTATGCTTACCATTTCTAAGCCCAGCAGCAATAAGCCTAGTCACACTGGATTTTCCTCTAGTTCCATTCACATGAATCCTTAAAGAAAGTCGCCCTAGGTTACTATTATGCTTACTATTTTCCAAATATAAAACTGCCAAAAACAACGCCAATATCACAACATAAAATAACAACTGATTCATAAGCTACACCTTTTATAAATTATTTTGCAATGATACCAGTGCTGGCTACTAAAAATTTAGCAATAGTAAAGCTGTATTTTACTCTATCCTCTATAGGCTGCTTATCACTAGTCTCTATTGTAAAAGCAGGAACCTTTAGAATGGTATTTGCATAATAGGCAGTACTGCCTGCAATAGGATTGGCTAAAACATTAAATTTTTTTTTGTCCTCAGTAATATCTTTATTTACGTACTCCATAGCATCCATAGCTAAGAGAGAACTCACATCATCCTTTCCCGGTAAAATGCTCTCACCCAAAGACTTCTGATTTTCGGCATTAAAGGCATAGCCCTCATGCAAATCAAGCACCATTGCAACTTTGTACTGTTTCATAAGTTGTACAATACCATAAGTAAGTTGCTGGGAGGGTGTTCCGCTAGCTTTGCCAGGATAAGCACGATTTAAGTCCCCTACTTCCGGCAATGTTCTAATGTTTGCCTGCAAAGCAGTTTCATTGGCCCTGGGAATAACAATTAAAGTTCCCTTTATTAATTTAACATCACAGAACTTTTTTGCGGCCTGAGCTCCTGCCGGTTCATTACCGTGTACACCACCTACTACCATTACCGCCGGACCAGGGTTAGCTGATTCATAGATAAAAGCAGGAGTAGCATAGGGAGTATCCTTCATTAGCTGCACAGTAGTAACCTTTTGAGGTACTGGTTCAGGCAGTGTTTTTTCTGCGGTAACTGCAGTCTTCTTGGTACCATTAGCACAACCGCTTAAAATAAGTACTAGCAATAAGAAAGTAATGTAAAAGTACTTTTTAATCATATCGCGCTTCCTCCAATCCAAAAGCCAATTTCAACATATAGAATACTACCCCATAATGTCAATAAATATGGCCTAAGCTTTACTAAGTGCTTATAAATAGAACCCTAATCCATTTTTTTGCAAATCTTGGTAAGAAGGCACATTCGTAATAATAATGTGTTGCGCTTTTTTCGTGTCAAAAACTTTTATTAGTTCCATTATACCAGAAATATGTCGACCTACACGTTCTTCGATAGGATGTCCTGCATCCGTAAATGGCACAAACAAACGTCCTTGCTTAGCAGCTTGGACATATAAAGGATCTTTACCATCAATAATACTCAGGCTAGATACTTTACCACGCAAACGACCCTGGGAAGGATTAGCCGTTTCCATAAGAGTTGCCAAGGTATCACTATAATCTCCCCACTCACGATGGGATAATCCATGAAAATTATTAGGAGAAGGTTCCAAGCGCATCTCAATACCATCTAACTGTAAGTTCATTACTGCTTCAGCAGCTATTAAATCCATAGCTCTTTCATGAGCAACCATAGCATTAATTACCGGATACTCAGGAGATGCTTCGTGTAAATCTACGGAAATATCAGGTTTTTCTGTTTTAATAACTTGCATTATGCCATACGCAACTTGCTCAGTGAAGTTACCATCAGCTCGGCCCGGATAAGCTCTATTTAAATTGCGCGTATCACTACCGGCCAAAGTTTGTCCTGAACCTGCATGTACATAAATATCAGGGTCAGGCCATTGATCAATAGGATTGGTGGCGCGAGAACCAAAACGGAACTGTCGATCACCATGAGCAGTTTTGATATAAATATATGAAGGAGTACCCTCCATAGCGTCAGAGTGGCTAAAACCACTGTTGTTCCCTCTTGGGATGACAATTAACCGCCCCTCTTCAGGTTTAGCATTTTCAACTAATAATGTAGCCGCTAAATAACCCGCCGGTTCATTGGGATGAGTACCACCTAAAACAAAAATAGTTCCTCCCGGTTTACCGCTATCCAAAATATATACCTCTGTATCTCCAGCCGTACCCTTCAACCCACTAAAATAATCGCTTAAATGCTTAACTTCCGTTACGCCTGGGCCGGCGTTGATTTTGGCAGGAGTTCTTCTTGCTTTATACTGTGGTGTCACAATAGAAATAAGTATTACAACAACTGCTATCATAATACCAGCTGTCTTATAGCTTCCTTTCATCGTATAGCCTCCTCACACTATCATAGCGAGCCGCAAAATAAACGGAATTAGCGTCATGGCTGCCATTACTTGAATGTTAACTTCCTTCTGTGTGAACATATCCCAAATCAATATAACAGATATTATCGCAAGAATTATCTGATAAACCAATTTCATCATATCTGCGTCCCTCCTATAAAAGTATTTTCGCAACAGGCTCTGCGAATTGAATGATAAGCATCCCAACAACAATTGCCACAGCAATTGGTATTAGACAAGGCTTAGTTAACTCCATGTAATTAGGTTCGCCAATTATCTGAGCAGTAACAACAGGTGTTAAAGCAACAGGTGGTGTAAAACTCCCCATCGCTGCAATTAAAGAAAGGGCAGAAATTATAATTATTTGGTTGGAACCTAATAGTCCCAAAGCAAACGGCACACCCAAAACACTTGCAGAACCAAAAACGGAGATACCACCTAGAGCAGGTAGAGTTATAGCCATACCAATGAGTAACAAGTATGACGGAAGCCCTAAGATATTGACAACAATGTATCCTCGTAGACCAACCATGGTCATAATCTCCAAAAGCATGCCCACGCCTAATAATAAGCTGACAATAGGCAAAATATCGTTAACCCCATCTTTAGCAACCTGTGGGATAGAAAAATCATGTTTGCTAAGACACGCCAAGGCAATGGCAATAACAAAGGTTAAAGGCAAACCTGGGTCCGGGATGCTTTGAGGAAACATTTTAGGTACAACCATCAAAACTACCATGACCAAAAGTGGCAAGTACAATAAGAAGCCGCCTTTTGTTTCTTGTTCTTTAAACTTTTCTACAACCGCATTTAAATCCGCTTGCTTTGCATATCTATATCCCATGAATAACGTGGAAAAAATTGCCAAAGGCAATACTATGATCATTAGGACTGAATTAAACCCTATATACGGAACATCCATGCCTGCCCCAATAATCATAACAATAATATTTACAGGGGGAGCAATCATGCCATATACGGAAGCCATCGTAATTATAGCACCGGCAACATTTCGTGGCATTCCAAGTTGTAACAACACCGGTGCCAGCAAAACTCCTGTGCTTAATACAGAAGCCGAGCAGGAGCCGGTAATAGCACCCGGAAACATAATCAATAAAGTAATAACAATCAGCAAAGTTATGGGGGAATGTCCAAAAGTAACTATCAATTTTTTAGTCAGAGCCTTCAGAAGTCCATTTTTGTCGATTATCTTCATGAAAATCATAGCGGTAATAAGCACCAAGGAAACATCCAAATAACCAAACATACCGTTAATAAGACTTTCAAGTACTGTCAAATTTACATGTCCAGCTGCCAAAGCCATAGCAATACTTGTAATTGCTAAAGAAATGCCTATGGGCAGTTTAAGATACATAAATGTGCCCACAAAAACAACTATTAAAACACCTAGCAACATTAGTTCCACAGAAGTATTCCCCCTCCTTGTTAATTGGATTTTTCGAATTAGGAGTTTTTTAACACGTGCACATTTTATAAGGGCAGCGGCCCAGCAAAAAGCTGAGCTGCCGCCTCTATAAACATGCTTAAGTTTATTATTTAAATGCTGCTTTCATAAATTTTCCAACATCTGCAACGTTAGCAGGAAAATCAATAGGTTGCTTATCTGAAGAAGCAATCTTAGTAAAAGCTTTATCTTTATCGCCATCAGCAACAACAATAAGATAATTTGCGTCTTTAGTTAACGGAATAAAACGATCCGTCAATTCACCGCGACGAGCAGACCCACCAACATGTAAGGCAATGATTTTCATTTTCTTTTCTTTAGCTGCAGCAATTAAGGCTTTTGCCCTTTCTTCTTCCTGAGCAAGATTTACGCCGGCAGCGCCCATACCTTTGGAACTACCACCAATTACCATCATCAGTGTTTTGTTACCATCTAAGGCAGCAGGCCTTGCTGCTACATCAAACTTATACTTCAAACCATTACGTTCAGCTAAGGCTTTGACCATTTGAGCATCAGCACTTTGGCCAATAGAAGTAATCAAAGCTGGTTGTTCAAACTCAGCTGCCTTTAGTCCGCTAACTGCTGCTCCAGAAGAAGCAGCAGGCTTAGCGTCTTGCTTGGCACCACCACAACCTGCAAATATTACACAAGCAATTGCCAAAATACAACCACATAAAGTTCTCTTTTTCATTTCAATACTCCTTGTGAACATTTAATAGAATCAATTAATAACCAACGGCCGCCCCATCACGTCTAGGATCTCCACCACCATGAAGCTTGCCATCAGTGCCAATCAAAACGCCCTGTACGCCCCCGAAGAACAAATCATTCTTGTCCTTCAAGTTGAACTTGTATCCCATATCAGTCAGTTTTTTCATGACATCTTCGGAGAATACCTTTTCAATATCGGTAGCAGGATTGTTAGGATTATGGAAACGACCTGCTTCAATAGCCGGCTGCATATCCATACCAAAATCAAGGATATTGACCAACACATTAGCAATTGCAGAAATAATACGAGGACCACCAGGGGTACCAACAGTCAAGACCGGCTTGCCATCCTTAAGAACGATACAAGGAGCCATGCTGCTTAAAGGTTTCTTGCCGGGAGCTATGGAATTAACTTTGCCAAACTCATAGCTAAAGTCATCCATTTCATCATTCATCATAATGCCCGTACCTTCTGCTACCACGCCGCTGCCAAAGAAATCATTTATAGTTTGAGTAACGCTGATCATATTACCATCTTTATCAATAATAGAGAAGGATGTAGTGCTAGCGCGCTCATAAGGAATAGGATCTCCCGGTTTCAACTTGTCCGGACTGGCTTTCTTAGGATCAATAGTATTACGCAGCTGTTCTGCATATTTTTTGTCCAAAAGGCCACTAGTAGGAACTTCAACAAAAGCAGGATCACCCATATACTGATTACGATCTGCAAAAGCAAGTTTTTGCGCCTCGATGAAAGAATGAATATATTCCGGAGAACCGGCTTTCATCTTAGCAATATCATAGCCTTCTAAGATATTTAGCATCTCAGAAACAGTCAATCCACCGGAAGAAGGCGGAGGCAAAACATCAATCGTATATCCACGATAAGTAGTTTGCAATGGTTCACGCATAATAGCATGGTAGTTTGCCAAATCTTCCTTAGTAATCCACTCTCTGCCAGCATCATTAGCAAAAGTCTTAACAATCGCATCTGCTATCTCGCCTTTATAGAATACATCAGCTCCGCCTGCAGCAACTTTCTTCAGACTTTCGGCATATTCTTTATTTACAACCTTGTCACCAGCCTTTACAGGCAAGCCATCTTTGTAAAAAGTTTTATCAAAAAAGGCTTTCTTTCCTGGGAATTTGTCCAATCTTTCAAATTCTTCTACGGCAATCTTAGCCAAGGTATCAGATACTACTATACCGCTTTCAGCTTGTTTAATAGCAGGTTGTAACAAATCTGCCCATTTCATGGTACCAAATTTCTTATTAATCATATCCATACCACTAACTTCGCCAGGGACAGCAACAGCAAAGTAACCATTTACAAAGGTATTCTTAGGAATCTTTCCATTCTCGTCAAGCTTAAAAAATTCTTTTTGGGCCTTACCAGGAGCAACTTCTCTGAAATCAACTACATAAGTCTTTTTTTCCTTTGCTACATACAAGATAGCAAAACCGCCACCACCCATACTAGAAGCATTTGGTTCAACGACACCCAGTGTGAATGCAGTAGCGACAGCAGCATCAAAAGCATTACCACCCTTTTTCAGGATTTCCAACCCAGCTTGTGAAGCAAGTGGATGGGCAGCAGCAACAACACCGTTTGTAGCAACTACATCACGTTTTTGAGTAGCCTTGGTCGGTGCTTTGTCTGCAGCAGGTTTTGCGGCATTATTACTGCCACAGCCCAAAAATGCCGAAGACAATAACAAAGTCGCAACGATAACTGATGCAACCTTTTTAAACATAACAATACCCCCCTTTTTTATAATTAGTTAACCCATCAGGCACCTTAACATTTGACAAGCTAACCTTTATTATACTTGTATTACAATTTTTCTGAATATTTTACAATTATTTCTCATTTTTATCTATAATAATTAACAATTATCATAGAATTCATAGTAAATTAACAATACACAATATTAATAAATCAGAGCAGAATATTTATATACCACCTCTTTTTATGAATATACAAACATCTGCTAAACTACAATTAAGTTTAACAAAAAAATGGAAAAATATGTGTAGGTTGGTATCCCACTCAGCAAAAATAAACCAAAAATGTTATTTTCATATAACACTTTTGGTTTATTTATTTTCTCAAATAGCATCGTCCTTATGCTATATATTTTATATTTTTCCCAACACTCCTTATAAACATCCCTTCAATTTAGAAACTTTAATTACTCAAGCCAGCTTCCATATTAAATATTTATAATAAATGCCTAATTTATTTAAGCTATGATTAAATTTATCCATATTTTATTACAAAGAGGTGCCTTCACTTATTATAATGTTCATATTTCCCAATTATTAAAAAACAGATATTTACTCATATGTCTAATTACATATGAGTAAATATCTGCGCTAAAAAATCCGACTTTCTTGTCTTATAAAGTGTCTTGGTTAAACTGCAGATAAACAACTGTGGAATACATCAAAACAGCTTGTTCTCTGGTACCTCATGAATTTTAAACTACATTACTATATTTTTCTTCTGCCTTTGCTACAATAATTGTCCCTACTAAATCGCCTAAGCAATTATCTGTCGTAGTTCCCATGTCAAATAATCTATAGAAAGCCGCTATTACGCCAACTATTTCAATGGGCAAACCTACTGCCTGAACTACGGCCATCAGTTTTACAACTCCACTCCCTGGAATGCCACCGCCGCCCATAGACATAATAGTAGAAATAAATACTATATTAATTATCTGTGCTAACGTCATCGGCTGCCCTATCATCTGGCTTATGAACATAATGACACAAGCATAAAGCAAGACAGAACCATCCGTATTCATCTGAGATCCTAAAGGAATGGTGAAACCGGAAATACTATCAGGAACATTATATTTCTCTCTAGCAACCTTCATATTTACCGGAATAGACGCAATAGAGCTACAAGTTGAAATCGTGTATACCCAAAGTTCAGCACTATTCTTTATGAATTTCAGGGGATTTATCTTAGCAAACACCAGCAAAAATCCTCCATAGACAAAAATTACCTGTGCCAAACAAGCTAAATAATAAGTCCCTACTAGAACAGCCATACTTGTAAATATGCCTGCACCATACTTGCCAAAAGAGTTGGCCATAAGGAAGAATACACCAATAGGAGAAGCCGCCATTACCATCCCAATTAGTGAAAAAACCATTGAGCTTGCGCTGTTAAAGAACTTTTTCATGGTCTCTTTATGTTCTTCATTCTTCATTTTTAGAATAGCGACACCCAAGAAAATAGCAATAATCAATGTTTGAACAATATTACCGGAAGCAAAAGTTTCCACCATATTTGTCGAGAACAACCCTTTGCAAAAACTTGCAATGGTAACATTAGCTGAACCTGTTATTTTTTGCGTAGCTAACCCGGCAAAATTCGCATAACTGCCCGGCTGCAGGAGACTAGCAACAATAATTCCAACAAAACACGCCAAGATGGTTGTTATGATGTAATACGCAATGATGCGCACGCTTACCCTCTTCAATGCGCCCAAACTATCTTGAGAAATAATACCTGTAACTATCGTACAAATAACCATGGGAACTACAATCATTTTTATGCAGTTAAGCCAAATATCACCTATAAATCCCAACTGAGTCATTGGCTTTCCAATTACCAACCCCGCAATGGTCCCCAATACCATCGCTAAAAATATTTGTGTCGTTAAGGATATTTTTTTGCCACAGATAGTCATACTTTCTCCTCCTCATCACTATTTTATAACTCGGATGCCAGCTTCCTTATAATATCAGCAGACTCTTTTGCATCCTCTTCGGTGATACCTTTATAAAAAACAAGGCGCACAGAATTTTTTAATATAGGCCTTATTAAAAGTCCTGCAGCTTTCGCTCTCTTGCAGAATTCTTCAGGCGAAATCCCCGCATCTTCTAAATCCAACATAAGAATATTTGTTTGCACGTTACTTTGTACTTTAATTTTATTTAGGTTTTGCAATAAAGAAGCACAAAGGACTGCATTATTATTATCTTCGCTTAATCTTTCAATATTATGCTCTAAGGCATAAATTGCTGGTGCCGCTGCGATGCCGCCTTGCCGTAGTGCCCCACCCAATAATTTGCGATTATTTTTTGCCTCGTTAATAAATTCAGTAGTTCCACAAAGCAGTGAACCTATGGGAGCTCCTAAGCCCTTTGACACACAAAACATAACGGAATCAACGTAAGCACAAATTTCTTTAGCTGATACTTTTAAATAAGCCGCAGCATTAAATAATCTAGCTCCATCCATATGAATTGGCACTTTATATTTATCTGCTAACGCCCTAATCTTCGCTAACCGTTCTAAGTTCGTACATGTACCTCCGGTGAAATTATGCGTATTCTCTAGACAAAGCAGCTTCACATTATTATTTTTAAGTTTATCCTCCAAATCATCTAAATCCGGCATAGATGAACTATCGAATTTATAAAACAAAGCCTGCATTTGCCCAAAACGACTATCAAAAGCCGTTTTTTCGCTGCCATATAAATGCTGAATATGGTCAACCAAAACTATATCCCCTGGTTTGCAGTATGTGAAAAGAGCTGCCTGATTGCCCATTGTCCCAGAACAACAAAATAGAGCTGCTTCCTTTCCTACCAATTGCGCTGAGATATCTTCCAATTTGTTTATAGTCCGATCCTCACCTCTTCCGTTAGCATCTAACCTCCCATCATCACCAAGCTCTGCGGTCATAATTGTTTCTAACATTTCTCTGTCCGGCATTGTTAATGTGTCACTACGAAGATCTATTGTTTTCATAAGCTTTCCTTCCTCTTTTCTTGACCCTTTTTATTTACTTACTTTTATAGTATAATTTACCCAATGTATAGTCAAATATAAATATATATATATTTATATAAGCAAAAATCTATATAAGAATGAGAAGGTGGGCATATGTTCAAAAATAAAGAGTATGTATTTTTAGTATATAAAGAACGAAGTTTCAGCAAAGCAGCCGAGAAACTACATATTTCCCAACCATCATTAAGTTCAACCATAAAAAAACTAGAAGACAAAATAGGTCTCCCCATCTTTAATCGCAAGACGAATCCTATTTCTCTTACACAATTCGGTGTCGAGTACATCCTAAGCATTGAGAAAATTATTGAAATAGAAAATCGCATGCATAGCCTTGTATCCGACGTTGACAAGCTGCAAAAAGGCCATTTATCAATAGGTGCCAGCAGCCTAAGTATTTCTTATTTTGTACCCGAAACCATTGCTGCTTTCAAAAAAGCTCATCCATATATAGATCTGAATATTTTAGAAACAAGCACCTTAAAGTCAAAACAACTATTAGATACCGGCGAAGTTGATTTGATAATAACCAACCGTCCTTTAGATACCAAAGAATACGAAAAAATATTTCTTTACCATGAACACTTAATTCTTGCCATCCCTAGCAATTATCCGGTTAATAAAAATTTAAAGGCTAAACAATTAAATAGAGAAGACTTCAAAAATGGTGTCACCTATCTCCTAAATAAAAAAAGCGTCTCTATTTCCGAATTCGCAGATGTGCCTTTTATTTTTCTGCCTAAAGATAATTACCTGCGGTTTTGCACTGATATGTTATTTGAAGAAAAAAAAATACTTCCAAACATTATATTGGAAGTTGAAGAAACTGCTACTGCTTATAATTTTGTTCAATATGGATTAGGTGCAACTATTTTTGGTGACACCAGAGTGTTGGGTTTAAATACATACAAACAAATTGCTTTTTATGCAATCAACAGCAAATACGCAGCACGAGACGCTTTTATTTATTATAAGAAAAGCGTTTTGCGCACAAGAGCTATGCATGAATTTATTGAAATGTCCATTAGCAGAGTTAAAAATAGACCAATAACTTAAAAGACGTTATTAGGTCTATAAATAATTTTTTATAAGCTATGTTTAATACGCATCGTTAATTAATATATAACTGAAAATTACCCTCTAAATAATGTTAACACATTATTTAGAGGGTAATTTTTACGACATATGAACAGTTCACTCTTCCACTTTTTCAAATCTTTTTACTTCTCCTACCATTTCTTCAAACATGACGGCAGGGCGCACCCATAGGCCATATTCTCCATAGAGGGCTTGATAAACCACCATGTCCTCCAATGTTTCTGAGTGCTTAGCAATGGCAAAAACTTTATAAAGATTGCCTTTATAGTGTTTATATATACCAGGTGTAATCATGATTTATCCTTTCCAATATGCTTTTGTCGCAGCTTTTTCTAATACCCCAAATCTTCATCTAACAAGATAACATGAATTCTATTTTCATCAAACTGTCCTTCGATACAAACAAAATCATTACAAATACGTTCCGGGTGATGACAATCAATGCAATGGCCCAATTTGGCACAAGGAGTATTTTTCCCTAATCTTTTGGCGTCAAGAGGTGCGGCAATATTTCTTGTTCTGGCAATTGCCTCCGACAGATTTTTAGTCATTTTATTGCGTCCGGCAACTACAATAACTTTATCCGGACCGTACAACATAGGAGCCACGCGGCTGCCATTACCGTCAATATTAAAAAGTTTTCCATCTAATGTCAGCGCATTAACGCCAGTGAAAAATATATCAGCCATAAAATTTTTGCGATAAAGTTCCTTCCTGCCCAATTTATTTAAGCTAGGATCAAATTTATCCAAGAAATAATATGGTCCATTACGCAAAAAATCAAAAACCCCAAGGTCAGCTAAGGTGACAGAATCCCCACAACCAATAACTGCATTTTCAAAAAGCAAAGATTCTATCAAAGGGAGCAACTGACTTCTATCAGATAGAACATACCCCTTCATATGATTTCTAGCTAAATTTTTTATCCATAAATCGCCATTTTCCATAAAATATTATCCTCTCCTGTAATATGTAAACAAAGTTTATTGCACAATAGAATGGACGTGAATATAAAATTCTTCCTGACTTGGCTGAGTTTTCTTCTCCATTTTTTCCAAACTATCATCAAAACGCTCTGCTTCCTGTTCATCTATCTTCAGCACTGGACTATCATAGTAAATCCACTTTCTCCAATCCAAAGCACCTGGTTTCAACTCTTTTACCAGCATAGCTGAAGGATAGGTTCCATTCTCCAGAGAAATATTGTATTTTTTACAACTCTTAAAACCGCGAGCCACGTAATTGCCTGGATTTCCAAATATTACAACCACATTATAACCAAGAGCAATCGCCTGCTTAAAAGAATGCTCTATAAGCATTTTTCCGTAACCCATTCTTTGGTATTCCGGTATAATGCAGACTGGTGCGAAGGTAAGGATTATTTTTTCTTCACCGGACTCATCAACCAGTTTCGCTTTTGTGTACATGATGCTTCCAATAATCTTATCATCAACTTCAATTACAAAATCCAACTCCGGTATAAAGTCCTCATGAGAGCGCATAATATGAACCAAATAATGCTCAATACACCCGGGAACATATAAATTATAAAAGGATTTTCTTGTAATCTCTTCTACTATTGCATAATCGGCTTCGTTTTCATTTCTAATAATAATTTTTTTGTTCATTAGTACACCTCCGATGTGAATAGCCTAAAAACACGATTAAAAACTAAAATATTTATTGGCTTTTATGGCGAAGAACAATTTCCCTTTTGAGCATGAAATAGGCAGTTATAATTTATATTGCATAAAGTTATTGTTCTTCTTAAAACCAAAATCAGTATAAAGTAATACTCCCATATTGGAAGCTGTGATTTGCACAGTTCCACATCCATATATTTTTGCTTCGTTGACAACCTTTGCTAAAAGCTTTTTTGCAATACCGAGTCTACGATATTCATTTTCTGTAAACATACTTGAAAGCAACCCCATTTTACCGCTTGGGCAAGCAAAATAAGGCGGTTTCTCAACAAAAGAAATTCCACTTGTCCCAATAATTTTATTGCCATCGACTGCGAGCCAGGATACAAATGTTCCATTTGCCATATGACGTTCATAATAATATCTTAAACCGGGTTTTAAATCTATTTCTTCTTGGGCTCCTTCTTCTCGTAACTGCTTTATTCTCATATCTATAAATGTATCTAGCTCTTTAACCGTTAATTTTTTGTATTGAATATCCATTGCAAGCCTCCATACATATCTTAATATTTGTTTTTCTACCTACTCCTATTGTAGTACCAATTAGGTGACAATCTTTTTTATCAGCCTCTAGCACTCCTAATATCTGATACTTTTTAAGTATAACATAAATAAAAATACCCCTCAATCAGTTCTGAAATACTGACGAGAGGTATAGTGATTTTGTATATTTTCAAAGTTAACTTTATTTATAGATTAGAAACATAGTTCAACTTTGGCATAATGATTAGCGTTTTACGACAATGAAGGCCCATTCTGCTTTGTCACAGGTAGTTATTTTCATACAGCTTTTATTCAAAACGCTCATCCCATTCAAGTTGCCTTTTACGTTCATATTCACACTCATCTTTAATTTGCTTCATAAAAACTGGTTCTTTATTTATTGCCCACTCTGCCACATTGTGATTTTTATGTGTTTTTAGACCTGAAATAAGTTTTAAACATTTAGTCATGAGTTCAGCTCTTGATCCACTCCATGACATTGGGCTAAAGGCAGAGCTAAAATTATCCAATACTATAATAGGATTATGGCATTTATCAATAATCGTTAATGCCAACTTTGTCCATTCCAATAACATTGATTCCTTATCTTTTAGAAATGGCAATAAAGTCGAAGATACAATTGGATACCTTGATTCTGGCTCAATCTCACACCACTCTATCAATACCTCATCTTTGATTTCTGCAAGAAGATTTTCACCCTTTACAGCCCAATAAAGCATATTGTCTGAATCTTTATACGCTAAGAAAGTGTCAAGAAAAACAATCGGATACATTGCGATAACAGCCTTTAATACTTGAGAATAGGCACTCAACAAAGAAAGCTTTTGTGCTCTGAAGGCTTTAACAATATTACTACACACTGCATGTGCAATGTCAGTGCCTTTTTTTCCAACAAAACATTTTTTAATAATAGTCGCCAAATGATAATCCATATTTTGTCCATGTTTCTGCTCGGAAAAATCATACATTAGAATTAAATCTTGTCCAAGAGAAGTAATACTACTGCTTATGGTATTATTTTGGTCATTAATGGGTAAGCGCATTATCAGAATGTCAATAGCAACGTCAATTCCCTCTGATTTGGACGCTATAAGTCTAAGCAATTCACCTAAAGCCTCATCATTAATAGTCTCATGGATTCTTCCATATCCTAAATTTTTATATATACATATTGGAGCAGCTTCAAAATCAAGTGACTGTTTAAGCCTAGTTATACCCTTCTCCGTGATTTTAACACTTGTTTGTAATATTGGAAATACAGCCGCCAAAACACTATCAGATACAGCCTCGTCAAGTAATCTCTCAGATACGCTTTGGTCAATTGCATTCAAAAATCCACTCAGTAAACCATATCTTCGTCTTGTTTTTTCAATTGATTGCAGGCTATTTAGAAATGTCTCCCACATTTCATAAGAATTACCACAACCATCAGCCAATCCCTGTCCAAAATAAAACAATCCGTAACTATCACTAGTTAACAATTTTGGTAATAATGCATTTAAAACCTCTTTATCAGTTGCTGTCTCTTTTCCTATATAACGCGTAGCCATAGCAATATCATTGCTGACTTTGGTAAAATCTTCTATGCCCATTGTATCTGTTAAAGCTAAACCAGCATTATTATGCAAGGCATACAATCTTACTCGGTCAATCAATTCCTTCGGTTTTAATAATGCATCTAATTTATTTAGGCGTGCAACCTGGCTACTTCCCATCTCATCCTTATGGATGTTTATAGTGCTTCTTACTGCTAGCCATCCTTCTATCCAAACACCTTTACTATAAATTGTCCTTATCGCCTTCTCAAGTTCATCATAGAGGCCTGCTTTTATCCAAAGTCCGCGAAAGTTCGAAGCTAAAATAGATTTAGCATTATATGCTACCGATTCCTCAGAAACTGCAAGTTTAACCACATACTCAACATAAACCATATACCAACTTTTAATCTCTTGGCTAGTACTGGGTGTAAAGCCATAATCTCTTGAATGTGCACCAAACTCGAAACCATAACCTGAACTAAAATGCCATGTCTCTAACGCAGCCTCCAATAATGTCATACCTAAATCAACCTGTTCATCATCGCCCGTTTCTACCAATTTTACAATTATTCTTAAACGCTGTTCTGCTGTGGCGTGCGTACCCGACAAATATAAATGAAATAGAGATTGCAACAAAGCTCTTATTGAGTTGTTGTTCTCTTTAGGATTCTCGGAAATTGCAAATTTGCACAACAACAAAGTAGCTTGCTCAAATAGTTCTTTGTCATATGCTAATAATCTAAGAAGCTGGGTAAACTCGATATGATTAGCATTTTTACGCGAAAAAAAATCTTTAGGATTTTCTTGGCTTAATACTCTACCTATAGCTGCAAGTGTTAAAGTTGGATTAACCGAGGCAATATTTGTAAGCAATGCCACCCCCATTTTATTCAGGTTGCTAACGTCGCCTAATAAGCCTTCTTCCGAAAGCCATCTTTCGGCTATTTTTTTCGCAGCCTCACATTCATGCAAATAGCTTAACCTTCTTGAAAATGACTTCAAAAGCCTTTCATTTCCAGCTATTTCAAATATACTGTAAATTCCATTTAGTGGTATATTTTCTAGTGCACTTTTAGCCAGTCTATTAGCAACAGCGTGAGGCAATACCGCTCCCCAATTACTTCTCCGCTGAACAAGATCTCTTCGCTTTAATTCACTTATGCACTGAAAAAGCTCGTTGTGTTTGATTCCAATTAATGAACCAAGTTTATCTAATTCTGAAGAGCATCCTTCAATAGCATTACAGTCAAAAGAGTATACAAGTGAGCATACTTCAGCTGCTCTCAACAATGATGCATCGTCTGGATTTCTTTGTTGAAACAATCTTAAAAAAAGTTCATTATCCCTTAAATTTGTCAGGCTCTCGCCACGCTTGATAGTATTAGCCAGTGCAATAGCAATCCTAGCATTACCACCAGAAAATTCAGCAATAGTGTGTGCATCAACCTGACTTATATAGTTAAAACGTACCTGTATCATCTTTTCAATTAATTCATTAGATGCTGGTTCTAAGCTAAATACTTCTGTTTCCTCTGGTTGATCATCTCTAACATCATATTCTACGGTAATTAAGTTAACCTGGCTATTAGATGCAGTACAAATAGAAGTGAGCCGCCTATGTAATTCAGGCGGGCAATTATCAATAATCAGAATAGCAGGTTTTTGCAGCGCGACCAAGTTTTCGGCCATATTCTCAGGTTGTGGATTGGGACTATAACTCATATCAGTATAAAATACTTGTGTTCTATTTAAAGGGGTTTCACCAATTCGTTCATCAAATAAAGCTTGAAGTAGCCTAGTTTTTCCCACACCTGAAAGTCCTACTAGACGTACTGAAGATGAAGACTGCGAAAGCAACGTACGAAGTTTTTTGATGCTCTCTAATGGTAACATTCCCTCTAAACAAGTATTCGTACTATCATGCAACCGTACCTTATTATCCAGTATATACTCTGCTTCAATACCGCCAGGTGAATTCGTCCAATTTTCATAAGGTTTCCAACCTTGTATTGAACGTCCAATTTTATCTCTTACCCAAAGTATAAGCGATTGATGGCTCCTTACCCAGCTTGCAATTCGTTCTCTGTCATAAAAATCCACCTTAATCTGCTCAATAAATTGGCAGTCATGCAACGCCTCTTTCATTGCTTTCCTACGATTTATAAGAGCTGAATCAGATAATGAGCCTTGACTACTTACAATAATATAAGCCCCGCTAATTTTAGCTATATCATTTATAACCGTTCTTAAGTTTCCATCCGGCCTCATTTCCCTTATAATTTCGCCTCTAGGCATATCAGGTTTTTTTACTTGAAATCCGGTTATTGACCTTGGTATAAAACCATCATCATGTAAAGCTGACTTTAGTTCAACCCGAACATCAATTCCCCCATCTTTAGCGTTTTGATCTCCTCCCCAGGTTACCCCAGCAGTGGGAAGGTTAACACCCCTAAGCTCTGCTTCACACAAAAGCCCAATGAGAACTCTTAAATCCGAGTCATTCAAATTTTCAATATCGTTCCCTGTAATTTCAAGCATTAAGTAGCCTCCTTATTAGTTGCATCCTATCAAAATTATCCTATTTACTGCTCTTCAATTATTTTAATAAAAAACTATTGTATGAGGCCTTTTATATAACTTTATAACTTTTTATTCCTATATTTATCGGCAATAGATCTTATTTCCTTAATTCTTTTTTTATCTTTTACAGAACCAATAAAAACATTTTTTAAAAACTCGCATTTCTTTATTTCGTCTAATTTTTCATACTCAGGTTGCTTTATTGCATCAAGATATGCATTGTTAAGCATATTTAATGTTATAAACCATCTCGCAATACAATAATATTCCTCTTGTAAAAACGCTGCCTCAGCTAAAAATATCCACATATCTTTATTAAATTGTATGAATTCAATTACCCCTGGCCCTGGATCTTCTAGGCATACTAAAACTGCCGTCGTGGTAATGTCAAGATGCGTTGATATTATTTCTCTTTTTACTCTTTGGTTTTCTTTTAACTGATATTCTATTGCCTTTTTGCTTCCATACCAGCTACAAATTCCTCCTATAATTGCCCCAATAATTGCACTTATGGCACTACTGATTTGATTGCCTTCTCCTATCATAAATCCACCCCATTCCAAAGATGGCTATATTATAACATTAATACTATATAAAATTAATCCGCCAGGATTAACATCCTAACGGCTTTCATTTATTCATACTTTTGATACTAGAAACAGTATGACATATGAAAAATCACTTAAAACAGCTGATATTTTGTTGCATTAATTTGGCAACTATTTCGGTCGCCAAACTAATGTGTTGTATAAAGGCAACAACAGCTTAATATTTGCCACAATCTCAATGCCTATAGTATTAATGTTTTTAAGTATTTTATCATCTGGCCAATAGGACTTTCTCAAATAAGATAATCGCCCTTCTTTATCATTTTCTTCAAACCACTTACAAAAATCTTTTACATCCTTTTCATCAACCTCAAAAATAAGCTCTTCGCCAGATTCATTTTCAATAACCCACTCCATATTTTTACCCTTAATTTTATCCATACAGGAAATTATTTCTGATTCCAAGCCTTGAAGATTTTCATGCAAGTATGCTCTATCTACTGCATCATTACGAACTGCCAAAAACAAGTTTATTTCAAATCCCCCGCCTCCAATACTATATTGCAAGCAACCATTTTTTTGGAAACCGTAAATATTATCATCATCCTTCTTTGCACCTGCATTAATAATGTCAATCTCCCTTGACGTTTTACCGTATCTAATTCCAAGCCATACTACTTTACCTCTATTCCACTCTGATGGAACAATAGCCGATGTTATATTTGCACTTCTCTTATGACACTGTATACCCATAACCATAATATCGCTATATATTTTCTTGTGAATTGCTAACATCTTTTTCTGTACTTTTTTTCTGCCATCATCAATCATATCATCAGTTCTTTCCCAATTTCTTAAGAAAAAAGTTTCATAATCTTCAAATTGGAAATAATAGTTTTTAAGATTATATGTATCTTCTTGAAAAGAATCTTCAGGATAAAATATTGTTGAGAATATCTTGTTTGCTTTTTTGTGTAAATTATTAATATTCGCAAGCTCTTCTACACAATTTTTATATGCACGTATTATTTTATCATCAACAATCAGAGATTTTCTTTCACAATTATCAAAGAACAGTTCTATGTAATGAATGTCATTTCCATATTTAATACAATTAAGCTCTAAGTTATATTCAAACCCACCTGCCGTTAAATTAGAAGATCCCAAAACAACTTTGTTTTCTTTGCCTTTTAACAAGTAAACTTTAGCATGTAGCTTAATATCACAAACGATTTTTATGATACATATATTAGACAATTCAAGCAATATAATATGTGGGTTATCCATAGAAAACTCTTTAGATACAAATAATATTATATCTTCTTTTTTCAGCTTATAATGTTCTTTAATTCTTTTTAAGATAGCAATCCCTTTACGTGAAATAAATGCTGTTGCTATTTTAATTTCTGCAACACCATCAGCATTTAACAATTCATCTTCGAGGGTTTTCCCTTTATTTGATTTACTATGCCAATAATAATAATCATCCATGTTACACACAGAATAACACCTCCACCCCATATTAATATAAACATTTGTGATTTTCTATAGTACATTGAAATATCATGGCCGCGCACAAAATATTTTTAAAATTTACATGATATTTAAAAAAAATAAAATGTCCTTTTTGCATTATTTATATCCAAGCGAACTGCTAATCAGCTTCTTAATCACAAATACAAATGAAAGTTTGAAAAAGCAACAACCCACCTTGCAATAACGCTTAGCCTACTATACTAATGCAATATTATGGAATCTACTTTGCATATAATCGTCAATTGCCTTCTCATTTCCATCAGCCCGAAAATGAAGAAGCACATAAAAATCCTTATCTACAATAGGAATTATTAAGCCACGGCTATCGCGATAAGTATCTGAACACCGTAATATAAATTTTTGCATATCATCAATTGTTCTGCAAGTAATAATGCCCATTTTTCCACGGTTAGGGCTAAATCTTCCACCAATCTGATCAAGTTCTGGGTTTGCAACATCTCTGGAATAGTTCTTGCATTCAATCATAATAAAGCGTGACGGAATATCATATACATTACATAAACGGAAAAAGAAACCACTTTCAGCACAATTATCAAACACTATGTCAATTCGCTTTCGACCATCGTGAATTTCTTGCTCTATTGTAGGAGCACAGAGGCGTGGATAAAACAACAGTTCCAGAATACCGACTACTGTGCGATGATATGTAGTAGCTGTTTCTCCTCCAAACGGTATCTCTTTTAGTCGTTTTTCTAAGAATAAACATAATTCTGAAACATTTTCAAAAGTTGTATCTTCATTAGAAATTGGGGATATTTTTCTTTTTGTTTTTTGGCGAAATTCCTTGAATATTTCAGGATGTTTTTCTGTGAATTGAGCTAACCAATTTTTATCAATAGGTTGATTTTTTCCTTGCTCTTCGCGAACTGCCTTTTTAGTCACATATTTCGTCCGTGCTTTATCTTTTCTACATTGGACTAGTGGACCATTTAAACGTAATTGTTCATTTTGTAGGTAGTTTAAAACGAAATGCTGAATGTATTTTTGTGGAGTATATTCTTTAGAAAAAGAAACAATACGTTTTGGTACAAGAAGTATTTTTCGCCCATCTATTACCATCATGTCAGTATATCTATTTTCCCAACTATTTTCCTTCCTATCCCAGTAAAATCCCGACGAAACGCCACCAGTCAAAGGTATATTCCACAAAGCACATTGGTCCTGTGTATATTCTATTAATTGTTTTTTTATTATATTGGCTGTCATATCAGACATTTTATCTTTATCAACATTATCAACAAAAATGCGGAAATCCTCAATATCTTCCATAACTCCTGACTGCAGTGCTCGGCTTTTTTTTAGACTTTTAAATATTCTATTAGCATCAGACGGTCCCATTCCTTTTCCTTGCGGTGCAGATTTTGAGAACCCTAGACATATTTCGTTGGTTTCACCTAGATGACAAAACAATTCTTCTGCTGCTACTATTCTATTATCTCTTAATGCGCTTAGAAGACATTCAAAATAACTTCGCAATGAAAGATGTGCCTCCAACGCAAAAGGAAAATCATTCTTAGCAATAAAATATGGATCAAGAAATAGCGGAATGTCTGTATCCGTATCCACATTCACAAAATCTAATTCATACTGTGATTTTTGTAGCCCAAATCTTTTACTAATTCTCATATTTTCACTCCTTTTATAAGTATTTTCCCCGATTATTCTGATTTTTTAATTTTATTCTATCATATTTAAACATAAAAATTTAACTTAAAATACATATTTTCTAATTATTTTCAAAAATGCAAAAAATCACCAATCCTTACTCAAATCCGATATAACAGATTAGTAAATATTGGCGATTTTATTTTTTTCTATTCATTGATTCAAATCTCGAGACTATACTGATTATAGATATAAGGAAAAGCTAGGTAATATAGAACAGGTTGAATATCGCTTAGAAAATTTTTTAAAATACTCTTAAATATTTAGGATAGTGTCCAGTATTTTAACGCAATACAAGCTGTCCTATTTTATCATATATTTTAACTCATGTTGTTTTCTGTGTGAACAATTTATGTTTTTCATCTTTATAGCTATCCTTTGCCGCCTCTATGAAGGACTTAATCATTTCATTATCTGATAAAATATCATCAACAGCTTTTTTTAAATTTGTTTCAATGTCGTTATTCTTTGACAAATCACCTCCACTCATTGCTATTGCTAAAGTCAAGGCTTTCAAATAAACATACCCAGATGCAAGCGTTGCCGCATACAACACTCCACCCATAATCGCAGCTCCCCCAACTGTTCCAATTCCTGGAACAAATTTAAATACCGTACTTATAATTCCAGCTGTCATAGCATAAGCGGCTAAGTTTGTTGCTATTCCAGATGCCACTGTCTTAAGAATATTTTCACTAAATTTTATCCCTAAGACGGTGTTAATCCGTAGATACATAGTCCATATATTAGCTATAGCGGCAACCATATCTCCGCCTGGAACAGGTACTATAGCCAAACTAACGCCTATTTTAGTATGTAACTTAACTATATTAACAATCTTTTCCGGTAAAGCAATATCCGCTACTTTATCCATTTCCACAACTAGTTTAAAGGCTGCTTTTAATATACCTTTATTAACTACTGAAGTATTTCCCTGATTATTTTCCATGATTTTTGCTCCCTTTATCTCAATTCTGATTATAGATTTGTCTTTTTTCTCAACTTTCTTTTATCTAGTGCTGTTCAAAATTAATTTATAAATATCTTGTTTTCTCCCCCTTTCAACAATATTTTCCAAATTATTCTGATTTTTTAATTTTATTCTATCATATTTAAACATACACAGTTAACTAAAAATACCTATTTTATAATTTTCTCTCAAAAATGCAAAAATCGCCAATACCTACCCGAATCTGACAAAACAGATGAGTAAAGATTGGCGATTTTATTTTTTTCTATTTATTAATTCAAATCTCGAAACTATACTTATTATAGATATAAGGCAAAGCTAGGTAATATAGAACAGGTTGAATATCGCTTAGAAAATTTTTTTAATATTATAAAATACTTATGTGTCTTCTATTTTAATGCACTGCAAAACATGCCTTTTGTATTAAGGCTACTAAAGTCGATAATTAATGTAAATAATTGGTTTGTAACCCGCTAGCCGTACTTCTTTTTTCCACTGATCAATTCGATTTTTTAACATAAGCATGTCTAAAGAGCTTAGTTCAACTTGGTTCTGTGCATCTGTCAATAAGTGCTCTGCTCTTTCAAGTATAAACCATAAACCTACATTACTTATTTGTGGCATATTTGGTATTTCACCATGCTTATATTTTTTCAATGAAGTTAGTGATTGGTCCACAGCGTAACATAAACCTGAAGAAGCTTTTCCTATTTTTACGGCAAACATAGTCTTAGTATCATTCTCATATAAGTCCATTTTTTCAAAGCCTGCTGTTGTACCAACTCTATCATAATTAGAGAATGTTCCTTCTTGTTCTCTGATTAAATTAAAACAACGCTCAGCATAATATTTCTTCTTCAATGATTTTTTGATTTCCTCTTCAGCTTTACCTACATACTTTTCTTCATTTTTTTCAAATTCGTACTTTAAATCTATGAATCGGCTGTGGATGGTATCATTAAAATCATATTCTACTTGATACATTGTTTTAATCTCGTTTACTGAATCATTCAAGTAAGTTAGATAATCTCTATTAAACATGTACCAATTCCCACGGTAAAGAATACATTTGTTTATATCATCTGTATATTCAATAATATCCTTTAGTTGTAATGTAGCTACAGATTCGCCATCATTGTAACGAACTAGTTTTATTTTATCAATATTTTCCATAGAATCAATAGCGTTTTCTTGACAAAAACTCCTTATCGTTTCAACTGTAAGGTGAGTTATTTTTTTCGCATCAGCTCTTGGATATTTTAATTCAAATTCATCATCGGTATGATTGAAAATCTCACTTGCTCCAATTATTTCAAGCTCAGTGATAGAAAATAACATTGCGTCTTGTTCGCCGAATAATGTTGCCGTTAGTATTTGGTTAATATTTTTATTTAACTCAACTAATAAAGTATTGTCTTTGACAAGCTTGAACAGCGGTATTTTATACCTTGCATTTTCATCCGATATTTTTAAAATATTTTCAACATATATAATAACATCTAAAATACCATCAATAGTTTCATTATCTATATTAAATCGTATTGAATTACCGATTTCTATTGCAGCTTTGAATTTAGTGAATTCTTCTCCAATTTTTGCATTTATTTTAAGTTTTAAGAAAGATTCTCCACTATCGAAATCGAGTTCACTATAGTTGATATAAGTATTAACGGTTTTATTTCGATTAAGGTTTGGAGATGTTAGAGTAGTTGTTTTAACATTTTTATACTCAATGCGTGAAGCAAATTTAAAGCCAAAATCCCTATCACAAAATTTATCTATTCTGAAATATGAACTGCCAAAGGTTATAGCATAAGTTACTTCTGCTTCCCCAGCCGTTTCTTTAATTAATAATACAGCTTTAGGAGCCTTAAATGCTTGGTATGTAGGTTCTTGAAATGCATCCAATAGCCAGTTCCACGATATACTATCATGGCTTTGGAATGGCTCTTCAAGATAAAGTGTTGCAATAAAATTATGCTCTACTCTATCAATACTTCTTGCAAATTGCAGTGTATTTTTAAGTGCTAACCTGCTTACCTCTAAATCCCGCAAGCATAATTCCACCTTATTAGGATCAATTTTATATAAATTTATACTAGCCATATAACCCCACCCCCTACAATACTGTTGAATAAACTGAGCCGAGCCACCTAAACACTAAATATGTATTATGCTACCAAGGCTACCCCTCCCATCCAATTTGCCGACTTCATATTATTTATAACGGCTAGCCTTTAAAATATGTTTCTGTGCAAAAATCAATGTCTGCTTGTCATACATGACCAGATTTATCCGTTAATTGCACATCAGCTCAAGCTAATGTTAGCCACTTTCATATTGGAGCAAGTTTTTTCCTAGTTTTTATATCTCCATAAACTTTAATTACCTTATATGTTCCTCTACCAGTTAGATTCCCATTGAAATCTTTTTTATATGAAACTTTGACAGACGCCGAAATATAACAGCCTGGTTTTATAACAAAAGCATTTTCACGAAAACTGGAAATCCATTCTTCATCAATAATTTTTGCTTTTATCGTTTTATTGCCTAATAAAAATTCCCAAGCGGTATCTCCCAAAATATCTGGTTTTTTGATTATGAGCTCTGCATCAAACACGTTAATGTAAGGCTTTGCCAATTCTAATTTTCTTATTTCTCTTTTGGGAAACTCTCTAATTTTACATTCATATAAGCTATCTCTATCTTTTATATTTTTAGTGTTAAATATCTTATCCGATAAATCTCCAACATCTTCGGAAGAACAGGTTACTGATTTGTCTTTTGATGATATAGTAAATCCACCTTGCGAATTATGTATTTTTATACTATTAGCTATATCAGAAATATGATAATCTGCCATATCATTACTAACTACAACTATACTTGCTTTTGGGACAATGATGCTCTTCCCATAATTATTTTCTACTTTTATTGTCTTGTTATCAAATTCAATAACTTGTGTTGGTTTTTTCCCTTTTAAGTGTTTTTTCAAATCAAATATTCCAACAAGACAATTGATTATACTAGCCGAAGCCTCTATTCCTCTTATTATGTTTTCCATGTTAAATACTATTTCAAAACTACCCTTTTTAAAAACAGTTACATTTAGTTTATATATATTTTTATACCCTTCTTCACCTGCTATGATTTCAGTAAGTCTTGAAATATCATATAGAATATTTGACAACAGTTCAGCTTGAATTCGGTATTCACCATCTATACGGAAATCAAAAGTGTCAATCCCATTTGCTTTATTATTCATGGCTTGCCACAACCACCTTTCTTTTACAACCTACTGCTTGCATAAATGGGCAACTTTTTATATAGTGCAAACATTTAAGAAGTGGTACTAGTATATAAGAATGGACACGAAAGGTTTAACAAGCTAAAATAAATTCAAGAAAGGGCGTGTTAAACCTTGTCTAGAAATGGAATACGATTTACAGATGAATTTAAAAAACAAATAGTAAC
>Ga0268263_1001083_pt1 | contig 27925 bp, 47 predicted proteins | sample Biomet5_FD_190358 | JGI IMG/M metagenome (GOLD analysis project Ga0268263, IMG submission 190358) | Microbial communities from bioreactor (seeded with sewage sludge) at LBNL, California, USA - Biofuel metagenome 5 (SPAdes) (version 4) | ecosystem: Engineered > Bioreactor > Anaerobic >... | reverse complement strand
GCCTACTGTTTTTGAGTATATGCTTCTTATGATAATATATTGCACTTCATAGTCATAAGTGTTTGTGCTGTCTATCAGTAAAATGTAAGCCGTTAAGTCATCAGCAGTAACTGACTGGCCAATCATTACTGTATTTGTATCTGACGTAGGTGTGAAGCTTCCGCTTATTTCCTTATAATCAGAGGAACCCCCCCATTTACATTAAATGGTATTTTCATTGTTTTTTCCTTTCTACGCATAAATGCAATAAACGTAATCTATATACTCTGTGTTGTAATATGAGCCATTCCAACATTTGAGGAAACCTGTGATAGTCACTGTTCCGTCAGTATTGATTGTGGGATTTACGGAAAGAACATCTCCTGCTTTTTTCGAACTTGATACTGCTTCGCTTTCATAGATTTCCCCATTTGGCTGCCCATTATTATTTGCACTGTTGACGCCCTCTGTCATAACATCGTACCCAGTTTTTGCGGTGTTAAGTTTTAACATCATATTGCCCGATACCATATTTTTATGATATGTGTCATGCGTGTTATAATTAAATGCTATTGCGATTAATTCAGGTGCTTTTTTACTCGGGATGGTAAAATTCAAACTGGTAGAGGTGATAGTCCCATAATTAGTACCCCCCCCCGATGAAATTTTGAGGTCTATTTTCATTTTTAACTCCTTTCTACGATACGTATATGTCATATGTGCCCTGAATAAATCTCACACTGTATGTGCTTTTATAATATTGTGGAACTTCTATTGTAAGATTCCCGTTAGCCAAGGTGTATGATAGATATAAGCCTCTAAGAATTCCGCCATTAGAGAAAACGAAATTATCAATAACTATACCCATAGCTTCTGAATAGTCCATTATGTTTCGGAATATTAAATCTAGCTTGTTAACCTTATTCAAATTGCATGGGACAGTGATAGTTGTTCCTTCAGCTGCAAGGGTTGCAACGATGTGAAGGCTCTTATCGTTGCTGCTACCGCCTGCCACTTTGTTATCAATCTTCATTAGCTCAACCGCCTTTCTATTTTGACCTGGAGCAGCGTCATGGCAGCCGTCGGCTTGGTCACCGCCTCGATAATCAGACCGCCTGCCGTAGTATACGAATGCTTGAAAAAGTTTCCGCTTATCGAGTCCGCGTAATTAGGAAAAGACTCACCTGTATCATCCGCCGTGACCGCCTTGCCGCCTGTGAGCGATGACGGGATTGTCAGAATAGCCATGTAAGGATAGTCAGTCTTTTCCGCCGTTTCCGCCTGTGAGTTGGTGTTGGTGACCCATGCAGATGTTGGTATTGTCAGCGTCGTGCTGTCGGTGATGGTGTAGGTCTGGGTGTTGCCCTTCAGAGCTAGATCTGCCGACAGTCCGGTGATCTCAGACTCGACGTGAGAGTGGCTTGATGCAGCATAGTTTGCCAAATCTGTTGTCTTGGCCAACTGGTCTATCGTATAGCCTGTTTCAACATATGTGCCATCCGAAACACTTTGAAGAACCTTTCCGCCTGCCGGTGATACCAATTTGGATATGAACGTACCGATTTTAGACAGATAAGTCTTGAAGTTGGCTTCTGTATCAAAGTAGCCGCCAGCCACTGCCTGTTCATAAGCAGATGCGCCATTAGATCCCGAAGGGCCCTGTACTCCCTGTGGTCCTGTCGCTCCGGTTGCACCGGTTGCACCCTGCAAACCCTGCGGACCCTGTTCGCCCTGCACACCTTGAGGTCCTTGAGGGCCAGTAGCACCAGTTGGGCCTGTTGCTCCAGTATCACCCTTATCACCTTTTGGCAAAACGAAATCGAAAACTGCTGCTGAAGTAGTTCCTGAATTAGTGACTGTAGGAGTTGTTCCGCTCGCTACTGTTCCAACAGATATAGTTGCCGCAGTTCCGGCAGGACCCTGTACGCCCTGTGCGCCCTGCGGACCCTGTGCGCCTGTTGCTCCCTGCAGTTTGCCAACAGATACCCAATCTGTAGCCAGTTCAGACCAAATGAAGCAGTTATTGTCTTCGCCTGTCACCTGATACATATAAGCATCACCGGAAGGAATAGCATTTCTAAGTGCCGCTAATGTCAGATATACATCCTGCACAAAGAGTGATGTTCCGTCTTTACCGGCTGGGCCGGTTGCGCCTTGCGCTCCAGTTGGTCCCTGCGCTCCGGTTGCTCCAGTATCGCCTTTCAAGCCCTGTGCGCCCTGCGGGCCAGCGGCTCCTGTTAAACCGGTATCGCCCTTATCACCTTTGACACCCTGCGGTCCCTGCGGGCCTGTCGCTCCAGTTGTTCCCTGTATGCCCTGGATTCCCTGTGGGCCTTCTGGGCCTGTCGGGCCTTGCGGACCTGTCGGGCCTGTCAATCCCTGTGGGCCTTGAACGCCCTGTACTCCCTGCGGGCCTTGAATAGATTTAGGTGCAGGAATAATAGGATCAGACTGAATTGTCCATGAAATTATTCCGCTGTTGTTTACAGTAGGAACTAAAACTGAACCTGTTGTTCCGGTATCGCCTTTTACTCCCTGTGGGCCTTGAATACCCTGGATACCCTGCGGTCCCTGTGGGCCGGTAATCCCATGAATTACGGTGTTGATGCCATCGTCTTCAATAGTAACATTTGTGAATTTAAGACGTGACCGCTGCGCATATGATGTACCATTGCCATCAACGATCACATGACCTGATGATCCGGTTGCTTCCCACGTCACTCCATCAACTGATGTCTCCAGCTGCTTATCGCTGTTTATTCTGATGTGTCTAACATCGCTTGATATAACCAGTGTATCGACACCAAGATTATAAAGGTAATCAAGAAGCGCATTGAACTGCGTCTTCACCTCTTCATCTGTCCGTCCGTCAAAGTAAGCCTTCAGCTGTGCAGCAGTAAGGCCGTCGCTGTTTGGCGTGTCAGAAAGGTCTTTAACATTCTTGGCATATGTCGTTATTTTCAAATCCTTGATCATGCTTCTCCTTTCTACTTCACGTAATCATTTCCGTAAGTGTATTTTGCTATCGCCCATAAAACCGAAAACGGCTGAGGCTTAGAGTTCTCAAATCGGAACTGTATGTGAAGAACTTTTTTCGCTTTAAATTTTCCGCCTATGAGTGTAGGCGTATTGTCTGTTCTAAATGACAGCTGGCTGAAGTCAAGATCAGAGAAGTCGAAATAATCCGCTGAGTTGTTATAGTCGAAAATGACCTGCCATATGCCGTCAATCCTCGCCCATACACGGCAGCCGGTATGAGCATATGCATTAAGGCATACTGCAAGACGCTTGAAAGTCTTTTTAAGTTCTGCCTTTGTTCCATAGATCTCGTATGTATCCCAGTAACACGGATATGATTCCGTCGTAGTCACTGGCTTACCGTCGATTTCAATAGTATTTGCTGTTGTGATTCCGTCGTCGGTAAAACCGCCGACGTCTGAATTAAAGAATCTCTTAACAGAACCGTCTGAAGTTCCGAAAAAGAGTCTGTTGTCAATAGTCGCCAGCACTCTGGCGCCTATTCCTGTCCATAGGTACGCTTCATACTGTCTTGTAGAATAAGGTGCGTTCTGTTCATATGAAGACTGCGTTGAGTCAAGCAGATATATGCGGTCGTTTATGGCCAGCATGTAAAAGCCGTCATAATATGCAACATATGCCTCTTCAATACCCGCTTCCTTCGCCAGTTCTGTGCTAATGTAGTAGCTTCTTTCCTGCGACACCTTATTGCCGATGATGTCATTGCTCGTTATGGCTGAAATATCCTTTTCAGTCGTAAGATACATCGGCTCGTTATCAACCGTCAGGAAAGTATGCTTGCCAAGTGCTCCTGCTGCGGAATATGAACCCGTAGACCGGAATATTATCCTATCCAGCGTGCTGTCATAACCGCCAGTTCTCATAACTGCGTTGGTATCATTAAGTTTAGGCGAGTTCTTCATGACGACCAGATAGTCGTTTACTATCGCATATCCTACGATAGCGCTGTCATCCTGGCCGGTCACGCAGTAAAAAGCGTCTCCCCACATCGTTGGATCATCTGCATCTGTATACCAGTCGTAGTTTCTATAGGTATCATTGCCGGAAGCAAATATCCTGTCTCTGGCTCCATTGATTCCGTAGAGTATACAGATATCGCAATTTTTTATCCGGTCAGCATATCCAGCATGAGTCTTTGAGTAAGTGACATATAGATTGTCCATGCCGTCAACTGGTGTCTTTTTGGCAGCAGTCAGAGTGAAAGTGCCAAGCGTTCTGTTAACGGTAAAGTCTGTGCCCTCCGTCAGCGTATCAAATGCTCCGCTGCTGTTTAGTGATTTTATAGTCACTGTATCAGTGTTTATGTCCCCATATCCCAGCTGAAAAGTAAGATGCGTATCGTCGCCGGTAAACCTTTCTGTCCTCCAGGGAGTGATCAGGTTAATAGGCTCCATAGATGTTCCTCCGCCCAGATAAGTCTTTGCTATCGTGGTCGTAGGGATATGCGCGACCTCTTCAATGGTTTTTATCGTCGTGCCGTCATAAACCAAAAGTTCAGCGCCGGTAAAGATGTAAAGCTTGCTGTTAACCTGCACAGATGTTGATTTGTGGTCCTTCGCTCCGCTGTACAGCAGTGTCTGCGTGTCTCCATGCAGATATAGCTTTGTGCCGGCATGCACTACTGTTTTAGTCTCTGCTGGAAGCTTCAGCGTATGGAAGCCGTTGATCTCTCCATCCAGCTTATACAGAGTTTCGTAGCCTCTTCTTTTTCTATTGTTGCCTGCAGTTTCGCGCATCATATTGACGCACATCGGGCTTCTGGTAGATGCGCACTTTGACGGCGCATTTCTGAGATCGATGCCGTTAAAGTTGCTGATGCCTATTTCATACATTGTTTTTGGTGTAGGTGCCTGCATACTACCACCCCCATACGTCTTCTACTGTCGTCCTATAGTTATTGTTGTTCATTGACAGCTGTGATTTAGCCTGATCATACTGCTGGCGGAAATAGTAAGCGACCGACGTGTCGTCGTCCTCTGCAAGTTCTGATGCCATATATACAGGAAGCAGAAGCGCTACTTCCGGATCAAGCGGAAGCTCATATGAATCAAGAGTTGCTTCAGTGATTTTTTCAGGATACTTATAATATGAGATATCGAATTTTCTTTCTGAAGTACCTCTGATCACTAGAGTAAAATCTCCGTCCATATCGTACTCATTAGCATTAAGGATCCTATAGAAGTCAGGGATAAGTTCCCGCAGATCTATGAAGCTCAGCTCGCTGTAATCCGGTACTGCTGCATCTGATGTATATGTTATTTTGTAAATAGCTACATTCCTGAAATAGTATTCTGTCGTTCCAGTCATGACTATTTCCATTTTGCTATCTGATGTATTAGCGACATTCCCCTTATACGATGTGATAAGGGTTGATGTGTTTAGAATCGTTTTGACGAGAATACCATTAACATAGATTTCAGCCCTGCCGTTTCCGGCCATCTCAAGATAGTATGACTTGCCGCCGATGCATTCATAGGTCACGTTGTCACCTTCAAAATATATCGTTTCTCCAAGCGTTGAACAGGCGTCTGGAACCGCAGCAGGCTTGATTAAGAACTCATGTCCTATAAGAAACTTTCCTGCAGAAGAAAGGTCATACAGGCCTCTGTTGGCCACGTCTATCATCGCATTCAGATAGTCTTTAGTGTTTCTTGTTTCTGCCAGGCTAGTAACAGCCGGATCAAGCTTCTTTAGAGCTGCCAGCTTACATTCTCCCCAGTTCATTACTCTACCTCTTCAGCTGCTTTCTTTTTTACTTTCGGTTTCTTTTCAGCAGGTACTTCAGGACATTCAACGCAGTGTTCTGAAATAATGCTATCTTCGTTTACTATGTCTACTTTAAAAAATCTTCCGTCTTCCTTCTGGTAGATTTCATTTACTTCTCTCATTTTAAACTCCTTTCAGATATGACAAAAGAGGGACGGTTTCCCGTCCCTGATTTAGTGAGTTATTGATTATGCCGTAAAGGTCGAACCTGCAGCACATCCGCCAGCCAACAGCGCACGGAAATCTCCAAAGCCAGCATTGAATCTAGCTCTGCCTCTCCATACATTGTTGTCGTTGTTGTCTTCTATTGTTGACTTGATAGTCAGCTTGATTCTGTCCTGCCAGATAGCGCCGGCATTCTCTTCGTTCCATGTCGAATCAAGCAGGAACCAAGGATATACTCCAGCTGTTGCAGTTACATACTGATTCAGATATGACCAAACGATAACGTTCCATCTTCCAAACTGGAAGTTGAATCCGTTGTTTGCAGTCGCAGGATCTTTATCAGCACCGATAGCGGCAAACACTGTCTTTTTAAGCATCGCTACATTAGGGATGATGATTGTATCAGGCGAAACGCCAAGGATATCACCATTGTCTCCCCTGAAGTTCTGCATCTTTTCTTCCCCATATGACAAAGCGTCAGCTGAAAATGCGTCAGTGTATTTGTTTGACTGTACAGCTCCGGATACTTTAGTCGGGTGATCAATCGCAAAGACGTTCTTGCCGTCTGCGCAGAGAGTTGAAAAGTCCGTACCGCTAAAGGTCACCTTATCAGCAGCAGTCGCGCTGCCGAGAAGTGCAGCTCCGAACTGCTCTCTGGTCCTGTAGTATCCATTCACGAATGCCGTAGGTCTCTGTCTGAGGTCGATAGTCTTTGAATCCTCGATCATTTCCTGCGTGATCTCAAATGCGTCTTTCCAGGTCACATTCTCGATTACCTTGGAAAATCCTTCCTGCATATCATCGCGGCCATATTCTCCGCCTTCTGCAGTCGGCTTGAAACCGCCCATCGCTGTCATGCCGGCATACTTTTCTGCAAAATTGTTGGATTCATTCATTGCGAATACCTTCTCAACTACAGACTGCTTCTGCCATGCTTCTTCTTTCGCTTCTATAAGCATTTTAATAGGCTCCTGAGATTTCCCGAATACGGAATTGTTCAGTGCGCCGGATTCCTGAAATATTGCCATTTTTTTACCTCCTATTTAGTATTTTTAACTTTGCTTGGGTTAGCTCTCAGGTCATCGCCCTTGATCACTTTGCCCTTCTTCGTTTTGTCCTGCGGATAAATGGCGTCTACTGACTGGCTTCCGCTGTTTTTGATGTTTCCTGCATATGTGTCTTTCATCGTTTATTCTCCTCTCTTGGATTTAGCGTAATGGGCTCTTATTTCCTTCATGGTTGCATGCGGCATAAGGGCCTTATAGTACATCAGCGTCTCAGCCGGAATGTTGATGTCATTTCCGGAAACGCCGTCGACGGTCTTCATGTGTCCGGTCGTGTCCTTCTTTTCACCTTTTGGCTGCTTCAAGCTCATAAGCCTCTTATATGCAGCGTCAATGTGCATCCCAGATTTGACCAGCCCCTCAAAGACGTCGTAGTCTTCAATGTTCTTGAGATCCTCCAAAGATTTGATTTCAGGATTAAGGCGTCTGATATTGTCAAGTTCTGTGTTAAACATGCTTTCTTTTCTCAGCTGTTCTTCACGTTCTGCCCGCTCCTCGGCCTGTCTGATCAGAGGATGATTGGCTATCGCTTTTTCTATCAGATCCGCAGGGAGTCCTGCCTGTTCCAGCTGGTCCTGCTGATACTGTTCAACATATTCGTTGTAATCTTCAATAGTCTCAATCGGTTCCTGGGTGTACGGATTGATGCTTCCTTTGATGTCGCGCTCAAACCAGCTCATAGCTTCAGCTGCGCGCTGCTCCGCTTCTTCTTTTTCGCGGCGCATCTGTGCAAATGCGGCGTCCCTCTCGTAGTCCCTTTCGTCCTCTTCAGGTTCTTCTTCTTCGGGATCTTCGTCTTCGTCGTCCTGCTCGGTGATTTCAGGATCTTCTGCACCTTCTTCTTCCTCCGGTTCGGCGGATTCCGGATTTGTTTCGCCTGCACTGGCACCTTCAGGCGCCATGAGCGGTAAGAAGCGATCAAAGTATTTTTTAAACATTGTATTTTTCTCCTTTATTTTTGATATATAAAAAGGGCCTTCCGGCCCTGATTATCAGTACATTTTTTCAGTTGTGTCCTGTTCATCGGATATGTTGGTTCGTCTTTCTCCTATATCCTTTTGATAGTTCTCACACTGCGGATTATCACAAGTAAAAATCTGCAGCCAGTAGGCTTTTCCGTCCATCTGTACAGGCATAGCCTGTCTTATTCTCGGCTCTGCCATGCATTTACATCTGATCAACTATTTCACCTTCCTCCTGCTGCGGCGCCTCAGTCTGCATCATTTCCTGCTGTATCATCACCTGCTGCTGTGCCTGTTTGGCCTCTTCAACTTTCTTCTGCCATCTGGCTATCTGTCTTTTGGCTCCTGGGTAGCCATACAGGTCTCTGTCCTGCCAAAATGCCAGCATAGTTTCAGGCTCCTGCTGGTTTCCGTAAAGACCGGCGCTAAAGTCAGCCTGCATAAGATCCAGCAGGTTCTGTCTGTCTTCGCTTGATGTGGCGTTTGAATCAACCTCAAACTCAAAGTTATCGTTATAAAACCAGTTTCCGTATTCATCCTGTTCCAGGTAGTCATAGCGATTAAACTGCATTTCAGTGATCTCGCCTTCGTCTGTCTGATACGGGAAGCTTCTAGGCTCATCGGAATAAGCCAGCATGAATTCAAATATCGTTCTGAAGATATCTGAATAAAAAGCACTCTTCATCGTGACTTTTGAAGCCTGGCGTCCTAACGCTCTGCTTATCTGCAGTTCCTTTGCCTTTCCGGATGTAGCAGTAGTGTCTGACTTGCCCTGTGATGTATCATTAACACCCAAAAGGCTTTTGGCCCAGAAGTACATCTCGTTGATAGCATTCATATCTGCCTGAGTATCAAATGCCATGTCGTATTTATTTATAAGTCCGACCTGCGTAGGATCGTTGACCTCTAAAATCTGTATGCCGTTTTTAAATGTGAAGTTAAGTGTTTTAGGCTTTGTAAGGATGCTGCCCTGAGAATAGAGCTTATCTATCATCCTGGTCGCTATTTTGTTGGCGTTGTCCTGCTGCTTGTATATGACTTCGCAGTCTGACACACCTATGACAGATCTTCTTTTGCTGATGTTCTGACGTATGCAAACTGGGAAGTGCCTTGGGATGTAATAAGGAATCTTAGTCGGCTCCTCGTATGTTTCCTGCTGCAGCTCTATAACCGGCTCTTCTCCGATTACATTCATATTTTCGTCAAATACTCTATTATAGACCGGCTGGTAATAGCCTTCAGGTCCCTGCTCTTTCTTCTGCACTGGGATCTCTCGATAAGCATAATTTCCGTTTTCATCCCGTGCCGGCGACATTGCCGGAATAACTGTTCCGTCAGATCTAACTATGTCTTCTGTCAGTTCCTCAAAGCGCAGATTACGCTTTTTATATTTATTGTTGCCGCAGTCGCAGACCGTCTGACCTATGACTTTAGCTTTTCCGCAGCGCGTGCATATCTGTTCGCCGCGTGCCTGGTACTCATCGTCGTCTATCAGGACAGTGTCGCCCACCCAGCTGACGCAGCCGATAAATCCCTTATCATTTCTGTAGTAGCAGATGACCTGCGTAACAAGTTCATCTGTAAGGTCAGCATTGGGATCTATCTCAAGGTCTACTGATTCCGAATCTAAGATAACGTTGTAGCGCTTTTCAAGTCTGCTCTTGGTATCGTTAAACACTAAAAAGAGATAATCCATCTTATCGCGCTCATAGACACCTTCCTGCGGAATGAACTGAGTAGGTTCAATAAGCCTAAACTCTACGGCACCTGTCGTGTCATGCGTCTTCTTGCTGTTGTCCCATTCCGGCAATCCGACATCGCCGCCCATGATCTTTGTGATGCGCTCGTCCATATCGTTGATCACGTCAAAGTCAAGCCTCTTCAGCTCGCTCTTGATCATGTTCTCCGCTATTCTGGCCAAAGCATCGTTTTTTTCGCTCGGCACTCTGGCAGTCACTTTCGGCTGCGGTATGCCCGTATCAATAGTCGATTCGATCAGCTCAAGCGTGAAGTTATAAATCGTCTCAGTCTCTGCTCCTCGCTCCGGCTGAAGTTTGCCATCGTACTGGTCCTGATACTTCTCAAATTCAGTTATCTTCGCGTCGTAATCATCTTTGGCAGCTTCATATCTTGCCTGCCATTCGCTTAATTCTAAAATCAATTAGGTGCACCCCATTTCTCAATCAGCGCCCGCTTCATTTCAGCGGTTGCATTCCAGTAATCTTCGTACATGTCGTCTGTCCACTGCATCTTTATTTCGCTGCCGGCGGCAACCTCTCGGCTCTGCTGGCTCCTTATCTCGTTGGCTATCATTTCCGACAGCAGCAGATCATCATGCTTGCCTGGCATCGCGTCAGGCCTTCCGTTTTCGTCATATACAAAAGTCATAGCCTCTTCAAGCGTCTCAATATCAGAAATAAGGCCGATATCATTCTCAATGATGCCGACCTCTTTATCAATTATGAGCGGACGTGTGTTGCCGTCCGTCTTCCAGCCCAGTTTCTTTTCAAGCCGTTTAGTGTAATCGTCGTATTTCCTTCTGACATACTGGTTCTCATAACCAAGCCTTGTCAGCTCTTCAATCGGCGCAGTATTAAAGTTTATCTCTATGCCGATCAGCGCGTCATTATACCATCTGCCAAGACAGTAGATCTGCCAGGTAAAAGGCTTTGAGTTGCTTAAGTCCATATGCATGCTGGCCACACGCTTACCGGTCACGTTATTGATTACAGTGGCTGCGTAATAGTCGCTACCTTCACCTTTAGTGTCTCCTGATATGACATACGGATAGCCTGGTACAGGTTCTTCATACACTTTAATGCTGCCGTTTTTATTGTCTTTAAATTCAATGCTGTCTGATCTAATGAAGTCCTCATGATCAGCATCATTCCATTCATAGCTAAACGCTCCTATCCTATACGGATCCTTCTCAAAGAGTTTCCTAAGCTCTGCTATGCGCTTAACGATTTTTTCAATGTTAAATACCGGCGAACCTGACATGATGAAGGCCTCTTCAGGGCATGCAGGATATTCCTGTCGGAACTTATCAATGCTGCCGTTACAGTTGTTTCTGATGCACCATCTGCGCCATGCTATCTGATCATCTTCCAAGTCATAAGTCCTTTTAATTTCTTCCTCTTCAGCTGTCAGCCTGCTGCCGTCAAACGTTTTCCGATACTCAGGTAGTTCCCACCATGCGCAGAAGATAGGCGTGAAATCGCTTTCACCTGCTACGGCATTGTCCCAGACAGTTTTAAATTCATTGTATCCATTTGCCGTTGACTCTATTATCACCATGCTGTCCGGCGTGTCCGGCACGGCCTGCATGATAGATGTATATGTGTCTATTATGTTACCTGGCCAGAATGCAAATTCTGAAAGATGCAGATACTGGATAGTCTCAGAACGTCCAATATCTGAATTTCCTGCGGTCATGCACCTTATGGATGAATTCAGCCCGCTGCCGTTTTTGTCGGCAAACAAGACTTCTTTTGCGTTGCTCTTTTTCTTCTCCGGCTTAAGTTGCGCCGGCAGGTTATCATAATAGCGCTTAAACATCTCAAACAGATTGTTAGTCGCGTCTGATTCATGAGCCACTACCGCAGATCTTACGTTGTGTTCTGTCGCGGTGTTCTTAAAAATGATCGCTTCTGTCGCTGTCGAGAAGCCTTCCTGTCTGGCCTTCAGGATGACTATCCTTATAGGCTTTCCTGCCGTGTAGCTCTCCTTGATAGCGCTATACAATTTCATCTGCGGCTTATTCAGCTTGAGATCGATTATTTTTCCGTCTTTTGTCCTTATCTTTAAAAATGCCTCTATATAGGCCTTAGTATTTATCGGCATCTTGGTACCTCTCAAGCATCTGGTCAAGGATGCTCTTAGTTTCCTCTTCAGCTGTCCCCTGGATGCTCTTAAGTGCTTCCAGCGCCTTAAATTTGTCATACATTTTGACCTTATCAGTTTTTCCGGAAGATATCTCAGCTATAACGCTGGTATCAGTTCCTTCATCGGCCGATATCTTTATGCGCCCATTCTTCATTTTGACGATATCACCTATGTCAGCAAAGGCTATATCGATATATTTTTGTATGATATCTTCAGGCTCCAGCATAGCTTTATTCAGCTTTGATTCCTTCAGCCTGTTTATTTCTTCCTGCACGCTGTTTTTTGCTAGTAATTTACAGCCGTTTGACCGCGCTACGACGGGATCAGCGCCGTAGGCCTTCTGGTAGGCCCAGGTAGCGTTAAATTTTTTGACATAATATATACAAAAAAGCTGCTGTTTTTCATTCAGTCCGTTTTCGTTTTTTTCTTCTTCTGTCTGTGTTTCTGCAACCGCACCCGCTTTTTCGGGTGCACACTTTTCACCCGCGCCCCGCACCCAGTTATGTCTTTTCTTCCAGGACTTAACCGTATTAATTGATACGTCATATTTCTCGGCTATGTCCTTATACTTCATACCGGCGATATAGTCACGTTCTGCGAGGTCGCTTGTCTTTATATCGTCCATTTTTTATTCTCCCAAAGAAAAAAGACGCCGCAGCGTCTCTTTTCCGATTGATTGTGATTTAGTTCGGAAAGGAAATCTTTTTTCCAGTCTTTTTACAGTATCATAATATCACAGAAATCTTGCCCCATGATTGCAGAAAATGCAAACGATTTGCATTTTCAGAAACATAAAATCACCAATTTGGTGGTATTTTTTTAGAAAAGTATTGACTTACCACCAATTTGGTGGTAATATATATACAAGATAAAGAAAGAGAGAGCCGAAAGGCAGGAGGTATGAAATGAGAAAGTTATACGTTGTAGAAAAGTCAGTTGCAGGAAAATCAAAGCCGGAACACTATTATTTTGAGAATAAGAAAGCTGCATCAGATTTTGCAGAGACAGATTATACCGGATCAGTTGAGTCAGTTAATGTAGACGATGAAGAAGTCAATGAGCTACTCGGATGGACGCAGCTGGCTCTTGACGGAATGATCGACAGATTTTAGGAGGTGCGATATGAGAATCTGGGAAGTGGCATATACGCACGTAGGAAGCGACGGACCGCTTTATGAATATTTCAGAACGCTTGGAGAAGCCAATCATTTTTACAAGAGTCAGGACATGGCAGATAAGCCGAGACTTATCAGCGTTAAAGACTATATCGGAGAAGTAAGACTTAACGATACAGCCGTAGATCTAGACCTGGAAGACACCAGCGCAGAAACGATCAGAGACGCCAGGAAGTACACCGGTCTCAGCCAGCAGAAAATGGCTGACATCATGGGAATACCTAAAAGAAACATAGAAAACTGGGAAAGCGGAAATCATTCATGCCCTGCATGGGCAGAAAGACTGATAATCGAGGAACTTGAAAGGATAGGATATATCATGAATGAAGTTAGATATCTAGTCATAGACGAAAGAAAATATGAGCAGTTCGTGAAAGTATATGATAATCTGGACGATGCCAACAAAGAGGCAGAGAATCAGTGGGATGCTCTTACATCTGCGGAAAAGAACAAAAGCCATATATACGTGCTCGACGTTATGGGAAGTGACCTTGATGATCCAGAGGACTGGGAATCATACAACAGCGGCGGATACTGCGATGGAAGATACGACAGCAAGAACGCTTATCATGTAAGCTTTGGTACAGGAGCCGGAGATTTCGGCGCAAGCACCGTTGACGAGGCCATGAAAAAAGCAAAAGAAAACATGTCTTATACGGGCAATGACGTTGTGATAAGTGACTGGGAAGGCAACAGACTTTACATTTCGAAATGGATAGGCCGTAAAGCTACTGAAGACGAAAATCCTATTTGTGAATTCGGTTCTGAAGGTTTTTACGATGAATGGTATGAAATTTAACAAAAAGGCCGGCCTTAATTGACCGGTCTTTTTTCTTACATGTAATAATTTCAATCCGCAGGGCTTACGCCCTGACGTTAAAGGGTTTTGCCGTTAAGCAAATAATTTTTTAAATCCACTCGGAATTTCTTCCGGACAGTTATAATATATCACGTTTATTAGGTTTGTCAACAACTAGGCCAGAAACAGATATTTAGCAACTGAATAAACAAATTTGCACTTATAGCGCCAGTAAGTGGAAGGATCCGCATCAATGGGATAGTTAGAGTTATACATGACTTTCTTCCACACGCCCTCGCGATATTCTACAGGGATGTCGTTTCTGGCCTTTTCTATGGCCTCTTTTATGGTTTTATACTGAGCCAGCTTAACACCTGTATATTCTGTCGGATTGCCCGTACCATTCCCGCGCGGCTGTCCGTCTGGCGGAGCTGGGCTTCTTGTTGGCAGGTCCTTAATCTCCTCACAGATGCGGTTATAGTCTCTGATCTGATAGAGCGTCTGCTTGTAGAGATTTTCCGGCAGGATGTAAGGGTTGCTTTTGGTTCTCTGATAGTCTTCAAAGTGTCTCATTCTTTTTCCTTTCACGGCAAACAAGCCTAAATAATTAGGCTCTGCTGCTCTTCTGCGTAGTTGATATATCTTTCAAAGTTTTCTTCACGTTTTTTAGTTTTGCCTTTATAGTATTTTTTAATGCGCGGCTCCTCTTCAATGGAGATCATCATATACTCAAGATGTTCAAGTCCAGTAACGGGATGCTCAAAACGTCTGACTGTTTCAGGATCGATGTAGTAACCTTTTCTCGGTTCAGGATCATCAAACAGCTGACGCTCATCGACATATTCTATCTGCGGTTTTGGGATGACAAGATTCCTGCTGTGAGAGTAGCGTGTTTTAAAGCAGCTGTTTTCATTCCTAAAGGTTTTGGTTGTTTCCTTGATCAGATATTCGCCAAGTCGATAGTAATTAGGATCCTCAAAAAGCTGCCTGCTTATGATTTTTCCGCTGGTCCATGCCTTCTGTGCTAATCCGATAGGTGCGTTCGTAACAAAATGGTGATGCAGTCTTGTATTTTTATATTCCATCGCCATGACCCATTTAAGCTCAAGGCCGGACTTCTTCATGAGCCTTCTGAGCCTTGAAATAAATCTTTTAAATTCAGCCTGCGCCTCTTCAGGATCAGGAGCATCGGCGTAGGTAAGAGTAAGATGCCATGAGTCGCTGTCAAAATTTGCATTCAAGATCCTGCCAAGTTTCTTGCATGTCATTCTGTCATTATTCTTTTGCACTTTTTCGGATGTAATCACCATCTTAGGGGATCTGTGTCCGCCATGACGTCCGGAAGGTACTCTGACAGTAACGTCAATCACTTTTCCAGACACGCATGTTTCTCTTACGACTTTCATTTTTTGCTCCTATGTTTAATACTCTAATCGAGGATTCAAGGGAGGCTTACACTCCCTATGCGTCCCAGACTGTTATGGTAATGCCCGACGCTTTCGCGTCGGGTTTCTTCATATATATATATGTAGTTAAAATTTGATTTCTGAAATCATGGCACCAAGTGACTTGATTCCGTCCTCAGTAAGTTTAGTTAGCTTTCCTGGCTTGCCGTCTTTAAAGGATCTGATTTCATATCCTGCTTCATGGCCGTACCAGCTGATCAGGACCAGCCGGCGCTCCCATCCGCTTTTGCCTTCTTCGATGATCCCATAGTCTTTGATTATCTTATATGTCTCATCCATTTCTAAACCTCAACTATCTGCCATTCGTTAGAAAACAATTCGATCATCGTTTCTTTCCACGGCACTCTTCCATATCTGCTCTCAACGTAGAGATAAGGTGCCGTCATCTTGCTGTTTTCGTCTGGATACTGCGCTCTTATAACCACGTCCTTGCTCCATTTTGGCAATCTCATGCCATTACCAGACTTTACAGCGGCAAATGCCTCTTCAAACGTTAGCCCATTTCTTTCTTCATTCTTTTTCATTTTTACTTCTCCTTTTCTTTAATCGCTTTAATTATCCTTCCGGCAGATTCTGCCGGATCAAACAATGCTTCCAGCTCGTTATATGCATCGCACATATCGACCTTCACATCATGCTTACTCAGCCATTCCGATACGATCTGATCATTTTCGGAAAATGAGTAAGCTGCAGTCATGCGTCTCTGCAGGGCCTGCTTAATGTATTTAGGCACATTCACTTTTCAACACCTCATTTATTATTTTCTTGACATCTATTCCGGTCAGCTCTTTGGTATCTCTGATCATGCCATTGACGGAATTGCGTCCATCGCTGGTTTCAGCCATGAGAGCAAGATATGATGCTATAAAACCGCCGAGTCTCTTGGCACGGAAGCCATGCTCCTGGTAGAGGATCCGCAGCACTATTGCCAGTGTAAAATAGTTAGCTGTCATAAATATAGCGGTCGGCCTAGTTTCCTGCTTATTAGTTCCAGGTTTTTTAACTTTAGGTATCATCAGTTCATCTTCCTTTCCAGAAAGTTATCCCTGAATATCTGAAGCAGGCCATATGCCAACTTTTCAGCCAGTTTTGCTTCTTCTTCATTCAGTTCCTGATAATCGCTTTCCCTCCATAACATCTGTATGCCATGCATTTCCATGATTTCCTTCCTAGTCATATCATACCTCGCTATTCATCTGGGACAGTATCGAGGCTTTACGGTCTTCCAGTTCCTGCTCTTCTTCCTTCGGCTTTCCGTAGCACACAAAGTCACCTTTCTCATCGTATTTTGTGTGATTCATTCTTGACAGATCCATAACAGCATCATCTGTTACATCACTCATTTTATAATCGCTGTATTTGTCAGTTTTCCATTCTGTCTGACGTTCCTGTCTTATGGCGTGTCTCAAAGGTCTTCCAAATAGTTCATCTATTGTAAATACAGTTTTTTCATTCGTCATTTTCTTCCTCCTCGTCGCACGTTGGATACTCGTCTCCGTTTTTCAAAATTCCGCCTTTAAACTTTCTGCCGCACTTGCCGCATTTAAGACACGTAACTCCGTATGAGTCAAGATTGCTGCAGCTTCTGCAAACCCCATAATCAAGGAATATCATTCCGCACCGCCTTCCTATAAATTGTTCCCATCATCGTCACAGTATGGTTCAATTCCATACTCAAACTCTTCCTGCGTGTGTTCATCGTCGCAGCCACCGCCTTTCACTATGCGATAAACCGCATTAGCTCTTAAAAATAACTCCCATTTATGGTCAAATAGTGTATCGTGATGACCATTCCCTGCTAACTGTTGTAATTTTTTAATTTTATCTTCCACATCGTATGCTGTCGGCTGCTCATCAATAATCCCTAAAACCTTATTAACCCAACATCCATCACATAGCCTGTACTCACAATAAGTACAATTTTGCTTTCGCATTATAAATTTTGTTCTATATGCACTAATCAATCTATCACTCATCCTGCTCACTCTCCTCTAATAGCATATCAACAACTGATTTTTTAAATTCTTCGGTAAGTTTGAGCTTCCATATGTGCAAACTTCCACATTGACTGCAATGTATTATTACTTTGCCACTTTCTTCAAATATTTGCTGTGCATAAAAACCAAAGTTATTTATTTTTCCGCAATATGGACATTTCCATGCTTTTGGTAATTCTAGATTATTAATCATTATAGTTTCATCCGTTTCTCTCATTCCTGCTCACTCTCCTTCAATTCCTGGTCTATTTCTATACTATATCTCCACGGACGTTTTTCTTTTTCTTTTCCCCATATTCCTGTGTTATAATATTCATCTTCAACGTGTTTATCCGGATGCTCAGATTCTACTTTAATTACAAGAATTCCGCTTTTGAACTCATATACGACGATTTTATTTCCTAAAAAATCCCATGTCATATCATCGTCCCTTCTTGCATCACAGACACGCCCTTTAAAAACAGGCATATTTTGGTCATAATTATTGTTTGAGTAAATCCATACTTGTTGCCAATATACACTTTTATCGAGCATTTCGTATAATGTCATCCCTGCTCACTCTCCTTTACTTCCGACTTCAGCCAATCCAATGTACACGCATCACATCCCATTATTTCTCTATTGCCATCATACGACATGAATTTAAGACATTGGTCTTGCTCTTCGGTTTCATATGGGCAGTAACCGAAAAGTATTTTCACTAATTCTTAGTCACTCATCGCCCTTACTCTGTCGCCGTTAGTTACTGGCTTTGGCATGTCTATACTAATAAATGTCAGATGTGTTTGTCTAGTCATCTTCATCACTCCAATCTATAGGGTGGCCGCACCACGAGCAGTAACGCTGTCTTGCTACTAATGCTTCTCCGCAGTAGCCGCAGTTCCATTTGAGGCTTGAACGCGTTTCTGGGAACCGCCTTGGCTTTCTCGGTATCTGCCTTTCAAGCGCTTCGATTGCGATGTCTTCAAGCTCTTCGTGGTATTCGATACACAAATTGTCTTTAATCGTTTCAAACTCTTTATTCGTCATTTCTATTCGCCTGCCGTTCCCATTCATACGGATATCCATATTTGTTTGAATATAATTTGCAACTATCATCATGAAACACGCAGTAATCACAATGATGGTCATGAGTTAAGCAGTATTTCGCTATTTCATATGCAACAGCCATTTCTGCTCGCCTGTTCTGGGTTTCCTCTGATTCATGTTCAGCATCCAGCCAGTTCCTATCTACTGCCCGTATAATTACGTTTAGGCCAAAACTGTCTTCGCAAGGACACGTTCCAAAGCCTTCGCAGTGGCCTCTAAAATACTCTTCCAAAAACTCTCTATTTCTCATTTCTACTCACTCTCTTTCACTTGTTGCATAAAGTGCAACAACCACTTCCGTGCGTTAGATTCTAATTTCCAACGCACGGCGTGCGTTACGTGCGTTACATTAGACTTAATAGACTAATTTAACTTGCTTTAGTCTATTATTTAGTCTTATCAATCTGCTCAGCACGTTGATTTTGCTCAACTTTTTAACTTGCTTTTAGTCTATTGTTTAGTCTATTAGTCCTTGCTTACACATCATGTAGACTATTCCAGCGACTGCAAGCAGGATGCAGGTTATCTTCACCAATGCATTATTTCCGCTCAATGACGCATATAGCACAATGATCACCGCTATGGCAATGGCACTAAGATATATTATATCTGTCATTTTGTACCGCCTTTCCTCAATCATTTGTTTCCCTATTGGGCAGATCTATTAATTCTCTGTGCGTCTCTTCCTGTTCCAGCGCCCACAGCAGATTCCAGCATGCGGCGCGCAGATGATCTTCATCGGTTTTGTTCAAAAGGTATTCAGTCATATGTCTATATGCCGAATCTATGAAGCTGTGCTGCGGGATGCCCTTGTCTACATTTCTTTCTCCATATTTCTTAGCGCCCTCTTCGCAGTGTCTAGCCACTGCCCATATTGCTCTCCAGGGCAGCAGGTCAAACCTGCCCTTTCCTTCATGCATATCTCTGACAGCTCCGGTTTCAAACTCCGTGCGCTGCCCGCTGTCTTTAATCTCCATATTTTCCTCCTAAAACGGTATGTCTTCGTCTATGGCCTGAAAAGAATCAGGCATTTCAGCAGGAATGTCTTCAGGTCCTGCTTCAACGTGTTCCTTCTTTTCTCGGCGTTCCAAAAACTCTACTCTGTCTGCTATCACGTCGGTTGTGTAAATGGTAGCTCCATCCCTGTTCTGATAGCTTCCTGTTTGGATCCTCCCCGTAACTCCTACCAGTCTTCCTTTTGCAAGATACTTCTCGCAGTTTTCGGCGGATTTTCCAAAAACGTAAATCCTCGGATAATCTGTTTTCTTATCTTCTCCGCTTCTCGTCGGTCTGTCTATCGCTATTGAGAAAGTTGCCACTGCCAGCTGTGCCGGCGTATATCTGATTTCGGGATCTCTTGTTAATCTTCCGATCAGTTCTACTCTATTCAACGCATTCACCTACAATCTTTTTTATTTCTTTTAATGACTGTCTTAACGTATCGTTTTCTATGAGCAGCCGTCCGTTAGTTATTGTTAAGTCATTTGTGAATTCTTCCGAAACTCCATGATGCATATCAAATCCTTCTATCATTTCTATTATGTCGTCAATGCAGCTTATGAAGCCGTTATCGTAGGCTTCATTCAACTCTTTGAGCAGTTCTTTTCTGCTTATATATTCTTCCATCTTTCCTCCTACAGCAGGCTGGCGGAAACCGCCAGCCCAATAAGTGCTATGATCAATATTTCTACCGGCATCAGATCTCACCTTTCTGCTTTTTCCGCTTCAGATATTCTGTACGCTGTTCTTCCTTATACTGCTTAAATGCTATATCCGTATCTGACGCTTCCCTAATTCGCTTTTTTCTATCTGCGCTATATGTGTCTATTCCGATTCCTATCAGACAGGTTTTCCGGCAGCCTGGTTTTCTTTCCTGACACTTTCTGCAGGTCTCTATGCATGCTTTTATGATTTCCGTCATATCGTCACCTATTCCAGCTGGTCAGCCATGACATTTATCAGCTTTAACAGTGCTGCCTTCATCTTAGCGGCCTGCTCATCATCAGCATTGTCGATATTGTCAAGGCACGAATTAAAGTCTTTCTGCAGCTGGTCAGCCTTTACTTTAAATGCAACAAGGTTTTCATTTCCGGAAGCAGCCAGCTTCTTCTTAAGCTGCTCTATTTCTTGCCGAGCTTCTTCAGCGGCTTTCCTTATGCTTTCAGTTTCCTTCTGGGCTTCCGTCTTAGCTTCTTCAGCGGCTTTCTTAGTTGCTTCTGCATAGGCTTTGTTTTTCTCGTCCTCTATGCTGTCCTTTGCCTTCTTGGCCTTTTTCCTTTCTTTCTCCAGCTTTGCCTTCATGTCTTCCATTTGGATTTCCGATTCATGTATCTTTTCTTTCAGATCATTGACTTCCGTAGAGTCTGAGGCTTCATGCAGCAGCCCTTTTAATCTTTCTATTTCTTCGTTGAGTGCGTCAACCGTATCGTTAGCAACAGCTTCAGATAGACGGTCCTTCAGGCCCTCTATTTCTCTGTGATAGTCTTCTATCTGTTCGCTGTGACTTTCATCAGCCTCTTCTTTTTCCGCTTTAATCCGGCGGATCTCTTCCCTTAATTCTTTGACTGTCATATCTTCAGCTTCAGGATTTTCGAGGACCTCTTCAGCGACCTCTTCAGGCGCCGACAAAAGCTCGTAAACCTTTGAAATTCCAATATCGCTCAACGTTGAGCGATTTGAAAAAATACTGTTTTCGTCTGACATTTTTTCGGACAACATCATCATTCTTTTGGCTTTGGCGATACTGAATTTAAGATTTTCCTTGCACCAGTCTTCCCATTCTCCATGATTCAATCTCTCTTTGATGACTTTGAGCCTTGCGCCTGCCTGAGCTGCCATCTGCAGACCGACGTTCCCGATCTGCTCCATCTGCTCCCAGAGTGTGTTGGCTTCTGCGGTCAGCTCTTCAGTGCTTTTGTCGGTCAGACTGTCCAGCACTTTATATTCTGCTTCAACTATGTTTTCCATATTTCCCTCCTATGCTGCCTTCCTGGCAGGCTTTTTCTTTTTCTTTTCTATAATGTCCTGCATCCAGTGATCAATTAACTCTTTTACATCGTCTCCATAACTGCAGTTATGCAATCCGCGGCATTGGACCATCCTATGCTGTGCGTCAAGTTCCAGCGTGAATAGCGGTTCATCAGGTTTATCTAATTTTCTTATAAACAATATTGATGTCGAACCATTCGCTACTTTTTCCGCATAAGTCTTAACGCAATGTCCAAGTACCGCGCTCTCGATTTTCAATTCTGTAGGATCCTTAGCAGGTCTTATAAGATATTCGCCATAAACGTATGGTTCCTTCATTCCTGTGATCCTGGCTTCAGACTTTATAAAGCCATCATAGATTTTTTTGCTGACCTTAATATCAAGACGTTTTGTTGCATCTGCATGAGCCAGTTTGAAATTTTCCGGAAACAGAATTGATTTTTTATACAGGTTTTCTCCAAGTTTTTCGCATGCATCAAAGTAATCTTCGTAGTCTCCAATATGTGTGATTCCGTGAGAAGCAATGTATCTTATCATTTTCTCTTTGTCAGTATACTTTGATATTTTTTTACAAACGAACTTGTATCTCCAGTCGCAGACTACGTCTGTAAGATCTGTCGCTTCGCTCATTTTCATGCCAGGTATTTCCTGCATCACGTAACCTATCTTATTGAGCTCTCCGATCGTGATTTTGTTTTCTCTCATATATCTGATATCCTCTGCGCTGAATTTCAGGATCTTTTTTATGGTCTTGCCACGCCAGTTTATATATTTGCACGTGTTTCCAATTATCTTGCCGCCTACCAAACGCTCAAATCCAGCCTTCTCCATAAGTTCTATGCTCTGATGCATCAGGAACTGGCTGATATACGTGATTATCCAATAAGGTTCGTATGTGCTTTTGCCATCGTAGCCAAGTCTCTCCATGTCTAAATTTGCATATTTTAGGTCAGTGCCTAAGTTGTTCCTGCTTGGTTCGTACAAATACACATTTTCAAATTGATTTTCGTAGTAGCAGCTTCCAAAAAGCACATGGGGCAATATCACTTTTTTGCGCAGCGTCCAAACATCGCCTTCCGAATACCAATCATTTTTATAATATATCTGCTCATCGCTGTTGAATTTGTACTGCGCTGACGGCCACCAGCCAACAGAAGGCCGGTAAAAACCGTCATATCTGATGATATATTCGTCAAGTTCGGCATAAGTGTCTCTGCCGTGTTTGGTAAGCCATAGCACCCTTCCGCAGTCATCAATATTCCTGCGTCCTATTCCAAACGCTTTCATGGTGACATCACATCTGCAATTAGGACAAAAATCAAGTTTGTTGTGCTGAAATTCCGTCGGCAGAATTATGGTCTGAGATATCTTCATTTTTCGCTGGCAACGTGTGCAATAACAGATATCATCTTTCTTGCTGTAAATTAAATACGATTCTTTTGCAAGGGCCTTAAGAATGTAATCCGGCATGTCTTTAGGAACCTTCAGCTTAAACGGCCTGTTATCTTCTTTATCCATGTCAGCCTCCTAAAGTAAGTCTGTGATATCGATCACGTTCTTATGGCTGGTCTGTTCCTGCTGCTCTTCAGTATTTATGCTGTAGTAGTCGCGTATGATTTTATATCCCTCTTCAGGCGGAATGTATGCGCATCCTTTGACTGCGCGTCCTCTCGCTATGTCTTTCATTTTGTCAAAACATTTTGCCAACGTCTTATCTTCCTGCAGTATCCTGCCGGCTACGTAGTCATTGGTGCATATCGATGTCAGATATTCTTCAAACGGAATCAAATGATCCGCATTCTGGCATTCCTGTGTCATCCTGGCTATCGCTCTATCTGTCATCTCACTCATTTTTCTACCTCCAAAACTTCCGCTATCGACTGGAGCTGACCATAGGTGACTCCAAAGTTTCCGGCCAGACTGCTCTTATCCAGCATGTCCAGCTTCTTATATGACTCCAGGCAGTTCCTGACGGCATGTCTTATGTCAGCCTCAAATCCTACCAGATCAACTATGCTTATCCTTATCTTTCCTTCTTTGGTTGCTATAGCTATACCGGTCTCATCAGCCGCCAGCACTCTTCCGGCGCTGAGTGACTTAAAAACCGTACAGCCTTCATCAGCAGCACGGTCCTTAAATTTTTTTAAATCCAAATTCTCATTCATTTGACATATCCTCCAATTTCCTGTATATTAGAGGCAGGTGATGCAACACCTACCAAAGTTCACGGGAGCTGTCGTAAGACAGCTCTTTTGCTATCTGCATCCTATCCCGTAGAGCAGGATCCACAGCAGCGCTATCGGTGCCATGCTGACCGCTATGATTCCGGCGCAGTAAAGATATAAAATCGGTGTGCTTCTAAGCGCCAGGTCTCTTAATTTCCTCTGCATCCCTTTCCACCTCCAATCTTTTCTTTTCACTGATCAGCTGCATCATCTTGAACTCTTCCGCTAACGCAGCGTTAGGCTTATTGTTTCTGTAAAGCCATAAGGACCGTTTTTCTAATGTGTCTATCTGTCTGCTCAGCTTATATATATCGCCGCTGTAATCACGTCTCGCGTCATTTTCCACATACCATCTGCAGGCTATTCCGCCATCCCTGTCGTAGTAGCTGCATTTGATGCAGCAGTCTATGCATACAGGCTCGGAGTTATATTCAGGGCACTGCCGGCTCTCTCGGAAGTGTTCGCTTCCGCATTTCGGGCAGATCATCTTGCTGCCCTCGCCAGAGCTATCATTATCGCAGTAGTACTGTCTCCGCTGATGCATACAGTTTTATGTGAGCCGCCAAGAAAGTTGACAGTCACAAATTCGTCAATCCGTTCTGAGTCTTCTGGTAGCTGCGCTTTATACTCTACCGACAAGACTGAAAGTTTTGGATCGGATATTAAAGCATCCTCGCAGTGACCGATGAACATTCTTTTGACGTCTATCTTTTTTGCAATTTCGCTATTCATCATGATCTCCTATTCCGGCTGATAATCATCGACGTAGTTCCTTCCTATAAGGTTCATCCACATCTTCAGCGCCTGATCGAAAGCTATGCCACTATCAGTCAGCTTTGTGATAAATTGTTTCTCAAAATGTGATTTCCAGTATGCATTCTGTTCCTGTGCCCATTCTGTCACATTGGCCTGCAGTTCTTCATGGATATCATGGTTGATATCGATCTGAAAACCATAATCAATGGAAGTCTGACGGTTAGGGCCGCCAAAAACCTCATGTCTTTCAGCTCCTCTTTCACCTGTATAGACGCACACGCGGTTCTGCTTCTCTTTCCATCCGTTCTGTTTTTTCTTCTTCTTTGTGCTTCCTGGTTTAGGGAAGGCGCATGTCTTATAGTAGTCCGTCATGATTCTCTCCTAAAAGTTTTCTAATCCTATAAGGTTATAAATCTTATCTTTTCTAAAAAACCATTTGTTTATGCCTGGTGGCTTAAAACCAGGGAGCCTTCCGTCTTTAGCCGCTGCGTAGACTGTACGAATTTCCTTATATCCCAGAAGTTCTTTAACCTCTTCAGCGGTCATTATTTCGTTTCCCATGTCTGCCTCCTAAACAGCTTCTTTTGACGGATAACCAAACAATGTATTAGCGTCTGTCCCAAGTGCTAATGCTATTGCCTGAATATCTATGGCCTTCATGATCTTTCTGCCGTTTAGCATGGCGTTAAAATCATTTACAGTAAATCCTGCTTTAACGGCTATGGCGGTCTGCTTAAGACCGCGTTCAGCAATTATTTTTTTGACGTTTTCTGCTATTACACTGTTGTAATGTCCTATGTTTCCAGTTGTCATATTATCACCTCCGTAACAAGTTTCTTGTTGATAAAATAAGAATATAACAACTTTCTTGTTATGTCAAGTATTTATTGACAACTTTCTTGTTACTTTTTCTTGACGTATCAAGATATTGTGATAAACTATAGGAAAAGAGGAGGTGCAGACATGAGTATAGGTAGCAGAATAAAAGAATTGAGATTGTCAAAAAATATGACAAGAGAACAGCTGGCAGATAAATTGAATGTTTCTGTCAGTGCAATTTCCAATTATGAGAATGATATCAGCTCACCAAAGGAACCAATTTTATTCGCAATAATTGACGCTTTGGGATGCGATGCTAATTATCTTTTCCAGGATTCTATAAAAATACCGAGTAATGATATCACCCAGGAAGAAATGGATTTTATTTGCATGTATCGTTATTTGGATAAGCACGGTAAAACTATTGTTGATTTCGTAGTAAATGAAGAATATAAAAGAATGGCTTTAGAAAAGTATGATATAGAAAAACAGATAGATAAATTGAGAGAACAGTTTAAAGCGCCCGCCATAAACATTAAAGCTAAATAATAATGATAAGATTAGAGCATTCGCAGTTAGTGTTAAAAATCAGCAAATGTAAGTCGCGTTGATAGACAGCATATATGTTGTCATAGCATCCTTCAATCGCAATATGTTTTTGTGTCATCGTTCTCTCCCCTCTGCGGACGCTCGTTTTTATTATAAGGAGAAATGCAGTTATTGTGATATAGTATTTTAATGTTGAAAGAAGGTATTGAAATGAAAGAAACAAAAAATAAGCCTGACGGATTAGGTTACATGTGGAGATCCGTTCTAATAACCAGCGCAATAGCAGCTGCGCTTTATCCGAAAAAAACAGGTATAGGATTCTCTGGTACACTGATAATTGATTTAATTGTAATGGGAATAACTTTTATTATTGGCATTGTTGTTGCCGGTGCGTTCTGTAATTTTTTATATGATAATGGATACAATGAAAGAAAATCATATAGAATAATTGCAATAATAATACTTGTAATAGTAATACTCGCTTTTCAATATATATTGCCAGAAGATAGCATAGCTTGATATGAATCTAGGTGAAAATATGGGAAATGATAAATGTAATTGGAGAATCAGAGGCGAATCGCTACAGCTTCGTGTAAATGGCGGTAAAGATATTAACGGTAAAAGAATAGTGTACACAAAATCTGTTTCGGACCGTAACCTGGAGACCGGCAGAAGATTGACTGACGTCCAGCGTAATAAGTTATGGCACGAATTCAACGCTGAAGTCGATAGAGGCAATGTTAGAAAGCCTGCTACGTTGACATTGAAAGATATTGTTGAACTGCATATAAAAAACGATCCTTCGCGATCACCTGAAACTACAAGAGGGTATGAAAATATAGTAAAGATACATTTAAGTGATACGTTTGGAAAAAGAAAGGCCAGCAGTTTAACTAGGGCTGATATACAGGAATGGGTAATATATCTACAGACAGGATATAAATCTAATAAAGATAAGTTGCTTAGCAGCAAATCCGTTAGAAATATATACGGCCTCGTTAACGCGGCATACCGTACATGCATTAAGCTGGAAATTTTAGATACTAATCCCTGCATAAATGTAACGCTTCCAGAACGTGAGAAGAAGAAGGCAAGATATCTTAAACAGGAAGATGCTATAAAGTTCATGGCTGCGCTTATGGAAGTTCCTGATGCAGAAGCTAATTATAAAGTTGCAACGCTAATAGGATTAAGCTGTGGGCTTCGCAGAGGAGAAATATGCGGACTAGACGAATCATCCTATGATCCAGATAGAAGAATGCTGTCTATAGAACAAGCCAGATATCCTAAGAAAGGAGGCGGGCAGCTGGTTAAGAAACCTAAATCTGAAGATTCAAAACGTATAGTTGCAGTTTCTGGATTTCTAAAAAAAGAAATCGATCATCTTATTCTTTTAAATAAAAAGAATGCCATGATGCTTGGCTCACAGTGGCGCGGATCGCCGGCACTTATAAAGGGATATCTCGGCGGTAACATGCGCCCCGATGCATTATGGGATTGGCTAAATGATTTTCTTATTAGAAACGATATTCCTCATATAGGAGTACATGGTTTAAGACATACATATGCAAGTTCCCTGATGGCTTTAGGCGTTGACCTGAAAAGTATCAGTGATCAGCTGGGACATGCCAATATTCAAATTACAAATGAGTATATACATCAATTTGAAGACGCCAAAACAGATATAGCCGACAGAATTGAAGCGCTATATGTGAAAAATGTGGACAAAATGTGGACAGACGAAAAAAAGAGTGGCTAAAACGTTGAGTTTTAGCCACTCTTTTGGTGCGCGATGAGGGACTTGAAACCAAAATATTACATATTCTTACATATTCAATAATGCTCTATTATGTTCAAATTTCAACGATAATTTAAGTTTTTCATATTCATTTATGTTCGCTTATATTCCGTCATAATCACCGAATTGTTGCCAAAATTGTTGCCAAAGCGAAATAATGAAAAATCAGCATGCCATTTTTTATGATATTTATTTATATATTTTCCTCGAAATTATTTAGATTAAATTATATATTTTAGTCTAAAAAGTATTGACTTATTTATATATTCTGTTATAATATAGTTACAGTAAAGAGAGAGATAAAGCCAATAAGGCGGGAGGATAAAAAATGAAGTGCAACGTTAAATATGAAGATGATAAGATGATGGTCCAGAGTGACTACAACAAGCAGTTTGTAGATTTCG
>Ga0268263_1001081_pt1 | contig 28013 bp, 20 predicted proteins | sample Biomet5_FD_190358 | JGI IMG/M metagenome (GOLD analysis project Ga0268263, IMG submission 190358) | Microbial communities from bioreactor (seeded with sewage sludge) at LBNL, California, USA - Biofuel metagenome 5 (SPAdes) (version 4) | ecosystem: Engineered > Bioreactor > Anaerobic >... | reverse complement strand
TACCGGGCATTGCATAGTACAAAGAAGATGTATATATTTGCAGAACTCACTTATGTGACAACTTTTTTAGGCGTAAAAGAATAGAAAGTGAACTTTTTCAGGTTTAGAAAACTATTGAGTGAACTAACTTAGGTATAACATACGAAGTGGTCAACTACTTCCAGTACAATACACTTAATCTAAGGCAAGTCTCCGTTTCCTTGGTTAGAAACTATCGTTTCCTACGGTGGGAACGACAGTTTCCCTTAAGGGGAACTGTGATTTCTCTTTATCGAAACCGGAGTGACTGACCGTTGGAATGATTATAAACTAAAAGGCACGAATACACAATTGACTAGGTTTGGTTGCTTTAGCATTGGTTATTCGTGGAATTGATGCATAGTTTTTTCTTTCCCAAAAGGGTATCATGAACTTGCTTTCCTCCTCTTGAAAAGTTTATAGATAGAAAACAATTGACGAATAAGGATGCATTATTATTCTTCTGTTTGACAAATACACTTCATTTTATCTTTTGCTAAATGGCTAAAGAAGCTGAAGGATTAACATAAGCTTAACCCTTTTAATGCTTTCTTGTAACATTTTGATAGATAGTTGAATACGCTGAGTCTGCAAGCGTTTGGGCTGAAAGCTGAAAGCAACCTGAAACTACGCTTTCAGCTATAAACCCTATGCATAAAGGGATACAGAAGCTGAAAGCAAAAACCGCGTATTTTAAAAATTCCACTGCGTATGGCGGGTTTTAACCCTGTTTTATGTTATCTTCGGGTCATTATCCACTTAAATATTGATGCTAATTAACTTTCGTCATCTTCTAGTCAATCCATTGAACGCTGTTCTTAATTATTGACAGATAACTTATTACTCTGAATTTGCTTTGAATTCGTTTTGATGGGCTAATGTAACCTAATAAAAAAGTGAAGGTTATTTTCTTAAGATATGATGTATAGCTTCTTGTTCTTCCTTCGAGAAAGAAGTGTTTGCTGTAGCCTTCAGATTATCGCTTAGTTGGGATACGGAACTTGCTCCTATAATAACGGAAGTTACCATTTCATCTTTCAGTACCCAGGCCAAAGCCATTTCCGCTAAAGTCTGTCCCCGCTTGGTGGCAAGATTGTTCAAGGCTTTGATTTTCAGGAGAATGCTATCGGTCAGAACTTCTTTCTTTAAAAACTTGTTCTGCGCCATACGAGAATCTTCGGGTATTCCGTTTAAGTAACGATTAGTTAGCAAGCCTTGTGCCAATGGCGAAAAGGCAATGAATCCCGTTCCGTTCTCTCTAGCCTGTTGCAAGATGCCTTCCTCTTCAGGCTCCCGGTTGAGGAGATTGTACCGTCCTTGGTAAAGTAGGCAATGTACATCCCGTTGCTCAAGATAATTGTAAGCAAAAGCCGCAGCTTCTTTAGGATATTTAGAGATTCCCACGTACAAAGCCTTTCCTTGACGTACAATGTCAACTAAAGTTTGTAACGTCTCTTCCAACGGAGTATTCGGGTCGTAACGATGAGAATAGAAAATGTCTACATAATCCAGATTCATCCGCTTTAAGCTTTGGTCCAGACTGCCCATGAGTGACTTGCGCGATCCCCATTCGCCGTAGAGTCCCGGCCACATTTCGTGTCCTGCCTTAGTCGAAATAAACAATTCATCCCGGTAAGGGCTGAATGATTTCTTCATAATCAAGCCAAATGTTTCTTCTGCGGAGCCGAAGGAAGGACCGTAATTATTTGCCAGATCAAAGTGCGTTATCCCCTGGTCGAAGGCATAGTGGGCCATAGCCTGAGAGTTGGATAGTGTATTTACGTCACCAAAGTTATGCCATAAGCCCAGTGATATTTCAGGCAAAAGAATGCCACTCTTTCCGCAACGACGGTATTTCATTCCTTTATTATATCTTTCCTGGTCGGGAGAGTAAATGGGTTCTATCATAATGTTGTATTTATAAAGTTGATTTAGAACAAAGATAAAATCTTTGGATGAAAAACACGTATAACTGTCATTTCAATAATTTATCAATCGCTTTTTTTATGATTGGTTCCATGATACTAAAACCGTCCTTCGTGGGATGAACGCCATCTTCAGAATACTTTAGGGGCAATCCGTTGTTGCTGTCTTTCATTACGGAATGAAAATCCACATAGGTTATCTTATGCTCTTTCGCATAGGTTTTCAGCAGGTTGTTCAGCTGGATGATTTGTCCTGCAGGGTCCTTAATTGCCGGTCTCCACCGATATTGATATACCGGTAACACGGAACAGATAATAACCTTAATGTTATTGGCCCGGGCTAATTCGGCCATTGAGAAGATATTTTCGGCAATCTTTTCTATGGGCATATACATATTGTTTTGAGCAATATCGTTTGTTCCGGCCAAGATGCTGACTACCTGAGGCTTCAAGTTGATGACATCAGAACGGAAACGTGCTAGCATCTGGGCGGTAACCTGTCCCGAAATACCACGACCTACGTAATGGTTCCGATTGAAGAAAGCCGAGTCGTTGCGATTCCATATTTCTGTGATGGAGTTACCCATAAAGACAGCAATGGGCTTCTTTACTTCTTTATTCGCTGATTGATACCGTTCGTAATTGGCCCAGGTCTTATTGTCTGCTACATCGTGCTTCTCATTTGCTACTTGAGCTAAGGCCGGAGATTCTTGTATGGTTTGCTGTTCGCCGACTTGGCCTTTGATATTAGTTGCCTGAGACGATAGTGATATGTGATGAGCAGCATAAATGCTTGGGCAGAGGTTCATTGCACAAAGCAGAACTATTAAAGTTGTTTTTTTCATTGTATATTATTTAATCATTATTTTTTGCATAAAGTTCCAATATCATAAGTGTGGATTTGCTTATTTGGATATTTGTGTATTTCACTCTACAAATATAGTTCATTTCCATATTGGGTGTTTTCTCTTTTAAGTTTTTTATGTAACTCTATTGGGTTTATCTCTTTTAAGACATACGAAGGGGGTGCAGTGTCTTAACTTTGTATCACGATTAGTTAAAATAATGTTATTCCTGAGCCATTTCTAATATTATCTTTGCAATGTTTAATTCTTTAAATATACTACTATGAAGAGGAAACTCTTATTTATTTTATTGACTTATCTGTGCGTTACAACTTCCTTTGCCCAAAAGTTTGAAGGGCTTGCGCTGACTCCTCCCATGGGCTGGAATAGTTGGAATAAATTTGCCTGTAACATTGATGAGAATTTAATTAAAAGCGTTGCGGATGCCATGGTGGAGACCGGCTTGCGTGATGCCGGTTATGTGTACCTGAATCTGGATGATTCCGTGCGGGTAACCAATACGGGGCAGCGCGATGGGATAGAAATTGTGCAACTCTATATTCGCGATAAATTCAATTGTGTGACCCGTCCGGTGAAAGAGCTTAAAGATCTTGCACGTATAGCTTTAAAGGCTGGTGAAAGCAAGATCGTTAATTTCAAAATCACGCCGGATAAATTGGCTTTTTATAATATTCAAATGCACAAAATCGTAGAACCGGGTGAGTTTATCGTGATGGCGGGCCTTTCTTCGGATGAAAAGGATCTACTTTAGGATACTTTTTCTGTTGAATAAAATAAAAATCATAATGAGAGAATGGTTTCCCTCTCCCTTTTGCGTTAACTAACATGGATTGAAAGATAAAAAAAAGAGTATATTTGCATTCATGATATTTTTAGCTGAACACCATGGAGAACATAAATTACATAATGAGAGAGATTACTCCTCTCTCAGATCGGGATTGCTTTTATATTGCTGATCGTCGTAAAACAGAATTTACCTATCCGATTCATTGTCACGCAGAGTTTGAACTTAATTTTGCAGAGCATGCAGCTGGCGTTCGCCGGGTTGTTGGTGATTCTTCTGAAATAATAGGGGACTATGATCTGGTCTTGATTACAGGAAAAGAGCTTGAGCATGTGTGGGAGCAATATCACTGTGTATCAAAGGAGATTCGTGAAATTACGATTCAATTCTCTTCTGATTTGTTTTTTAAGAGTTTTATAAATAAGAATCAATTTGATAGCATTCGACGTATGTTGGAACGAGCGCAATGTGGCCTCTGTTTTCCAATGCAAGCTATTATGAAAGTTTATAACTGGCTGGATAAATTGGCTTCTGAAGATCAGGGGTTTTATGCTGTAATGAGTTTTTTGCGTATTTTGTATGAGCTGTCGCAATATGATGACGCAAAGGTGTTATCTAGCTCTTCGTTTGCTAAGATTGATAACTTTTCTGATAGCCGTCGGGTGTATAAAGTACAGAAGTTTATTTCAGAACATTATCAGGAAGAAATCCATTTGGCTACATTGGCTAATATGGTTGGAATGACATCTGCTTCTTTTAGCCGTTTTTTTCGCTTGCGTACCGGAAAGACACTATCTGATTATATCATTGATATTCGGTTAGGGCATGCAACCCGTATGTTGGTTGATTCCACTCAGACGATTGCGGAAATTTGTTATAGTTCAGGTTTTAATAACCTTTCTAATTTTAACAGGATGTTTAAGCGGAAAAAAGAATGTTCTCCAAAAGAATTTAGAGAAAATTATCGAAAGAAAAAGATTGTAATATGATGTTATTTGTATGTGTATTATACTCCTGTTTTTAGGTGTAGGATGATAGTTTATGTTTTTCGATTTAAATGAACGACTCTTGTATTACCTTTCTATTGTTTTTTATCAATTAATAAATAGCTATTAAGATTTGCTTATTCCTGAATATTATGTCTTTCAGATAAAATAGTATCATTTATCTCTTATCAAATCATTTATCTTTGTCCTATTACAATAAGTTAATAGAATGAAATTTTTTCTTTTTACTATATTATTCCTATCCGCTCTGAGTTCTTGCATTTCTGGTCATGCTGTATCTCATTTTATTTACGTTAATAAAAAGGGACAGTTTGTTCGTGATGAGAAACCATATTATTTTATTGGTACTAATTTTTGGTATGGAGCTATTATTGGTTCTGAGGGTGAGGGAGGAAATCGTATACGTTTATGTAGAGAGTTAGATTATTTAAAGAGCATTGGCGTTGAGAACCTTCGTGTATTGGTTGGAGCTGATGGCGAAAATGGTGTGCAAGCACACGTTGAACCCTCTTTGCAGATTGCTCCTAACGTATATAATGATACGATTCTTGCTGGTCTGGATTTCTTTATGAATGAATTGCGAAAGCGGAAAATGACAGCTGTACTTTATTTGAATAATTCGTGGGAGTGGAGTGGGGGTTATTCTGCTTATTTAGAATGGATGGGTTATGGAAAAATTGTAAATTCTGCTACCAACGGTTGGTCTGCATATATGAATTATGTAAAGCGTTTTTTATCGTCGGATAGCGCGAAGGCCTTATTTGCTGAACATGTCAGGTATATTGTTACGCGAACAAATAGGTATAGTCAAATACGTTATGTGGATGATCCCACTATTATGTCCTGGCAAATAGGAAATGAGCCTCGTGCTTTTTCTGAAGAAAACAAGGAACTTCTCTGCGAATGGCTATCTAGTGTGGCGGCTTTAATAAAATCTTTGGATCCCAATCATTTAATCTCTTCGGGGAGTGAAGGAAAACAAGGATGCGAGCAAGACCTCATGCTATTTGAAAAAATCCATTCGAATTCTAATATTGATTATTTGACTATACATATATGGCCGTACAACTGGCAGTGGATAAAAGCAGATAGTTTGGAAGAAAATTTACTTCAGGCAAAAGAAAATACGAAAAAATACATTGAAGAACATCTGTCTGTTGCGCGGAAATGTAAGAAACCTCTTGTGCTTGAGGAATTTGGTTTTCCGAGGGATTCTTTGGCTTTTTCAAAAAAATCTCATACGTTTTGCCGTGACGAATATTATCAATTTGTATTTGATATTATTTGCCGGCAACGAAAAAACGAAGGGTTATTATCCGGCTGCAATTTTTGGGCATGGGGTGGTTTTGCCAATTTGAATTCCACTCATACATATTGGAAAAAAGGAGATGATTATACAGGAGATCCACCTCAAGAGGAACAAGGATTGAATTCTGTTTTTGCTACGGATCATACGACAATCCAAATTATAAAGACGAACAGTAAGATGTTAGAGTAGAAAAGAAGTCTCTATAGCTTTTTAAGGATCCGCGTTAATTCATATTCGCTTAGTTAATAATATATTAATCATTTATATAAATATCAGTATAGGATAAAATAGTGTATATAAATAGAGCCTATAACCTTTAATTTTGTACAGTAAGATATTTGCTGTTAAATACTAATATAAACCACTTAAAATAATAATGCCTATGGAAAACAAGCTGTATGAAACCACAAATGCAATAATTGGTTTGTGGAACAATCTATTAAAATTCGTATTAATAAGATTCTGTTCGTTATGAAAGTCGTTTAACATTTATAATCTAAGGAAAATATAAGTATGCATTTAATTTTTAAAAGAATATTATGTTTTGCATGGATACTGTTTTTTGTCAGTTTAAGTTATCCTTTGCAAATGTCTGCAGCTTCATCACATTTGCCGGAAGCTGTGCAGCAATCAAAGAAAATTACAGGCACTGTTGTTGATGAAACTGGAGAACCTGTTATTGGAGCTAATGTTGTGGAACAAGGTACTACTAATGGTTGTATAACTGATATAGAAGGAAAGTTTATGCTGAGTGTAAAGCCGGGAAATACAATTGTCGTGACTTTTATAGGCTACTTACCTCAACGAATTAAGATAACTAATCAGTCTATACTAAAACTTACTTTGAAACAAGATGAGCAGACCCTTCAAGAAGTCGTTGTTGTGGGCTATGGTACTTTAAAGAAAAGTGATTTGACAGGTGCTGTTTCTTCATTGAAGTCAGATCAGTTGACTCAATTGTCAGCTGTTGATGTGACTCAGTCTATTCAGGGAAGAGCTCCGGGTGTGAGTGTTATCAATAATTCGGGAGAGCCGGGTGCCGGCACAAAAATTAGAATTCGTGGAACTGGTAGTGTGAACAATTCGGATCCGCTTTATGTTGTAGACGGATTTCCAATGAGCGACATTAGTAGTATTGCTCCTCATGATATTGAATCTATGGAAATATTGAAAGATGCTTCTGCAGTTGCGATTTATGGTTCACGAGGAGCAAATGGCGTGATTCTAGTGAAAACTAAAGGTGGATCTTATAATAATAAAACTCAGGTTAGCGTAAATGTGTTTGGAGGAGTAACTAATGCCACTAAAAAACTGAATATGCTTGATGCTTCGGAATTTGCTACCCTTAAGTTAGAATCTTATAAGAATGCTAATATTCTGCCTTCTGAAGCTATGTCGTCTATTTTGAATTATGCTATTGATAATAATAGTAGAGGTACCAATTGGCAAGATGAAATTCTGCGTACCGGTAGTACACAGAATTATAATGTAAATGTATCGGGAGGTTCGGATAAAACCAAATATGACATTGGGGGAACATATTCTAATGAAAAGGGTATTGTAAAGAACACATCCCTTGATAAGTTCATGTTTCACATTAATAATGAGTATAAATTATTTAAGAATGTAAGTGTAGGCATTAATGCTTCATATACAACTTATACAAAATCCGGTAATGACGGTGATTTCTATTCAGGTTCTATTACTTCAGCTTTAAAAGCTGATCCGGTTTCAGCCGCATGGGATTCTTATACAAATCAATTTGGAGAGATCTATTTTTCTTATGGACGCAATCCGGCACAATCAGTATATGAGAATAAGTTCAGAGAGTCATCAGAGAATCGGTTTATTGCGAATGCTTATCTTCAGATAGATAATATAGGTCTTAAGGGGTTGTCGTTCAGAGCACAGTTTGGAAAACAGTTTGCTTTTTCCAAATCTAAAAATTATTATCCTAAATATTACATTACGGCTGATCAGCAGAGAGATAAAAGTAGTTTGACTGAAAGCAGAACCGACAACTATTATTGGAATACTAATGAATATTTCAGTTATGTTAATACTTTTGGAAAGCATAGTATCAATGCAACGTTGGGAGTTGAAGCTCAGAAGTCAAATTGGAGTAACATGTATGCCAAAGTATATGATGTGCCTGAAGATGCGGATTTAAGATATTTGGGCATGTCCTCAAATAAGGAGAATCTGGAAGTTTCAGGTGGCGCAAGTCATAGTGCTTTATTGTCGGGTTTCTTTAGGTTTAATTATAGTTATGATGCGCGTTATCTCTTTACTGGTACTTTCAGGGCTGATGGCTCATCTAAATTTAAGAAAAAATGGGGTTATTTTCCATCTTTTTCTGCCGGATGGAATATCATGAAAGAATCGTTTATGGAAAATTTAAAAGAGAATTCAGCCCTTTCTCAATTAAAGCTGCGTGCAGGTTGGGGACATGTGGGAAATCAGGCCAGTGCCGGTGACTTTGATTATCTGGCTCTCATGACAAATGGATATACGGCTGTTTTTGGTGGCTCACAAGTGGATGGAACCATTCAACAGAAATTAGCGAATGAAGAATTGTCATGGGAAACATCTGAACAATATAATGTGGGATTGGATTATGCTTTGTTTAATGGAGCCCTTTCCGGTAATATTGACTATTTCGTACGAAATACAAAAGATATGATATTGGATACACCTATACCAATTTATGCCGGTATGTGGCGTCCTAAAACAAATGCTGGTTCGGTTAGAAATAGCGGTTTGGAATTTGCATTGAATTATGCGAATAAGATAGGCAAAGATTTCTCTTTTAATTTAGGATTTAATATTTCTTTCATAAAGAATAAAGTTACTTCATTAGGTGGAGGAGAACCTCTTTATGGGACTTACACTAAAACGGAAGTTGGGCATACTATAGCTTCTTTCTATGGTTTGCAAACAGCGGGAATATTTAAGACTCAGGCTCAACTTGATGGACATGTAAAAGATGGAAAAGCCATACAACCTGATGCAGCTCTAGGTGATGTTATTTTTGTAGATCAGAACAATGACGGGGTAATTGATGATAATGACCGTATTTATTTGGGTAGTGCAAATCCTGATTATACTTATGGTTTTAATTTATCACTCGCATATAAAGGATTTGATCTGAATGCATTTGTTCAAGGTTCACAGGGTAATGAAATTGCTAATTATATGTATTCTGTACTTTATAGTACAAGTATGCGCGAGTGGAGTAACTCAAAGAAGATGATGAATCGGTGGACCCCAGATAATCCGAACTCAGATTTACCACGTGTAAATCAGTCAGATAAGAACCAAAATGATCGTTTTTCTGATAGATATGTAGAGGATGGATCTTATTTTAGGTTGAAAACATTACAGTTGGGATATACTTTTCCTGCTAAATTAATCCAAAAAGTTCTCTTGAATAAAGCACGTATCTATGTATCTGCGGATAATCTGTTTACTTCAACACATTATTCCGGTTTCAATCCCGAGATGGGAGACTTGTGGGGAAATCCATTGAATGCAGGAGTTGATATGGCCAGCTATCCTACTCCAAGGGTATTCACAGTTGGTATTAATCTTAATTTTTAATATAACATCATGAAGAAATATATTTTATTAACAGCAATATTATCCCTGGCATTGGTTTCTTGCAATGATTTTCTCGATCTGAAACCGCAGGGTCAGGAAAATAGTGGAAACTATATGAATACGGAAACAAATGCTATTAAAGTCATTAATGGCATTTATGATATTCTTTCCCAAACAGAAGGAAGAGGACCTGATGGAATCTGGATGGCTCATCATTATGATTTCTTTTTCGGGAGTATCGTTACTGACGATGCTGTTAAAGGGAGTGAGCTGGCGGATTCTCCTGAATTGGCTTTGATTGAAGACTTCAGTGCTACAACTGGAAATTCCGTGGCTAATGCTTTTTGGATTCATGGCTTTTGGGGCGTATCCCGTTGCAATTATGCCATTAAGAATTTGCCGGATGCGACAATTGGTGAAAGCCTGAAGAATCGTTTACTTGGTGAGAGTTATTTTCTGAGAGCATATCACTATATTTACCTGTTACATCATTTCGGTGGAGTACCTCTATTTACAGCTCCGTTAAATCCATCTGAATTTGGTAAGGTGGGGCGTGTTTCCATACATGAAACGCTTGAGTTTATCAATGCAGATTTGAATAAAGCTATAGAGTTGCTTCCAGAGAAAAGTGGTTATGCCTCAACTGATATAGGTAGAGCTACTAAAGGAGCTGCAAAGGCTCTCCTTGCTAAATCTCTGATGTACCAAATTGGAATTGATGCCGAAAATACACATACTTGGCAAGAAGTATTTGACATTACTGCTTCTATTATTAACTCTGGAGAATATAGTTTAGTTAGTAATTATGCTCTTTTATTTGAATATGAAAATAGAAATACATCGGAGTCCATCTTTGAGGTGCAAGCAGCGGACGGTACGGCTTCTGATCCACCGACGTCAGTTGGAAATGCTTACCCGCTATTTCAAGGTAATCGTGTTGCCAATAAGGATGCAAATACTGGATGGGGCTTTCATAATCCAACGCAAAATTTAGTAGATGCCTTTAATTCTACAGATCCACGTCTTTCGTGTACGGTCTATGGGATTGGATTCAATGGTGAGATACTGTATGGTGCTCAAATGAAATTTGAGAGAGACAAACAAGGAAGTAATTACTTGAATAGAAAAGCTACTTTACCTTTTAAGCCTTCTCTTGATAAAGCAGCCAATAAGAATATTCTGATCATGCGTTATGCAGATGTCTTATTGATGCATGCTGAAGCTTCTTATTATTTAAATAACGAAACTGAGGCTCGGCAATATCTGAATATGATACGGGAGAGAGCCAGAAAGAGTTCATATTGTAAGGGCTATGTAGATGGTAATCCTGAAGGTTATGTCATGCCTGCTTCCACACCGAATGTTCCTGATATAACTGCTTCGGGAACTGCTTTACTTGATGCTATTATTAATGAACGCCGTCTGGAATTGGCTATGGAATCCAATCGTATGTGGGATCTTATACGCACCGGAAAACTTGTGGATACTGTGTCAAAGGCAAAAGATCTTGATCGGGTTGGCGCAGGGAAGCAAGATGAGATACGGCATGAAGGCATTGGTGAAAGGATCAAGAAACACGCATTTGTGGGGAAAGATAATAAATATATTCCAGTTTTACCTATTCCGCTGGATGAAGTGCAGAATTGGGGATTGGAACAAAATCCTAATTATAATTAATCTTATTAATTTAATTGTATAATGAAAAATAATCTGATATACCTAATATGTGGAATTCTATTCCCTACATTCTTTTATGCTTGTAGTGAAGATCAATTCTCGAAAGATTATGATATAAATCTACCTGTGTCTGAAATTGTAGATTTTAATCCAAAGACTGAATATGTAGGAAAAAATATAACTCTTTATGGAGAAAATCTTGATGTTGTGACATCTGTATTTATTGGTAATGCTACATGTAAGATTGTAAGTCAGGATAAAGGAACATTGGTTTTTACCGTTTCTCGTACAGCTGTACAGAATAATATCTCTGTCACGAATAAGTATAAGAGGGTCTTTACTTCTAAAGAGTTGTTTACCCCTAAATATCTTGATATTGCTATTACTCAATGGCCGTCTGAGATCGAAAGAGGTTTGACGATAGATATACAGGGCACGAATATGGATATGGTTCAGTCTGTTAAATTTGAGAATATTCAGTTGTCAAAAGCGTCTGCATCGGAATCTAAAGCAACCTATTCGACTGCTAATCTGACTTTGCCTGAAAGTGGTAAACTTACTGTGGTGTCAAAGACTGGGCAAATATTGACATCTTCAACGATAAATGTTGTTGAACCCAAAGATACGTATATTCCTAAAGCCAGTATCATGTTGTTTGACTTCGATGGTGTGGAGCCTACTATTGTTCCGGGAAGTCCTACAGGAGCGGGTGCTACTTATACTGCCGGGAAGAACTTGGGTGGAATTACCCCGTTCTTTGGCAACTATTATTCCGTTATTGCACCTAAGGGAAATGGATGGAGTGGAACGTATCAGTCTTTGGAGACGACAAATGGAGGCAAAGGATTTGATTTGTCAACTTATAACAGCCCATATATTACATTCCTTGTCAACACAAATGGAAAACGGGGGTATATGAATCCTGCTATTACAATTGATGGAAAAGAGTCTGATAAACATTTTACTAAAGAGTCTGGAGAATATGGTGATGACTATAGTTTCAAAACTAATGGTTGGGAGTGGCGTTCATATAATCTTGCCACTATGGGCTGGAGTAATATTAAATCGAAGGTGGATAAGATAGCACTTTGGTTCCGTGGCGGTAATGTCGGTAATTCGGATGCGTTTGAAATCCATATTGACCAAGTTATGATAACAGATGGTCCGGTGAATGCTGTACCTGTCTTTGACTTTGATGTAATGCCTGCATTTAATAATGGTTCTGCCGCTCTTAATCAAGGATCTGGAATAACGCAAGTGGCTCAAGGAGAAAGCTATTTAACGGTAAAAGATTCCAATGTTGGGAAATGGGGAAATAAGGGTAATACTCGGAAGAATGGAAATGATGGATCGAAATTTGCTCTCAATAAGACATTCTATGTAAACTTCTTGGTGAATACCGGTAATGACGGAGCTTCCGCTTACTTCCAGTTGATTTTTGAACAAAGTGGTGGTACTAAGCTTGGATATCATTTCTTCGGAGACAATCCTTATAAGGATGATTATAAGTTTGCTGACACTAAAGGTAAATGGCAATGGAGATCATATAAGATTGACCCCAAAGGATTACAAAACTGGGGTACTACGGGTGCTCCCTCGGAGTTGAACCTTGCAAGTCCATTTGATCTTACTGTCGACTTTTCTACTGGAAATGTTGAAGGAAAGTATGAGACGAATCTTGACTATGTTGTATTGACGAGTGTGCCATTGGATTTCGAGATTCCTTAAAATGTAGTATAGTCGTATGAGTCGCGTAAGTGCCTCATACGACTTATTAATCACTTTCCGAGTTTATTACTTTGAAATTAAAACTATGAAGAAGAATACTTTATTAATATCATTTTTACTTATAGTGATTTCTTGTGACAGAAATTCTATGATAGAAAATGTAGTAGGTGAAAATCCGACAGAAACTCGGTCTTTGCATCCTGACGGATTTGATGATAATTGGGAAAATCGTTCAAATATAACACTTACCAATGGTGCTGTTGTTGAATTACCATGGGTGAGAAGTGCTGTAACTGATATTCCTGTTTCTGTAAGAGAGGATATTAAAAAAGAAGATGGTTGGACTTTTGTTAAGACATCGAATACAGACCTTGGATCGGATTATATGATTTTTTATAATAAATATTCGGGATTATTAAAAGTCTTTTATTATAATAATAGTTCTGTTATAAATAATAATGCATTGTGGGTTTTATACGATCAGAGTAAAGTTGGCTTTTTGAATCAAGGAACTTACTTTACTTCGCCAATCGGAGCTTTGGAACAAGAGAGCGTTGCTGTTAGTCCTACTAGTTTGTCTTCTACATTGGGTGTTGGGAGAGGTTGGAATTGTTTTCAGTATCCTATAACTTATACTGGAAAATCTGGATATATTGATATCCTTCAGAAAAATTTAAGTACATCAAATATAACTCTAACAGGTAGTTATACTGATACGACGGATGGTACGATTATTCAAAAGAGTACTACAGAAAGTAAAACTAAAGATATAGCAAGTTCTGCAGCTAAAGCTGTGGGTGAAAAAGGGGATTCATGGGTAAAGCAAACTTTAGGAAAGACTCATGGAATTTTACAGAATGCCTCTAGTGTGATAGGTGGACTTGTAGGTGGCGGAGTAACATCTCTCGTGGGCCAAGGCTTGAATGTCCTTTTTGGCTCTTTTTTAGGGCATCAACAAAAAGATGTCCCAATTATTCAGACAGTAGAATTATCAACTACAGGAAAATTGAGTTCGGAAGGAACAATAGTGACTCCGGGTACAGGACTTATTCCTCCTCTTTCAGGTATAAATGCTGAAAAAATGGGAGCGTGGAATATTGATGGAGCATATTTGTTAGTAAGCACTTCACATGTAAAAGCTTGGGCAGTGGACTATCCATCTTATCCAGTATATAATAAAGAAATATTAGCAGAGTACTATAATGTACGACTTGAACCACATTTTAAGGTTATAGTGAATCCGGACATCGAAGACGAAGTTGATATTAAGACGAAAGCTAATCTTGTAATATTTGAAGGACTAGGATGGGATAGTGTTTTTTGTGCTAGAAATGGAAACATAAAGCCTAATTATAACTATTGTCATAAATTATATACTTATAGTGATTATGATAATAGAAATAAGATTGCTATCTACCAAGGGGATAATCTGGAAGAAGCAGAGGATCAATCGCCACAAAAAAACAAGGCTATAGCATGGAATTCAGGTGCCTATGAAACGAAAGTTAATATTCGTAATCCTTTTGTCGATTGTGCTCTAGATCCTCGCGTACATAGGAGCTTTGAGAATTTTTGTAGTGATATTTACCGTTACTTAAAAAGAATGGAAATTGGTCCCACCATTGATATTAATTTAAAGAAAGAAGATTTCGGCAACTATGTGAGACCGGACGGTACCCTTGTCTCTTATTTTGGAAATATAGGATTGAATGTTGAAGTTACTATGACTGTAAAGGAAACTGGTAAGAATATTATTTCTAGTAGGACATATCCTACTAGTTTGATGGCTTATTTATATTAATTTCTCTGTTATTTGAAATGTGGAATTTGAAGTGCTATCAATTAATAATTAGTTCATGTTTTAAAATACAGATAGTTAGGTGTTTTTGTTTTTGATTTTTTAGATAATAGATTTTATATTAATTAACGCTGTTCCAATGAAATTGAAAATTTTCATTTTACTTATAATATCATCGCTCTTCCTTATCCAACAGGAAATTTATGCTAAGGTGTTCTTAACAGGGTTCGTTTTTAATGATACAAATCAGAATGGCATAATGGATAAGAATGAAAAAGGAATTGCCGGCATACTAGTCTCAAATCAAGAACAGATTGTCATAACAGACGAGCATGGACAATATCGGATTGAAGAGGGAAAAGGCTCTTATCTTTATGTCATAAAACCAGAAGATTATGCTTTTTCATGTTATCTGAAAAATACTCCGGCTTATTATGTAAAAACGGATGCTTCAATCGAGAAATATAACTTTGGGTTTAAAAAACAAGATGTTGCTGAACAGTTCAGTGCCTTGTTTGTCGGAGACCCGCAAATGCGTGTTGAGAAAACTATAGATGCTTTTAAAACTGATATTGTGGAGGAAATGTTGCATTATAAAGTCAGTTTTGCTTGTTTTCTAGGGGATATTGCTGATAATGACCTATCTATTTATGGTAAGGAAAAGGGGATTGTGGAATGCCTGCCATATCCTGCTTTTCATGTATTCGGTAACCATGATGTGAATGAAAAAGCTCCTTCAGCGTTTTCAGCTGCTGATGTTTTCAGAGCATCCTTTGGACCTGATTATTATTCGTTTAATGAAGGGAAAGTGCATTTTATTGTGCTGAACAATATCTTGTATCAAGGCTGGAATAGTGAGCAGAATAAGCGAGGCAGTTATTTTGGAGGTTTTACTGATATGGAATTCCAATGGTTGAAAGATGATTTGGTACATGTAGACAAGACTAAATTAGTCGTCATTATGAGCCATATTCCATTTCTTGAACAGTATTGCTATAAAAAAGAGATCCAGCGGCTATTCGCATTGTTGAGTGATCGTCCACACCTGTTGGCTTTATCTGGTCATCTACATTACATAGAAAATTACTTTTTCAAGGATAAGACAAATTGGACTTCATCTTATCCATTTCAGAATATTACAATAGGTGCGGCTTGTGGAGGCTGGTGGACCGGTCCTCTTGATGAGCGTAAAATACCGGTTTCTACTGCTGTTGACGGTTCTCCCAATGGTTATTACAAAATAAATTTTGATGGGAATAAGTATAAGTATAGTTTTATCCCTGCGGATCATCGTTCTGATTTTCAAATGCGAATTACGCCTTCCTCGGAAGAGCTATATGCGGGGGCACTGAATGAGAGTTTCTTGTCAATTAATATTTTTACAGCTACGAAGGATGCTGTGGTGAAGGTATTGATAGACGATTTACCGGCTGTGCTGGCCGAAAATTATAAAGGGAAGGACTTGTTTTATCAAAACACTTATGACTTGAGGTACAATTATGATAATTGGAGACCTGATATGCAAGAAACCCAACATTTGTGGAAATGTATCGTTCCCAGTGACCTTCAAGTCGGCTATCATAGGGTGGAAGTTGAAGCGGTTGATGTGGATGGAAATCAATATACCGGTTTTAAAATTTTGGAAATTAAAACGAAAATGTAATAATGGCTCGAAAAAAAATAACGATAATTTTTGGTTTGTTCAGCTTCATATTGGCGACCTATGGTCAAAACCCTGTAGACAAAAATGCCACTATTGAAACTGTAGCTTTATACAAAAACCTTCAAAGCACCCAAGGGAAAGGCGTGATGTTTGGTCATCAAGATGATACGGCTTATGGTATAGCGTGGAAATATGATGAAGGGCAGTCTGATGTTAAAAAGGTGACAGGTGATTATCCGGCTGTATGTGGCTGGGATTTAGGGCATATTGAATTGAGGTCCTCGGCGAATATTGATAATGTGCTATTTTCAAAAATGAAGGACTTGATGATAGAAAATTATTATCGTGGTGGAGTTAATACTGTGAGTTGGCATTTACGTAATCCATATACTGACGGGAGTGCATGGGATGTTTCTTCGGATGAGGTGGTTAAGTCAATAATTCCAGGTGGAAATATGCATGAGAAGTTTACTCAATGGCTTGATACGCTTTCCGGTTTTTTCAAGAGTTTGCGGACAAGTGACGGAGTATTTATACCTATAATGTTTCGCCCTTTTCATGAACATACCGGCAATTGGTTTTGGTGGGGCAAGTCGCATTGTACAAAAGAAGATTATGTTGAATTGTGGCGTTTTACGGTGAGCTATCTCCGTGACGTGAAGAAGGTGCATAATCTGATTTATATTTATTCACCGGATTGGGTACAGAATGAGAATGAGTATTTTGAACGCTATCCGGGAGATAAGTACGTGGATATTTTAGGGATAGATTTGTATCATCGTGGCGGAGAAGAAACGGCTGAGAAATATATCTCGGATGTTGAAAATATTATGAAATTTCTATCGGGCTATGCCACGACACATCATAAAGTATTTGTATTCAGCGAAACAGGTGAAGGACAGATACCGATGAAGAACTGGTTTACTGATGTATTGTATCGAGCTATTGGAAAGTATAAACCGGCTTATGTGTTATTGTGGCGTAATGCCTATGAAACTCCTTGTCATTTTTATGTTCCTTATCCCGGACATCCAGCAGTTGATAATTTTGTAAAGTTTAAAAAGATGCAGGATATCTTGTTTTCAAAGGATCTTCCAGAGATGTATAAATAGAAAAAACATAAATTCTAATATAACGTAGTATGAAGTTTGGTTATAGTATTATTAGTATGCTTTTTGGGGTAATAGTATCTGTGTATGGACAGAATCCCATTTTCCCCGGTTATTTTGCAGATCCCAGCATACGCCATATAGATGGTAAATATTATATGTCCGTAACAAGTGACGGGTATGAAAATCACAATGGGGAGCCGTTTATTTGGGTTTCGGAAGATTTGGTGAATTGGAATGTCAAATACTTGGACATCAATGACCGTTTTTTCTGGGCGCCCAGTATGATAAAGGGAGATGATGGGAAATATTATATGGTACATCAGCAGGGTGTGGACTACTTGGCATATATGATGGAAGCTGAGTCCCCTTTTGGACCATGGAAAGAGACTTTTCAAATAAAGGATTTTGATGTTGAACTGTTCCGCGATCCCGTGAGCCATAAAATTATGGGTATCGGTTCCTGGAAGAATCTTCTGATTTTTGATAGTGACGTTCATTCACCTACTTATATGAAAAAAGTGGTGAGCAGCCAGCCTTTACAGGGCGAATTTACAGATTTTACGGAAGGTCCCTATCTTTTTTATAAGGATAAAAAGTATTATTTGTTGTGGGCTGGCGGGCACTGTTGGCTGGATTCTTATAACTTGAGGTATGCAATGGCTGATTCACCTCAAGGTGTTTATTACGAACCTGTTAAGAAACCTATCTTGGAAACTACACCTGCAAAGGATATTTATGGCCCTGGCCATACCTCTGTAATAGAGGTTAACGGGCGTTGGTTTCTCCTTTATCATAGACAAGATTCCAGCCGACATCCGACGTGTAATTATCGTTTTGTCTGTGCTGCTGAAATGTTTTTCAATAGTAAAGGGGAAATTGTAAAAATTGAACCGGTAGATGATTTTTCTTCACTAGGATTAGAGAAAAAACATGAATACAAGAATCTGGCTCTGGATAAAACGGTTACTACCAATTCTTTTGTTAAAGATTGTCCTCCTGCTTTGGCGGTGGATGGTAGAAATGACTCCCGCTGGCAGGCGGAATTTGGTGAAGATAAGTGGATAACAGTAGATTTGGGAAAAGTAGAGTCAATATCTGGGGTTCAAGTTGATTTTGAATATTTCGATAAGTATTATTTGTACAAGATTGAATACTCCGACGATAATGAAGATTGGGCAGTCTATGCGGACTATTCGAAGCGGGCACAAAAAGCCTATGAAACCCGTTTTTCGAAAAAGGAGGTTCGTGCCCGGTATATACGGGTAAATGTGAAGAGGACCGAAGCAAAGTCGGTACCCGTGTCCATTTGGGAAATAAAGGTATTGTCCAATAATAACTAAAAATCTTATAATCATGAAAATTTTGAATATTTTATATCTACTTACATTGTCATGCATGATGTTTTCGTGCAGCAGTGACAATGACAATGGTAAGCAGAGTGAAAATGTTAGATTTCCTAAGTTCTTGTACTCTTCTCCTGCAGACAAGAGTACCGATGTCTCATTGGATACGGAAGTTTCTATCGTTTATAATACAACTATTTCTGTTGCGGAAGATGCACAGATTACGGTAAATAAGGAAAAAGTGGCTTTTTCAACGGATGATCGTAAGCTTGTTTTGAAGATTATTTTGGAAAAGAACAAAACTTATGATATAGTGATTCCCGCAGGTGCTGTGAAAAATGCAATAGCTGAAGGTGCTGATGCCGTATCTCTTTCTTTTTCCACGGTTTCGGATACCAAGTTGATCGAAGCGGAAAGTGCGATTCTAACGGGTAATGCGGTGGTTGAAAGCTCTTTGGACGGATTCTCTGGTACGGGATATGTCAATCAGAAAGAAGGGGATATTACTTTCAAGACCGTTTTGCCTGAAGGCGGAAAATATAAAATTAATTTCAGGTACTCTAATGGAAACAAACAGAAAGAAAATGACTTAGTGGTGAATGGCGTGCAGTTGTCTACGGTTGTTTTTGATGCAACGGATGAATGGAAGACTATATCAGTGAATAAAGTAGTTCTCAGTTCCGGAGAGAATACTATTACGATAAAGAAAAATTGGGGATGGATATATCTCGATTACATTGAGGTAATGCCGGCGGATGCTGATGTTCCCTTTACGCTTGCAGAGAATCTTGTTACTTCTTCTCCATCGAAGGAAGCGAAGAGTTTGTATGAGTTTTTAAAAGAAAATTTCGGAAAGAAAGTTATATCCGGTGCAATGGCGAACTACAGTACCGGGATAGAAGAGGCGCAATGGATGCATGATAATGTGGGCAAATGGCCGGCATTAACAGGCTTTGATTTCATAAATTACACTAGGAATTGGTCTACAATAAATTTCACAGAATTAGTTGATAATGCCAAAGAGTGGTGGAATAATAACGGCCTTGTAGCCATTATGTGGCATTGGCGGGATCCTCTTAAAAAGACAGATGGATTTTATACTAAGGATACCACATTTGACGTTTCAAAGATAAACGATAAGAGTTCAGATGAGTATAAGGCTATGATTGCGGATATTGACGTTATAGCTGGATATTTGAAGCAGTTGAAAGATAGCAATATACCTGTATTATGGCGTCCCTTACATGAAGCAAGTGGCAAATGGTTTTGGTGGGGTGCGCAGGGTGCAGAGCCATGCAAGGCTTTATGGAAAATAATGTATGATCGTTTGGTAAATTATCACCAGCTCAATAATTTAATATGGGTTTGGACTAGCGATACGGCGAATGATGCATTGAGCTGGTATCCGGGGGATGATTATGTGGATATAGTAGGGCTTGACATATATCCGGGTGAAAATCAGCATGGTTCACAGTATGTTGCATTTGATAAAGTAAAATCGTTATATACTGGAAAGAAGATTATAACTCTAAGTGAATGTGGTTCTGTGCCTGCTGTTAGTGATATGTTTGCGTATGGGGATACATGGTCGTGGTTTATGCCATGGAATGGTGATTATACGCGGTCTGATAAGCATAATGGCGTGGCTTATTTAAAGAATTTGTTTAATGATGAGAGGGTTATTACTCGAAATAAAATGCCAAGTTTTAAATAAAAGTTAATAAATTATTAGATTGTTATGAATGAGCTATTTGAGTCTCGGTTGGATTTTTTAATTTCTGAACACAAGAAATTGATTGAGCGAATAAATGAAGAGATGGAAGAAGAAAATGGTATTTTCACACGATATAAATATCCAGTGCTTACGGCTGCTCATACGCCTATATTCTGGCGTTATGACTTGAACAAGCAGAGTAACCCGTTTTTAATGGAACGTATTGGGGTAAACGCGACACTGAATTCTGGAGCTATCAAGTGGAGAGGAAAGTATCTCTTAGTGGTTCGTGTAGAAGGATCTGATCGTAAGTCTTTTTTTGCTGTGGCAGAGAGTCCTAATGGCGTAGATCACTTTCAGTTTTGGGACTATCCGATTAATATGCCAGAGGATGTACTTCCGGCAACTAATATTTATGATATGCGACTCACTGCCCATGAAGATGGTTGGATCTATGGCATTTTTTGTGCTGAACGCCATGATAGTGCAGCTCCTATTGGTGATTTGTCTTCTGCGACGGCAACGGCAGCTATAGCCCGGACTAAGGATTTTAAGGAATGGGAACGTTTATCTGATCTGCAAACAAAGAGTCAACAGCGTAATGTAGTACTCCACCCGGAATTTGTAGATGGGAAATATGCTCTTTACACCCGACCACAAGATGGCTTTATTGACGCCGGAAGTGGTGGTGGGATCGGCTGGGCGTTGATTGACGACATTACTCATGCGGAAGTAAAAGAAGAAAAAATAATAGATGCCCGTTATTACCATACCATTAAGGAAGTGAAGAATGGTGAAGGTCCTCAACCAATTAAAACGGCGAAAGGATGGCTTCATCTTGCTCATGGAGTGCGCGCGTGTGCTGCTGGATTACGCTACGTATTATATATGTATATGACTGCTATAGACGATCCCTCTAAAGTAATTGCTTCACCTGGGGGATATTTGATGGCACCTGTGGGTGAAGAACGCATTGGAGATGTAAGCAATGTGCTGTTTGCCAACGGCTGGATTGTAGATGAGGATGGAAAGGTATTTATCTATTATGCTTCGTCGGACACCCGGATGCATGTAGCTACGTCTACGGTGGATAAACTGGTAGATTATTGCATGAATACTCCTGCTGACGGATTGAAAAGCGCTGCGTCTGTAGAGACTTTAAAAAAGATGATAAACCATAATTTGCAATTGATGGGTAATAAGTAACTTTAGTTCCTTGCAAAGATAATGACTATGATAAAACTTAAAGAAAAAATAGGCTACGGTTTCGGGGATATGGCTTCGTCTATGTTCTGGAAACTGTTCGGTTCCTATCTGATGATATTCTATACTGATGTGTTCGGGCTTCCGGCTGCGGTGGTGGGCACCATGTTCCTGATTACCCGTATTTGGGATTCTGCTTTTGATCCCATAGTGGGGGTGGTTGCCGATCGTACTCACTCGCGGTGGGGAAAGTTTCGGCCTTATCTTTTAATATTGGCTATTCCTTTTGCAGTGATAGGCATACTCACTTTTACCACGCCCAATCTTACGGATACGGGAAAAGTAATCTATGCCTATATCACCTATTCATTAATGATGATGGTATATTCTGCCATAAATGTCCCTTATGCTTCTTTGCTGGGAGTGATGAGTGCCGATCCGAAAGAACGTAATACGTTGTCGACTTATCGCATGACTTTTGCTTATATCGGTAGCTTTATCGCCTTACTGCTTTTTATGCCGATGGTGAATATCTTTAGTGTGGGGCACAATGAGACTTATGGCTGGACGATGAGCGTCGTTATCATTGCCATCATGTGTGCGGTTCTGTTCTACGGTTGCTTTGCGTGGACTAAAGAGCGTGTGGCGCCAATGAACAAGCAGCAAAGTCCATTAAAAGAGGACTTGAAAGATTTGCTCCGTAATCGCCCTTGGTGGATTTTATTGGGCGCAGGAGTGGCTGCATTGGTCTTTAATTCCATACGCGACGGTGCTACGGTTTACTATTTCAAATATTTTATTGTCGAAGAAAGCTATGCTACCATATCACTTTTCGGAGTCTCTTTTGTATTGAGCGGGCTATATCTGGCTACCGGGCAAATTGCGAATATAATAGGTGTTGTACTGGCTGCTCCCGTAAGTAACCGTATTGGGAAGAAAGCGACTTATATGGGTGCAATGGTGATAGCTACCGTACTTTCGGTGATTTTCTATTGGTTTGGTAAAGGTGATTTAGTTTTAATATTTACGTTTCAGATTCTAATCAGTATTTGTGCCGGAAGCATATTCCCCTTATTATGGTCGATGTATGCCGACTGCGCGGACTATTCGGAATTGAAAACAGGTAACCGTGCTACGGGGTTGGTGTTCTCCTCCTCATCCATGAGTCAGAAATTCGGGTGGGCCATTGGTAGTGCACTGACGGGTTGGTTGTTGACTTACTTTGGTTTTAAGGCCAATGCAGTGCAGAGTGCCGAGGCTATTCACGGTATAAAAATGTTTTTAAGCTTCCTGCCTGCTGTCGGTACGGTGCTCAGTGTGCTGTTTATAAGTCTGTACCCCTTGTCCGAGAGTAAAATGAAAGAGATTACCGTTCAACTGAATAAGAAAAGAAGCAAGAGTACGAGCAGTGATTAGTGGGAGAGGATTGTTTGCATGTTGTTCAATAGCGAACCATGATGTTAGTCATAAGTGGTATAGGAGTGTAATAGGAATTATGTAATATGATTCCCTATACAATCTCTACCTATGGAACCATATATTTGTGGCAATAAGGTAGATAGCCGATGAGCTAATGGTCTGTAGGTCGTTTATCGATTTATAGTGATAATAAAATAAGATGAAATGGATATAGCACTGTTGAAAGAAGAAGCGCGGGAAGAACTTGAGACAAATATTCTTCCTTATTGGATTAATAAAATGCAAGATGAAGTAAACGGTGGTTTTTATGGGCGTATCACCGGAGAAGAAATGTTGATGCCTGATACGGAAAAAGGTGCTATTCTGAACGCACGTATTCTGTGGACTTTCTCGGCTGCATATCGATTACTTCGTAAAGAAAAATATTTGGCAATGGCGACTCGTGCAAAATGTTATCTCATTGATCATTTCTACGACAAAGAGTTTGGAGGAATCTATTGGTCACTCGACTATAAGGGGCATCCGCTCGACACCAAAAAGCAAATTTATGCTATTGGATTTGCCATTTACGGGTTGAGTGAATATAATCGTGCTACGGGTGATGCCGAAGCATTGACCTATGCTATTCATCTTTTTGAGAGTATAGAACGGTATAGCTTTGATGCCGAAAAAAATGGCTATTGTGAAGCATTGACCCGTGAATGGGGCGAGATGGCGGATATGCGGCTTAGTGATAAGGACGAAAACGAACGGAAGACGATGAATACCCATTTGCACATTCTGGAGGCCTATACCAATTTGTATAGGGTGCGGAAAGGTGAGCGACTGGCACAGCAACTTCGTAATCTCATCCTGCTGTTTATCGAGAAAATCTATAATCCAGAAACGAGGCATTTGGAGTTGTTCTTCGATGATAACTGGTGCAGCAAATACCGTATTATTTCCTATGGTCATGATATCGAAGCTTCCTGGTTGATTCACGAAGCTGCATTGGTCTTGGGTGATGAGGCGTTGATTCAGCGTGTGGAGCCTATTGTGAAAGGGATAGCCGATGCTGCCGATGAAGGTTTGACGCCGGACGGAGGGATGATTTATGAATATTTTGTAGATAAATCTTTGATCGATACTGACCGTCATTGGTGGGTACAAGCCGAAAATGTGCTGGGGCATATCAATCTTTATCAATATTTTCGTGATGAGAATGCTTTCGAAATAGCTTTAAATGGCTGGGATTTCATTAAAAGGCATTTGATTGATGAGGTCAATGGCGAATGGTATTGGAGTGTATCGGCTGATGGGGAATTGAACGTGACTGACGATAAGGCCGGCTTTTGGAAATGTCCTTACCATAACGGGCGTATGTGTATGGAAATCATGGAGAGGAAATTGAGTGAAGAGCAATCAGATATTAGGGTATAGATCGTTCGGATAAACAGCAGATAAGTGAAATAGGCTATTAGTATGAAAATAAATAAGATTTTCTTTTTGATTAGCGCATTATTGTGTGGGTGTTTTGTACAGGCGCAGTCGCTATTGTCTTGGGATGAGAATGTCTCTGTGGAAAAAAACAAGGTGGAGCTTCAAAGTAACGTATATCCCGATTTCAGACATCTGAATTTCGGTTGCGACGGCAACAGTATTACGGCAGGTAATCAATGGTCGTGTGCGGTGGTCGATTTGTTGGGCTTTGCTACTCATCACAATGTCGCAGTCGGTTCCGCCACTTGGGCGTGTCATCCCGATACTCAAAACTATGGAAGTCTGGGTTTTGCGGGAATATCGAATGGTTGGCAACCTACTAACAATAAAGTGGAACTTCAAAAACGGCATAACAATGTATCGAAAGTGCACATCCAGCATTTTATCGCCGATGTAGACAGCGGACGCTATCCCGAACCTGATGTCTTTGTCTTTTCCATGGGCACTAACGACACTAACTTGGGATCTGCTGAAGAAGCCCTGAAAGGCAAGACACTGGATCAGGTAGATGTAACCACAATGGCGGGCGGTGCGCATTGGGCCATCCAGACCATTCTGGGGCACTATTCTAAATGTCGTGTGTTTGTCTGCACTCCTATCCAGACAGGGAGTGTAGAACATAATGAGCGCAACCTCCGTCAGATTGAAATTATGCGCAAGATCTGTCGCGCGCTTTCCGTTCAACTGATAGACTGCTATGCCAACAGTAGCATTACGGAGAAGTTTGAGATCTCCTCCGGTCGCGGTCGTTACCTTAAAGATGGGTTACATCCAGAAGTAGAAGGGTAACATCTTATGGGGAGATATATTGCCAAAGAAATTCGTAATAATTATTTTTAATTTACCATTTTGGTTCGCATTTCACTCGTTTGCCGTCGTCTGTGGTATGTTCTTCCAAAGAGTTTTCTTTTGCTTGGATGCAGATATAAACCATCGGATCATCGGATGTGTTTTTAAGGCCTCTCTTCCCTTGAGGAGCTACCCGGATAACGCTGCCTTCTGAAATGGGGAAACAGTCTTTATCTACTTGGTAAAATCCACTTCCTTTAAGTATAATATATGTTTCTTCATCTTTGGTATGAATATGGAAGTAGGGCAGTTCGCTGTGGGGAGGGATGGTGGTAAAGGATATTTCTGTTGCTGTGGCTTTTGTCGCATCTTTTAGAAATATTTTTCCATGGATTTCTTGCCCTATTTTAGGGTGAACTAGCATATAGTCATTCAATTGATCTAAAGAACCAATATTCACTGCCGTGTAGTTGGTGTTTTCTGAAATGCACTCTAGTCTTTTCATTATATGCTTAATTTTAAATTATTAATTGAGCAGATTATTTCTGCCATTTATTTTTCGCAAATATACAAAACAGGGGATATCATTTCCAAAATGAGAGTTTTTAACTTGCTTCTATTTAGTTGAAAAGATATTAGGGGGTTAACTTAAATATAAAAAGAGCAAGATTAAATAGTCGTTCCTTAAAAAGGTTCTTTATATACTGATTAGCAGTAATATAATAGGATAATTTCTTTTATAAATCTGCAAGTTTTTGTATCATTGGAAGTAGAAACTTGCAGATTTATATGATAAAAACAACTCCATCCTCCCCGTCTCTGTTCTCATCTCTGGATGATTTACTGAACCAAGAGCACCCTTTGCACAAACTCTCACACAAGATTAACTGGTCCGTGTTTGAAGAGGCCTTCACTGCTCTTCACTGCGCAGATAATGGCCGTCCAGCTAAGCCGATCCGTTTGATGTGTGGGTTACTGATTCTCAAGCATCTGCGCAACCTCTCTGATGAGTCGGTTGTCGAACAATGGAGTGAGAATGCCTACTTTCAATATTTCTGTGGTATGCATGAATTTGTGCCTTCTTTTCCCTGCAATTCATCCGAACTAGTTCATTTTCGTAAACGAATCGGTGAAAAAGGGATAGAACTTATTCTTTCTGAAAGCATCCGGGTAAATGATGATAAGAGCGATGATGAGCATCATGGGACTGCCTTTATCGATTCTACCGTACAGGAAAAATGTCACTTACCCCACAGATGCAAAACTACACAAAAAGATAGTTGGCAAAGTGCTTAAGCTTGTAAAGGAGCTAAATCTGCCAGTACGCCAGTCATACACCTTTGTTTTGAAAAGGATTTATCGGGACCAACGTTTTCGCAATCATCCCAAGAATCGGAAGAAAGCCCTAAAAGCCGATAAGCGTTTGCGCACGATTACCGGGCGTCTGGTCAGAGAACTCAAACGTAATTTAGGGGAGAATCGGGCATATGATGATTTACTCTCCGTCTTTGAAAAGATACTTCTACAACGTCGTAATTCCTCCCATAAGATTTATTCCATCCATGAGCCTGATGTTCAATGTATCAGTAAAGGTAAAGAACACAAAAAGTACGAATTTGGAAACAAAGTCTCCATCATACGCTCTGCCACAGGTGTCATTCTTGGTGCCTGCTCTTTCCGTAACGAATACGATGGGCATACCATTGAGAAGAGCTTGGAACAGGTGCATCGACTGACGGGAAAAAGGATCAGGCGATTAGCGGGAGATAGAGGATATCGTGGCAGGAAAGAGGTAAACGGGACACAAATACTCATTCCTGATACGCCAAGGATCAAAGATACCGACTATCAATGCAGGAAGAAACATAAACTATTTTGTAAGCGTGCAGGAATAGAACCAACTATTGGACATTTGAAGACTGATTATCGCTTAGGGCGAAACTTTTATAAAGGAGTATTAGGGGATGCTATCAACCTCATGCTAGCGGCAGCCGCATATAACTTCAAAAGAGCCATGAGGGTTCTTTGGCTACTCTTAAAAAGATTCAGCGAAACACTCCAAATAAAAAAGGTTTCGCTGAAATATGCTTTTTAAGGGACGACTATTTATTTTATTGACTTATCTGTGAATTACAATTTTCTTTCTACAATTATACTGAATATCTCTAATGTAAACTTTTGCCGAAGCATTGAAGGAAAAGATCATTTTTGAACATCGGAGCCGGAGTTAAATTAATGCTTCCAATTCTTAAAGTCACTTTATAACAAGCAATATATAAAAACAAAAAGTCATTTTTACAAACTCTATTTATCATAGTTCTCGCTCATTTTTATCGCAAGCGGTACGGCCTTATTTAATCTTAAAACTACCATTCAATTTAATATCTTCCGATGAACTTCCAATCATAACATCAAAAACACCTGGCTCTACAATAAAGTTATTATTAACATTCCACAAGCCAAGATCATGTTTATTTAAAATAAAATGCACTACTTTTTCTTCTCCCGGCTCTAATGTAACTCTGTCAAAACCACGTAAGACTTTCTCATAAGAAATCACAGTACTATATCTATCATGA
>Ga0268263_1001075_pt1 | contig 28182 bp, 22 predicted proteins | sample Biomet5_FD_190358 | JGI IMG/M metagenome (GOLD analysis project Ga0268263, IMG submission 190358) | Microbial communities from bioreactor (seeded with sewage sludge) at LBNL, California, USA - Biofuel metagenome 5 (SPAdes) (version 4) | ecosystem: Engineered > Bioreactor > Anaerobic >... | reverse complement strand
GGCTTCCTGCTACCGCAGCAGTCTGGAACTGGCGAAAGCCCACGGCATCCACAGCATCGCATTCCCGGCTATCTCCACCGGCGTCTACGGCTATCCGATCAAAAAAGCCATCCCGGTGGTAATGAACGCCATCACAAAATGGCTGTCGGAGAACCCTGACTACGGCATGGCGGTCATCATCTGCTGCTTCGACCAGAAGATGTACGACCAGTATCAGGAGTATATCAAGGCGGTAACAGAACAGTAAATATTAATTCTGGAAAGAAGGTCAAATGATGAGCAATGATCTGAATAACGAAAGTCTGCTGCAGGCATTGGAAGCACTGAACAGCGATGACAATGCCACGGCGTATGACAAACTGATTGAATCAATGTTTAACGGAAGTAAAGTGATCCTGCCGGTTGAGCTGGTAGAACTGGAAACCAGCGGCAAAGAGGACGCCATTACAAGGTCGATTGATTTCCCGCTGCTCAAGGATGATGAAATATCAGCGATGATTGCTTTTACGTCTATGGACGAAGTACGCGGGGATGTGAAAGATCACTGTGTATTGGCAGAGGTCATTTTCGCCGATGCAGTTAGAAAGGCGTACTCGAAGAATAACGTATTTACAACCTTTGCACTGAATCCTGGAGATGACGGAGCATTTATACATCTGGATGGATTCATGCAGGATATCGCTGATTTTGAGGCGGGGAAAAAGAATACGACTGAGGCACATAACGAAGCGCTGAAGCAGCTGAAGTCAGTAAAACAATACAACTTCAACCTGCCGAAAGCTGACGCAACAGCTATGATGGAATACTACATTGGGGAATACAATAAGGCAAAAGGTTCATCAATTGATGAGGCATGGCGCTACATGATGGGAGCGTTCTGCATATTCGCGCTGAGAGACGGCATCGTCTACGAGCCGATAACACTGATAGAAGATCCAGAGCCTGACAAAAGAGATTTTGATCTGCAGTTTATCGATATACCGGATAACAAAGTTGCGCTTCCGGTTTTCACAAGCAAGGCTGAAGCAAAGCGCGGACCGGAATCTTATCTCAATCAGATATCTTTCTACAGCGTCTGCAAGATCATGGCTGGAAACGATGGAGAAATCACCACAATTGCCGTCAACTGGTTTGGCAGCAGCTACCTGCTGAGGAAAGAAGAGTCGACGGCAATAGTGAATTTTGTTAATGGCATCAAAGACGAAGACTACTACTTTTTATCAAAAGGCGATGTGACTGCGTCAGGCATAATGACTCCTTGGGGTTTTGCAGTCTTTGCCGGAGCGGGATTTGTGACTGAACCGAGGAAGTCATGCCAGAAGAACATCGTCAATCGCCGTGAGAAAATGGTCAGCGAAGGGATGATCGAGGGCGAGAACTTTGTTCGGGACGTTGTGTACAACACGCCGTCGATGGCTGCAAACTGCATCACCGGGGGAAGCGGTTCTCCAACGCTTTGGAAAAACAAGTTCGGCAAGCCGATACAGTAAGGAGGCAGAGAAATGGGTAAAGCATATAAAATCCGCTGCAAAGAATGCGGCTATACAGATACATTCTATCTGGGGACCGGGCGCAACGACGAAAACGCCCCGGCGGCTGTCATGAAGGACATCCTTGAAGGCAAGTACGGCGAAGATGAAGCAAAGAATGCGCTTTTGTACGGCGACAAGATCAAAGTGCAGCGTGAACTCTACCGCTGCAGAAAGTGCGGAAACCTGGAAGAACACATGAAGATCCAGATCTATATGGAGAGCGGCATGATCGATTCATTGCCATATTACTGCACGAAATGCGGTTCACTTCTCGGTCAGGTCAAGGCCTCGGACATCAAGAAACAGATGTGCCCAAAGTGCGGAAAAGCAATAGAGGTTACTGAAACTTTTAACTGGGATATTGCACCGGCGCCGGAGGAAATTGAATGATGGAAAACCTGTGTTTGGGAATTAGCGTAAGATCCGTCAAAAGTGTGTATATTAATACCATAAACACGGAACCCAATCAAATCCATCACTAAATGGCTGTTTGAGAACCATGACTTCGGCATGGAGGCATCAGAAGATGTACGACCAGAAATATAGAAATTGTTAATTAGTAAGTCTCAGTCTATTAATTAGACTGAGATTTTTATTACAAGGAAAAAAATAACACAAAAAATTATTTTATAATAATAAAATTGATTTTATTATTATAAAATAGCCATAAAAATATAATTTATTCCATAAAAATGCAATATAGTAAAAAAACACCTAAAAAAATTTATTATTGTGGAAATTTGCAATTGAATATTGTGAAAAATGATGTTACTTTATTATTATAAAGCGGCCGAATAAAACATGTTATGAATATTCATACAGGAGGAAACCAATTATGAAACAATATCCAAAAGCGCTTGCCATGATATCGAATATTTGCGTACAAGCATTTCAAGAGCGACCAGAATTTGCTTTGGTTGAGTATCCCTACTTAAGCTCTATAGCAGATAAGGACTGTAAATCTGAAAATAATCAGGCAATTATTCGCGGGATAAATGGCGCAATACAAAAGGATTATAACAATAATCCTAAAGATACAATTATTGAGTTTGCTTTAAATGGAATGCAGTGCTATGAAGGGCATCAGGCAACTATAAAACTAACACTTTTTAAAGGAGAAAAGATATATAATTTCCTTGCTTATTGCGATAGCGAGGAGAAATGCAAAGTATATAACTTTGACAGATGTCCTACTGACTTTGATGGCACTACTTACGATTTATTAGTGTTTATTGAGACCTACGCGTCTGAATTAAAGGAAAAACTGGTGGAAGAGATAAGTAATAAATCTGAGGTAATAAGCAACATAAACATTAGTACCAATGGTACATGTGAGTTGTTGACATTCCATGCTGACAAACCATTCCATCAGGAATTGATAAATGAATTGAATAATAGAAAATATGTTCAGTTATCATTACAGTTAGTTCCAGTTACGATAAATTGAAATTGGAGGAAGAAGTATGAAAAAGCAAAATGAACTTGTAGAAAGGGATGCAACATTGAAGAATTCGATTTTCGTTTTCATAATCATTATTGCAATCCTTATGTATGGCATTTTAGGACTTGGACAGAGTGCGCACATGCCATTGCTATTTTCAGTAATGATTGTAACAATATATGGCAGATGCGTACTAAAAATAAGTTTAAAAGAACTTGAAAAGTCAATCGTTGATTCAGCAAAAGAAGCACCTTTTTTGATTTTGCTTGCAATAGGAATCCTGATTGCATCCTGGGTAATATGCGGTACGGTACCTTATCTTGTTTATCTTGGATTGAAGTTAATAAATCCAAGTTGGTTTTTAGCATTTGTATTGCTTATATGTACAATTCTATCAACAGTTACCGGCTCATCGTGGACTACGTGTGGAACATTGGGTGTTGCATTTCTAGGTATTGCAATGGGATTAAATATACCATTAGGTATGACCGTGGCAGCTATTGTTTGTGGTGCATTCTTTGGTGATAAGCAATCCCCTATCTCAGACTATGCAGTCTTTGCAGCGGGTGTTGCAAAGACTGATATCTACCGTCACTGCAAATATATGTTATATACTTCAGGGCCTTCGATTGCAATTTCATTTGTTATTTTTCTCATTCTAGGAATAAAATTCCGCGGAAATTCTAATGTTAATTTAGATCAAGTAAATGATATTACAAATGGCTTGTCGGCAGCATTCAATTTTTCATTTTGGCTCTGGATACCTCTGATTGTATTAGCAATAACTATCTACAAGAAATTACCAGCAACACATTCATTATTCTTAAGTGCATTAAGTGCAATAATTGTAGCTATTGTCTGCCAAAACTATGATATCAAAGATATTCTTGGAATGATGTATAGTGGTGTTGTAATGAATACAGATAATGATGTTGTTAATTCTATTTGTAATCGTGGTGGAATGACAAGCATGACATATAATATGACAATGCTTATTTGTTCGCTTAGTTTAGGTGGAGTTCTGACAAGAACGAAAGTCTTACAAAAGATCGTAGATAAATTATCAAATATCATTAGATCTAGGGTATCCCTAGTTGTATCAACATTTGTAACAAGCACCATAATGAGTTTCTTTACAGGTGATCCTTTTATTGGAGGAGTTATTCCATGTAATGCATTAGGAGATAAATATGAAACTATGGATTTAGATAGAGCTGTTTTATCACGTACAATTTCCGATGCCGCTTGTGTACAACAGCCAATTGTTCCTTGGGGAGTTTCTGGTGTTTTCGTTGCACAGTGTTTCAATGTTCCAGTTAGTCAGTTCTTTGGCTACTATTTTATGGGATTTCTCACGCCGTTGTTTGGATTAATTTGTGCAATTACAGGAATTGGATGTCCAAAATCATCTGTTGAACATGATAATGATAATGACGAGAAGTGTGATGAGAATACTATTGCCGATAAATAAGCTTAAATAATGATTTATTAATTGATTGTTTAGAACAGAAAGGGAAACTATGAGAGACAGGGTAAAACGGCTACGCGAAAATATGTTACATGCAAAGCCAAATATTGATGCTGAACGAATCGTTCTTGCTCGTGAAGCATATCAAAAGTATGCAGGAGATGCTCCAGCAATATTTAGAGGAGAAGTATTTGCATATATACTAGATCACATGGAATTGAGCATTTTTGACGAAGAAATAATTATTGGCAGTCAAGCTTCAGAACAGAGAGGTGTCTCTATATACCCGGAATATATGGCTGCAGAGTGGATTGCGGATAATTTGGATGAACTTCAGACTAGAAGTACAGATCCGTTTGTTATCACAGATAAAAACCGTAAAATCCTTGAAAATGAACTACCTTGGTGGTTTGGTAAAAGTACAGAGGATAGGTTAAATGATGTACTTGATGATGAAATACAGCAAGCAAGAAGATTGGGAGCAATTACTATTGGAAATAGAGTAATGCCATCTTGTAATACACTTGCTAACCACGAAAGACTTCTTGCAGAAGGCCTAAATGGTTATATAAGTCGCTGCAAAAAACACATAAGTGAGACGATTGCTAAAGACAAAGATTATACGAGCAATGATCAGGATAAAGTAAACTTTTGGCAGGGGTGCATTATTGTATGTGAAGCGATAATAAGATATAGCGAAAGATTTTCTCTTTTAGCTGATAATATGGCAACTAAAGAGACAAATTATGAACGTAAGTCTGAATTATTAACCATTGCTGAGAATTGTAGGGTAGTACCTGCAAATCCCCCGAAGACGTTTTGGCAAGCGGTACAGTATGTATGGTTTATCCAACTATTATTGCATACAGAAGCAAATTCTGCAGGAAATGGTTTCGGAAGATATGACCAATATATGTATCCTTATTATGTTCGTGATATTGAAGCAGGAATCATTTCTCAAGAAGATGCGTTGGAAATGATAGAGGCTTTCTATATCAAAACAAGCGAATTGCTCATAGTAAGAACATCTGCAGATGCAAGAAAATTTGCTGGTTATCCTCTTTGGCAGATCCTTATGGTAGGTGGAACTGATAAATATGGGAATGATTCCACTAATGAATTAACGTATCTTTGTCTAGAAGGCCAAAACGAAGTACGACTTACTCAACCAGCTATCGGACTGAGAATTCATGATGGTACACCAAAAGAGTTGTTTGATAAAGCTGCAGCGATGATTCAAAGTGGCATTGGCAATCCTGCATTCTTTAATGATAAGATTTCAATTCCTATTGTTAGAGCAAAAGGTGGTTCTGTTGAAGAAGCAAATAATTGGAGTGTTTTAGGATGCGTTGAGCCTCATCCAGGAGGGGGAGCGACAGACGGCAGCACGATTGGCGGTTATTTGAATAGTATGAAAGCGTTAGAATTAGTTCTAAACAATGGGGTTGATCCGGTATCTGGTGAGTTTTGTGGAGTTAAAACTGGAGATCCAACAAAATTCAAATGTAAAGAGGATTTTATCCAAGCCATCAATGCACAGATTAGACATATGTGGGATTTGATTATCAGGGGCTATAATCATGTGGTTGCATATCATGGTGCGCATATGCCAGTAATTTTTGCGTCACTAGTTGTTGATGACTGTATAGACAATGGCTTATCAGCTCAAAATGGAGGTGCTAGACATAATTACACTGGTATATTCTTCTGCTGTCCTGCAAGTGTTGCGGATTCTATCGAGGCAATAGATTATGCTGTCTTTAAGGAAAAAGTAATCACGACTGATGAATTAATTAAAGTATTGAATAATAATTTTGCGGGAAAAGAATCGTTAAGGCAGCTATTATTAAATCGAGCTAATAAATTTGGAAATGATAATGAAGAAGTTGATTCAATATGCCGAGATATCATAGTTGCTTCAAGCAATTATGCACAACAGTTTAAAGATGCAAGAGGCGGCCAATATTGCGTCTGCAATTTATCACAAACATTGAATCTTTTGTTTGGCGAATATTGCGGGGCATCACCAGATGGAAGATTATCAGGTGAACCTTTGAGTGATAACGCTTCCCCAGCAGGTGGTCGCGACCTTAATGGTCCGACATCAACGGTAAAGTCTGTTGCAAGCACTGATCAGATTAATACCTGGGATGGAACGTTATTTAATCTTAGGTTTGACGCGAAAGGGCTGGAAGGTGAACGTGGAATAAATATCATTGAAGGAGTAGTAAAAACCTATTTTGATAATTTAGGAGAACATATACAAATCAATGTTGTTGACGATGCGACATTGCGTGCTGCTCAACGTGATCCTGAGTCATACAGAGGTTTGGTAGTTAGAGTCGCAGGTTATCTTGCATTTTTCACTGATCTTGATCCAAAGGTACAGGAAAACATTATCGAAAGGACGGCTCATGTTTGCTGAAAAAAGGGAATATCTTATAGGTGGTATACAGAAATTTTCTATTTCAGATGGACCAGGTATCCGCACAACAGTATTTGTAAAAGGATGTTCACTAAACTGTCAGTGGTGCCACAATCCTGAGTTGATTCATGAAGAACAAGAAATCATATATACAAGGAATCGATGCATTGGTGATGGAAATTGCATCAAGAACTGTTCTATTCAAGTGATAAAGGCATCAAAAGAGAGGGGAATAGTAATCGATAGAAATAAATGTAATTCCTGCTTGAAATGTATTGATGTCTGTTACTCGGGAGCGTTACGGACAGCAGCAAAATCTATGACATGTGAAGAGATAATGTCAGAGGTTATTAAGGACAAACAGTTTTATATGCATACCAACGGAGGATTAACCTTGAGCGGTGGGGAGGTCATGAAACACCCTGATTTTGCAATTGAAATGACAAGAATGGCTCAGGCGGAGAACATAGGAGTTGCATTGGATACAAGCGGCTATTGTGATCGCGATTTATTGATAACGCTTGCAAAAAAATCACAAATTGTATTGTATGATATTAAATCAATTGATGATAATATTCACAAAACGTATACCGGTGCAAGCAATGCGGTAATTATAGAAAATCTTATTGCTTTAGCTAATAATAAAAAGACTAAAAGTAAGGTGCAGATTCGAATGCCACTGATTCATGGGGTCAACGATAGTGAAGCGATTATTAGCCAAACAGCAGATTTTTTGACACAATATGGATTGTCGGATGTTGTCTTGCTACCTTATCATGTGCTAGGAGAGTCCAAACGCAAAGGTCTGGGTGTTGATAGTAGAAAGTTTGAGCCACCAAATCAAAGTCAAATGGATAGCATAATAGCATACTTTGCTAGTAGAGGCATTCATACTGTAAAACTTTAACTAAGTGGTGACATACAACAGAAATTTATGTATAATGGAGGAAATAAAAATGGAAGATATGCAATTAGTAAAGAATTTGTTTAATGTTGAAGGTAAAGTAGTTCTAGTCACAGGTGGTGGTGGCATGGGTACTGCAAATGCAAGGTTTTTTGCAAAAAATGGTGCAAAAGTTATTCTTGCATCAAGACGTATTGAACAAGTAACAGATGTGAAAAATAGACTTGCCGAAGAGGGACTTGCTATTGATGTTGCAGTTATAGATATTGCAAAACATGAAAGTATTGTAGCTACAGTAGCAGAAATTGCTGAAAAATATGGACGTATTGATGTGCTTATTCATACTGCAGCAACATGCCACGTTGAACCTACGCTTACATTTGCTGAAAATGAGTTAAGAGAGACATTGGATTCAGACTTGCTAGGCACGATATTTTTAAACCAGGAATGTGGCAAAGTCATGATCAAAGGTGGATTTGGCAGGATAATTAATTACAATTCTATAGATTGTCTTTCTGTTAATGCTACAGATGCCATGGGATATGCAGTAGCTAAAGCGGGTGTAATGCATGCAACTAAATTCATGGCAGTAGAGCTTGCTCCATATGGAATCACTGTTAATGGACTTGCTCCAATTTGGATCAATACACCGATGATGGCGCAAAGGCCTAAATCATATTTAGATGCTGCAATTGCGCAGGTCCCTATGGGAAGAATGGCTGAACCTGATGACTACCTTGGCATAGCATTATATTTATGTAGTGAAGCCGGAAAATTCATGACAGGGCAAACTTTGTTGGTTGATGGAGGATGGTCTCTTACGAGGTGCTTTACTTACGACAAATAGGCGAGAGATTTCATAATAGCAGATAATGCATGTATATCAAGGATTGAGGTATGGTACATGATAGGTACAAGAGTAAAATTAACAAGAAAGAACTTAGGTATTACTCTAGAAGAATTATCAAAACGTACTGGGCTTTCGGTTAGTTACTTGAGCAATTTGGAAAGAAATGAAACTAGTCCTACGTTAGACAATCTAGAAAATATTTGTACGGCTTTAGAAGTGGACTTAATGGAAACCATTAGAGACTCCCTTGAATTTAATCCATTTGTCAAGAAATCACAACGTCGTCAAATATATGCATCTACACATCGAACTAAGTATGAATTGGTTTCTGAGGCAAATCAAAATATGACTGCTTCTGTCATGACATTAGCTAAGGAGCACTTTGGTGAAGAAACATCATATGGACATAATGTTGATGAGTTGATAATAATAGAGCGAGGAAGCTTGTTAATGATTCTCGAAGACAAAGAGTATTTGATGGAAGAAGGGGATAGCATATACATCAAATCCCATACTCCACATCGATATAGAAAAACTTCAACAGATGAGTGCGTGCTATATTGCATTAAATGTAACAGAACTATTACTAACCAATAATAATTGCAAAAGAATAATATGTATTCCCCTTACTGCGTAGTGCGATAAGGGGAATATTTCGTTTATTAATTGAAGTGAAATAAGGATAATGAATATTAGCACATTTACAAATTGTTAAGAAATACTGTAGACATTCCTTATTACCTTAATGGATGTGATTTGGCCTTCTGGTATTGAATCAAATCTTACGTTATTTAAAAAATCAATATCAGATTGCCATTTGTATATTGCTGATTCGAAGGTTTCTTTATTTGAATTAAGCCTTATTAGCAGTTCCAAATGGGCAATGATTTCAAATCTTGTGAGTAGATTATTAGAAACTAGGTAATAGAGTAGCATTTGTCGCTGGTCATTCGTTAGACCTGTATTGATGTCAACACTATATCCATACATGTGGAGGGCAGACTCTTGATTCCAATTTGAAAAATCATTATTAAGGGATTGTTCAGAAGCTAATGAAGGGGCCAATATGTGGCAGAGCAGTGCACCAGTCTTACGAAGACGTTTGTACTCGTTATCAAAAATATAATACCTTTCGCAAATAGTGCAGTATGCAGCTACAAAGTACATTTCAACTACTGAACCGTCATCAGTAATGACATTAACTTTGCCATTTATATCTTGCAGATCGTTGCCGTCATTGAAACATATGTTTTTTCTTGTATGAATAATTCTATTGTCATTTGAGTGCGAGTAATCAAAATCAACGAGACCCTTTTGACCTCTTCTAAGTGCATCTAAGTGTTTTACATAGTCCTTTGAGCATATTTGTCTACGGTACTCTCGTCTGCTGAAAGTACCGTTATTATTTAAGTAAGAAGTATAATGATATGAAATAACATTACATAATGGTATACCTAACCTTGAAAACTCAATGAGTTTTCCGGCACTAACAAAAAACAATTTGCACTTATCGCAGTATCGTAAAGTAAAAGGTTTTTGAATGATTTCATCGTCACGGGTTAATAAGTCCATTAATACCCTGTGTTTTTTGCATTGGAAATTAATGCAAATAGGGCAAGCAATGCCATTAGAATCATATATTTCATTGGCAATATCATTTACATTAATGAGTGTGATATTAGTTGTTGTCTCGGTCATAATAATCTTATTATCCTTTCTTGTACAAAATATCGTATAGCGTCTAAACAATTTTATCATCTCGTGATATCGGTGGCAAGGTTTTCATTTTGTCGCATCTCAGGCGACCCGTCCGCTCCCTAACAATGTTAATATGTGATCGTGGAAAGGTGATATACATCAATCAATTGAACAGGAGGGTCAACAGAAATGAGAACGATAACGGTTAAAGGTATAGGAAACGTTCAGGCGCCAGTGGACAGCGTGGTGATCACAATGTCGCTGACAGCCAAAGACAAGGTATATGACAAAGCAATGGCTGCGGCTTCCCGCCAGCTTGCGGCGCTTCAGAAGAGCATGACTTCGGCGGGCTTCGGCAAGGATGCGCTGAAGACGTCAAACTTCAACGTTGAAACTGACTACGAAAATATCAAAGACGCTAATGACAACTACAAGCGTGTGTTCTCGGGTTATGAAGTCAGCCAATGCCTCACGCTGACTTTTGACTTTACATCCGAGGCACTATCAAAGGTTTTAACGGCCATCGGTTCTTGTGTGGCAAAGCCGGAGCTGTCCATTCGCTTCACCGTAAAGGATGCTACAGCCGTCAGCGACGAGCTGCTCCGACAGGCCGCTGTAAATGCAAAGAGGAAGGCTGCGGTCCTCAGCGAGGCATCCGGCGCAAAGCTGGGCAATTTGATTTCGATAGACTATAACTGGGGGCAGTTAGACATCTTCTCGCATACTGATTATGTGATGGAAAACCGCTGCGTCGGTATGCCCGGCATGGCGCCTATGGAAATCGAGCCAGAGGACATCGATGTCAGCGATACAGTGACCTTTGTTTGGGAATTAGCGTAAGATCCGCCAAAAGTGTGTATATTAATACCATAAACACGGAACCCAATCAAAAGGAGGAGGACGGCGCATGAAAATCATAGGAATCAGTTTCAGGAACAACAACAACTCGCTTCATACATCTGACGATATTTCTTCAGAATATCTCAGCATCTACAGGGACGGCGAGATACTGCACGAGCAGTATAAGGGAAAGAAGAAGCCCTTCAGGACAGGCAAATACAACATAGAAAGCGGGCTGGACGAGTTTTTCGACAGGCTGGAAAACCACTACCACATCGAAGACTGGAAAAAGGATTACTCCATCCCGGTCTGCGACGGCTTCAGCTGGTCATGCACCTACCGGACAGAGGACAAAACTGACAATAAGGTAAAGGGCACGATCGAGCCGCCGCCAATGGGCACAGAGCTGGTAGAAGAGATCCTAGACCTTGCAGACTTTGCGCCCGGCCCATGGATCCTCTGCGGCTATTCTCCAGAATATGCCATCAAAAAACTCACGCCGTATCTAGAGGCCTTCAAAGCAGGCAGATGCGACAACTACGATCTGCTGGAGCGCGGTCTTGGCGATACTTGCTGGAAACTGGGTTATACGATGGACTGCTTTCAGCGTTATGAAGACCGCGGATATCCAAGCGATTATCTAAGCAGCGAGTGCAGCGGGGCAGAGCTGCGTGAAGCATTCAAAGACATTGACTATGAAACACTTGGAACCATGCTGTTTTCAATGTGGAGAGGCATTACCCATTGGTGGCAGGAAGATGTAATGAGTTACCATGCTTACTTCCAGGTGGTTATTGAGCTAATGATCAAACATCTGGAAGCGTGGAATGATTGATTTAGTAAGAAGAAGTTTGTGAGTAAAGTATTTGGATTAAATGATAATTGAAGATTTTGAGATGAAGGCATAGAGCCGTGTCAATATAAGTAAGAAAGAAAAATGCAATATTAGAATCCATTTGAAGTACAAATCCTGATAATAGGACTCGCTGCCTCAAGGCTTCGAAATGGCGGAATTCCAATCTATACATTGAAAAACTGAGGGCATATAATATTTATATACATACAGTATTAGTATTTATGGAAAGGAACGAAATCATGAAGAAGAGAGTTATTATTGCTGTCGGTTGTGTAATTTTAATGTTCGCATTTTCTGGCTGCAGCACCACTATTGATAATATAAAATCGGACCTTGATGATGCGAAGTATGAGAATCTGGTACAGGATTATTCTAATATTGACGAGGCTGATAAGGAAGCTGCCAGCGAGCAAATTGTTAAGGCAGTTCAGAGTACGATTGACGCGTATGAAACAAAAGAAATGGATTACGAAGATGTTAAGGCTCTGCTTGATTCAGCAGACAAGCTCGGAATTATGGATGACTCAATTGATGATCTAAAGCAGACAGCCAAAGATATCAAGAACTCAAGAAACTATTTTTCAAAGGCAGAAGCGTCTAAAGATGATGATGTTGTAAAAGCCTTTGAATACTACGGCAAGGTGACTGAAAATGATAAGTTAAATTATGATAAGGCACAGACTCAATTAAAAAGCCTTGAGAAGAAAATAAAAGACCTTGAGATACTTAAGGTGGTAAAAGCGGGAATATTTGTTCAAAGCACTGATTATAAAATACTATATCCGGATATGATACAGGTCATAGTTAAGAACACTTCAAAGACGAAGACGGTAAAGGAGTTTGTAGTTGGAGTGGTTGGGTATGACGATAATGGTTTTCCAATAAAAATAAAATTACAATACGATTTCGATGAAGGGGAATATCTTCAGGAACTGACATTTACAGATGCTAATATGATGCCAGGTGAAAAGTCGAACAGTAATTATGGTTGGAATCTTAGTGAAGATACAGAGATAAGCGAAGTTAGAGCATGCGTAAAGAGCGCGGTATTCTATGGTGGAGAGACATGGGATAATCCGCTGTATGAGAACTGGGAGAACAAGTACAAGGACGTTCCACTAAGCGATGCTGAGTAGGCATAGTTTATAGATGTAGCGGAAGGAGTTTTGTATGCAAAGCGATGGAAAGTATTTATTTGAGATGAAAGAATACCTTGAATCAAAGGGGCTTCGCTATGATGGCGAATTCATGAGGCATGTCAGTGAACGCAAGAATGGAAAGACATTTACTTTCCAAGAACATGTAAAAGGCCTTATATATACATTTATTTCAGATCAGACTAAATGGGTAAGGATAGAGCCACGGTTACCACAAATTGATGAATTATTTTTCAACTACGATGTAGAGTTAATAAAATCAAAGTCAGGTGACTATTTTAAAGGAGGGATTTTTGCACTGAAATGTGGTAGCAGAAAAACCAGCAAGCAGATGGCGGCGTTGCACCACAATATAGAAATAATGGAGCGTTTAGTAAGAAAATATGGCAGTATGGACGATTTCGTTACATCAGATTCGGCAGAAAAAATTGTAGCAATGATTTCCAAAAGTGGTTCGGATTACAAGTTTGGCATGATTGGCGAAGCATTAGGCTGGGAATATCTACGTAATGTTGGAGTCGATGGAATAAAACCTGACACACACATTAGACGTTTCTTTGGCAGCCGTAGAATGGGTGAGGGAAACAATGACCCTGCATCAATCAAGGAGGCGCTTGCACAAGGTAACAGACTAGCTGAAGTTACAGGATTGACTAAACTTGAAGTAGATAACATAATTTGGAGTTACTGCGCTGATAAATATGGTGAAATATGTATTTCTGATCCGCACTGTGATAAATGTGTGATTTACAAATACTGCAAGCATAATTGTTGAACAATTGCATAGTAGATTATTCTATGCATGAATATAAGCTGCAGTAAATTTTCAGACAATTACCTCATTACCCTTGATTTTATTTCTCAAAAGAAATATAATATACGCAGTGACAAACAGTACAATTCTGTTGGCAAATCTGCTGAAAGGCAGAGACGCAAAGCTATAGGGCCTGTTCCGAATGGATGGCAGCCAGTTGCTGTTATGCGATAAGATTAAGCTCTGCTCTGCGCGGAGCTTTTTTGTTGGCGTAATGAATGGAGGATAAAGATGGGATTTATTTCTGCTGATCAAGCAGCCAAGAAGTGGGGCATCACGCCGCAAAGAGTGCGGCAGCTTTGTAAACAAAACCGCGTTGAGGGGATGAGTCAGGTAGGAAAGATGTACCTCATTCCGGAAGATGCCGTCAAGCCTCAAGATGCGAGAATCAAAAGCGGGAAATATATCAAGAACGCAAGTGCTAAATAATGGACTTGCATTGATGAGCAACTATTATTTAATTACTGTTTGAGTGGTAGACAATGCTAATAGTGATATAATGAATTAAAGCAAGATTATTGTATTATAGCTATTGATACAAGGAAGAACAGCATGGGACTATTTGGTAAAACTACAAATTACGAAAAAGTAGTATGGAGAAATTCAAAGGGTGAAATACGTTGCCGCGGAAAATTATGTTTTCAAGAATGTGATGAAACTTGTCCAATTTTTCTTAACACTATTGGTTTGCAAAATCGTCAGGCGGATTAACCAAGATGGCAATATCTTATTTCAACCAAGCGGTTCAAATAGCACCAGATTTTGCTGATGCATGGAGTAACTTAGCGGCAATGAATGGTAGTGAAAATAAATATCGCGAGGCGCTTGAATGTTATACGAAAGCTCATGAATTAAACCCTAAGAAGTTGCCTCCAATTTTTGGATTGGCGATTGTAAATAGGGATTTACATCAATATGAGGAAGCCATAAAATGGTGCGACGAGTATGACAGACATTATAAGGATCATAAGGTGGATGGTGTTAGAAATACATGCATTAGTAGAATTGAGGAAAATGCTAATAAAAAGGGTATGGAAGCGCTTAGAGAAAGACATTGTAACGACGAATTGTGTTTAGAATATGGTTTGGCAAGAAATTATTTTATAGCATATGGAAATTGCACGTATGAGGAAGGGAATGACAGATATTGCTTAAAAGATATCAATATTAATATCGCTGTTCCTAATGACGAAGATGATATTAATGATTACTGTGAATATGAATATGAAAGATCAAAGTTAAGAATTCCAGATGGCAGTTGGGTAAAACGTTTTATTGATGAGGACAATCCAAGTGTTTATTATGTGATAGTAATAACACCGGTTGGTCGTTATGCAGATAAAATAATATGTTGGGAAGAAGATAGAGAATACGAAGGCAGCAGATACTTTTCTATACCAGGAATGGAATTGCCGTGTAATAAAACGTATAAACAGATCAATACACCACCAGAAAGTGTAATTGCAGATGTTGATGATATGTTCAGTGGTAGTGGTGTATATGACAAATTCAATATTGTTGGAGCAAAAATCCCAAGGTCACTTATAACTGAAGGCGGTGTTAACGGAAGCAAAACTGAATACTCAATTTCCAGGAGATCGGCAACGAGAAATGCTTATTCATGTCTGAATCTTCAAGTAAATGAGGAAGGTGTTATTACTATTGCAGACTATACAACATATCAATCAAGTGTTAATCTCGAAGATGATTTATTAACAAGACCAGAAATAATCGATGACAGACTTTCTGAAATTGGAGATATCTTAGTATCGTTTATAGATAGCTATGACATAGAAGAATATAACGACATGATGGATAAACTCAATTATGAATTATTAATTGCAGCCAGAGATGAAATCCAATAAGAAAAATTATTTGCTTATCGTTTCGATTGCATTAGATGTTTTTTGAATAATCTTTTCAACGAACAAATAGTCGAGTAGTGGGAAAATTACACCACAGAGAGTTAGTCAATATCGAGCGTATTGGATAGTGGATAGTGTTTTTAAAAAAATGATAATAATAAGCTTCACTTGAAATATATACAGAGATAGGTGAAAATATGGAAGCTAAAAAGAAAAATATGAGTCCTTACTATGGTTCTGGACAGCTAACGCGCGAGCAGTTTTTATTCTATGAGATGCGAACGACTGCAAATCTCATGACAGAAGGGTTGAGCGAAGAAGTAATAGTCGACAGAATCGTGGAAGATAATTTATTTCAGTATCCGACAGAGAAGTCCATCAAGCACATGGCGCAGACTTGCATTGCAAGGCTCAATGCTCTTGAGGACGATTTTTTAGTGGATGCGATTAAATCTCAGCCTATGGAAGTAGCTAAGCAGATTTGCCTTTATGCTATGATGAAACGGTACAGGCTAGTGTGGGATTTTATGGTGACAGTAATAGGAGAAAAGTTTCGGCAACAGAATTTTTCTTTTAGCTCAGTTGATATTAATACTTTCTTTCTTCAGTTACAGGAACAGGATGATTATGTAGCTACGTGGAGTGATAGTACAATTAAGAAAATCCGTTCCGTGTTGTTACGTATTCTTATTGAAAATGAGTATTTGGATAATAACAGAGCGGATCATCTAAATCCAATATGGCTACAGCCAATATTAGAAAATGCTATTAAAACGGCGGGAGATAATACAGCATTAAAGGCATTTAACTGTTTTGAGTAATGGAGGAATGACAGGTGGAATCAATCACAGAAAGATTGGATAAAGTGAGAAAACTCATTCAAGAACCAGAATTTCTTGAAGGCAAGGGCCTTTCTAACGAGGTCAACATTAGAATGTTTTGCTATGATGCTAAAGACGAAATGGTTGTTAGACACTTTATTGAACAAATTGCTACAGATGTGGAACTAAATTGTCAGCCTAAAATATACAATCTATACGATGTATTTCTTAGTATATGTGAGGATATGGATATCCTTGGTGATATGCAGAATATGGAAGACGCAAGCGGAAGCAGATATCTTTTTGAGCAGATACAGTCCGCAATAGGAACAGATGATTTTATCAAGAAGATGCAGTACGTTGATCATCAACCTGGAGATGTACTGATTATTACTGGGATTGGAGAGGTTTATCCATTTATGAGAATTCATACACTTCTCGAAGCGCTACAGCCACACTTCTCAGACACTCCAATATTGGTAATGTACCCGGGCACATTTGACGGCAGGCATGTAAAATTGTTTAATAAACTCGAAGCAAATGATTACTATAGAGCGTTTAATGTAATTTAATGAGGGGAGAAAAACTAATGATTATTAGGGAAATGTTCGAGGATGACATTAATCGTAAGATTAATGGAGTCATTAAGGTAGACCAGTCAACAGAAGATGTAATCGAGCAGGAAGTGAAAGAGTATGTTATTACAAAGGAGCTGAAAAAACATTTTATCTCCTTCTTTACATATTATGGCGATTCGTTTACTGAACCTACTGATGATATTGGCGTATGGATTTCAGGATTCTTTGGAAGTGGTAAATCTCACTTCTTGAAAATGCTGTCATATATTCTTGAGAACAAAGATGTTAGTGGGAAGTCTACAGTTGAATACTTCAGAACAAAATTTGCAGATGATCCTGCTACCTTTATGATGATCGATAAAGCAACAAAATCTGAAACAGAGACTGTACTATTTAATATTGATATTGAGGGATCAATAAATAAAGATAAGACTGCCGTTTTACGTGTTTTTGCAAAAATGTTCTATAATCATTTAGGCTTTTATGGTGAGAATCTAAAAGTAGCAAAACTGGAACAGTATATTGAAGAAAATGGGAAGACTGAAGAATTCCGAAGAGTCTTTGAAGAGAAGAAAGGTAAGCCTTGGATAGACCAACGCAAGGCATTTGCTTTTAATGGCAAGGTTATTGTTCCCACCCTTATGGAAGTTTTAGATATGAGTGAAACTGATGCTAACAATTGGTTTAACGATAAGAGCTATACTGAACTTTCTATTGCACAACTTGTATCAGAGATAAAAGAATATGTTACAAAGAAGCCGGACGATTTCCGTCTAGTGTTTATGATCGATGAAGTTGGGCAATATGTTGGAACCGATACAGACATGTTATTGAACCTCCAGTCTTTAGTAGAAAAGATAGGAAGTGTATGCGGAGGTAAGGTATGGGTGATCTGCACAGGGCAAGAAGCAATAGATGAGATTATAAAAGTTCGTGCGGATGAATTTTCAAGAATTCAGGCCCGCTTTAAGACGCGTCTTTCACTGTCTTCATCGTCTGTTGATGAAGTTATTCAGAAACGAGTATTGCAAAAGAAAGCCAAATTTGGTGAGGCATTAGAGAACTTATATGCGGAAAGTGATTCTGTACTTAGAAATCTGTTTAGTTTTACAGATTCAGTTCTTGACATCAAAGGGTATTCAGGGCCCACGGAATTTGCTGTGGATTTTCCGTTTGTACCTTATCAGTTTATATTGATGCAGAAGGTGTTTGCAGAGATTAGGAAACATGGTAATTCCGGGAAACACTTGTCAGGCGGTGAACGCTCAATGCTGTCAGGATTTCAGGAAGCAGCTCAAAATGTGCAGGAAAAAGATGAGTATGCATTAGTCCCATTCTACATGTTTTATGATACTGTGCATACATTCCTTGATAGTTCTATTCGCAGGGTTATTGAACGTTGCCAGAAGGCAGCTGATAGCGGAGATGGGATTGAGCAGATAGATGTCAATGTTTTAAAGCTCTTGTATTTAGTGCGCTATGTGGATGACGTTAAAGCGAATCTCGACAATATAGTAATTTTGATGGCAGATGATATTCGCATGGATAAGATTACCATGCGAAAGCAAATGAGAGAAGCACTGGATCGCCTTCAGAGTCAAAACTATATAGGCAGAACGGGCGATATTTATAACTTCCTTACTGATGAAGAACAGGACATTGCAAGCGAAATAAAGAAAACAACAGTGGATACGGCGAGCATTGTAACTCGTATTGCTAATATGATTTTCGCAGATATATATACGGCAAAAAAATATCGGTATGGTAAATATGACTTTCCATTTGACGAGATGGTGGATGGAATGTCAATAGGCGCAATTACGGGAGGAATGCGACTTAGGTTTTTAACAGTTGCTACAGATGCTACCGATAAGAATGATCTGAAGCTGATGACTGAATCACAAGGTAAGGAAGCTATTATTGCTCTTGCGGATACTCCATACTATGATTCACTTGAAAATGCCATGAAAATCAGAAAATATGTAAAGCAGCGTAATGTTTCGCAGCTCCCTAAATCTGTTCAAGATATAATCCGCCATCAGCAGGATGAGGCAACACAATATGAGATTGCAGCGGCAAATGATCTAAAGAGTGCAATAGAAGCTGCAGATTTTTATGTTGATGGTGAACATCTAGAAATCACTAGTGGGGATGCAAAAAGCAAGATAGACCAATCATTAGAATATCTAGTAGCTCATGTTTATAGTGAACTTGATTTAATAAATAGGAACGCTGACAGCGATGCAGACGTGATATCCGTTTTGAATGGATCTGCTTTTGATGGAGTAATCGCAGGAATGGAAGATAATCGCGATGCAGCAGCAAAGATGGAGGAGTATTTGGAAATGCAGGCGATGAAAAACTTGCCGACATCAATGATGGATATTCAAAATCGTTATTCAGGAATACCTTATGGATGGCGTGAAATAGACATAGCATATGTTGCGGCAATGCTTATATATAAGCAAAAAGTGACTGTTAAATATGCTGGTGCAACTATCCAACCGGATGATGCAAAACTTCCTGATATGCTGAGAAAGAAGAGTGAGATTGGGAAAACTTCTATATCAAAACGAATCGTTGTTTCAGCGGCAAATATGAGGGAAGTTAAGGAATTCTTGCGTGACTATTATGACGTGATGGACGTTCCGGATGATGAAGACAATCTAATTAAATATATAGTGGATAAGCTAACTGAGCAAAAAGATCATTATGAATCTCTAAATCAGCGCTATGAAGGTCATATGTATCCTGATAGGCAGATTTTAAGAAATTCAATTACATTAATAGAAGACATTTTGTCACAGCAGAAGGATAATATTGCCTTGATTAATAAGGTGATTGCATCGGAAGATGATTTATATAAAACACATGATCAAATGATTAAAGTGGAAGATTTCTTTAAAAATCAGATTGTGATTTTTGATTCTGCGGTTAAGTTTGAAGAAAAGTTGCGAAACGATTTAGATTATCTGGCAGGGGAGGATGAAGCTAATAAAGCTTTGAACCGTATTCGATTGATTACAATGGTCCAAAGCGGAAATGCATATGACTATACCTTAATACCAGAACTAAATGATTTGGTTAAAAAGGTGAAAGAAACACATGACAGGATGCTCAAGGAAAAGAGAGATGATGTATTTGAGATTGTTCGTCAGTGCATGGAAGCTATTCATACAAAACATAAAGGGGAAAGCCGAGCCAAGAGCGTGAGTGATGCTGCTGATAATTTCTATGATCAAAAAAAAGAAAAGATAGCGGAGATTGATAGCCTTGCCCTTTTAGACGGGCTAGTACCACCGATGCTTACATACAAGGATCAAGCAATAAGTCGGATAGAAGTTATGCTTGCACCTGAGAAGCCGCCGAGAGATCCTAAAACGGAAGGACAGCCACCAAAGAAAGAATTTATAAAAGCCTATAATAGACAGATAGTATTTCCTACCAAAATACTGAAGTCAGATAGTGATATTGAAGAGTACCTTAATAGTGTGAAGAAACAATTAGAACAGTTAATTAAGGACTGCGATGGCATTAAGCTAAACTAAAGGAGCATATGATGGACAAAAACGCAATCAAAAAATATGCTGTTTGGGCAAGGCGAGAGTTAATCTCTCGTGTTACACAGAAAGCATTGAAATATGGAATTACCGATAAAGAAATAGTTTCGGCAGATGCCTCCAGTGTTAACGGTGTTGTGCTTACTACACAAGAACAAAAGGAGCGCCAGTCATTGATCGCAAAAATCAATATGGATGGTTTCGAGCAGGTTATGGAAGAGGCGGCATATACATGGTTTAACCGTTTCGCCGCCTTGCGCTTTATGGAAGTTAACGGATATTTGCCTACCCACGTGCGTGTGTTCACGGACGAGGAAAATCGCTTCAAGCCTCAGATTCTGACAGAAGCTATTAAACTGGAAATTGAAGGATTGGACATGGAAAAGGTCTATGCCTTGAAGGATGCCAATGATAATGATACTTTGTTCAAGTACCTCATCATCTCACAGTGCAATGTACTAAGTGCAATTTTGCCTAGAATGTTCCAAAAAATTGATGACTATACAGAGTTGTTGTTCCCGGATAATCTCCTGCGTGAAGGCAGTGCCATCGAGCAGATGATTACCATCATCCCAGAAGAAGACTGGAAGGATGCTGTGCAGATCATCGGCTGGCTGTATCAGTATTATAATGCAGAAAAGAAGGACGACGTTTTCGCTGCGCTGAAAAAAAATGTCAAAATCACCAAAGAAAATATCCCGGCAGCTACCCAACTGTTTACACCTGATTGGATTGTTCGTTACATGGTGGAGAACTCTCTGGGTCGTTTGTGGGTGGAAGGCCATCCAAATAAAGAACTGAAATCAAATTGGAAATACTATCTGGAAGAAGCAGAGCAGGAGCCGGATGTGAAGGCACAGCTGATAGAAATTCAAAAGGAGTATGCTGCTTTGAAACCGGAAGATATCCGCTGTATCGACCCCTGTTCTGGTAGCGGTCATATTCTGGCGTACCTGTTCGACGTACTTGTACAGATTTATGAAGCATATGGTTATACCGCTCGTGAAGCAGTAGCAAGCATTGTAGAAAACAATATCTATGGATTGGATATTGATGATCGTGCAGCTCAGCTTGCCAGTTTCGCTGTTATGATGAAGGCCAGACAGTACGACCGTCGTTTCTTCAGTCGTGGTATACAGCCGCGTGTTTACGCTATTGTGGAAAGTAATCATGTTGATGCCTACACCGTGGATTACTTTGCAAACGGCGATTCTAAACTAATGAAGGCAATTAAGACTATTATTGAGGAATTGTACGATGCAAAGGAGTACGGCTCTATTTTGACTGTGACACAGCAGGATTGGGATGCATTGTATGCTCGATTTGATGAGATTCGTGAGGATATCGATATTTCTCGTGATGTGGCATTGAATAAATTATTGCCGTTGGTGCAGGTAGCACAGGCATTGGCACAGAAATATGATGTGGTTGTGACAAATCCGCCTTATATGGGGAGCGACAGTATGGGGGCAAAACTCAAGGATTATGTTACGACCACCTTCTATGACATCAGATACGATTTATATGCCGTTTTTGTTGAAAGATGCTTGAACTTCAAAAAGCAAAATGGTTATGTTGCAATGATAACTCAAAACTCATTCTTATTTGCACTTTGTTTCGATAGGATGCGTACAGCACTGCTATCGAAAGCCACAATTGCTAACGCTGTACATCTTGGGGCTCGGGCTTTCGAAGAAATTTCTGGAGAAGTTGTACAAACAATAGCAACTGTATTCTTTTCCAAGGTGAAAAACTATGTTTCTAGATTTATGAGGTTGGTTGAATTCACAGACGATAAAGAAGGACATTTCTTTAGTGAATCCCCTTATGATACCAACTGCGAATTTTTTGCTCAGTTACCTAATTCTGTTTATGCATATTCATTGAGTCCAGCCATGAAAAAATTATGCTTAACAGAAAAAAAGATTGGGGATAAATTTGTCTCAAAAGCGGGTGTTGTTACTGGAAAAGACGATTATTTTTTGAGATATTGGCACGAAATAAGCTTTCCCGAACTTGATTTGTATGCAAAAGACATAACAAGCAAATATGTACCATTTTCGAAAGGTGGAACCTTTGTAAAATGGTATGGAAATATTGCTTATGCAATCAAACTCGCTGATTTATGGGATGATGCAAAGGTAAATAAATCCGTAAGAAGGGGGGATACCTCTGCGTATTTCAAAAGAGGCATCGGATGGTCATATATGGGCGGCGGAAATAAAAAGAACTTTAGCGTCATTGAGCACTGCGTATGTGGAACAGGTACTCCAACGATACTCAACCCTTCTGATAGCGAGTTTTACTATGCACTGGGGTTTCTTAATACCAAAATCCCTCAAAAATTTATTGAGCTATTCAATCCTACGCTGAATACATACGCAAGTGATGTTTGCAATCTACCCTATGTGAATGTTGAGGACAAGAGAACCATTATTGGCCTTACCAAAGAATGTGTTGACATTGCGCAGAATGATTGGGACGCCTTTGAAACCTCGTGGGATTTTCAGCGTCATCCGTTGATTACTGTTATTCAAAAGAATCGAGTGATTTTTGATAACATCGACGATATTAACCTTGCCGAGTGTTTCATGATTTGGGAGAAAGAAAGTGAGAAATGTTTCAACCAGATCCATACTAATGAGGAAGAACTCAACTGCATTTTCATTGATATCTATGGTTTGCAGGATGAGTTGACACCAGAAGTTGAAGAAAAGAATGTCACAGTCCGCAAGGCTGATATGCAACGCGAGGTCAAGAGCTTAATTTCCTATGCGGTGGGTTGTATGTTTGGTCGCTATTCACTGGATGAAGCAGGCCTTGCCTATGCCGGTGGAGATTGGGATGAAAGCAAGTATAAGGTTTACCCAGCAGATAAGGATAACATTATCCCTATATGTGATGATGAGTATTTCCCAGATGACATTGTTGGCCGCTTCGTAAAGTTCATTGAGACAGTGTATGGAAAAGATTCGTTGGAATCCAACTTGAAGTTTATCGCCGATGCACTTGGTGGCAAGGGCCAGCCGGAGGAAGTCATACGAAACTACTTCATGAACGATTTCTATACTGACCACTTGAAAATTTACCTGAAGAGACCTATTTACTGGTTGTTTGATTCCGGCAAAAAGGGCGGCTTCAAAGCGTTGATTTACATGCACCGATATCAGCCGGATACCATTGCCCGTATCCGTACCGACTATGTGCATGAGCAACAGGGTCGTTACCGTACCGCTATGATTGATTTGGAGCAACGTATTGCCAGTGCATCCACCAGTGAGCGTGTGAAGCTGACTAAGCGGCTGAAGAAGCTGCAAGACCAGTCAACAGAAATTCATGAGTACGAAGAGAAAATCCATCATCTAGCTGATCAGTATATTTCAATTGATCTCGATGATGGCGTGAAAGTGAACTACGCCAAGTTCCAAGATGTATTAGCAAAGATTAAATAGGGAGGTATCGGTTAGTGAGCAGCATGGATATAGATAAAATCGTACATGATTTGGATAGGCGTTTTGCTATGCCGCTTCCGGAATTCTATAAGCGACGTATTATCTTTTGGTATGATGAGGATAATGAATTTGGAGATAAACTAGAAGATATTATTCTCCCTAATGTGAAGGTATATGCTTTGACCGGTAGTGACTCTTTCGAAGCAAAGAGGCAAATAACACGCGTTGATAAAAGCAGTAATTATTTGGTCCATTGTCCAATATCATATGAAAAAATAGAAGATGACTGGCTGCTTGATGTTGAGCTATACAGTGAAGAGTTCCGTGCAGATCTAATTTCAATATGGATGGATGAATTGAATATTTCAGCCACACCTGCTATGAGAAAACAGATTAAGAGTTATCGTAAATTCTTCAATGCCAAGGAGAGAAGGTCAAAATTTGCATGCTTTAAATTACCGATAACACCTGCAATGCTACATATGAATGTGATGGCGGTAATTGCTGGGACTAAGAATGCTTCTGCGGACGAGATTATTTGTGCAGTCATAGAAGACGGACTCGATTTAAAAGAGAATTCAAGTTATCAGAAGATGGTAAGCTTTAATGCTGATAAAGCATTTTGGACAATGACAGCACAGGGAACAGGATATGTCGATAAGGATCCTGATCTTGAAAGGCTGGCTTCGCATATCATCTTAACTGCAGCGTCTAGAACGATGTCTGAGGATTATTTGGAGGGCCTAGAAAGCTTCATATCGATAACCCACCAAGCATTTTGCTATGATTTTGTTTATGATTGGCTACATGAGAATTCAAAGGGAACATTTTATAAAATAGTGCGTCATATTGAATATGAATTAAAACTTTCGCAGCGATTTGTTAAGATCCCTTTGGACCAGCTTGCAGATACAGAATGTTTCCCATGCATCAATGAAATTATTTTATTACGGCTCATGACAGATATAGGGAATGACTTGATTAATCCTGAAAAAATCCAGGAAATAGCTGAGAAAAGGCGCACTAGTGCATGGTTTGATTATTTCAAAAACTTTTATGATGGGTTAGTGCAAGTTGCCAATATGTATGCATTTTATAAGACTCATGGGAGTTCGTTTCATACAGTGGAGCCAATGAAGATATGGAAAGAATATTCAGATGAATATTACAAGATGGATACATATTATAGGTATTTCCATTTAAGTTTTCAAAAGAGCTTGATAGCATCAAATCCTCTTTTGGATGACCTTTTCAAGGGCGTTGCAGCAAAAGTTGAAGGATTGTATTCTAATTGGTTCTTAGGACAGCTTATGCAGAATTGGACAGGGATGTGCGCTGAAGAATTGGAAAAGGATGGAGAAATAAATGGTATACCTCAACAAATAAATTTCTACGGCAGCAAAATCGCGCCTAGTGACAGCAGGATATATGTAATTATTTCTGATGCCATGCGCTATGAGGTGGCTGTAGAGCTTTCACAGCAACTGCAGCAGGAAACGCAAAGTAAGGTGAAACTGTCAACTATGCAAGGCATTTTCCCTACTATTACTAAATTCGGAATGGCAGCGTTACTTCCACATAACAAATTGACTATTGAAGCTAAAGGAGACCACTTGGCTGTCCTTGCAGATGGCATGTCTACAGATATGGGAAATAGAGATACAGTTTTGAAAACTACCAATTACAACAGTATTGCATTAAAGTATAACGACCTTATTTCAATGAAGCGTCAAGAACGTGTTGCTGCAATGAAGGGAATGGAAGTTGTATATATCTACCACGATACTATAGATGAAGCTAGTCATACTTCGGATACAGAAGTCTTTTTAGCTTGTGAGAAGACAATTGCAGAAATAAAGAATTTAATCCGTGTAATAATTGGAGACTTTGGATATGGTAATTTCTATATCACTTCAGATCATGGATTCCTATACACGGCAAGCCCATTAAAGGAAGATAATAAGGTTGATAAGGGTATGCAGGATCGTATAGCAGAGTATGGCAGGCGTTTTGCGATAATGAAAAAGGGATACAAGCCAGATTATCTCATGCAGGTCTCTATGATAAAAGAGACGGAAGATTATAGTGGATTTGCACCTAGAGAGAATGTACGAATAAAGATGAGCGGAGGTGGAATGCAATTTGTTCATGGAGGAACAAGTTTGCAAGAGATGGTTGTTCCGTTGATTGAATATCATCATCTCAGAAATGATTATGCAGAATATCAAAATAATCGTAGTAAGTATGATACAAAGCCTGTAACAGTGTCACTGCTATCAGCAAGCAGGAAAATCAGTAATATGATATTCTTGTTGAATTTCTATCAAGAGGATGCTGTCGGAGCAAACCGTGAGAAGGCTGAGTACGATGTATATTTTATAGATCATAATGGACAGAAAGTCAGCGATGTACAAAAAATTATAGCTGATAAAACCAATGAAGATCGGCAGGAGCGAACATTCAAATGCAACTTCAGTTTGAAATCGCAGCAATATAAGAGTACTGAATTATACTATCTCGTAATTGCAGACAGTTCAGGGCTTCAGATGCCTGAGAAGATTGAGTTTACGATAGATATAGCATTTGCGGTTGAAGATTTTAATTTCTTTGAGTAATTATGGCAACAAATTGGAGGTTTAGATAATGAAACAAGTAGTTTCTTATGAGGATATTCGTAACGAAATAAAAAATAAACTTCGAGAAAATTTTGATGGGAAAATAGTACGTAAAGATTTAACCAAAAAAATCAAAGAAGGTGCAAACGTACCTGTTTATGTTCTTGAATTCCTTTTAGGCCAGTATTGCAGTTCTGATGATGATGCAATTATTGAGAAAGGCGTAGAGAATGTAAAACGCATTCTCGCGGACAATTTTGTCAGGCCAGACGAAGCTCAGAAAATTATTTCAAAGCTTAGGAAAAGCGGTAGTCATACGGTAATAGATATGATTACTGTAAAATTAGACATAAGTAAAAATCAATATTTTGCTGTATTTTCTAATTTGGGATTGGGTAGTGTACCAATAGAAGACGAATATCCTGAGAAATATGATCGCCTTCTTTGTGGCGGTATTTGGTGTATAGTACAACTTGATTATGAATATAATGAAGAAGATAAAAAGAATGGATATCCAATACAAATCAGGAAATTAACGCCTATTCAAATGCCACATGTCGATATTGATGAATTAAAAGCTGGTCGTAAAGCTTTTACTAAAGATGAATGGATAGATGTTATGATGCGTTCAATTGGTATGGAACCTGATGAACTTTCATATCGAGAAAAATGGCTGCTTCTTACAAGAATGATTCCGTTGGTAGAAAACAATTTCAATTTGTGCGAGTTAGGCCCGAGAAGTACAGGTAAATCACATTTGTACAAGGAAATATCACCTAATAGCATTCTTGTTTCTGGAGGACAGACTACAGTTGCGAATCTATTCTATAATATGGGACGAAGGACGGTTGGCCTTGTAGGGTTATGGGATTGTGTAGCTTTTGATGAGGTTGCTGGTATTCGATTCAAAGATAAAGACGGCGTACAGATCATGAAAGACTATATGGCATCGGGATCTTTTGCACGTGGTAAGGAAGAAAAGGCTGCATCGGCTTCTATGGTGTTTGTCGGCAATATCAATCAGAGCGTTGATGTTCTACTGAAGACATCCAGCTTGTTCGACCCATTTCCACCGGAAATGGGCACCGACACGGCGTTTCTTGACCGTATGCAATGCTATCTACCTGGCTGGGAAATTCCGAAGTTCAGACCGGAGCACTTTACCGATGACTATGGTTTCATAACGGATTACCTTTCAGAGTTTATTCGTGAACTTCGTAAGGAGCAGTATGGAGATAACCTTGACCATTACTTCCATCTGGGGAAAAACTTGAATCAACGTGATACTATAGCCGTTCGCAGGATG
>Ga0268263_1001072_pt1 | contig 28243 bp, 31 predicted proteins | sample Biomet5_FD_190358 | JGI IMG/M metagenome (GOLD analysis project Ga0268263, IMG submission 190358) | Microbial communities from bioreactor (seeded with sewage sludge) at LBNL, California, USA - Biofuel metagenome 5 (SPAdes) (version 4) | ecosystem: Engineered > Bioreactor > Anaerobic >... | reverse complement strand
CGGGGGAGCGGGGCCTCTTCCGCTACGCTCCAGAGTCCTGCTCCCCCGCAAATCCCCGTTCCATCGCTGACCCTACTGGCTCACTTTTACTCCGCCCTACTGGCCTACTTTTACTCCGCCCTTGACAACGGGTCTCATTACAAGCACATGGAGCGGATTGTGCAGGAGATGATGGCCGAGTAAGTATCTCAGCACATGCCTGCGCCTGCTCGTGTGTTTCCGGAACGATAGTACCCACGGAGGTCGCGAATTCCCAAATCAGTGATGAAGCAGGAAGAATAAACCTATCGCTGTGAGCGCCAGTCCGTACCATTTTTCGAGGCGATCGGCGCGTGTTCTAACTGCCAGGGATGCGCCAATGTAGGCGAATGGAATGCTGCCCAAAGCAATCAGTCCGGTAATGGTCCAGGAAATGTGTCCCAGAGACCAGTGCACAATCGTTCCGGGAACTGACAAAGCGGCGGACACGAGGAGCGAGCACGCAAACGCGGTCTTGAGAGGAAGTTTGAGCACTCGGGCATAGAGGGGAGCCAGTAGCAGCCCGCCCGAGTTTGCCAGCAGGCCTGAAATGAATCCGACCACGAGCGCAATCACCGCCATTCGAAGGCGCGGGTGGGACGCCCGCGATGCGCGAGCGGGTACCGATTGCAGAAAAAAAGACACTCCAAAGCCGAAGATCAGGAGGGCGGTGAGAATCAGCAGTGGTTCAACGCCGGTCTTCTGCGATAGCAGTGCACCTGCCACAGTAGCGGGAACGCCCACCGAAACGCCCCAACGGACCACTCCCCAGTTCATCATGCGCGCACGATAGTACGCGATGGCGGACACCAGGGTTGAAGGAAACGTTGCAGGGAGGGGAGAGGCGACGGCAATGTATCCTGGCAGGCCAATCCACTTCAGAAGTGGGGTCGCCACCGCGCTGCCGCCCTTTCCAAACAGCCCGCCAAGAAATCCAATCAATACGCCAACGGTAAACGTTTCGCCCGTTTGCGGAGGAGTCATGGTTCGCTCCGTTCAGTACGTCTCTTGATAAAGATGTTAGCACCGGAGCCAAACCGTGCTTGTGTCAATCGGTCTTGGTATGAGGTGTCCTGCTAGTGCCGCTCATGCCAAATCAAGCCTATATACGCGAAAACAGTTAATGCAGCGGATGCGAAAAGGATGCTCCAAGTCGCGGAAAGACTGCCGAGGAGAGCCAATGCTAGCTCCCAAACCCACACCAAAACACCTCCCACTAGCAGCGCCACGTACGCGGACCGCGGAACTATATGCTGGCTCATCTTGCCCCCTTTTTCCTTTGATGGTCATTGGGGCGCTTCAGGTGCTCATATTCCGGTCCGAGTTCATGCAGGGCTTTTCTGTGCTGCTTCGAACGCAAAAATGCAGCTTTGTCACCCTGCTTTACGCATGGTCACGTAGCGCAAAAGAATCGCAGGTGCTTATCGAGTGCTGTCGGGTTTAGGAAAGGGGAGCTTCGGAGCTTTGTTATGGGCAGGAGCATTTGGCTGTATGGAAGCCCTAATCAATTCCTGCTGCCACTTCGACCGCAGTTGCCGCCAACCAGCACCCACTTTGACGCCGTGTCGAGGCTGTCTGGCCAAAAATGTTCTCATTCACGCACCCCAACTACGAATTTCGTTTCGCATTTACTTTGATGGGTAATAATATACTTGACTCAGGAAGGGAAGGAGAGCACAATGAGTGCTAAGGATTCGTGCTGCCAAAAACCATGGGGAGCCAGTCCTTACGGGGTGGTGTCCCTACTCGAAATGCTCAAGTTTAGCGGTCGCGATTTCTTCTTCGATGTTTATCACGCAACTTCTCTTACTCTGCTGTCACCAAGCCTATCGGCCTCGGGAATTAAGGTAATGGTTGACCAGCTTCAAAAGGTTAGGGAGCAGTGCTCCGATCTTGGGCTCACAGTGTCGGTCGCTAACTTCGATAGGACGCTGAAGCAGATTGGATATATGCGTGAAGGTGACGGCGCGGCTTTGACTGAAATAGCCAGATTGGTTCAGGCGTCGTTTGTGACGATACACGACGAGTTGAATTCTTATGAATTTCTCGCACTTGCTCCTGCGGATGCAAGATATTGGAGTGATTCACTGTTTAACAGCGCCACAGTTGAGTATTTTAGCGAGGCGAAGTTCGATATGACGGAGGCGGGAAAGTGCTTGGCTTTAGAGCGTTCCACTGCCTGCGTATTCCACTTGATGCGAGTTCTTGAGTATGGCCTCCAAGAGATTTCATGTGTGTTGGGAATGACCGATCCTCGCCCCAACTGGGACCCTGTAATTCGAAAGATAGATTTCGAACTGAAAGCCAAATATGAGGACAGGGTTTTTAAGGGTGCGACAGACTTCCTTGCAAACGTCTCGGCGCACCTTCAAGCTGTTAAAGTAGCGTGGCGGAATCGAGCAATGCACATAGAGAAGAAGCACACGATGGAAGAGGCGAGAGAAATTTATAATGCAACTCGCGCCTTCATGCGTTACCTGGCCGAGAACCTGCCGAATGCTAAGGGAGTAGCCAATGGAGCGTAATTCTGAGTTTAAGAAGTTTGATTCACTGGCGACCAAACTCCTGCGAGTTCCTCACGCCACGATCAAGGCCAAACTAGAGGCCGAGAAGGCGGAGAAGGTGGAACGGGGAACGAGAAGGGGAAAGCAGAAATGACACTCCATGAACGAGTAACAATTGAGCCAAGCGACATCTGCGGCATTGAATACTGCTGTGAGGCTTGCGGAGCCGAAATTCTGGTTAGCATTGCCAGTGCAACTCAGCGGATTACGGTTTGTCCGGTTTGTCACGACCGATGGATCGTCTCTGATCCATCGGCTGAGATCAATGCCGTTCTTGAATTTATTGGTTCGCTAGAGACCATTCGCGAAACAAAGCTAAACAAGTTTAAGATTCGATTGCGCGTTTCTGATTCTTTGGGGGGCGTCCGCGCTTCCCGCGATAAGGATTAGCAACACGTCGGAGACACCTTGCCAGTAAGTTCGGCATAAGTGAGCCGCTTGTTGGCTAGGCTTGCGGACAGAAGGCTAAAGCGGTCGAAGTCGGTCATCTTCTTGCGGTTGTTAAAGCGAAACGCCTGTTCATCGATGTAGCGGAATAGGTGGAATGGCTCGACTGAAACGTAAGTTCCGTTCAATCCGCGCTTCAGTAGCGACCAGAAGTTTTCGATGCCGTTGGTATGGACTAAGCCATTCACATACTCGTTGGCGTGATTGATGATTTCGTGTTCAAAATCGGTTCCCCTGTATCCGCCATGTTCGTCGGTCATGAGAGTGGTTCCGGTGGCGACATTCTTACGGATGAGTTCATGTAGAACGGCCTGAGTCCGGCTCTCTACGACTTGTGCTTTCACTCGTCCATTGCGCTCTAACATTCCGACCACAATAGTCTTGCCGATGACGCCAGAGAGTCTAGGAGTCCGGTTGGCGACGGGCTTGGGCTTGCGGCTCTTGTGCATGTTCTTGGTCTTGCCGCCGATGAAGGTTTCATCTATTTCAACGGGAGTCCCGCTTCCGCCGATCTTGCCCATATTCTCGTCCTGCATGGCGAGACGGATACGGTGAAGCATGAACCAAGCGGATTTCTGGGTTAGGCCAATGGTGCGGGAAAGCTCATAGCTGCTGATGCCGTTCTTGCAGTTGGCTACCATCCACATCGCAACCAGCCACTTGTCGAGGCCGATGGCGGAATCTTCCATGATGCTGCCGACCTTGACGCTGAACTGCTTGCGAGAGTGATTGTTCTTGCACTCCCACATCTTGCGGGTAGCGATGAAACGAACGTCAGTAGCTCCGCAAGTCGGACACTCGACGCCATCGGGCCAACGGCGAGCAACGAGGTAGCCGAGGCAGTTGTCTGATTCAGCGAAGAAGTTGATGGCGTCTTGTAAGGTTTCGGGCTCACGGAGTTCGTTTTTCATAGCAAAAACAGCATAGAACTAAAACACTACTGAGTCAAGTATATTATTGCCCTTTGATGCAACACAGGGGGACGCAATTATTTGCCTCTGCGTCGTTCAGCTTCCTCCAGCCAACCAAGCCTCAATGCTTCGGATGGTACTGCCGAAAGGTAAGGCTTGATATCAAGAATGGGCGTTCCATCCAGCATATCTACGCCACGCACGAACAGCCGTGACCCATCTCGGCGCAGGAGTTCGACCAGGGTGAGCCCAATGGGATTCGGTCGGTTAGGTGAGCGCGTTGCAAAAACGCCATGAGGGCGATCATCAGTTGGTGGCGTGACAAGTAGATTGAATCCTTGCGACTGATGGAAGGCCCAGAGCACGAAGAGGTGCGAAAAGCCTTCGATGTCGGTCAGTCCGCTCTCATATTCCGGCAGAATCTCAATAATGCCTTCTGCCTCGTGCTTAGCGCCTGCCCCTTTCGGAATTTGCTCAATGGTGGAGTAGGGACTTTTAACAAAGCCGATTGGCTGTGGAGTGAACATGGTTTTCTGCCCTGAACAGGAATTCGTGAAGTACCGAAACATCGCATTGTACCTTTTTGCCGGACGGATTGGCATCATTCGGGATGGTGGCTTTTGCTTAAGGCTATACTGCTCCTTATCAGGTGTAGCTGCTACCTATAATCAGACGCCAAAGAGATTCTTGCCGACCGCTTCGGCGTGGAAACCGACAAATAAATTGCACCGGAAGTTTGTTCCTGACGTACCCTACTGACACGCAGGAATCCGAGTTTCAGGAGTTCATCACATGACATTGAACCGCTTTCTTAGCTTCGTGGCAGCCGTTTTAGGAGCTGCGACCTTGCTCCAAGCTCAGCAACCAAATATCGAACTCGATCAGAAAGCTCAGCCCACATTCAAGGAGCACCGACTCGGAGAATCAGCGCAAGAATTCTTCTCAATTGCAAAAATGGCGGACAAAGAAAGCATGCTTTCGGCTGATTACTGCCGCTCGTTTCTCGTCACCCCGAAAGTAAAAAAGGCCATCGAAAAAGCCAAAACGAAGGACAAGGATAATCAACCATCGTCGGCGCTCTGGACGGATGTGAAGGGCTGCAGCACTGTTTTGGCAGCACTGGCAGGACAAACTATCGAGGTCGACTCGCGGTTTGCCGCAGAATTTGACAGTGGGAGCATGCAGTTCATTGCGGGCCATTTGGCCTCGGTGCGCTTCACAGTCCAAGCGCCGTTCGTCGGCGTTGTGCAAGACATGAACGCTAAGTTGAACGCCAGACCACAGCTGGATATAGTCACTCTTCAAAATGCCATCGCGGCAATCCAAAAACAGCACAGAGCAATCTGGACCCTTCCGAGCATCTTCGCGAAAGTTTCCGAGGTGCAATCATTGGCTGGTGATGACATCGGAACAGAGGTGTTCGTTTCCTCCCCGGCACTGCTCGAATCACGCAGAAATTCTTTGAACTGAAAACTATGTGCGGACGCTACCACCTCTCACGTAAGAAGGAGCTCATCGCTGACCGCTTCGGCGTGGAGCCCGAAGATGACTGGGTGCCTCGCTATAACCTAGCCCCGGCTCAGGATATCCTTGTCATTCGTCAACGTCCAGATGAACCCAAACGCTTCGTTTCCCGCATGCGATGGGGACTGATTCCTTATTGGGCGAAAGACGCCAGCATCGGCAACAAGTTGATTAACGCCCGTGCCGAGACCGTTGCCACTAAGCCTGCCTTCCGCGATTCGCTGAAGAGACGGCGGTGCCTCGTTCCCACCGACGGTTTTTACGAATGGGTGCGAAGTGGCAAGACAAAGACTCCGTACTGCTTTACCATGGCGGACGATTCCGTCTTCGCCTTTGCCGGAATATGGGATTCATGGCGAAGTCCGGAAGGCAAGATCATCGAGACCTGCTCCATCATCACTACCGAGGCCAACTCCCTCTGTGCCGACATCCATGACCGCATGCCCGTCATCCTGCCGTATGATGCCTACGACCAGTGGCTCGATCCCGGATTCGAGAATCCGGAGGAAATCTGCGACTTACTCAAGCCGTTCGACCCAGCGCTCATGAAACGTTACGAGGTGAGCAGCCGAGTAAATTTAGTGAAGAATGACGATCCGGCGTGTGCGGAGGCTTTGGTAAGGGAAGGTGCGCGAGGGTCTTGAAGCAGGAGCGCCCATGCCTGCTACCCGGCTCGCCGCACGGCCTGCACCATTGCACGCACCTTCTGCAAGTCCTTGCCAGAACCGTCCGGCAAGTCCGTCTTTGTTTTTGAGTCCAAACCTGCGGGGCTGACCAGCCGTATCGCCTCGGATGCATTCTCCGGGCCTATTCCGCCAGCCAGAATGACGTCAATTTGGACTTCCGCCACAATCCGGCGACTGACAGCCCAATCATGAACAAGGCCGCATGCTCCTATCTCCGGCTCTCCCGATTTCCACGTATCCAGCAGCAGAAAATCCGCAATGCCCTCGTAGCTCTTGGCAATCGCAATGTCGCGCTCGTCACGAACGGGGATAGTACGCATGACTTTCAAGGTCGGAAATAGTGCTTTCAGCTCCAGCACTTGAGAGGGAATAAGATCGTCCGGGCGTGTACCGAGATGAAGGATGTCGGGGCGGGTTTCCTCTACCACTTCTGCAAGCTCTTCGATCTGATTGGCAAGGCTCAAGGAGAGCTTTTGGCCTCTTGCTGGAACCGCTGCGAATATCTGCCGGGCTGCTGTATATGACTGCTCCCGAGGAAATTTTCCTTTCCCCACCAGAACCCCAATATGATTCACGCCAAGTGCGGCGAGAGCAGCGGCTTCTTTCGGGCTGGTCACTTCATAGATTTGCACCAGCGTGGTCATGTGCTCATGGTAGCAGGATGGCTGTCCGAGTGCTGTCAACTGGCTGAACGATGCACCAGCACAAGCAACGGAAACCGTGGGAGCATAAGATGCCTCTCACGTGAACTCGGTGTCGCCCCAAAAGCATCGAGCACGGCCCTCCGACATCGATATATTTAAATATTTAAGGAATGCGGTGCTTAGAAAACCCCGCACAGGCCAGATAGGCTCCAAGGACAAACGTAAAAGCAGTGTAGAAATAGAAGAACTGTTCGTAGTGGAGCCCCGCGAGAAGAAATCGATTGGTCTGCTCTGGCGATAAGAACAACAAGAGAGCGCCTTTGATCAGCGCCAACCATCCGATTAGGGTGACGACGACAGGAAGCACACCGCCCGACCAGATATTGTGGCCGAGAACAATTGCCAGCCCTATGGCTACCGCAATGATTCCACTCAAGAACAACTCAGGAGCGTTACGAACAAGAGCGTTCATCGTCTCCACAGTCGCTTGCCTATGAATGGTCATAGCCAGCGAAAGCAGAATGAAATAAAGCCCGATTAACCTGCCGAGAAAAGTTGTACGCGGTGACATGATGTCCTCCTGACTCAAATGAGCCCACGAGACTTTGACGCGCACAGCGTATCACCGTGCCAGTGTGCCGTAAACAAAGGTCACGACATCGTATCAATACTTTTCGGGAACGAATCTCCTGCCTTCGAGCGTAACTTGATCATCGTAAGCTTCCTTCGTAGAGCGGTCGGGCAGTTTGATCTTCTTCCGGGAGACCTCTTCATAAGGAACCAAGCTTAAAAGATGTGATATGCAGTTGAGGCGAGCACGCTTCTTGTCATCGGAGTGCACAATGTACCAGGGAGCATTCTCTGTATCGGTGGCCTCCAGCATCATGTCGCGCGCTCGGGAGTAATCGTACCAGCGGGTGCGGGACGGCAAGTCGATCGCACTGAGCTTCCATTGGCGCAGCGGGTCGTCGATGCGGGCCTGAAAGCGCCGCTCCTGTTCCTTGTTGCTCACCTCGAGCCAGTATTTGATCAGCAAAATCCCAGCTCCCGTGATGAACTGCTCAACAATGGGGCACAGTTCTAGAAAACGGCGATGCTCCTCGTTGGTGCAAAATCCCATGACGTGTTCAACGCCGGCACGGTTATACCAACTGCGATCGAAGATCACAATTTCACCGGCGGCTGGAAAGTGCTGCACGTAGCGCTGCAGGTACAGCTGGGACTTTTCGCGTTCTGTTGGGGCGGGAAGCGCAGTCACGCGAAATACGCGCGGGCTTACACGCTCGGTGATGGCCTTAATGGTGCCACCCTTTCCGGCGCCGTCGCGGCCCTCAAAGATGATGATGATACGCTGGCCCTTGTATTTCACCCATTCCTGCAAATGACATAGCTCAGCCTGGAGCTGGCGCAGTTCGGTTTCGTATTCCTTGCGCTTCAGCTTGAGTTTCGGGGTGGCGGAATCATCGTTTTTCTTTGCCATAACTGCCTCCTGGCTGGTGTTACTGCTTCCGGAATCGCCATGCGCTGATTGCGAAGAGGATGATCGAGAATGCCACCAGAGCCGCAAGATCCGGCCATAGCGCGTTGAATGGCATGTCTTTGATAGTGACGCCTCGAATGATTTGCACCAGATAACGTAGGGGATTCACAATCGATATTTTCTGGAAATACCACGGCATGTTATCGATGGGCGAACCCATACCAGATAACAACGTGAGGGGCGGATTGACGAAGAACGTCAGCAGTTGCGCCTGCTGCTGCGATTTTGAAACTGTCGCGAGTGTCACTCCGATCCCGATCCCGGCTAGCGCTGCAAACATACCGGACACCACGAAGAGCACGAACGAGCCGCGGAACGGCAAGTCGAAAACAAGCACGGAGACTGTCAAGGCAAGCATCAGAACGAGCATGAGTAGTACAAAGACCGGGGTGGTTTTGGCGAGCAGCATCTCCGCGGTCTGGGCCGGGGTCATAAGCAACTGTTCAATTGTGCCGGTCTCCTTCTCCTTCACCGCCAGCGCCGAAGCCACCAGCGAACCATTGATGAACATGAGGACGGCCATGATGCCGGTAACGTAGTACCACGGCGTCACCAAGCCAGGGTTGTAGAGAACCGTCGAGTCAATCGAGACGGCACCTGGCCGCACAAGAGGGTCCAGTCCGTTCCAGGAGTTGTAATGCGATAACGCCCACATCATTCCCTGCTGCATGTAGCCGCGGGAAATCTGTGCGGTGTTGGCATCCACGGCGTCAATAACGAGTTGCAGGTTAGCAGGTTGACCTGCTCGCAGGTCGCGTGCGAACTGCGTTGGGATGACAATGAACATCTCCAATTGCAGCCTGTTAAGTGCGGCTTCCGCGTCTTTGGCGCTTAGGAAGCGTTGGCTCACATCGAAAGATTCGTTTTCCGTCAAAGAGTCGACGAACGCGCGGCTTTGTGGAGTCATGCTCTGATCTACAACGCCCATCCGCAAATGCCGTACCTCGGGATTCAGTGCGTACCCGAATACGATCAGCACCACGGTCGGCGGGATGAGCAACTGAATGAGCAGTCCGCGATTGCGCATAAGTTGCTGGACTTCTTTGACGGTCAGCGCCCAGTAGCGTCGCAGAAAATCAGACAAGCGAACCTCCTTATCCCTTAAATTGCATCTTTCGCACCTGAAGCATGTTCAGGGCAAAGAAGATGGCTGAAAGGACCGCAAGCGCTGTGATCGGCCGGAGCATGATGTTCCATTCGGCGTCGCGCAGCAGGCAGTTTCGTACAACCACTATGTAGTGCGTTGCGGGCAGAGTGTAGGAGATCCAGCGGAATGAGTCCGGGATGTTACGCACCGGAAACAGGTATCCAGAGAGAAGCAGAGCCAGCAGGAACGCTCCCATCTGCACGCCCTGAATTGCGGCGCTCTGCGTGCCCGTGGCATTGCCGAACAACATGCCATAAAAGATGCCCGCTACGAGATAGAAGAACGTGGCCACCAGCAGTACGCTTGGATCGGTCGGTATGTGATAGTCGAAAATCAGCATGCCGAGAGCGAAACAGATCACCAGTTCCACGAAGCCCAGAATGATATAGGGAATTGACTTGCCGACGATCCACTGAAATCCAGAGAGGCTGGAGGCATAAGCTTGGATGATGTTTCCCAACTCGTACTCACGCGCCACCGAAAGCGCCCCCAGTAACGCCGGGAACAGAGCCAGCACCATGGCCAGCGCCCCTGTTCCGAAGTAAATCGCGTTCGAAAGTCCCGGGTTAAACCACAACCGTGGCTCCAGTCTTACAAGCACCGGCGAGGGTTGCGTGAGATTGTTTTTCTTCAGGAAACTGGCATTGAGAGATCTCGCCATGTTCTTCAGAACTGTGCCCGTATTTGCGTCGGTACCGTCGATCAGCAGTTGAACTCTGGGGTGGCTGCCTCGCCGTACATCTCGGTCAAAATTCGCAGGAATGATCAACACGGCGCGCGCGTCTCCATAAAGGAGAGTCGATTCTGGCGATTTCTGAGGGTCATGTGGGACAAGTCGAAATGTGATGGCCGCGCCATAGGTTTCGATGTACGCCCTGCTAAGCACAGAATTGTCATAGTCGTAGGCGGCGACGGGAACGTTTCGCAGTTGCAGGGACTGGCTGGTGCCATAGAGAAACAGCAGTACCAATGGCATCAGTACGCCGAGAGCCAGGAGCAGACGGTCGCGCCGCAATTGCATCCATTCTTTGTTGGCCTGCGCCAGAATCTTTTTCATAGCGGAATCGCCTCTCTACGTGACTCGATCAGCGAAATGAAGACATCCTCTAACGAGAACTCTGCTGGAGTAGTCTTGAGGATGTGGATGTCGGCCTGTTGTAATTCATTCAGGGCCTCGCGTTGCTGAGCCTCGGATTCCGCAACCAGGTGCAGACGGGAGCCAAAGAGCGACACCCGCGATGCGCCATATTTTTCTTTCAATAACCTGAGTGCGCGTTCCGGCTTATCAGTCATAATCTGAAGGAGAGACCCTTTCATGTTCTCCTTCACCTCGCGAGGAGATCCTGCGGCGATGATCTCACCAGCCACCATGAAGCCAAGGCGATTGCACTGCTCCGCTTCTTCCAGGTAATGGGTCACCACCAGGATGCCTGCTCCGCGGTCGGCACAGTGGTTGATCATTCGCCACATCGCACGCCGCGCCAGCGGGTCAACACCCGAGGTTGGTTCGTCCAGAAAAATTGCTTCAGGCTCGTGCATGACGGCGGCACCGAAAGCGACGCGCTGTTTCCACCCGCCGGGCAAAGACACGGTCAGCATTCCTGCCTCGCCCTTGAGGTCCGCGCTCTCAAGCACCCACTTCTTTCGCTCCTCGCGCACGCTCTCGTCAACCCCATAGAGCCGGGCATAGAAGTCCAAGTTCTCTCCAATCGTGAGATCGTCATAAAGCGAGAACTTCTGCGACATGTATCCAATGTGTGAGCGCACTTCGGCCGCGCGCAAACCTTTGGATCGTCCGAGCAGCGTCACGCTCCCGGAACTTGGTTCGACCAGTCCGCACATCATCTTGATGGAGGTCGTTTTTCCTGCGCCATTAGCCCCGAGTAATCCATAGATTTCGCCATTGCGAACTTCGAGCTGGAAATTCTTTACTGCCTGAAAAGATCCATATCGCCTGTTGAGATCTTTGGCACCGATTACTATCTGTTTCCTGTCGAGAGGCGGGGAAGGCTTCGGAAACACCGCTTTTGGGGGCGCGCCGCGCATCCGGCGCAATTCGTTTACGAAGGCGTTTTCGAGCGTTGGTAATGACCGGCGGATCTCAGTGATGCGCAGTGAATGTTCCTTTGCTCGTTCGCGCAAATCCTGCTCAGCAGCATCAGGGTTTGCCGCCATTACGTCCAGCCGATCACCGAATCGCTGGACGTCGTTAATCTCGGGCGAGCTGGCAAACACCTCCTCAGCGGTAGCCAACGGCTCTACCAGCACCTCGAGTCGGGTGAGTCCAAGTTTTGTGCGGAATTGAGTCGGCGAGTCAATATCGTAAATCTTGCCCCGCTCCATCAGCGCTACACGATGGCAGCGCTCCGCCTCGTCCAGATAAGGCGTTGCGACGATGATAGACATTCCTTCTGTTGCCAGTGAGGTTAGCGCATCCCAAAAGTCGCGGCGTGTGACCGGATCGACGCCGGTTGTGGGTTCGTCCAACAGTAGCAATTTCGGGTCTGCAATCAACGCACAACTCAGCGCCAGCTTCTGCTTCATTCCGCCGCTTAGCCGTCCTGCCAGGCGGTCCATGAAGCGGTTCAAATCGAACAGCTTGCAATACCGTTGGCTTCTCTTTTCGAAATCCGCTGGCTGAACCTCACGCAATCCCGCCGCATAGTGCAGGTTCTCGGCTATGCTTAGATCCTGATACAGGCTGAAGGGCTGAGTGAGATATCCCACACTCGGACGAGCCGTGCGAGGCGCCGTGCCCAGAACCTGGATCTCACCGCTGTCAGGCATGAGGACGCCGCCAATGATGCGGAACGCAGTCGTCTTTCCGGCTCCATCCGCTCCGATCAGGCCAAAGATTTCTCCTTCCCGTACATCGAAATCAACGGCATCGAGCGCCTTAATGGAACCGTAGTTCTTGGCGAGGGCGCGAGCTTCGACAACAGGAGTGGTCGCCATATTTAAGGTTTCCCGATCTGAATTCGTCCATCGGCCGGCATTCCTGGCTTCGCATAGCCATAGGCCCCGAGCAGCAGCACCTTTATTCCGACCACCTGCTTGACGCGGTCTTCCTTGAAGTAAATGTTTTCCGGCGTGAACATGGCCTCCGGATCGATACGGATCACTTCGGCTGGAATAGCCTCTTTCGGGTTCGAATCCAGAAATACCTGTGCTTTTTGGCCTACCTTTACCTTCCCAATTTCGCCTTCCGGAATGAATCCGCGTAGATAGAGCTTGTGCATATCCACCATTGTGAGGATCGTCTGTCCTGCCTGGATCACGCGACCCGGCTCCGCCGAGCGCGTCAGAATCGTGCCTGCTATCGGCGCGGTAATGGTCAAGTCGCTTACGTTCGCTGCATAACGATCCAAGTCGGCGCGGTTGGATTGAAGATCTGCCTTGGCGCTGGCGATCTGTTCTGTTTGCGCCTTTGCCTGCCGCAGCGCAGCCTCAGCCGCTGCCACCTGCTTGCGGCTCGCGTCTACCGAAGCCTGTGCGACCTTTGCTCTTGTTTGGTATTGGTCAGCCGTTTGCGCAGCGGCGGCACCTGTTGTCACCAGCGGGGGATACCGCTTGGCGTCAAGTTCAGCCTGCTTCAATTCCGCTTGCCAACGCACGAGTTCTGCCCGGCTCACCGCAAGGTTTGCCTCGGCAGACGAGACGCGCGCGGGCGCGGCTGCCGTGGCCTCTACCAACTTGCGCTCGGCGTTGATCACATTTGCTTTCTGCGCTTCGCGTTGTGCTTCGTCTTGCGGGCTTGTAAGCCGAATCAGAACCTGGCCAGCTTCCACGGTGGCGCCTTCCCGGACAGTGATCTCTTGAATTTTCCCTGCTGTCTTAGGCGAGATGTCCACCGTGTCCCCGTCAATACGACCGCTCACAAACAGTGTGCCTGCGGGCTCGGCGTTCTTCTTGCATCCTGGCAGCACGAGCAGCAGAAGAAGAATTAATCCCAGGATCCAGCTTCGATTCATGGCGTCCTCTCGTGTCGCTACTTGCGATAAGTCTTCTCGGCATTTCCCGTCGCCCGAGCGAGGTTTGCACGCGCCAGCCCGAGCATGTACAGCGCCCTCACGCGTGCGTCATCGGCTTTTGAAACGCGGTCTTGCGCGTTCACTACCTCGGTGTTGTCTGTCACTCCCCGCGTGAACCGTTGCCGCGTCAGTTCCACTTCTTCCCGCGAAAGCTTCACGTTCGCGGCACTGGTTTCAACTTCCTTGACAGCCCACTCCACTCCGGCAAGCGCGGTGAATACGTCCGTCTCGATCTGTGAACGCAGCCGATCCAAAACCGCCTGGATTTCCCGCAGCGTGGCTTCTGCCTCAACGATTTCCCCCTTGATGCGGCCGCTGGTGAAAATAGGCATGTCGAGCGAGGCTGTCAGCCGATACGTATTTACATTGTTCACCGGCGAGTTCCCGCTTTGTCCGTCACTGAAACTGGTACTCAAGACTGGCAGCCGAGTCGCCTTGACCGAACGGACATGCAGTTCGGCCGCCGTGACGTTGGCTTGTGCCGAGCGATAGTCCGGCCGCGAGTCGAGAGCTGCTTTCAACGCAGTATCGCGGTCCGGCGCAGTCGCAGCACCGTAAGCCGCGTCGTCAGCCACATCGAAGTCCGCGGTGACCTGCGCCTGCAGCATATTGGCGAGGCTGAGTTTAGCGGTGACATAACTCTGTTCAGCTTCCTGCCGCTGCTGTTCGAGTGAGTTCACCTGTTGCTGCGCACGATTAGCTTCCAGCGGGGCGGAAACACCTTGCTTAACCCTGTCTTGTGTGAGTTTGTATAACTCATTTGCCAGCTTCGCTTGATCTAACAGCGCGTCACGGGACGCCTTCGCCCTGAGCGCTTGCAGGTAGGCGGCAAGCACGTCCAGCACCACCACTTCACGCGCATTGTCCACGAGCAGACGAGAGGAATCCTGCCTTGAGCGGGAACTCTTCCAGGCCTCCATGTTAGCTATGTTCAACAAGTCCTGAGTTAGCGTGATGCGGGCGTCCATCGACCCGAATGGCCCTGTCCTCCCACGCGGTACGGAGGGGATATCGATTCCCAGGCCTAGCAGGTTCATTGTCAGATAACTTTGATGGGCACCTAAGTTCACTTGGGGCAAGAGTGCGGAGCGGGCCTGTGAGTACCTTCCCGAGGCCTGCTCCAGCCGAGCCGCGGCTATTCGGATGTTTATGCTGTTAGCAAGGGCAATTGAGAGCGCCTGAGAAATAGTCAGCTGCTGAGGCAGGCTCGGCCGATCCGCTGCGCCCGCCATCGCCGCCAATAGAAGCACCACCACGAATAGTAGAGCAGATCGTCTCATAATGGTCAGTTCTCTTCAGTTGAGGTGGGTCCGGCCTAAATATCGCGCCAAATTGATAAGTAGGCGCTACTGCGCAACGTGCCTTTACTAAAATGGAGAGGCCCAAGACATCGTTGCGAGAATCCTATTCGGCCCTCCAACCAGAACGGGCGCGAAGTTTAGCAAATGTTTGTTGGTACTGCAACTTTAAAAACACAGCGTTCATGTTTTGTGGGCGGATCGGGCACTTATTGGCGCAAGATCATAACCGCGAGGGCGAGGACGCCCAGGACGGAAATCAGAAGCCCGATATAACCTGTTCTCGATCGTGGCAGGTCAGGGCATCGTGCGCGCAATCCACGCATGTTTTGCCAGTATTCGAAAGTCCCCATCAGCATCGAGAGCATGCCGATGCCCACCATGAATAAAGCGAACTCGCGCGGTCCTATAAGACGCTTGACCTGCGCTACACGATCCAGTTCGATCTGGAAGAACTTGTAAATGGTAAAACCGAAGCTGATCAGCGATGTGGCAGTACGTATCCAGGACATCAGCGTGTTGTCATAGGCAGCGCGGGTTCGATCGAAAGCCAATCTGGTATTGACGTCCATCGGCGGTGGAACAGCACTTGATTCATGCTGTGGTTCTGGCGTAAGACCCGCAATAATCATCTAGGATCTCCAAACGTAGTTGCTGTGTACCGGAAAAACCACTTTCCGCAACTCACTCGCTATCTGTTCCGTACCGCTTTTCTTGAATTAATCAACGGAATTCAGTTCAGCAAGCAACTCTCATTTTTGCCAGTAGCGCTTTGCTCCGATGCGCGTTATCATCTCCCCGCATTTTGATGGCGGGGCTGTCTCTGCCAGATGCCAGGCATCAGAAAAAGAGATGAATTCCACAGGGCTCGCACCCAGCACCGTTTGTCGCTCGCGGGCAGCCGTATGGGCGAATGAGGGTGAGCCGCTGCGATTAACAGGGAGGAACATACGTTATGACGCCGAAATTCTTTCGGTCAGGACTCCCGATGTATTCGACAATAATGCGAAATCTCCTGGCTATCTTTTGTGCAGCATTACTTGTGCCAGGAGATAACGTGTTGTTCGCGAGTGCGTCGCCGCCACCGCAAGCGCCTGCCGCGCAGGAACCTGCAAACCTTTCAGCCGACCAGTTGAATTCTTTGGTCGCCCCGATTGCACTCTATCCGGACCCACTCCTGAGCCAAACACTTGTGGCCTCCACGTATCCTCTGGAGATTGTCCAGCTCCAGCAATGGTTGGCTAAGCACAAAGACCTGAAAGACAAGGCACTGGCAGATGCAGTCCAAAAAGAGAACTGGGACCCAAGCATCCAGGCCATGGCGGCACTGCCGGACGTGGTCAAGCAACTGGCGGATAACATCAAGTGGACTACGGAACTGGGTAATGCCTTTCTTGCGCAGCAAGCTGACGTAATGAACGCGGTGCAACGCATGCGCAAGAAGGCCGCGGATGCGGGAAAGTTGAAATCCAGTGAGCAGGTGAAAGTAGAAACCAAGGTGGTCGAAAGCAAAACGGTTGTCGTAATTCAGCAGGCGAACCCGCAAGTTGTGTACGTCCCCAGTTATGACCCGGTTGTGGTGTATGGAGCGCCGGCTTACCCTTACCCGCCGATTGTTTATCCGCCGCCGCCGCCCGGGTATTACGCCGCAGGTATGGCGATCTCATTCGGCATCGGTGTTGCGATGGGTGCAGCATGGGGCGGAGGCTGGGGGTATAACTGCGGATGGGGCCACAATGACGTGACCATTAACCGCAATAACACTTTTGTCAACAATGGAAACATCAATCGGGGGAACGTCAATCGGGGAAGCAATAATTGGCAGCATAATCCCCAGCATCGCGGCGGCGCTCCCTATTCAAACAGAGCGACAGCAACGAAATACGGTGGCACAGCTCGCGGAGATTCAATGGCCACGAGGCAGGCGAATGCACGCCAGGCTCAAGGTCAACGGGCGAGTGCTGGAAACCGCGGTGCTGGTGCCGGAGCGAGTAATATGGCTGCGAACCGTGGCACGGGAGCTGGAGCAAGCAACGTGGGAGCGAACCGTGGCACTGCAGGGGCCAGCAACATGGCTGCGAACCGCGGTGGAGGCGGGGGCGGAGACCGTGTCGGCAATCAACAGGTTCGCAGTACTCCGAGTGCCAGCAACAAAAGCGCGTTCGGTGGGGATTCCAGTGGGATGAGTAGGGGTGGAGCCCAGGCCAGCAGTTCGCGCGGTTCTTCCAGCATGGGAGCTTCGCGCGGCGGTTTTGGTGGCGGTGGCGGTTTTGGTGGCGGCGGTCGTGGTGGTGGCCGCGGCGGGCGCCGTTAAAGCGCTGTGATCAAGGAGGGACACATGAAATCAAGACTATCGAGTGTCATGACATCGAAGATGCTGCTTTTGCTCCTGGTCACCGCTTTGTCGTGGACCATGGGGATTGCCAACGCCCAGTCGCAATCGACACAGAAAGAGACCGGCTCCTTGCCGCAGGCACAGAAGGCGTTTAACACGCCGCAAGAGGCGGCTCAGGCGCTGATCGAGGCCTCAGAAACTTATGATGTTCCGGCATTGTTGGAGATCTTCGGTTCGGAGGGGAAAGATTTTATTTCCTCGGCTGACCCAGTTCGGGACAAGAAGGGTGTCGAGGTATTCGCCGCCGCAGCTCTTGAAAAGAATGCGGTGACCGTAGACCCGAAAAACAGGGCCAGAGCCGTCCTTATGGTTGGGGAAAAAGATTGGCCGTTTCCGGTTCCGATCGTCAATAGAGGCGGGAAGTGGTATTTCGATACCAAACAGGGGCGAAACGAGATTCTCTATCGGCGTATTGGAGCCAACGAACTCGACGCTATCCAGCTCTGCCGCGGCTATGTGGAGGCCCAGAAGGAATACGCTTCGGAACGTCACGACGGTTCCCAAGTGAATCAATACGCACAGAAAATCTTCAGCACTCCTGGCAAACACGATGGTTTGTACTGGAAGAATGAAGATGGCACCTCGGGAGGTCCCGTTGGCGAGGTGGTCGCCAGAGCTATTGCGGAGGGCTACAAAGCCGGTCAAGGTACCGGATACCATGGCTACTACTTCAAAATTTTGAAGGGCCAGGGGCCTGCAGCGCCTCTGGGACAGCTCGATTACGTGATAGAGGGAGCGATGATTGGAGGATTTGCGCTGGTGGCGGTCCCGGTGCAATATCGCGTCACCGGGGTCAAGACCTTCATGATCAGCAACAGCGGGATTGTTTACGAGAAGGATCTGGGACCTGACTCCCTCAACATTGTAAAGAACATGGAGCGATATAACCCGGACAAGACCTGGCATCGCACCAACGACCAATGGCCCCCGGAAGTTTCGGCCACAGATTAATCGGGCGGTAAAAGGGAAAAGCCACAGCAGCTGCGGCAGAGAGGCGTTGCTTTACGAAAGCTGGGAGAATTAAACGTTCGCGTTACTGCTGACGGCTTGCGTGTTCGGGGCACTTCTGGACAAGGAATTCTTTGCTCAAGATTGCCCAAGTCGCCACAACAAAGCGAAACGGCCTCCGGTGGGTTCACAGAGGCCGTTTAGAATCAGAGCCTTTTGGTTGCGGGGGCAAGATTTGAACTTGCGACCTTTGGGTTATGAGAGCTCGAAGCAATGGACCTGCGCTGGCGCAGTCGACTGCCCCAGCGTATCGGTAAATCCTCACCACAGTCCGATATTTGCGCCGCAAGACCTCGCTCACGGTACGGTTGTATCTTCGTGGACCCACGAACGTACAATATCACCACAACACCGAGCAGAGCGCTCCGAAGCACTCAACACCCTGCAGATCAACACGACTGGAGAGCTGGTCATACCGCCCGCTGTAGCCGTGATTCCGTCTTGCCGGCGCCAATGCCAATTGCCACTCCGCTACTGTTAATCGTTGCCATGCTCGGCGCGCTACCAGCCCAATGAATCGCCACGCTATGGGTATCCTTTGTCGTGGCCTTGAAATGCAGGGTGTCTCCCACCGCCATCGACGATGCCAGCGGTGAAACCGTGATATCGGTCGCTTTGGGTGGCACACTTGCAGTTTTACTAGCAGCAATGCTATCGATACCGCTGCTGCTGACGCCGGAACTGTCAATGTTATTGCTGTTACGGTTGCTGCAAGCCATTCGGGTCACTCGACTTGCCTTGCTACAGCTTCGACCGGGTGCTGTGTGCACTCGGCAGGATGAGTGGTTTCGATGATATCTTTTGCCCGGGCCACTTCCGCGGCCGTCCCGTGGGCGATCTGCAGAAACTGATCCGTACGGAGCGCTGTTTCATACTTCACGATGCTGTCCTTGGGAATTCCGATGCTGTACAGGCCAGCACCCAGCGCGCTTACCCCTCCTACCACCACTACGCCTTCCAACGCTGCTACGATCCACGCGACTATCGGTCCCGCCGCTAAGATTGGTCCGATGCCCGGAATCACGAAGAGAGCGGAACCGAATAGAAGCCGAACACCCATTGCCCCAATACTTCATGCGGTCGTCGGTGTTGTAATAGCCCACCACCTGCTCGTCTGTGTGAGAACCCTTGCCGATGATGGACAGCTTGCGCATGTCGACTCCGCCACGCTGAAGCCCCTCCACCGCATCATCGGCTTCGGTGTGAGTTTGAAATATCGCAACAACTGAATTTTCTTTGGACATGACCTTGTCTCCTCGGGACTTGCTCGTTATCGGATCAACGAGCTTACCCAGGTCGGCAACGATGACAGCGCACCAGCAGAAAAACTGTTCACTATTGCTCGGGTTCCAGGAAATAATCTTCTCTTTTGAAGTTAAGTAAAAAAGCTCCACTCCGGCTGTACAGCGCATCCCATTGGATGTACGGTGATGCTCCTGTGACCAGCCACATCGATTGTCCAAAAGTGATCGACGGTTGCGTTGGGTGACCAGCTTATTCCAGAAAACATCCATGTTGCGCGTTGGAAGAGTTAGGCGTGGCTTAATTCGACAATTCAGTACTGACGATAGGTGCTCGAAAGAGAGGAAAACAATTGGAAGCGTAAAACTGACACTGCTGCTTGTTGCGGCTCTATGCTCTGGTAAAACCGTCATCTTTTGAATCTTGCGAGGATCCCTTATCGTGCTTACTGCCAATGTGAGATGTGGTGGCTCTTGAAAAATCTGCTATGACTATTGAACCGAACCGCGAGAAACATCTAGGAATGCGTTGGCGAACTATTCTCCGTTCGCGTGTAATTTCAGTTGTACAGGAAAGAGAGGAGCAGGTTTTTCTGGTCCTGTCGTTGCTGATCGGCGCCTTGGCCGGACTTACCGTAGTCGCGTTCATTGCTTTGACGGAACGCTTGGGAATGCGACTCTATCCGGTTGGAAGTCCTGGCTGGAGACGCGTAATTATTCCGGTGGTCGGGGCACTTGCCATCGGTTACCTGCTGTACCGCTATTTCCCAAATGCCAGAGGCAGCGGTGTACCCGAAGCGAAGGCGGCTCTTTACGCACGCGAGGGTAACATCTCGTTGCGCACTGTCTTGGGCAAATTCGCATGCACGGCGGCCACTCTCGCCAGTGGAATTCCGCTCGGTCGAGAGGGACCATCGGTGCAGGTCAGTGCTGGGATTGCCTCCGTTCTTGGTCGCTGGCTCGGACTGAGTCGGGAGAAGGTGAAAGCCCTCATCCCTGTTGGTGCAGCCGCTGGGATCGCGGCAGCGTTCAATACTCCGATGGCAGCGGTTCTGTTTGCGCTGGAGGAGGTAGTGGGTGATCTCCATGCTCCGGTGCTGGGATCGGTTGTTCTTGCCTCGGCAACGTCTTGGGTTGTTTTGCGTCTGCTTTTGGGCAATAACCCATTGTTTCACGTCCCGCAGTACGAACTGGTGCATCCGCTTGAGTTCGGTATCTACGCAGTGCTGGGGATCGTTGGCGGCTTTCTGTCTGTGGCCTTCACCAGGCTGTTGCTGGGAATGCGCAAGCGCTTCTTGCTTCTTCCGAGAAGTACACGCTGGTGGCAACCCGTGGCGGGTGGTCTATTGGTTGGTGTAATGGGCTGGTTTGTACCCCAGGTTCTCGGTGTTGGGTATAGTTACGTTGGCAGCGCATTGGATGGAATGATGACATTGAAGTTGATGCTGCTGCTGGTTGTGCTGAAGTTGTTTGCCGTTACTGTCAGCTATGCCTCCGGCAACGCAGGGGGAATCTTTGGTCCGAGCCTGTTTCTTGGCGCGATGCTCGGTGGCGCTGTTGGCACTGTGGCCCACCATTTGTTGCCGATCTACACTGCGGCGCCAGGGGCGTATGCGCTGGTGGGCATGGGTGCGCTCTTTGCAGGCATCGTGCGTGCCCCCATGACATCTGTGCTAATGATCTTTGAGACGACCCGCGATTACTCTGTAATCGTGCCATTGATGATCGCCAATCTGGCGAGCCTTTTCATTTCCACGCGCTTCCAGAAGCTGCCAATCTATCAGGCTTTAGCTCGTCAGGATGGCATTCATTTGCCAAGCTTGAAGACACGTGAGGAGTTACGCGGACGTATCGTATTTCAAGTGCGGCGCACGAGCATGGAGATTCTTCCGTCACAGATGAGCGTACAAAATGCAGTTGAGCGCACGCAAGCGAGTCAGTTCCGCTCCTGGCTTGTGGAAGACGAAGGAAGCATCGTCGGAGTTCTGAGCCGGACCACTTTGGAAACAGCTGTCACCAATGGAAAGGGAGAGCAGACTCTAATGAGTCTCTTCGATGCCCTTGATTTTCCTCATGTCCACGCAGACCATCCCCTTCACCTTGCGCTGGAACGCATGAGCAAAGCCCATATTGATATTTTGCCGGTAGTCAATCGGGCAGACATCCACAAGCTTGAAGGCATCATAACTCTACGAGATGTGCTGGATTCATATGGCGTGGACTCTACTGGATCGGCGTAACTACTTTCAGGGAATGCACATGCATGGCGGGTGGGAATGAATACTAAACTGACCCCGAAATTCTATCGTGCAGTTCTGTTGGGGATTTATTATCAGAGCTCGTCGCAGTGAAACTCCGTTGGTCGCGTGGAATCGACTATGTCGCAAATCCCGCAATTAGCAATATGGACCGTTTTGTTTTGCGATGGATCTTTCGTCTGCCCGTTTACGGGCTTTTCACTTCGCATCGGAGATTGCAGCTCGCTGCGAAGCCTCACTCCTGATCATAGACATCGTACCCAAGGAAGAGAAACTTCTAAGCGAATATAGGCACATGATGGACGATCTGGAGGAAGAGATTGGAATGAGCTTCTCTCAAGCCGGAGGTGGCGAGACTCGTGACATTCGCCGCAACGTCCTGATCAGGCACGGAAGTATAGGTTCTTCATTAGCCAAGGGAGCTGCCCAGCAAAATGTTGATCTCATTGTCCTCGGAACTCATGGTTGGATTGGACTAAAAAGTTCGACGAAGGCTCAAAGGCGGAAGAAATCGCGCATAGCATCCTGTCAAGAACAAAGTTGCGTAAAACAAGTCAATGGCCGTGGGCACGACTATGAGCCGATCATCGGACGCGAAGACGAGGAGGCCACGCGCTCCCAGATTTAGCGTTGAGCATCGCTGACCAACATTGTGGGCGTGGTACGATCATCGGATGTGCAAAGCATGCGAACCAACTGCGGATTGACAATGCTGGGTGGCACGAGAACGGAAGCGCTTGGAACTCACTTTTCAAACCGGGGCGCTGCTGCTTTTGATCGCCGCGGTCGTCGCGATGCTGACGCGGCGACTCCGTCTCCCCTATAGCGTCGGCCTGGTTGCGGCTGGAATTGTTCTAGCAATTTTGCCGAATGCGCCAAAGGTCACTCTTACCAAAAACCTTGTCTTCATCGCACTACTCCCCCCACTCCTTTTTGAAGCTGCGTTCCACCTTCATTGGAATCAGTTACGTCGTAACTTTTTAGTTATAGTCGTACTGGCGACTCTCGGCGTCGTACTTTCTGCGTGCGTTACTGCAACCGGCATGCACTACCTGGCAGGCTGGCAATGGCCGGGAGCACTGGTGTTCGGCGTTCTCATTGCCGCGACAGACCCCGTTTCGGTGATTGCAATTTTCAAAGAAGCAAAAGTTCAGGGGCGTTTACTGGTACTCATCGAGGCTGAGAGCCTTTTCAACGATGGCACGGCCGCGGTTGCTTTGGGAGTTGTCGTTTCCCTGGCTCTAGGTCAGCAGATCACGTCGATCGAAATCACTTTGATGCTCTTGAAGGTAGTCGGAGGGGGAATTTTGTGCGGTGCGGCGTTGGCTCTCGGCGCGCTCATGCTTGCAGGACGTACCGAAGATCATCTGGTCGAAATTACCTTCACGACCGTAGCCGCGTACGGTTCTTTTTTGCTGGCGGAACATTTCGGCTTGTCAGGCGTCCTGGCGACGATCATAGCAGGGCTTGTCATGGGAAATTTCAAATCCCTCAACGCGATCTCTGAACGGGGAAAAGAAGCCGTTCATGCGTTTTGGGAATACGCGGCGTTCGTCGCAAACTCGCTGATATTCCTCCTAATCGGAATGCACGAGGTTCATCAGAACTTCGTGGCGATATGGCTTGCGGCGTGTACGGCGATTGCAGTGGTGACGCTGGGGCGGGCGTTAGCGATCTATCCCTGCTGCCTTGGGTTCTCTCGCTCCTCGCTTCGTGTCTCGATAAAACATCAACATGTCCTGTTTTGGGGAGGGTTGCGAGGAGCCTTGGCTCTGGCTCTCGCTCTTGGACTTCCCATTGGAACTCCACGGCGCGAAGAAATAATAACCATCAGTTTTGCCGTTGTTGCTTTTTCCGTCTTCGTGCAGGGCCTGACCATTGCACCTTTTCTTCGCAGGATGGAAGAGATTCCGCGCTGATTGCATAGAGCGCTTGGTCTTCAACAGTGCAGTTTTCAATCTACCGCTCGTCGCTGCATCGAATCAGGAGTATGATTCCGCGGAAAGAGGAGATCGGCTCCTGGGAAGAAGCCGATGAAGCGTTTCCTTGTCATGAGCAGGGTGATTGCCGCGGGTAACGCCAGCTTGTGCAGAGGCAGGCTCTAATATCCTGCCTTGCCCAACATGATCCCGTAAGTCTGGAAGATGCAACTGTTTTGCTGACCTGATTTTTGAGGAGCGTCCACCGTGCCTCTAAATACGCGTTTTCGATGGCCAGGGAGTACGGTGCGGAACTCACTCTCATGCACGTGCTGGAGAATGTTTCGGAAGCGATGAGCGACCTTCAAGTCGCGATTGGCAAGGCCACAAAACAACTGGAAGAATGCCTCACTCCCGAAGAAAGTAAAACATTCGACATAAAGTCATGGTGAGGGTTGGCAAGCCCTACGTGCAGATCATCGAGTTCGCGCTCGAAGCGCAAGCGGACATGGTGATCATGGGAGTACGCGGTCGCGACGCTTTAGACACTGCGCTCTTTGGTTCCACGGTTTATCGGGTGATACAGCTAGGGCCTTGTCCTGTACTGGCAGTTCACAGTTGAATGGAGGCTGGAATCAGGTCATTACTTTGATTCTCACGCACCTTTGCCTGCCACCATAGGTGGAAAACTCGTTTGCTGTTTTGCTTCGGAATAAATGTGCTTCGCTGAAGTCCTATACTGCTGATCTCGCCGGACCGACTTGCGGTCGCTCAGCACCGGTGAGTCCGGCGGTTTCACACTCTGACGACAAGCGGTTGTACAGCCAGGCACAGAGTGCACCGCCCACTGCTCCGTCCAACACAGCATATCCAGTTCCGACAGCTACGTGGCCCAAATTGGGCCGCGCCTCATACCCAGGATAGATCGATGCCAACAACCGCAAGAACTCTCTGCCATATCGTGGCTGGATGACATTGGCAACTCCGACGGTGAGGACAGCTCCGCCCCAGAGCAGAGCAGAAGTGGTCGCAGCGGCTTTGATACTTAGCTTCATGAGCACTCCTTTCTTTTGCCTACTTAGATGCACCACGTCAAGAATCGTGTCCTGTACTCACAACCCTGGCACCGAATCCGGAATCATTGCTGGGAGTAGCTGCAACTGAGACGTCTGGATCTTCCCGCCGAGGTTTACCGTAGGGCCCTGGGAGAGATGGGAATTGATATTAATCGACCTCTGCTTGCTGAAGCAGTCGACGATCGCGATCTATTCGTATTTACCAACATGACCGGTGTTGGCAACATGGAAGTCAATGCCTTCCAGCGTAGCGCCAATGTTGTCCTCCAGAAATCTATTCGCGAAGGCTTTGGCTTGGTGATCGCGGAAGCATTCTGGAAGGGGAAGCCGATCGTGGCTGGAAATGCGGGTGGAATCCCTATGCAGTTTCCCGCCGGATATGAAGAATACCTTGTGGAAAGCGTGGAAGACTGCGCAACCAAAGTTATGTTTCTCTTGGAAAATCACGAAATTGCCGAGGGGTTTGGACGTGCTGGGCAGGCCAAGATTCGCACTGAATTTCTCCTCCCCAGGCTGATTCGAGATGAGCTTCGGTTGCTGAAAGCCATAGTCGCTTAGGCGGGTGTTGAGTGCCCGAAATGTATCACTCAAGCGCACTTGAGGCTGTGGCGGCCAACGGAGTCGACGTCTTGTTGCAGAGAGCGATGAATACACTCCGCGGAAAGTTTCCGGGGGAGTATATTCATCTGTGCATCATTTTAGATGAGGCCCTGGCGGCGTCGGATCCTATGGAGAAATCATGCGCAAACAAATCCGCGTCAGCCATCCGATCTATAACCTTCTGCCCACCGAAATCGAGGGTTTTGATTCCCTGGCGGACCTCGCCTTGGATATGCACTGGTCATGGAATCATGCCACCGACGAAGTGTGGCGGCAGCTTGATCCCGAACTGTGGGAGATCACGCATAATCCCTGGGTCGTCTTGCAGACCGTCTCGCGCGACCGAATCGAGCGCGTGTTGGCTGATCCCGTCTTCCGGAAAAACGTTGATGCGCTGGTCGAAGCTAGTCGGCAGGCGGCGGAAGCGCCAGCATGGTTTCAGCCGAATTATTCACAAGGCTCACTGACCTGCGCCGCTTATTTCAGCATGGAGTTTATGTTGAGCGAGGCGCTGCCCATTTACTCGGGGGGACTTGGCAATGTAGCCGGCGATCAACTCAAGGCCGCCAGTGATCTCGGAGTGCCAGTCGTCGGGGTGGGACTCCTTTACCAGCAGGGCTATTTCCGCCAGGTAATCGACAAGAATGGAGCCCAACAGGCTCTCTTTCCTTACAACGATCCAGGGCAGTTGCCCATCACCCCCTTGCGCCAACCGAACGGGGAGTGGTTACGTTTGGAAATCGCGTTGCCAGGATATTCGGTATGGTTGCGCGCATGGCAAGTCCAAGTCGGCAGAGTGAAACTATTTCTGCTGGACAGTAATGACGCTGCGAACTTTCCCGCTCATCGGGGAATTACCAGCGAGTTGTACGGCGGCGCTCCGGAACTTCGCCTCAAACAAGAACTCCTGCTCGGAATTGGTGGCTGGCGGTTGCTCCGCGCACTCGGCATTCAGCCAGAAGTCTGTCACCTGAACGAAGGACATGCGGCATTCGCTGTCCTCGAACGTGCCCATAGCTTTATGGAGAAGACCAGTCAGCCCTTCGAAGTCGCACTGGCGGTGACACGAGCGGGAAATCTCTTCACAACTCACACGGCGGTGGCCGCCGGTTTTGACCGTTTTGTTCCTGCCCTCATCGAGCAATATCTCGGGGGCTATGCAGAAAAGAACCTCGGCATCGCACTTCATGATTTGCTGGCCTTGGGTCGTCAGAATCCAAACGACGCGTCGGAGCCTTTCAACATGACCTATCTCGCAGTTCGCGGGAGCGGGGCGGTGAATGCCGTGAGCCGCTTACATGCCCAAGTCAGCCGACACCTCTTTCTGCCTCTGTTTCCGCGCTGGCCGGAGGACGAAATCCCAATCGGATACGTGACCAACGGAGTACACGTGCCCACCTGGGACTCTGCCCCCGCCGACGATCTTTGGACGGGAAGCTGTGGAAAGGACCGCTGGCTGGGGACCACGGAGACACTGGAACAGGACATTCGCCGGGCCTCGGACGCCAAGCTATGGAAATTTCGCGTTGACGCCAGCAGGTCTCTCGTTGAATATGCCCGCGAGCGATTGTCCCGGGATCTATCAGCAGCAGGGGCAGCGCCTGAGGAGGCCGAAGCCGCAAAACATCTCTTTGACCCCAACGCCCTGACTTTGGGTTTTGCACGGCGGTTTGCTACCTATAAGCGACCAAATTTGTTGCTGCACGATCCCGCACGGCTGCGTCGCCTACTCACCAATCCTGACCGTCCGGTGCAGCTCATCATCGCTGGCAAGGCCCATCCAGCCGACCAAGCCGGACAATCTCTGATTCAGGAGTGGATAAACTTCATCCGGCAGCCTGAGACTCGCGCCCATGTGATCTTTCTCAGTGATTACGACATGCTGCTGACCGAGCGCCTTGTGCAGGGCGTGGATGTCTGGATCAATACACCACGCCGGCCATGGGAGGCTTGCGGGACCAGCGGGATGAAAGTTCTCGTCAATGGCGGCATCAATCTGTCGGAGTTGGATGGTTGGTGGGCAGAAGCATACACGCCTGCAGTCGGTTGGGCTCTGGGAGACGGTAAGGAACATGGCGACGATCCCGCCTGGGACGCAGTCGAAGCCGACGCGCTCTACGACCTGCTTGAACGCGAAGTGATCCCAGAGTTTTATAGCCGCGACGAGAATGGAATTCCTACAGACTGGGTTGCACGAATGCGGGAAAGCATGGCGGGGTTGGCGAGCACGCGGTCAAATCTCCGGATTTGACTATGGTCGAGAATCTGTGGATCTTCCAGCGTATCCCCATTCTCGATGGTGAAATGGGTGATGTTGTGGAGGATCATGTTCATAATGCAGATTGACCAGACAGTGCCGTTCGAGTCCTGTCCATAAAGGGCTAAGTCGTTCGGGTTCTCGCCCTGTTCTTCCACGTACTGATGGCTCTGAATTAAAAAACCGCCCGAACCAACTGTAGGGTCGTAAATCTCATTGCCTGCGCGGGGCTTCACGAGCTGCACCAGCAGGCGGACAACTTCACCGGGCGTATAAAATTCGCAGCCTTTTTTGCCTGCACTGTCCGCAAAGTACTTGATCAGATAGTGTCGTCATCCCAGCCGCTCTCTTTCATCCAAGTGCGGGGATTCCCGATGGCGTAATAGTGCGTTGCTGATGCTGCCGTAGTGGCCTTGCTTGTAGTGGTTACGTTCTGGTTCATACATTCCCTTCAACTTTGCTTCTGATTCTCTCGGAAGGGAGGACATAATCCCGTCCTTGATTCTCACCAAGGATAGAGCTTGTAGTGACATAAACGAGTCACTAAGGAAACTCTGATTAAGTCCTTCTCTGCATTCCACAGGGCCAGTGTGTAAAGTTAATCCAGCGACTATGGATAAGATGAAGCAGCAGACACTGGCGATGACGACGGGGTTCGAGCGGTACACGAAGAAGACGA
>Ga0268263_1001068_pt1 | contig 28341 bp, 23 predicted proteins | sample Biomet5_FD_190358 | JGI IMG/M metagenome (GOLD analysis project Ga0268263, IMG submission 190358) | Microbial communities from bioreactor (seeded with sewage sludge) at LBNL, California, USA - Biofuel metagenome 5 (SPAdes) (version 4) | ecosystem: Engineered > Bioreactor > Anaerobic >... | reverse complement strand
GGGCATAGTTCTCATTGGTAATTTGATTCTTAATAAGGTAAGTAAAGGTAATGTCGGAATTTAAATAAGGAGTGTAAAAATGGCACAAGTAAGAATTGAGCATGTATTTAAAAGATTCGGTAACGTAACAGCAGTTGGTGATTTTAATGTGACTGTTGCTGATGGCGAATTTTTTACAATGTTGGGACCTTCCGGTTGTGGTAAGACGACGACCCTGCGAATGGTTGCTGGGTTTGAGACAGCTACCGAAGGTGAAATTTATATTGGTGATAAATGCGTATCTTCTTCTCATAATAAATGTTTTGTTCCGCCGGAAAAACGTGATATAGGGATGGTATTTCAATCCTATGCTGTGTGGCCTCATATGACGGTTTTGGATAATGTTGGTTATCCATTAAAGATAAAAAAAGTTCCAAAAGATGAACGGAAAAAACGTGTTTTGGAAGTTCTGGAAATGGTACATTTGGGTGAATATGCTGATCGCTATCCTCACCAATTATCAGGGGGGCAGCAACAACGTGTAGCACTGGCTAGAGCACTAGTAGCAGAGCCCAGCCTTTTACTTTTAGATGAGCCGTTATCTAATTTAGATGCAAAATTACGTGAAAGTATGCGTTTTGAAATTTTAGCATTACAGAAAAAATTGGGAATTACGGTTATTTATGTAACTCATGACCAGGGAGAAGCAATGGCTATGAGTGATAGAGTAGTAGTAATGAACAGAGGTATAATACAACAGGTTGGCGCTCCTCATGAAATATATACAAAACCTGCCAATAAAATGGTTGCTGATTTTATTGGTTTGGTTAACTTCTTGCCCGGCAAAGCACAAGCTGATACCGTTACTATTGATGGGGTAGATGGTTCTTTCCCTCATCCTAATGCGAAGGGTGCGCAAGGACCGGTTACCATTGCAGTTCGTCCTGAAAACATTAGTATGGATATTAATAAAGGGATTGTTAAGGGCATAGTTACTCATCGTTTTTATATGGGTGATTCTGTTGATTTCCGTGTTAAGGTAGGAGAACATATGGTTCGTGTCATTGTAAAAGGTGCGGACATAACACAATATCCTGATGGAACAGAGCTTTATTTGCAGTTTGATAAAGTTATGGTATTTGCTAAAGATAGTGATGATAAACAATAAAAACTGACTCTTGTTTAGAGGGTTAATAACAAAGCAATCAAGGTTTAATGGGCCTACTCATATACCTTGGTTGCTTTGTTTTTGTATTTTTAGGTACAATAATTTTTTGCAAACTTCAAAAAAAACACAATTGTTTATAATTGTCTTGACAATTGTCAGCACAATTGTTAGAATAAAGTTACAGATTGTTATTCGGGTAGCAGGTATTGTGTAAACATTTACAGGAGAAAGGAAGTATAATTATGAGTGATCAAGCAGATTTGGCACGAATATTTACGGTGGCCAAATTGTATTACGAAGAAAATTTGACACAGGCAGAAGTCGCTGAGCGGGTGGGAGTTTCGCGCCCTTTGGTAAGCAAGATGCTTTCTGAAGCACGAGAGTGTGGTATTGTGCATATTGAAGTCCGCAATGTTGTCTCGGGAAACCGAGAGTTGTTGCATGCACTAGAGAAGAAATTTGGGTTAACCGGTGGTTTGGTTGTACCTAGCGCTAAGACGGCAGCGGTGCAAAGGCATAATTTGTATGAGCAGGCAGGGCATTATTTAGTGGGGGAATGTTCTAATCAGAAAAATTTGGGAATCGGTTGGGGAAACGCTATTAATGAACTTATGTGGACTCTTAGCAGGCAAACTGTTCCTAGCGTTAACGGGACTATATTTCCTCTTATAGGTGAGGCTAACGTTTCTAATAAAGGTTATCATACTAATGAAATAGTTACTATGCTGGCGAATTATACAGGACGTAGGGCAAGATTATTATATGCACCTGCTTTCCCTGATAGTGCTGAAGAACGAAGGCTATATGTAGGAAGTTCTAGTTTTGACGATTTAAATGAGCTATGGGATAAAATTGATGCGGCTATGGTTTCTGTTTATGACTATCCCTCTGTACCGGATGAAGATACTATAAAACGTTTTGGTTCTGCGTTACATGACCGTAAGGCCGTAGGGAATTTATTATCTTATTTTTATGACGTTCAGGGAAATATCGTTGATGGGCTAAATGATTGTGCAATACATATTCCTTTGAACAAATTACGTAACAGTAAAAAAGTAATTTGTTTTGTAGAGAAAGCTACGCCTCAAGCAGTATATGGGGCTCTAAAGACAGGCTTGTTGACTCATATAATTATTACAGAGCAAATAGCGGAGCAAGTTTTAGCTATCTAGTTTATGGGGGGAAAAAATATAGTTTATCAAGGTAACATTTTGTTGCGGGGAGGTTAAGTAATGAAAGATATTATTGATGAGCTTGCTAGGTGGGGGTGTGATGTAAACACGGCCCTTGACCGATTTGATGGCGATAGAGAACTTTATTTGGAGTGTTTAGAGATTTTTGATAAGGATCAGAATTTTTATGACTTAGGACATTTATTACAAGAAAAAAAATATACTGAAGCTTTTAATTGCGCACATGCTTTAAAAGGAGTGACAGCTAATTTGAGCCTAGGACCGTTACTTGCTGCTGTTACTGCGGTTTCTGATCATTTAAAATATGGAGAATATGAAGCGACTGTTGGTGACTATGCAGCTTTGAAGGATATAAAAAAACAATATGATATTATAGTCGGCCAATAGAATAGAAGCTCTTGCCTTTGTGGCCGGAGCTTTTTCTTTTTGCAGGATATGCCCCTTTAGTGTAGAATATACGTGTGTAGTTATTATTTAATAAAGAAAATGTAGAATGGAAGGATGGGAAAGATGGGAATTATGTCGAAGAAGGGTTTCATGGTAGCAATGGGTTTAATGTTGGCGACTTTCCTGATGTCAGGCTGTGCTGGAAGCGAAAGCAAAAAAACTAGCGGTGACAAAAAAGTTAAAGTTGGCGTAGTGCAATTAGTTGAGCACGCAGCATTGGATGCTGCTAATAAGGGTTTTATTAAAGGCATGGAAGATAATGGATTTAAGACCGGGGTTAATGTGGAGTATGATCAACAAAATGCTCAAGCGGATCAATCCAATCTACAAAATATCGTTAATCGCTTTGTTAATAATAAGGTCGATTTAATTTGTGCAATAGCTACACCTGCAGCGCAGAGTGCAGCTAATGCTACAAAAAATATTCCTATTGTTGGTACAGCTATTACAGATTACACGGAAGCGAAATTAGTAAAAAGCAATGATAAACCGGGAACAAATGTTACGGGTACTACGGACATGAATCCTATTGATAAGCAATTGGAATTATTACTTAAAATTGTTCCTAAAACGAAAACAATAGGAGTTATTTATAATTCCAGCGAAGTAAATTCTCAATTACAGGTTAGAATTTTAAAAAAATTAGCAGAGGCTAAGGGAATTGCCGTGAAAGAAGCGACCGTTACTACTGTTAATGACATTCAACAAGCAGGAAACAGCTTGGTTGCTGCTAAAGTGGAAGCTATTTATGTACCCACGGATAATGTAGTGGCATCAGCAATGCCGGTTTTAGCAAGTATCACAAATGAAGCAAAAATACCTGTTATTTGTGGCGAAGCAGAAGTAGTAAAAAATGGAGCCCTAGCTACAGTCGGTATTGACTACTATAAATTGGGATTACAAACAGGTACTATGGCTGCGCGAATTCTCAAAGGTGAAAGTAAACCTGAAAACATGGCCATTGAATCTTTGCAAGAAATGAAAACTACAGTAAATGCAACCACAGCGCAAAAATTAGGTATTAATATTCCTCAAGAGGTACTTCAAAATGCGGAAATTATTAAATGAATATTAAACAGGAAATTATTGTTAAGTTAACATAGATATTTAGTGAATTTTTTTACGGATGTAACCTAGGGAGAAAGGGTGATTTTGTGAAATTACGAAAATTATGTGCATTTTTGCTATTAACACTGAGTTTAGGTATAGTAAGCGGTTGTGGTAATGATGAAAAAACAGAGAAGTCAGATGCCAAAAAAGTTTTTCATGTAGGAATTGTGCAATTAGTTGAACATGCTGCTTTAGATGCGGCCAATAAAGGCTTTATAGATGGGTTAGCCTCTAGAGGTTATAAAGAAAACACAAATATTAAATTTGATCGGCAAAATGCACAAGCCGATCAGTCCAATTTACAAACTATCGCTCAACGTTTCGTTAATAATAAAGTGGATTTAATTTGTGCCATTGCAACACCTGCTGCGCAAACTGTAGCTAATGCCACAAAAGATATCCCTATTGTAGGAACAGCAATAACAGATTATGCGGAAGCTAAATTAGTAAAAAGCAATGATAAACCAGAAACTAATGTTACGGGTACTACAGATATGAATCCTGTTAAAGAACAGATTGACTTGTTGTTGAAGATAGTACCAAATACTAAAACCATTGGATTTATTTATACTTCCAGCGAAGTAAATTCTCAGCTACAAATTACTATTGCTAAAAAGTATGCGGAAGCTAAAGGGCTAAAAACCGTGGAGGCCACGGTTTCTAATGTCAATGATATTCAACAAGCTGCCCAAAGTTTGGTTGGCAGCTGCGAAGCTATATATGTCCCTACAGATAACATATTAGCGTCGGCTATGCCTACGTTAACTGCCGTTACAAATGAAGCCAAAATACCGGTGTTTTGCGGTGAAGGTGGTATGACAAAAGCGGGTGGGGTAGCAACTCTTGGTGTTGATTATTACAAATTGGGCTTCCAGACAGGGCTTATGGCTGCTGATATTCTAAGCGGAAAATCCAAACCTGAGAATATGCCTATTCAAGCACAAAAAGAATTTGAGGTTATAATTAATACAGAACAAGTTAAAAAACTCGGCATTACTATTCCTGCCGAAATTACGCAACAAGTAAAGGGTGCGAATAAATGATAGATTTATTATTACCAACGGTTTCACAGGGCTTATTATGGTCCTTGATGGCCCTTGGAGTTTATCTAACTTATAGGGTATTAGATATTGCAGATTTGACTGTAGAAGGAACTTTTCCCTTGGGGGCCGCAGTAGCGGCAGAAATGTTAATAAAAGGGTTTAATCCCGTTGTTGCCATATTTGTTGCCGGAATTGCGGGAGCCTTAGCAGGTATTGTTACAGGGTTACTGCATACTAAACTTAAAATACCGGCATTATTAGCAGGTATTTTGACTATGATAGCATTATATTCTGTCAACCTAAGAGTAATGGGTAAAGCGAACTTATCTCTTCTTAGGGTGGATACAGCTTTTACCTTTGTCAAGAATATGGGTCTGACTAATACAATGTCCGTACTTGTAGTTGGTATCATAAGTACGCTTTTCTTCAGTTTACTTATTTATTGGTTTTTTGGCACAGAAATTGGCGCGGCGATTCGTGCTACAGGTTTTAATCCGCAAATGATCAGAGCTCAGGGCGTAAATACTAACTTCACAATAGTTTTGGGTTTGCTTTTAAGCAATGCCTTGGTGGCAATTTCAGGAGCTTTTATTGCTCAAAGTAATGGTTTTGCTGACGTAGGTATGGGCGTAGGTACCATAGTTATTGGTCTAGCCTCTGTGATTATTGGAGAGGTATTATTTGGTACCCGCAGTTTTAAAAATAGTCTTATTTCTGTAGTTTTGGGTTCTGTTACATATCGCATTGTTATTGCGGTAGTTCTGCAAATGGGAATGCCTCCTAACGATTTGAAGTTATTTACAGCAGTATTAGTTGCACTGGCTCTTGCTATGCCTATGTTCAAGGGCAAAATAAAGGCAAGAAAGGTGGCGGAATAATGCTAAGAATAGAAAATGTTTCCAAGACATTTTTCCCCGGTAGCGTTAATGAAAAAAAGGCTTTAGATAACATAAGTTTACACATGGTGCCGGGTGATTTCGTTACCGTTATTGGTAGCAATGGAGCAGGAAAGTCAACAATATTAAATTCTATTGCCGGTGTTTTTCCTATTGACAGTGGTAAAATTATAATTGATGCAACTGATATTAGCAAAATGCCTGAGCATAAGAGGGCAAAATATATTGGTCGCGTTTTTCAAGATCCAATGCTGGGTACAGCAGCGGGGATGATGATTGAAGAAAATTTAGCTATAGCGGCACGAAGAGGTAAAACCCCGGGCTTTTCCTGGGCTATTAAAGAAGAAGAAAGACAGGCCTTTAGAGAAATGCTGCGAGAATTAGATTTAGGATTAGAAGATCGTTTGACTGCTAGGGTTGGATTGTTGTCAGGAGGACAGCGACAAGCTTTGACTTTGCTGATGGCCACGATGCAGCAACCAAAGCTTTTGCTTTTAGATGAGCATACAGCAGCATTAGACCCTAAAACAGCTGACAAAGTGTTGAAATTAACGCGTAGTATTATTAGCAGGCATCACCTAACCACACTTATGATTACACACAATATGCGGGATGCGTTGCGGTTTGGTAATCGCCTTATTATGATGAACGCAGGCCATATTGTAGTTGATGTAGAGGGAATGGAAAAAGATAGACTTACTATCCCTGATCTTCTGGCATTGTTTGAAAAAGCCGCAGGTGCGGCATTGGATAATGATCGGGTATTATTAGGCTAATTAAATCGGAGGAAACAATGGAAAAGGAACGACTAAAAGATATAAAGTGTTTTTTGTTTGATATGGATGGAACAATTTATTTGGGCAATGCGCTTTTGCCGGGAGTAGCAGATTTTTTTAAAAAGTTAAGAGACGCTGGTAAGGATTACTATTTTGTAACAAATAATTCCTCAAAGGGCCATATTCATTATGCTAAAAAACTTATCCGCATGGGTATAAGTGCCGAACCAAGAGATGTAGTTATTTCCTCCGATGCGTTGAATTATTATTTACAAAAAATAAGGCCTCAGGCTAAACTGTATATTTTAGGGACGGAAGAGTTAAAAGAAACCATAAGAAATGCTGGATTCACCATTATTGAAGATGAACAAACAACTCCTGATTTTGTAATTGTAGGATTTGATATGTCCTTAGAATATAAGACGTTGGCACACTCTTGCCGGCTTATTGATAAAGGAGTACCTTTTATTGCTACACACAGTGATGTTCGTTGTCCAATTGAAAATGGAGAATTCATCCCTGATTGTGGGGCTATGCTAGCGTTGATAAAAAGTGCTACCGGTAAGGAACCGGTCAATATTATGGGGAAACCTAACCATTATATTATAGATTTAGTGCGCGAAAAGGCTAATTACGAAAAAGATGAAATTGCCATGGTAGGAGATCGTCTTTATACAGATATTGCCTTTGGCTTGAATAACAATATTTTGTCAGTTTTAGTTTTAACTGGAGAAGCTACAATGGATGATGTGGAAAGAACTAATATTAGGCCGGATATAATTTTGAATAACGTTGTGGAAATACTTGATTATATTTGAGGAGCGACTATGAAACGCTTGAGATTTATCGACGCTTATCGCGGATTTGCACTAATAAATATGATAGCTTATCATTGGTTCTATGATTATGCCAATATTTTCGCTATGCCCTTGGAGTGGTTTATGGGTACAGCGGCATATATTTGGCAACAATGGATAGTCTTTAGTTTTATTTTTATTTCAGGAACAGTACTAAATTATGCTAAGCATCCTCAACTACGTGGTGGGTTTTTATGTTTTTGCGGAGGCATCTTAACTTTTTGTACTTATTTTTTTGTACCACAAGAGTTAATTATTTTTGGTATTCTAAGTTTTTTAGGTGTTGCCATGTTTTTGACTAGTGCATTAATGAAGTATGTTACAAGCTCAATAATTGCCTTTTTTTGCCTTTTAGGATTTTTGCTGACGGAAGGGTGGCATAATGGTTATTGGGGATTTTATGGTGTTTATTTTGCCGAGCTAAAAATAATTCCTCCTGATAATCTCTTGTTTTTTATTTTGGGAATTCCGGGAACTAGTTATCATTCAGCTGATTACGTGCCAATTTTTCCGTGGATTTTCATTTTTGGGTTAGGAGCTTTTGGTTGGAGTTGGGTCCAACGTAGGGAGAAATTTCAAATTGTATTAAAGTCAATTGATTTTAAAAGACAGAGTAGTTGTTATAATGCATTGGAATTATTGGGCAGGCATACTTTAATAATTTATTTATTACATCAACCAATGTTATATTTCATAGGAAAGACCTTTTTATAAAAGAGTTTTCACAGAGACATTATCTTGACAAATGTCTCTGTGCAAGTTATATTTATACTACATTTTTATTTGTGTATTCTATTGAGGGGAGTCGAAGAAAGATGAAAAAACCATTTGTTAGTAAAGAAGAATTAGAAAAAATTGCTGAAAATTATGCTACCCCCTTTTATCTATATGATGAAAAGGGCATTCGTGAAACTGCGCGTAAAGTTATGCAGGCGTTTTCTTGGAATAAGGGGTTCAAGGAATTTTTTGCTGTAAAAGCAACGCCTACACCTAAAATTTTACAAATATTAAGAGAAGAAGGTTGCGGTGCAGACTGTTCCTCGTATACAGAATTGTTAATGTCTGATGCTTGTGGCTTCAAAGAAAATGAAATTATGTTTTCCTCCAATGTAACACCAGCTGAAGATTATCAATTGGCACGTAAATTAAACGTTACTATTAATCTAGATGATATTACACACATAGCCTTTTTAGAAAAGGTTGCTGATATTCCTACTACTGTTAGCTGCAGGTTTAATCCTGGAGGAAATTTTGCTATTGCTAATAATATTATGGATAATCCCGGTGATGCAAAATATGGCATGACTCGTGCACAAATGACCGAGGCATATAAAATACTTTTGGGCAAGGGTGTAAAACATTTTGGTATGCATGCTTTTTTAGCTAGCAATACCGTAACTAATGAATATTATCCTGAACTAGCAAGGCAGCTTTTTGAAGTAGCAGTAGAATTGAAAAAAGAAACAGGAGCTTCTATTGAATTTATTAATCTTTCCGGAGGCGTAGGGATTCCTTATAAACCAGACCAAACCGGCAACGATATTATGGCTATAGGTGAAGGCGTACGTAAAGTTTATGAAGAAGTTTTAGTACCTGCCGGGTTGGATAATGTAGCTATTTATACAGAGATGGGTCGCTTTATGACGGGGCCATATGGAGCTTTGGTCACTCGTGCTATTCACGAAAAACATACGTACAAGGAATATATTGGCGTAGATGCCTGTGCAGCGAATTTAATGCGGCCTGCTATGTATGGCTCTTATCATCATATTACCGTTATAGGGAAAGAAGATTTGCCTTGTGACCATAAATATGATGTAACAGGTGGTTTATGCGAGAATAATGATAAATTTGCTATTGATAGAATGTTGCCAAAGATAGCTATAGGTGATTTGTTATTTATTCATGATGCCGGGGCTCATGGTTTTGCTATGGGCTATAATTACAACGGGAAATTGCATAGTTCGGAATTGCTTTTAAAAGAAAACGGCGGCGTAGAAATGATAAGGCGAGCAGAAAAACCTTCTGATTATTTTGCTACTTTTGATTTTACCGGTTTGTTTAAATAATTATTACAGACAAAGGCATTTGCACAGCGGGTAATTTTACTGTGCAAATGCCTTTTTGCTTGTTTAATTAGCCTTAAAAGTATTATACTAAGGAATAGAAAATAATATTGTTGAGGTAAAAATGGTAGATAAACAAAAAATAGAAACTTATAACAATTTAAATCATTGGCAAAATTTTCGGCTACGGTTGGTAGGAGAAGGTATCTTAGTAGGTGTTTTTTCCGGCTGTGTAGTTGGTTTTTTTCGTTTCGCTTTGAATTATGCTGATGCTTGGAGAGAACAGCTTTATAACTTTTTAAGTGGTGTCAGTATTATTTATGTATTAGGGATAATTGCGCTGTTCCTCTGTATTGCTTTCGTTTTGTCTAGGCTGGTAGCTTATGAACCATTGTCGGCTGGTAGTGGTATACCTCAAGTTAAGGGCAATATTTTGGGCCTGTATAAAACCGTTTGGTGGCGCATTATTTTGTCCAAGCTTTTGGGAGGTATATTAGGTATTGGCGCTGGCTTATCTCTAGGCCGTGAAGGTCCGGCTATTCAATTAGGGGCAATGACGGGGCAAGGTTTTAGCCGGTTCTTAGGACGTACACGTATGGAAGAACGCTATTTAATTAGCAGTGGCGCAGGAGCGGGTTTGGCGGCGGCTTTTAATGCACCATTGGCAGGTGTTATTTTTACTTTAGAAGAATTGCACAAGAATTTTTCTGTGGTAGTGCTTTTGCCTTCTTTGGCAGCGGCCCTTACAGCGACCATAATTTCACGCCTTTTTTTTGGGCAGAATACCATTTTTTTATTTCCGGATATGTCTAGATTACCAGTGCAATATTTTCCATATTTAGCACTGCTAGGAATTTGTTTGGGGCTTTTTGGTGCTTTTTTTAATTATTGCTTGATTAAATCAGCAGACTTTTATAAGTTGTCAATTTTCAAAAATAATTTTATGCGTATTGCATTGCCACTTATGGTAGCAATACCGCTGGGTTTTTATCTGCCTCAGGTTTTAGCCGGTGGTAATCAGCTTGTGGATGCTTTGGTTACTATGGATTTTTCTTTACAGGTTTTGCTGGTTCTTGTGGTTTGCAAGTTTGTATTTACTATGCTCAGCTATGGTTGCGGTGTGCCGGGTGGGTTCTTCCTTCCCATGTTAGTTATAGGCGCTTTAACAGGAAATATTATAGGCTCTATACTGGTTGATGTGGGACTTTTGGAATCATATTATCGCATACATGTTATTATTTTCGCTATGGCAGGTTTCTTTTCAGCATCGGTTAGAGCACCTATTACAGGTATTATCTTAATAATGGAAATGACGGCATCCTTTAAACATTTAGTGCCTTTGGCTATAGTCGCGGTATTTTCCTATGTAGTGGCAGAATTATGCCATAGTAAACCAATTTATGATTCTCTGTTACAAAAGGCTTTGGCTAAAGACAAAGCCAATGCACAAACCATGGAAAAAAAATGTACACGTAATGTTATTGAATTGTCGGTAGAAAGCGGAAGCTTTATTGAGGGAAAAATGATTAAGAATATTCCTTGGCCGGAGCATACATTATTAGTTGATGTAAAGCGTGGAGAAAATGATATCGTGCCTTCAGGGGATACTAAAATAATTGCCGGTGACTATTTATATGTTTTAACAGATACTGAAAATTGTCAGCGCGTGAGAGAATTGGTAGAAAAATAAAAAAATTACCAAATTAATGTGTATATTAGACACCTTAATTTGGTAATTTTCTATTTACATTCTTTTCATGGTGTTGTTTCAGGTACATAGTCGCCACGGTCGATGCATAATTCATAGCCCATATTTTTCATCTGTGCGTTGAGAAAACGCAAATTTTCCGCTTTTTCTTCTTGTGTACTAGCTTGATTATTATATAAAAAATATTTCCTTCGGACATTTGCCGGTGTTAAATTAGGCGTAACCTCATTGGCTCCTGCTAAAATGCCATGCTGCCGGCCATTAGGGTGTAGGGCTGCAAGTGTTGCTGCTGCGGGCATAAGAGCATGTGGAAGCATAAGTCGTAATATAGCAAGTAGGCGCAGAGTATCTTCTAGAGAACCTGGTGACTGATGGCGGAAAGGTGTGTCTTTGTTGGGTATAAACGGCGCTATATCTACTATAGCAGGATTCAGTTTTTTGATGAAGGCTAAATCATCAGCAAAATATTCTGTAAGCTGGTAGGGCGATCCTACCATAAATCCGGTTCCCACTTGGTAGCCAAGTTCTTTTAGGTTGTACAAAGATTCTTTGCGTGTTTCTAAAGAGTCTGAGGGGGGATGAAGTCTGGAATAATGAAGGGAATCTGCTGTTTCATGGCGCAATAAATAGCGGTTTGCTCCAGCATCATAAAACATTTTATAAGCATTTAGTGAGCGTTCCCCGATGGAAAGGGTAATGGCACAATCTTTATAAAGGGTTTTAATAGAATAAATAATATCGCACATGACGTTATCGGTGAAAAAATGGTCTTCTCCACCTTGAAGTATGAAGGTCCGGAAGCCCAGTGCATAGCCTTCTTTGCAACACTCCAAAATTTGTTCTTTGGTTAGACGATAGCGTTCTGCATGCTTATTACTGCAGCGAAGACCGCAATAAAAACAATCCCGCTGGCAATGTGTAGTAAATTCAATAAGGCCGCGTAGATATACTTTGTTGTGAAAATTTAGCGCTGTTACCTGTTGGGCAAAGCGAAAAAGTTTTGCTCTAAGGGTGGCATCTTCCGTGAGCATTAAATTTTGAAATTCATCAGAGGTAAGCATGCGGTTTGCAGCTAATTTAGTAACTAAATCCATAAGATTAGACCTTCTTTGGGCAAAATTTCATACTTTATGTTATTATTATACTATATTTTACTGTGCTGGTATAGGTAGTCATGGAAAAGGTGCTCTTTAACCAATATACTAGTGTTGAAAAAATATATTATACTACAGATTATAACAATCTGTAGTATATGGTGGAAATAAAACTAATAATAGTTAGGAGCGGTATTATGACAGAACAATTAATGGACAAGCCCTGTAAAGAGTTTTTAGCAGAACTAGCGTCTAATGCACCTACACCGGGTGGCGGGGGTGCTGCAGCACTGGCAGGAGCCATTGCTGCAGCTTTGACATCGATGGTTGCTAATCTAACGGTGGGAAAGAAAAAATATCTGGCTGTGGAAGCTCAAATTAGGCCTATTTTAATGTCTGCCGAAATACTGCGCACACGTATGGAGGCACTAGTATCGGCTGATGCCGCTGTGTTTGAAGGATTTATGCATGCCTATAAAATGCCACATACAACCGAGCACGAACAAAGTCTTAGAGATAAGGCTATCGAAGTAGCTGCCTATGATGCGGCGGAGGTTCCTCTGAAAATAGCAGAGTCTTGCATGGAGGTTCTAGAAATTGCTTCACAAATAGTGCTTATCGGTAACAAATCAGCCATAACTGATGCAACAGTGGCAGCGTTTCTTGCAAGAGCTGCACTGCGCAGTGCCTGTTATAATGTACAGAGTAATCTACTGCTTATTAAAGATAAAGAGTATGTAACTAAAACTGAAGGTTATATGCTGAAACTTAACCATCAGGCCTTGGAGTGTGAAGAAAAAGTAGTGTATGAAACAGACATTGCCATGGGTTGATTAGTGGATAACGATGATTACATATATTAAAGTTGATCTCTGCTAACCGACGTCTATGCCTAAGATGTTTTTTGCTGCAATGCCAATGACAAATGATAGCGCGGAAATGCCTAGGGTTATAACAGCCATTTCAGTGAAGCGGGGCCAAAAGGCTATAGATTGAACGACAGAGACATAAAAATTGAAGGAACCAATAATAAGTACGACCATGATAATCATAATGACGAAGGCGGCAAGATATAACGGGTCGGGTAAAATCAAATAAGGAAGAATTAACAATATTACGGTAATTAAATAGGCCATGCCGGTATAAATGCTGGATTTTACAGCAGTTTCACTTCTATTAGCACGTTCGGCCAAATAATTTGAGGCTGCCATAGAAAGTGTTGCTGCAAACCCTGTAATAATCGCGGCTAAGGCTACTAGTTTTGTATTCCCCAAGGCGAAAGTCATACCAGCAATAGTGCCGCTTAATTCTACCAGAGCATCATTGAGGCCAAGAACCATGGAGCCAACATATTTCAACTTTTCTTCGTCAATGAGGGCAATTAATTTATTCTCATGTTCTTCTTCTTGTGCAATTATTTTTTTGGCTTCAGGGATTTCTTTAATAATTTCATTTAGCTCTTTAATGCCTACTTGTTCAATTTGTTCTAAAAGTTTTATGACAAAGGTTTCGCCTAATACTATGTAGAGGAACTTGTAGCTACGTATTTTTAGCCAACTTGGGTCGATGTCCTTGCCTGTAAATAGTTTCCATTGTTCATAATGTAGATTTTCAGCTTGGGAAATTTCCATAAGAACTTTTTTATTGTCGGCATTTTTCATCATACCGGCAATTTCAGAGCAAAGGATTTTACCGGTAATTTCATCTTTTTGAAATTTAAGTATGCGTTTATGCATATATGGAGATAAATCCATGGAGGCTTAGCCCCTTTCTGAGAAAATTTTGGAGATAACAATTAAAAATACTAATCGGTATATCCCTTACTCTATATACTACTCTATTGCCAGTATTTAGCAAGTCTATCAGATAAAAGATATTAAATGCAACTCTTCTTGTTGACACAGAATGACTTGACAAGAATAGCAGCATATATTATACTTTGACCTGTGTCTACATGGAGAGGTGGCCGAGTGGTTTAAGGCGCTAGTCTTGAAAACTAGTGATTCCGCAAGGAACCGTGGGTTCGAATCCCACCTTCTCCGCCATTATATTTTTGTAAATAATTTTAAGTAATGCTATGATTTTACGCATATGATACTTAAAAAATTAAAAGGCTGTTACTCTGATTTATAGAGTAACAGCCTTTTAATTTTAATTAATAAATCTTTTATTTTTGATAATCGCCACGGTCAACTACGATTTCATAACCAATTTTTTCCATACGCGATTTAAGGCAGTTTATACATTCGGCGGCTTCTTCCCCGGTGCAGATTTTATTGTCATAAAGGGAATATTTGCTGCGAACCATAACGGGAGAAAGATTGGGCATGACCACGTTGGCCCCGGCCAAAATACCTTGTTCACGCCCGCACGGGTCAATGGTTCCTAAGGCAGTGGTAGCAGGAATTAGAGCTTTAGGAAGTATTAGCCGTAGCATTGCTATAAGTCTAAGCGTTTGCTGTAAGGTGCCTGGAGCTTTATTGCGGAACGGGGTATCGTGATGTGGTATAAAAGGACCTATGCCAATCATTTGTGGTTTAAATTTGTTAATTAAAAGCAAATCTTCAACTAGGTTATCAGCTGTTTGAAAAGGAGAACCAACCATAAATCCTGTTCCGACCTGGTAACCAATTTCTTTCAGGTTATTAAGGCAATGCAAACGATTGGCAAGGGAAAGTGTTTCAGGATGGAGAAGCGAGTAATGGGTAGGGCTTGCGGTTTCATGCCGCAAAAGATAGCGATCAGCGCCGGCATTAAACAGTATTTCATAGGACTCGCAGGAACGCTCGCCAATGGACAGGGTAAGTGCGCAATCCGGATGGATTTTTTTTATGGCAATAATAATATCCGCCAATACTTCATCAGAAAAAAACGGATCTTCGCCGCCTTGAAGAACAAAGGTGCGAAAGCCAAGTTCATAACCGTTCTCACAGCAAGACAAGATTTGTTCTTTGCTTAGGCGGTAACGATTTGCTTTATTATTGCTACAGCGTATTCCACAATAATAGCAATCATTCTTGCAATAGTTAGTAAATTCTATTAGACCGCGTATGTAAATTTTATTACCGAATTGCTTAAGAGCTGTGGCGCGAGCAGCCGCTAATAAAGCATCATGCAGTTTTTGATCTGAGGTTAGTAAAATTTCTTTTAGCTTTGTGGCAGAGGCCTCAGCTAAGTTGGAAAATATACTATTATAATTTTTATTTAGCATGAAGGTGTCCTTTCTTTTCGTAGGTGTTTGAGTAATTAATTTTCTTTAAGTTGGTTTAATACTTTCCAAGCAAAAGGAATTGCCACTAAAAATGAACAAAAATCAGAAATTGGTTGTGTGATTTGAGCACCTAGTAAGCCAAAGGTGTTAGACAGAAGAAAAATCAGTGGCAGGAAAAAAAGACCTTGACGGGCAACTGCTAAAATACTAGCACCAATAAATGCTCCGATATTTTGTAACAACATATTGGTGATAATCACAACACCCATAAAGGGAAGGGAGAGAATTTGTAGTCTAAAGGCTTTTATTCCTATGGACAGAACCTCAGGTTCACCTTCAGAAAAAGCAGAGATGATCTGTGGCGCAAAGATGAACCCTAACATTGCTAAACCTAAAAGAACAATGGTAGATAATTTTAGGCAAAATATATAGGCAGTTCTTACCCTGGTAAATAGACCTGCTCCATAGTTAAAGCCGCAAACAGGCTGGAAACCTTGGCCAAATCCTAATAGAGTGGCAATGGCAAGAAAAGTAACACGTTGAACGATGGACATGGCGGCAATGGCTACGTCACCATAGAAGCCTAAAATATTATTGAAAACAACAAAAGTGGCACTGGCTAAACCTTGCCTGGCAAAAGAAGGAAAACCAGCACCTATTATTTCACGATAAAGGTGCCAAGAGGGTCTGAAATTGGAGAATTTTATACTCATTGATGAACTGCGCTGGCAGCAAACTATAAGGGCAACAAAGCTGATAAATTGGCTTATAATAGTTGCTAAAGCTGCTCCTGCAATTCCCATATTAAAAGTGAAAATAAAAATAGGGTCTAGAATTACGTTAAGTATAGCACCACCACTAATTCCTATCATGGCAACGGCTGCGTCTCCTTGCAAGCGTAACTGATTGTTTAGAACTAGGGACGTTATCATAAAGGGAACCCCTAAAAGAATAATTTCCATATATTTTTCCGCGTAAGGTAAAATAGTAGGGGTTGAACCTAATAGTATAGCTAAAGGCTCTAGAAAAATTAGACCTAGGAGAGCGAAACAAACACCAATAGCGAATGCAGAGAAAAAACCTACAGAGGCCATTTGAGCAGCAGCATGTATATCTTTTTTCCCAAGCATTCGTGAGATGTAGTTACCGGAACCTTGCCCAAAGAAAAAACCTGTGGCTTGAACAAGGGCCATTAATGAAAATACTACACCTACAGCTCCGGTAGCACTCGCATTAATTCTGCCCATAAAAAAAGTATCAGCCATATTGTATAAAGAAGTAATCAACATGCTGATAATGGTTGGTATAGCCATAGAACAAACAAGTTTTTCTACAGGGCTTTCGGTCATTTTTTTAAATTTAGCATTTTGTTGGGAATATTCATCCATATTAGGGCACCTATTATTCTTCTTTATAGGATTATTGTATACTAAGAAAATTTGTTTATCAATGGTGGAACCAATATAACTGAAAATATTATTTTCAATTATTTATGTTTGAACTAGCTGTATATTTAGATAGAAAAACTAAATATTTTCTCTTTTGTGGACTAAATTATATTTTATGCTTGAAATAAAGATGTAAATACGCTATAATATCGCAGTGAGACAATTTGGAGCGGTACTCAAGTCGGCTGAAGAGGACGGTTTGCTAAATCGTTAGGGGAGTTAAATCCTGCGTGGGTTCGAATCCCACCCGCTCCGCCATATTTCTACAATATTGTTAAATTAATATCCTTGACCATAGTGGTCAAGGATATTTTTGTATTTTAAAGATGCTTAATTTTGTTTTATGTAATATAATGTATGTGAATATATTGTGTACAAATTTACGGAAGGGAGGGATTTCTTAGGGCTATAATGAGGGGGAAGTTTTTAATATTATATAAGGGGGAGTTTAAATGAAAATGCATTTATCTACCAAGATTTTGATCGGTTTGGTCTTAGGTGTTTTTGCAGGCTTAGCATTGGGCTCAGCTGGGTTACCTTTTGCCAAAACATGGATTGCACCTTTTGGCACAATCTTTATGAACATGATCAAAATGATTATCGTACCATTGGTTTTTTCGTCACTTATTGTTGGTATTTGTGGTCTTGGTGATGTTAATAAGATCGGTCGTGTTGGGGCGAAAACTATTGCGTATTATTTAGGGACTACAGCTTTTGCTATTGTTTTGGGGCTAGCCTTGGGGACCTTGTTGTCTCCCGGGACCGGAATTAATATGCCTAGTGGCGACGTAAAGGCAGCTGCCAAGGCAGCACCGCCTTTGATGCAAGTTATAGTAGCAATATTTCCTACAAATCCTATTGATGCAATGTTACAGGCCAATATGCTGCAAATCATAGTTTTTGCTCTTTTCATGGGCGGCGGTATTACTTTGGTTGGAGAGCGTGCTGATTCTTTCTTTAAATTTTTTGACGGCATGGCAGAAGCTTGCTATAAGGTAGTTGGTATGATTATGTGGTTTGCACCTATTGGTGTATTTGCCCTAATGACTCCTGTTACCGCAACTTATGGACCGGCGGTGCTTTTTCCATTATTAAAAGTTATTGTAGCTGTTTATTTAGGTTGTGCCATGCATGCTTTTATTGTTTACGGGTTTCTGCTTAAGACAATAGGGAAAATGAATCCTATGACTTTTTTCAAAGGTATATTCCCTGCGCAAATGGTTGCCTTTTCCACTTGTTCTAGTTCCGCAACTTTGCCTGTGAGTTTTGAATGTGTGCAGGAGATGGGAGTGTCAAAAGAAGTTTCAAGTTTTGTGTTGCCTTTGGGAGCAACCATAAATATGGATGGAACGGCCTTGTATCAAGGCGTTTGTGCTTTGTTTATAGCTCAGATTTATGGTATAGATCTTAGTATGGGGCAATATGTTACTATCATTCTTACCGGTACCCTAGCTTCCATAGGAACAGCAGGAGTACCCGGTGCCGGACTTATTATGCTTACTATGATTTTACAGGCTGTAGGCCTTCCTCTGGAAGGAGCTGCTTTGGTAGCGGGTATTGACCGTATTTTAGATATGCCACGAACTACTGTAAATATTACCGGTGATGCTACGGTTGCCATTATTGTTGATAAAGGTGAGAAAGACCGTGAAGCGATATTGGCCAATAATTAATTTGTGTATTTAATAGAAAATCTCATGTGATTATTATCACATGAGATTTTTTATTTTTTATTTATCTTTATCCCAAGCATGAATTCCTTTTTGGGTAGGAAGTATAGAAGAATCAAAAATTGGACTTGCGATGCCGGCACGTTTTTGTTTTATATAGTCATCCAAGGCAATATAAGCAAATTTGGCAAGTAAGGAAATGGCAATAAGATTTGTTAAAGCCATAAGTGCCATAAATAAATCGGCCATATCCCACACTAAAGTAACTTTGGCTACCGAACCAAATAGGACCATAGCGACTACGCATATACGAAATATTATAAGGATTTTGGGGTTAGAATTTAGAAAGGCAATGTTAATTTCACCATAGTAGTAGTTGCCAACGATAGAGCTAAAAGCGAAGAGACAAATTAGTAGAGCCAAAAGACTAGGAGCCCACGGTCCAATGTGAAAAGCAAGAGATTGTTGTGCTAATTCAATACCTGTTAAATTAGTCATTTGGTAACTTGTGGAAAGTAAAATTATAAACGCAGTGGCAGAGCATACGAGCAAAGTATCTACGAAAACACCTAGGGCTTGGACTAAACCTTGTTTTACCGGATGAGTGACGAACGCAGTAGCTGCGGCATTAGGTACAGAACCCATACCAGCTTCATTGGAGAACAAGCCACGTTTAACGCCTGTCATAATAGCCGCTCCTAAGCCACCACCAACAGCGGCATTGGTATTAAAGGCGGAAGAAACAATTAGTTTAAGTACGCCGGGTAATAAGGGGAGATTCATCAAGGTTATAATTAAAGCCGTTAGCAAATATATACCGGCCATGATGGGAACCATCCATTCGGCTATTTTTGCAATACGAGTGATTCCGCCAAAAATGGATAGAGCAGTAAAAATAGCCAAAATAATGCCCATGGTTAAACGGTCGAAGCCAAAAGCTGTTTGTAGGGAGACAGTAATTGTATTTGCTTGCACAGAATTAAAAATTAGACCAAAAGTTATACTAATAAGAATAGCAAATACTGTAGCGAAAAAATTGCTGCCCAAGGCATTTTTTATATAGTAAGCAGGGCCGCCACGGTAACCATTACCGTGGGTGGGAATTTTGTAAATTTGTGCTAAAGTGCTTTCAACAAATCCTGTGGCGGAACCTAAAATTGCAATTATCCACATCCAGAAGATAGCACCGGGGCCTCCACTGGCAATAGCAATGGCAATTCCCGCTATATTACCTACACCAACTCTAGAGGCTGTGCTAACACAAAAAGCTTGAAAGGAGGATACAGCTTCTTGGCCATGCTCTACGCCTATACCTTCTTTTACTAGCGCTAGCATTTCACCGAGCATACGAATTTGAACAAATTTTGTGCGCAAGGAAAACCATAATCCCAAACTTACAAGTAGGCCTATTAAAATATAGGACCATAGGATGTTATTGGCACAAACAATAAAATTTTCAACTAAACTCATAAAAACCCCCCTAGATAATCATAACCATAAAAACACTAGTACATTATACAATTTCTAGATAATATTGTATACATATATACAAAAACCTCCAATGCTACAATGATTTTATTTTTCATTGTTTAGACCTGGAGGTTTTGTAATATGAATTATAGTTATTTTTACTACAACTTAACGATTAGATTATTGATATTGATTTTATTCTTTTGTAAGTTTGTTTGCAAAAGAAAATCTTGAGTTTTTACTAATTCTTCTATGTCTTTGTCACTAATGGCAGGATTAAAGTTATACCAAGGTGCCATAATTTTTACGTCAGAGGGTTGAAGACCTGTTTCCGTAGCAGTGTACGCAAAGGCCCTGTCTTTGTTCTTGTCCATATATTCAATATTTTCTTTATGTGCGGCTAAAAATTGTTTAACTGCATCTGGATGTTCTTTTAGGAATTTGCCACTTGTGGCAATAACTATAGTAGCATCTACAAGCCCTTCGCCGTTGGCGACAATATGAGCCCCTGCTTTTTCTGCGCGTAGGACATCGGCACCTGCTACTAAGGCAACATCAACGTTACCGGTAAGCATTGCGGTAACAGAAGCAGGAATATCCATAGAAATCAGTTCCACATCTGTTCCCTTTAATCCATTTTTATCTAAAGCAGCAATCAAAATCTGATGAAGAATAGTACCCTTGGGGCCGGCAACTTTTTTCCCTTTTAGGTCGGCAGCAGTTTTAATTGCTGGGTCTTTAGCCATAATATTAAAGGCTTTGGGTGCACGGCTATATGTGCCGATAATTTTGATGTCTACGCCGTTAGAAGCAGCTAAAATAGCGGACGTACCACCTAAGGCGCTGCAAATATCTAAGCTTCCTGCTGCCAAAGCTTCAGTTTGCTTAGCTCCGGAATTAATATCGGGAAAGGTCACTGTTACGTTATTTTTGGCAAAAGATTTTTTTACGGTTTCCAAGTTTTTATCGACGATGGAAGGAATGTTAAGGGGAGATTTCACGTAGGTGATGCGAAGAGTTTTAAGGGGTTCAACTTTGGGGGTAGGAGATTTTGCCTGATTGCCACAGCCAATTAGAGAAAAAGAGAGGCATGCAATACATGCATAAGCTAAAATTTTTGCTAAATTTACTTTTTTCATTCGATTACCACCTTTATTTATTATTTATTCAATGCCGGTTAAAATTTGTTTGCGCAAATTGATTACTGAAGTCGCTGACAATTCTCTGGGGTAAGGGATTGTTACAGGAATGTCAGCAGTTACATTGCCATTTTGCATAATAAGAATACGCTCACCTAAAAGGATAGCTTCTTCCACATCGTGTGTAACAAAAATAATGGTTTTACGCTCTTTTTGAAAAAGAGTTAGTAGTGTTTCTTGTAGTCCATGCCTTGTGAAGTAATCTAAAGCACTAAAAGGTTCATCCATAAGAATAATATCAGGATTTTGCAACAATGTTCTTCCCAAAGCTACTCTTTGAGCCATGCCACCAGACAATTGCGAAGGGTAGGCTTTAGCGAATTTTGTTAGTCCTAATGTTGTCAGCAAGGAGGAAATTTCTGAAATGGGTATCTGTGATTGGCTGGAGCAGAGGGTTTTGGCGCTAAAAGCGATGTTCTCGCTAACTGTAAGCCATGGCATGAGCCGGGGTTCTTGAAAAACGAAACCGATTTTGGGTTTTGTACTACTAAATTCAATGGTGCCCGAACTAGGTACTTCTAATCCGGATAAGAGCCTAAGCAGAGTGGTTTTTCCACAACCACTTTTGCCTACGACTATGGTAAAACTATGATCGGTAATAGTTAAAGTAGTATTAAGCAAGGCACAAACTTTGTTTTTGGGAGTAGTATAAATTTTACTAAGGGCATCTAACTTTATGGTCATGATTAGTACCTCGCAGTTTCTTGCCAAGGCATTAGTTTTTTGGTGGCATGAATAAAAAACCAGTCAATAAGGCTTCCAATAATACCTATACATAAAATACCAACAAGAACAACATCGGGCCTTGACATTTGTTCAGCATCTAAAATCATATAGCCAATGCCTGACGACGCAGCTATAAGTTCAGCACCTATAAGAGCTCGCCAGCTATAGCCTAAGGAAAGCTGCAGGCCTACAGTGATAGCAGGTAAGGCCGAGGGTAATTGAATATAACGAACTTTTTGCCAAGAGGTAAAATGCAAAGAGGAGCCAACTTCTAAAAGTCTTTGATCACAGTTTTTAACGCCACTGTAGGTGTTGAGAAATAAGGGGAAAAAGGAGGCTAAAAAAATAATGACTAATTTCGAAGCTTCATCAATCCCAAACCAGAGAATAATAAGTGGTATGGATGCTAGAGGAGGCAAGTGCCTTATGAATTCTAAGGTTGGCCAGCAAAAGGTACTGAAATAACGACTGCGGCCACAAATAATGCCCAGTGGCAGAGCAGCTATGCACGCACAGAAAAAACCTGCAAATACACGGGCTAAACTTACATAAAGATTCCGCCCCAAGGTGCCGTCTTGGCATAGCTGCAAAAAAACTTCCATAGTAGCTTGAGGAGAGGGCAAAAGGTAAGCACTAAAAACTTCATATTTAGTTAGAAGCCACCACAAGAACAAGAATATAACGGGCAGAATAAAACCGTTTTTCCAGCATTTCATAAGATACTCCTTATTTTTAATACTAGCTAAACTTTAAAACAAAAGAAAGTTAAAGTCAACAATTAATACTCCAGGGTGTATAATTAAAAGCATATAAATGTAATATTATGGCAGTAATAAACAAATAAGGAGATAATTAATGGGAGCGGTATTGCATGCGTTGCAAGGTATAATAACGGTTATGCTTTTAATAGCATTGGGATTTGTGTTGGCAAGGCGGGGATGGTTCGAGGCAAAAAGCGAAGCTATGATTGCTAAGCTGGTGACGCAAATCTGTCTGCCTGCGTATATGGTGGTAAATCTTACTACTACGTTTAGCCACAACCAATTAGTTGATATGAGCGGAGGACTTGTTGTACCGGTTCTCTCTATTTTTCTTTGTTATTTTATTGGTAAAGGCGTGGCCTTCATTTTAAAAGTTCCTAGATCACGGCGAGGTGTTTTTTGTTCCGTATTTTTTACGGCTAATTCTATTTTTATTGGCTTGCCTTTATGTGTAGCTTTGTTTGGTGAAGAGGGTTCTCCTTATGTTATGTTATATTATCTAGCTAATACACTTACCTTTTGGACTATAGCGGTACGTGATATTGCTAAAGATTCAGGATTTGATGCACCATTTTTTAGTAAAAATACGATAAAAGCCATTTTATCGCCCCCGCTTTTTGGTTTTATCAGCGGACTTATTATGGTAATGTTTGATTTGCAGCTGCCAGGACCGCTTTTGACATCGTGCCGCTATATTGGCAGCATGGTTACTCCGCTAGCCATGATATTTACAGGGATAGCCATTAGTAAGGAGAAATGGGAAGATATTAATTTTGATATTGAACTTTTGGCTGCAATGGCTGGTCGTTTTGGTGTGGCTCCCCTTTGCGTATTAGTACTAATACCAATGTTTCCGTTGCCACAGCTTATGTCAGAAGTTTTTGTTATGCAGGCTGCTATGCCGGCTATGACTAATACTCCTATTGTGGCTAAGGCCTATGGGGCAGATCATAAATATGCGGCTAAACTTACAGTAGTATCGGTTTTTGTAGCTGTTGTAACGACGCCGTTTTACATGTGGGTATTGCGTGGATAAATAAGGCGAAGTTAAATAATTTAATAAGTACTTACAATTAGAGAAGGTTAAGAAATGTTGGAGTCTTTTTACCAACATTTCTTTTTTTTGCAGCAAATAAAGTATTTAAAAAACCCGTATAAAAAGATAAAAAATAAATAAGGAATTATTATTGCGATTAACGAGATTTTATTATACAATTAAAAAGTGAAAATCATCTGTTAACTATAAATATTGTTAACAAATAAGAAATATCAAAAACTTTTGTGTGAGGAAATTTAAGCAAACCGTATTATGGTGGAAGTTGGAGGGTATTAGTATGATAGTAAAAAAAAGTTTGGTTTTGTCCGTGGGGTTATTATTATTAAGTTCAAGAGCCTATGCTACCTCAATCCCTAGTATTGCAGATCCTTTTCCTAATGCCGGTAGTGTTTATTCCGGTTTGGATCAGACTCGCAAATGGATGCCGCAGAATCGTAAGGCAGAAGTGAAACTAGAATTTCCACAGGAAAAGACAAAGATAAACAGTGCTACTATAACCGTTAAAGGCATAGCTATAGAAGGACAGAATATTTTTGAAAAAGAAACACTTAATGAAGTTGTAAAAAAGAAAATGAAAAATAAAATGAGCTTGCAGGAATTGGATGATATAGCACTGGAGGTAAGACAGTTTTTTCGCAGAAAGGGTTATTTTGCGGCGTATGCCTATGTCCCTGAGCAAAAAATAGTAGATGACATTATCGTTATCAAAGTAATGCCAGGCATTTATGGAAAAATTACATTAGATAATAAAACTGATATGCGTAGTGGCCGCTTAGAAGATTTTATGAAGAAGATTCAGTCTGGCTCTTACATACAACGTAGTGCTATGGACAGATCACTCCTAATTATGAATGATTTGCCCGGTATTAAAGTAGAAGCAACACTGAAACCAGGCAGTAAGAGTGGAGAAGCGGATGCTTTTTTTGTAGCTAGTACCTTGGAAAAACAAGGAGCAGCTATTTTTATTGATAACTATGGCAACCGTTATACAGGACGCAATCGTATAGGGCTTAGCTATCACATAAATAATCCTGCGAAGCTTGGTGATCAATTATCTTTTTATTTCATGAAAAGCAACGGAGAGTTAGATAACTATGATGTTCGTTATGAAATTCCTGTAGGTGATTACCACAGGGCCGAGACTGTCATGGGCTTGTCTTTTACAAAAATGGATTACGAACTTGGGGCTCCGTATGACCAATATGATTCCTATGGCAATGCTGAAACTTGGCAGTTGTATACCAAAACTCCACTAAAGAGAATGTTACATAATAATCTATATTTACGCACTAGTATAGAGTATAGACAATTAACGGACAAAATAGATAAATGGCTGCAAGACACTCAGAAGGCATCTCAGGTAATTCGTGTAGGATTAGAAGGGGATTACAGAACTAATAAAACAGCCAGTACTTATAAATTTACACAATCATTTGGTTGGATGCATATGGATTCGGATACTGCTAAACGTTACGATTATTACAATACAGAAGGACCTTTCCAAAAATCGGAAGTAAGCTTGTATCACATAATTAGAGCTAATAATAGATTGCAAATACACTTAAGTACTTCAGCCCAATATGCTTGGTCAGATTTAGATTCATCAGAGAAATTCTATATTGGGGGATATAACGCAGTAAGGGCATTCCCACAAGGTGAATCCGGCGGCGATTCCGGAGTGCTTGGCACTATTGAAACTAGATGGATGTTACCAACACAGACATGGCAGTTGGCCGCATTTATTGATGGCGGGCATGTTATGTACAATAAACATTCTTCCGGCACTGATACTAACTCTCGCAATCTTTGGGGCTGGGGCCTGGGAATTTTGTGGAATAATGCTAAAAACACTTCTGCACGTTTGGACGTTGCATTTCCTTTGTCTGATAACTATTCCCAGAATGACGGGGGTAAGATTAGTAGGCAATGGTGGTTCCAACTCATTCAGAGAATTTGAGGAGGTAGAAAAAAATGGGAAGACTTAAAAAAAAGAGTTTGGCCAAGAGTATAACATTAAGTTTAATAACGGCTGCGGTATACACAGGTTTTACAATTTCTGCCTATGCTGCACCTATGCCTATGCCTACAGGCGGTACCATTAACCAAGGGACTTTTAAAAATTTCGACGGAAACCCCACTGGCACAACGGCTACGATTACACAAACTTCTAACAGAGGAGTAATAGATTGGGCTTCTTTTGATGTAGCTGCCGGTCGTACTTTGAATTTTGTGCAGCCAGATGTTGCTTCCATGACTTTAAACAGGGTTACTGGCAACAGTTTATCTAATATTGCCGGTAATATTAATGCTAATGGTAGCATTGCTATTATAAATCCTAATGGTTTGTTCTTTGCCGCAGGCTCTACAGTTAATGCAGCAGGCATTTTGGCTTCTACGTCTGAACTTAACGTTAACGATTTTATGAATGGGACGCTTACCTTTGAACAAAATGCTGCAACTAATGCCAATGTAATAGTTAATGGAACTTTGAATGCGGAAACGAATAACGCTGCCGTCAATAGCGTATTAAATTTGGGCGGAGTTAAGCCGGTTACAGGATTCTCTACTATGAATAACGTGGTAAGAATTGTTGCTGATGGTGATGTTACGGTAGGCGAAACGGGGAAAATTACTGCTGTAACCACGACTTCTGTTACAAAAGCTGATGGTACTATAGGACAGGAAGCCTATACTATTGATGATAGCAGTACCACTAGTGCTGTTGGACGTATTGTTATTCGTGCGGATGAAAATGCCGATGACTTGGGTACGGTTGTGCTAAATAACACCAACGCTAACCAAATACAATCTAATAACGTTTCGATTTATTATAATCCTAATATAACTAGCTTAGGTATAAACGGGACCTCTAGGGCGAATATTACCGGAGATCCTGCGGATACTAATAATTATACCCAAAAAGATTATACGGATTATGCTAATCAGGCAGAGGTTTATAAGTCTAAAATAGCCGATTCTATTACGCAGAAAGTTACTGATCTTACAACCGGAGCAAATGTTGATCAGCCTACAACAAGCGCTACAAGTAAAAACGTATATATGCTGGTTAACGACATTTACCAATTGGCGGCTATTGAAGATGCTGCTTATGGAAACCTTGCAGGAAGTTATGCTCAAGGGAAAAATATTGATGCTTCAGCTACCGCTACTTGGAATGAGGGACGTGGCTTCCACCCAATCGGAAGCACAAGTGAGGCGGAGACTGCTACAAAAGAAGGCCCTTTTAAGGGAGGATTTAGTGGCAACGGCGGTACTACGCAGTATACGCTTAACAACTTAAATATTAATCGACCTACTGAAGATAATGTAGGTTTATTTTCAGTAGTAAGCGGATCTATTGCAAATATTAGGCTTGCCGGCGATACTAATATTACGGGAAATGATAACTTAGGAGCTATTGTAGGCCTTTTAGAAGATAGCGGCAGCGTACTATGGTCTTCTACGTCTTCGAGCGTAACCGTCACAGGTGTGGACAATGAGAGTGATATAGCTAGTGGCATTGGGGGACTGGTTGGCAAGTCCAACGGAGGAACTGTTGCTGGTAGCGCCAATGGAGCCAAAGTGTTAGCAATTACGGCTGATAACGTAGGTGGCGTAGTTGGAGAGGCTACTGATAATACCAAGCTTAGTTCTGTATATAATACCGGTGAAGTCAAAGGATTAAACAATGTTGGCGGTATTGCAGGTTCCTTGAATACAGGAACGACTATGAGTGGTGCTATTAATGCGGGGAAAATTACAGGAACTGAAAACACGGGTGGGTTGGCCGGAAATAGTACTGGCAGTACTATTTCCGGATCACATAATAAAGGGGAGATTTATGGCGTTGTTAATACTGGCGGTCTTGTTGGCTATGCTGATAAATCCACTTTTTCCAAAGTTTACAATACCAACGAAAATACAACTTTAGATAGTGCTATATCAGAAGGCTCAGCTGCCGCTACAACTTTGAGTACCTATGGTAAAGTAACAGGTACTACCAATACCGGCGGCTTAGTGGGGCATTTGGTGAATAGCGACATTGAAACGGCTTATAACGCCGGTAATGTTACCGGGACTGGAGACAATACCGGTGGCTTGGTGGGGCTAATGGAAAGTGGCTCCATTAAATATGCCTATAATGCTGACAATAATACTGTTCTTTATAAAACCGGTTTGCTCAATGGAGGCGTAGCCGACATTGCTAACGATGATTATAACGGTTTTACTTATAATGGAGTTGCTTATACGTACTCAGAAGCTACAAACCTATATACCAATACAAAGACGGGTGATACCTATAGTATTGCTGCTATGGCTGTAACGGCACCAACATCTGCTCGTGTATATAATGTTCGCCTAGCCTATCGTGATGCTAACGTAACAGGCGCTAATAATACAGGTGGCTTAGTAGGACAATTGACGGGAGGAACTGTTTCTAAGGCCTATAACGCAGGGGCGG
>Ga0268263_1001067_pt1 | contig 28358 bp, 18 predicted proteins | sample Biomet5_FD_190358 | JGI IMG/M metagenome (GOLD analysis project Ga0268263, IMG submission 190358) | Microbial communities from bioreactor (seeded with sewage sludge) at LBNL, California, USA - Biofuel metagenome 5 (SPAdes) (version 4) | ecosystem: Engineered > Bioreactor > Anaerobic >... | reverse complement strand
CCTGACACCGTGCTCCTTTGCGATTCTGGCTACTTTTTCGTTTGCGTCCTGATTCACTTCCAGTTGGAGCAGGATATAAGCGGATTTACATATTTCTTTTTCCACCCCGGCGATATCTGTATCCGTGATCGTTCCGCACGCGCCGGGTACCACAACAATTTCATTCTGGCTTGTATTCTCGCTTACCATGATAAGCGCAATGCCCGTTGAAATTTCATCGTTATAGAATAAAAAATCTTTGGGCAGTCCTGCGGCGTCCATTGCGTCGGTGGCAACCTGAGCCAGCGTATCCTTGCCCAGTTTGGTGACCATTACCACATTGCCGCCCGCCTTTTTAGCCGCGATCCCCTGGTTGAAGCCTTTTCCTCCCGCGCCCTGTTTGAAATAATGCCCCTTCACCGTTTCGCCGGGTACAGGCAGGCGATGCGTACGTGCCATCAGGTCAACCACAAAACTGCCAAATACAGTCACTTGACTGCTCATCTGTATTTCCTCCAAAAGTAATTTGTATAATTCTGACGTTTTACCGCCAAAACTTACCGCTGTTGTTTGAGCTCATTTTAGTTTTGATGATGTGAGATGTCAACGTGTAAATCTCATATGTACACATTGTTTCTTTCATAATTTTCATGTAATTATCGCCGGTTTTCCATCTGCTGCAATGTGTTGCTTCACTTTTTACTCGTTGCAGAATCAATGTTTTATGGCTGTGTAAAACGTGTTTATTTGCTTGTATTTTTAACAGTGCGTGTCTATAATATGTTCAGTATTTGATATGTTACCAGAAGGAGATTCACCCTATGATTAAAAGCATTCAGGAGCTGGCTAAAGCAGCCAACGTATCGACTGCGACGGTTTCACGTGCGCTTCACAACAGCGGTTATGTAAACGAAGAAACGAAGCAGCGTATCCTTTCGATTGCCAGAAGCACAGGGTTTGAGCCCAAACGGTATCGCCACAAAACCCGTTCTGGCAACGAGCTGGTCGGTATTGTCGTTGCCGATCTGCGCAATGTCTTTTTTCAGGAAATTATCACAAGCATTGTAGACAGGCTGTATCGCCACAATGTCGATACGGTCATTTGCAACTCCGACGAGTCGCCGCAGCGGGAGATTCGCTGCCTGAGCATGTTGCAGCAGCGCAATGTCAACGGTATCATCATCTCCCCCATCTCGGAAACCGTGGAGTACAACGCGCGTTACCTGAAGGATCTCAACGAGTCCGTTACCTCGGTGGTGCTGATGGACCGCGACCTGAAAGGCTATGGCATCGACGGCGTGTTTCAGGATAATTACGATGTCTCCACCAAAGCCGTTGAGGTGCTCCTTAAAGCCGGGCATACCGATATCGCCATCATCACCGGACCCATCTCCTCCAAGCCGGGCCTGGACAGGCTGAACGCCTATATTGACACGCTAACCGCTCACAACATCAAAATTTGCAAGGATTATATCCTGTACGGTGATTTCAAAATGGACAGCGGATACCATTTGACCAACGACCTGTTAAAGCAGCAGCCTCAGGTGACCGCGATTTTCTGTACCAACAACATGATGGCCATCGGCGCGATCCGCGCCATTCACGACTCCGGTTTATCCATACCCGATGATATCGCCCTCATCTCCTTCGGTTCTCTGGCCCCATTCGATTTATTCAACGATTCGAAGATCAGCGAGATCAAGCAACCCACACTGGCCATGGGCGACGAATGCGCCAGCATCATGCTGGAAAAACTGCATCGCAACCGTAAACATCGGCCACAGAATGCCAAGCGAACCGTTTTCGACTCCGAACTGCTGATTCGGGGTTCCGAAATATACCCAGTCAACCGAAAAAAGCCATAAAAGCGAGTACAGAAATACGATTCAATGGAACAGATATTGCTTCTGCTTCAAATTCTGTACATGAGCAGAAAAACCATGACCCAATCGCTGTCAACCGTATGTATGTCTGCCTGATTCCGCATATACACAATGATGGTATACGGTAAATTCCGCACCAACCACCGGCGAAGCCGGTATTTATCGATTAACAAAAAACCAGCGCCCGAACAATGTGTTCGAACGCCGGTAAGTATGGAAAATACTGATATTTCGATACAATCGGGGTAGGTTCACGCTGAAACGGGGCATCGTGTAAGGGTGGAACCATCGTCAAAATTATTTTGTGTTGACATTGTTGTAATCAATCCCAATACATATTATGGATATAAGCGAAACGATACTTAAACAACATGCAATAAAAACCAAACATAGAAAGCCAAGAAAATAAAAAGAAAGAGTGGAGCGCCAAAGCGCTCCACCCCTCGTGGCTGTAACGATCACTCGGTGATGTTGATAATGCCTGTCTGATCGCCAATGGTAAGGGTATGCTCACCAGCCGTATCCAGCGTTACCTCCATCTCCACAACGCGCCAGCTGTCGGCAGTCACGGTCATGATCTTCTCGGCAACAACGTTTTCGCCGTCCTTCACCTGAACCGTGGTGATGCCGTCCGCACCGTTGTTGTTCAGCAGGCAGTACACGGTGAAAGGTTCGCCAGCTTTCGCAGCCTGAGAGCTGTACACCACCATGGACTTGTTACCGGAGGAATCCTCTTCCTCCTTCTCGGTCTGAACGATCGGAAGGATGAAGCAGCTGTATGCGAAGTCGGGGTTTTCGCCATATTTCATGCCATAAAATGCCTGCACCAGGGGGTCGCCCCAGTTGTTGGGGGAAGTATGGTTTTCGGTGTCCTGCATCATCGTGGCCTGAACCATCAGACGCACATAGTTGGAGGCGCCCTGATCACCGGCTAAGTCCTTCCACTGTGCCTGATCCTTGAAAGAATCGCGAGCGATTTCTTTCACGATCACGCCGCCGGGAGCAACCGTGCCAAACAGCATGTCGGCATAAACCCAGGGAGCGGTGGTGCTCACGTAACCAGCCTCGGAGGAGCCATGATCGGCGCCCTGGTTGTAGCTCATGTAGAGGAGGGCGTTGGAGTTCTCAAGGGCGTACTGGTTCGGGTCCTCGTTGTTGAGGGTAAGGACGATGGGCTTCTGAGCATCATGCGCGTCATCGACGAATAATTCAGCAGCATCGTTGATATCGCCGAAGTCGCCGATCACAACGTCCGCTTCCTCCATGGTTTCCACCACAGTAGCATAGTTTGCGATGTACTTCTTGTAGCCGTTCAAAGCAGCAGTACTGCTAGCGGTTACATACACTTTGATGCCCTTCGCAAGAGGCAGAATGTTGTTGTCGTTCTTGACCAGAACAGCGGACTCCGCCATCAGTTTCTCAGTCAGAGCAACCTCATCCGGGTTACGGGCAGCACGGAGTTCTTCGTCATTGGTGATCGCGGTGGGGTTCGCAGCCCACTCTGCACTGGCACATAGCTTTACCGCATCATCCACGTTATTATAGGGGTCTTCAAACAAGCCCTTTTTAAATTTGAAGCGAAGGATGCGAGTCGCAGCCTGATCCACATTGGCCTTTTCCACCTCGCCGGAGGACAAACCATCTATAATAGCGTCGGGATAGTTTGAAGATGGAGAGGATTCCCACGCAGAGTAGTCATGCACAATGGAGCCGGAACCGAACATGTCGGTACCATTCGCAAGCGCATCGTTGTACAGCCAGCCGATCGTCTGCTGGCCAAGATCAACACCCTCGGCAGTGATGCCGCTCATACGGCCAGGGTCGTTCGGGCCGCCCCCCAATGCCCACCAGTCGGACACAACAACGCCCTGGAAGCCAAGGGTGTTGCGCAGGTAGTTCATGGTCGTTTTGTCCCACTTGACGTCCACAGTGTTAGTGATGCCGGTGCCGCCGCAGTTAGTCATAACCCACTCGGAGCCGCCGGAGAGAGCAGCTTTCCAGCCGACCATCCAGTTGTCGAAATTTTGCGCAACGGAGCGAGCCTTACCAAAGGAAGAATCACCACCGCGGCCGATCCAATGCTTCGTACAGGAGGACAAGCCGTTTTCTTCCAAGCCACGGATCTCCTCATGTACGATACTGGCGATTAGCGCAGGATTCTCGCCGTATTGGGCGCCGATTTCCTCTGCGTAGGGTTCGAAGGTCACCTGTACGCCAATAGCAGTCATGGCTTTACCATAGAAGGAAGCCAGTTGATAAGCCAGTGCGGGATCATTGGCCGTTCCGAAGGCCTCATGCGATTTATCGATGTAACCGCCGAAGGAATTATACTCACGATCAGAGGTGAACACCATCGGAACGCCCAGACGCTCGGCTTCCGCAGCCGCCTGCAGATTGTTGAGCGTATTGGTGATGCTTATGGGGGTGCCGTTGAGGTTGAACAACTGGCAGGTAAGGTTGAATTCCTTCACCATGTTCACAGCGTCCACCAACTGCGTGTTCACGCAGAATAGCAGGCCGACCTCTTCAGCAGGGGTCATCTGTGCGATCAGATCGGCGACGCGGGCATCGATCTCCTGCCGCCAGTCCTCATACACATCCAACTTACCGTTTTTATTCAAATCTTTAAACTTCAGGCCATCAGATTCAAGAATGGGTGTGACGCCTTCGATGTAGCTCAAGCGGACCTGATCACCGTTAGCTTCGATAACGGAATACTCACAGTTCTTCTCAAGCTCGGCCGCAGCAGCTTTAGCAGCTTCGCTGTCCGCCGCAGAGTTCGCCGTATTGATGACATCCGCCGCTGAGGCAGGGGCATTTGAAGATGCAGGTCCTTCGGCGAAAGCTCCGCCAATACAGATGAACATCATGATAACCGCAAGCAACAGGGAAAGTTTCTTCATGGTTTGGCATCCTTCTTTCTTTTTTATGGAATACGAGTTCACTAGTTTATATGTATGATACTGGTTAAGGAGCAAAAAAGTATAGTGAAAATCCAACACAGGCATCTGGAAAATCTAGCACAATGTTTCACTGATTCCATTCATTATCCGTGAATGTCGGCAGTTCGCCTGATTTGAGTCGCAGCATGGCAGCAATGTCACCGCTCAGCTTACACCCCGAAACAGAGGCATTTTCGAAGTGACCGTCAAATTCGAAGTGCGCTGTTGTTTCACCTGAAAAAGTGCAATCCGCGATCACTAAATCACTCGCGTTGCCCGCGTAAATACCGGCAGCATGGTTGGCGTCTAATATGCAGTTTTTGATGGTTACACCTTTCGAATCATAGAGGATCATACCAGTCCAGTTGTTTTGTAGTGTGCTGTTTTCACATGTTCCGTTTGACTTCAGCACCCGCAAACCCACCACAGTGGAAGCAGTGATGTCGCAATCGGAGATGGTCGTTCCCCGATCATTTTGCAAATAAATACCGTCTGCATTTGCGTCCAATCTGCAGTCGGTGATCTGCAGTCCGTTTCCCTTGGTTGTGAAACACCCAAAACCGCATTTGTGCACATCACAATCATGCATAATGTCGGCTGAGCACAGAGAGAAAAAGATGCCCTGATCACAGCCGTCCGCAAGGCAGCCTTCTACTACGATATTGCTGCTGGCACGGGTATCAATACCGTGATTAGAATCATGCACCGTCACGTTTTGAAATTTACCGCCATCGGCATAGGCAACATAGGTACCGAAGATACCGCAGCGATCAGCGTTCACGTGATCGAGTACTACATTTCTACTGTGAACGATTTCCAGACCCATACTGCTGTCAGATACATCGGCGTTTTTGACGGTAATCCCGTCGCAGTAAGCTGCAATGATCCCGCCTGCGTCCGAAGGCACAACGACATTCTTTCCACCCACTATATAATACAAGGGTTTCCCGTTGACTGTGCAGTTTTCGAAGCGGTGGGAGGTGAAATAGTCCTCGTCTTCTCCAATTTCACACAAGCCGGTCAATACTGCTTTCCCTTGGCTGCTTGCACTGATCGGATCGCCTGCCACACAGACGCCTACCCCCGCAAACGCGCAATTTAAGATACTGCAATCCTTCATGCCTTCCATCCACACAGCGGTGGAAGAAGTGCGTGAGGCCGCGTCTGCCAGGGTGAATGTGCAACCATCAAGCGTCATACGCTGGCATTGCTCTGCCACGATGCCCCACTTTCGCACGTGAAAGGAAATGCCCGTGATGTGAACATCGTCTGATTTAATTTTAAGAATCGTCGTGAACTGCGGGCTATCCAGAACAACGGCTCCTTCGCCTCGGATTGCCAGCGGTTTATTGATCATGATAGGAAACACCTCGGTGGTTGCGGAATAGACGCCTTCATTCAACACAATTTCGTCCCCGGGTTGGGCGGCAGCAACAGCTTCCGTCAGCGTGGTATAGTCGGCCTGTCCATCGGGAGATATCGTGATCTCCTGGGCACAAGCAGTACCTGCAATCCAAAGAAGCGCGGTCGTGAGCCATAACAGCATAACCTTGTATTTCATGTTGCACCTCCGAATAAAATGAAAATACAGGGCGCCGAAACGCCCTGCACGGAACACAGATACTATGTCATGAGCACTGCTTATTCAAAAATGAGGTTACCCCACATGCTGGGATTTTTGTTGATATCAATGGTACCGCACCATGCGATCTGGGGAATATACTCAGTGCCGGGGCAAGGATAAGAAATATCCGTAAAGGCAACATCAAACTTTACAGAGTCTCCGGATTTAGGGGCATACAGGGCGATTTGATCATTAGAGAAGTTCGGAAGCGGGATCGCGCACTCCCAAACATACCCCGTTGTGGAAGCGACCGCTTTGGCCTGATAGCCGGTCAGAACATCCTCACCGCCATCCATGCCGCGGCTGATGAAGCGCATGCGATAATCCTTGGCCACCATAGAACGGTCAAAGGCGGTGTCGTAGTACTCGCCGTCGGTAATAAGGTACAGGAGGAAATCGTTGGTGTGGAATTCAATACGGGCAGGATCATCGGCAGGATTAGTGGAGATATACAGCTTGACGTTGTCCTCACCGTCCAGCTGCAGCATTTCGATAGCACCAAAAGGCGTATCCTCGGTCACATCAAAGGCAAAGTATAGGTTCTCTGCGTCATACGCGGCATAAGCCTTTGCGGACAGATCATTAGGGCCTTGCCAGAAACTCGCGTCACGGATCACCTGCGCAGCATCAGCCATCTCGGCTGCGGAAGAAAGATCCCAATCGGAAAGATCACCATCGATGGTGGGGGCCGTTTTGAACATGTGTGCCGTAATTGAGGGCGTCTGCGCGGGTTCGGCAACGGCTGCCGTACTCAACATCATCGTGGCCAGCATAAAGGCAAGAATCATCGTCAGCTTTTTCATTATCGTACATCTCCTATCTTTCTCTCCAAACCGGAGAATTATCCTTAACTGTTGTCAGTATAGCAAGAGAAGTTTCTTGCTTCAATGGAAATTCAAACACAGGAATTTGTACTTTCAAACACATTTCATTCTTAGTCGCTCGGTATTTATACGTCGGGCTCGCTCTGCAGGCCTTCCAACGAGCCTGTACTGTTTCATTCGAGTTTTCCCCATACAGCGTCTGCAACGGCGCATTCATTATATCGTATGTCAGGGCTACCGCGCCGGTCACGTGATCACTCAGGCAGTATAGAATATTGTACGCCAGGGTCACTTACGATCGCCGTCCTAGTATAGTCCCCGTATGCTGTATGTCTTCAGATAAGTCGGCTTGTACAAGAGCATCATCCTGCATGCTTTCCACATAACAAACAGAAATATCTCCATAAACTGCAAGTTGCAGCACTGTGCCATACAAAAAGGGGCTGCCCGAAAGCAGCCCCTAACGGGATAACCTTTTTTACTCAACGGTAATGGTCGTGGTCATATCGCCCACTTTGATCGTATGATCGCCAGCTTCCAGCACAATATCCAAGGAGATCACGCGGAACTGTCCGGCAGTCACGCCCACAACCTTCTCCGCAATGACGGTTTCGCCATCGAGCACCTGCACTGTGGACACACCGTCGCCCTCTCCAACGTTCTCGGCTACGAAGCTGATATTGAAGGGTACGCCCGCCTTGGGTTTAGCATTGACGACAGAAGTGGTTGTGCTGGTACTGCCCTTCTTAACCTCAACTTCTTCGGTCACAGTAGTTTGCGGTACAGTCAGCATACTCAGCTGGATGTTGGCAGCCTTGGTATAGGACATGCCATAATCCGTGGTGACAATGACATCGCCTAAGTTGTTGGGCATATCAATTTCAGGATTCCGCTTTGCGAGCATGGCCATGTACAGACGGGTTGCGGTGCTCACGCCGATGTCATCCTGAAGTTCGCCCCAGGAAAGGTCCTTGGCATCGCTTGCATAGCCCAGCTCGAATAACGTCTTGCCAGTAGGCTCTTTTACACCAAACAGCATATCCGCGGTTACAGAAGCCGTTGTATAACGGTAGAAGGAACCGACGGAAGAACCGTGGTCAGGCGTATTGACGTAGGTCTGCATCATCAGCGCATTCGCGTCGGTGAACTGCTGAAGCGCCGGTTCGGAGGTATTTGTGCCTTCGAAGATGACGACGATGGGCACTTTGGCATTCTGCGCATCTTCAATCATCAGCTCGTAGGCATCGTCAAAACTGGTCACGTGGAACACCGCGACCGTAGCATCCGCCAACGAATCCACGACAGTGGCTTTCGCGCCCAACGCGGCAATATCCTCCTGCTTGGTAGTGTCAGCGTTGGAATCGACATAGATCTTCGCGTCTGCGCTCAGCGGAAGAATATTATCATTCTTCAGAAGGATCGTGGACTTTACCATCAGATCCTGTTCCATAGAAATGATCTCGGGGCGGCGCATCGCGTCGATCTCTGCAGTCGTCATGGGGATCTTGTCTACGGATGCGGCAGCAGCGCTTCCGATCACAGTGAGGGCTTCGCCCCAGTCACGGTAGGGGTTGTCAAACAGTTTCTGGTCGAACTTGTTCTTGATAACGCGCGCAACGTGCACATTGAGTGCATCTTCGGTATACTTGCCCGCTTTGATCTCGGCTACGATGGCGTCGGGATGATAGCAGTTCGTCACAGTTTCATCAACATCATTGAGATCAGCGCCCTTAGCCATGCTGTAGCAGGAGAACATATCCACGCCGACATCCAGGATCAGCGTGTAGCGCTCGCCCAACGTCAAGGTAGAAACGTCGATTCCGTCCGAAGTGGTGCCGGTCTGGCTCATCAGGCTGGATGCGCTCAACGGCCAGTCAAGGCAGACGATGCCTTTATAACCTAAATCATCGCGAAGCAGCGAGTAAGTGGTTTTATCCATGTAACCCATCAAACCGGGGGTGCGGGCTACGCCGTTGTTGGTCATGATCCATTGCGTGCCGGCATCTACGACAGCTTTCCAGCCAATCATCCAGCTGTCGATCAGATCAGCAGGAGATTTTGCTTTGGCATAGCTGTTGCGGCCGCCGCGGGCGATGAAGTGCTTGCTGTGCGCCTCCAGGCCATTGTCGTTATAAGCTTTGGTCTCGGTAGCGGCCATTTTTGCAATGTATTCGGGATCGTCGCCGTAGAAGGAGCCGATCTCGTTGCCATAGCCGTGGAACACCTGATCATAACCCAGCGCGGCGCTTTCTTTTGCGTATTCGCTCATCAGGTTATAAAGCAGATCGGGATCGCGCGCTATGCCAAAGGCATAGTGCGGGGCATCCATCATGCCGCCCCAGGTATTGTAGGTCCGGTCACCGGAGAACACCACGGGGATGCCCAGATTGGTATTCTCTGCGATGCTCTGAATCTTATTGAGCACGTCCAGCTGATCCTTAGGCGTGCCGGTCATGGCGGCGATCATCGTCGTTTCATACATTGTCTGCACCTGATAGGCAACAGGCGCATAAACCGTTTTGTTCACGGTAATGTACGGATCGTTTGCATCGTTCATCTGATCGCTGTCCGGCTGTATGAAGGCAACACCAGTTTGGCCGGTGGACAGATTGTCGGCGTTGAAGTTGGTCACCGTGATACCATTCTTGCCGCCAATACCGCCAAAGGACAACGTACCGGCCTTCTGCTCAAGGCTCATCTTGGTCAGCAGGTCGTCGGTACGCTCAGTACTCGTCAGGCGCCAGTCTTCGTACGCATCGAGCTTACCGTTGCCATTCATATCTTTGAACCACTCGCCGTCCACCTGGAAGAATTTATCCGCGCTCGCAGCACTCAACCGTGGGCGATTACCCTCAGCCTCGATGTAGTAGAAACCAGACGCAGATTCCTTGACAGCAGACGAGCTCTCCACCAGCCCAGGTGTCGAAATGCACGTTGCAGCCATCACAACCACCATAAAAAGAGCGAACTTTTTCATGAATACCCTCCTTCTTTTTGTATTAATGCATGGATTTATCTGGCTGTCCTCCTTTCTTACACTGACCGTCTGTTAAACGTCCATGATTAAGTAAATCATAGAGTGACCTGGCTACGATCACAATGGAATAACAAGCACACACGATTGTAAAATTAAGTACAACTTTCAAATGAGACTACACCTGTTCTATTCCCCTATTCGTCGGTCGTTTTGCTCATCATCCGGCGCAGGATACGACGATCAATCTTCATATTGGCGTTATGCGGCATTTCCTGAAGCACCATATAGTAATCAGGCAGCATATATTTAGCAAGCCTTGTTTTTAGGTACAAGGACAACTTCACCCCTTGCAGATCTCCAGAGACAAAACACCAGATCTCGTCATTTTCCGAGTCGAGCAGGCAACATGCTTCCATGCAGCCGGGGGTCTGTCTGGCGGCAGCTTCCACCTCGCCCAGCTCCATGCGGTAACCGTGATGCTTAATCATTGTGTCCGTGCGGCCAAGGACGGAAAGCATCCCATCTTCGTCCAATACGCCATAATCGCCTGTGCGGAACCATATACCCGGTGCAAGGCCCAGCGGATCGGAAACAAAACTGGCCTGCGTTCTTTCCGCGTCACGATAGTAACCAACCGACAGCATAGGGCTTTGGACGAAAATCTCCCCCGTTTCGCCTGCCATGGCTTCACGGCCATCCTCCGCCACCAGCCGAAGTGTTACGCCGGGAAACAGCCTGCCAACAGGAAGGATTCCCTCCGCATCCGGTGACGTAACGGGATTCACCGCTACGCTGAGCGTTTCCGTGCTGCCGTAGAAATTCATGGCTGCCGCACGGGGAGCTGCATCCATCCAGCATTTCAGCTGAACCTTGGGCATGACTTCGCCCGACATGATAAACATATCCAAATCAGGTAGCAATCCCTTCATCAGCACCCCGGAGTTGGCCACAACCACAAAGCTGGAAGGCGTCATACACAGCTCAGTCACGCCCTCATTTTGAAGGCAACTGATGAGCTGCTTGGGGAATGTCAGGTAGGATGGTGGTATCATCACAACTTTTGCTCCCAGCAGCATAGGCACAAAAAGCTCCAACAGAGAGTTAGCATAGTAAAAAGGTGAAATGCTTGCAAAAACGGTGTCCTGGGTGAAGCCATACCTCTTAACAGTGGCCTTCGCCCATGTCACCATGCCCCGATGCGAATGAGCAACCCCTTTGGGGATGCCTGTGGAGCCTGAGGTATACAGGACCATGGACAGGTCGTCAGGCTCAATCGCCTCGCTGCGTTCTTGTATCAGTTTCTTATCCATGGGCGTCTGCAACGCTTCCGACGCACAGATGCAGTGTGCCTTCGGATAAGCGCTGACAGCTTTCGCGGATGTGTTTTGGTCTGCTATGATCAATGCTGGCTGAAGATTCTCCATAATCAGCCTAAGCCGCTCTTCTGGCAGGTTGGGATCTAGCGGCGCATAGAAGCAACCCGCCGCCAACACCCCCATCATGACGCAGACGCATTGCGTACTTCTTGCATCTGCCACAACAGCAACCGCCGAGCGAGGCGGCACAGTTTGTGCGACCAAACTGCCCACAGCCTCGGCGAGCTCGCACAATTGCGCGTAATCCATCCGTTGTTCGGGCTGTGCATAGGCGATGTGCTCCGGGAAGGCCGTTGATGTCTGCTTGAGCAGGGAAAACAGGTGTTGTGTCATGTCGATCCCTCCACTTTAATCTGGTTCACATACTGCGGCCACGCGGTTTCCCATTCGGTAAGGCATTTTCCCCACGTTTCATAGGCTTCGTCACCCCGGTGATCGGTCAGGTTATAATGTTTCTGCAGGTAAGTGCCAAGAATCTTGGACAATTTCAAACTTCCCAGTGTATTCACGTGCTGCCAGTCAGCAAACTCTTTAGAATAAAGGAATTTGTAATGCCCCTTGGGATCGTTCAGGTTCAGATGCGGCACAGCCCGTTCGTCGGCCAAGGCCCACAGCGCATTGTAGAACATGTGGTCGCTGGCATAATCGGGGTTCGGATATGCCACAAGAAGCAGTGCGATGCCATTTTTCTCAGCCAAATCACAGATTTTAAGGAAGTACTCTTCCTCGCGCGCGTTTAGGCTTCGTTTGATGTCCGTCCATACAAGGGATGGCTTATCATGCCTCTCTGTATCGCCTTTTTCCACAAAGCCCTTCCAGTTGACTGAACGCCCACCCGTCCAGCTGGCAGCAGTAAAACTGCTCAGCGTCAGTTCTTTCCATTGATCGTGTATCTGCGGAAAGCCTAACACATAATCCAACCACTGTGTACCCGCCGTTACCCGAATTGCCTCGATCCGGTTATCGGGGCTCAGGATCCCGAAAGTTGACATGATGGTACGCCCGCGCTTCGTTTCACCGTCCTGGTATGTTGCGGGTTTAGCATCCAGAAGAATCACTTTGGGATGCTGGGTCTTCAGCGCTTCCTTCAAATAGTAATAGGTATTCCAGTATTGCTGTTCTGCACAGGCCAGATCATAGACGGAGTATCCCCAGTTCGCCCACAGCACGTTCGTATTGACGCCAGCATACGTCATGCTGGTACCTAATGCCAGCACATCAACGGTGTCCTTCGGCTGGGCATAAAAGTTCAACATACTGCCTGCGCCATAATCGTCCTTTGGTGTAACCAGAAAAAGCGTTAGGGCACACACACAACAAAAGATGACGGAAAAAAGTATCAGGCGAATCATGAAAGCCTTGTTCTGCCGTGTACGTTTCCGTTCCACTTCCATGTCGGCCCCTCCCTAAAAACCCGCATAGACAAACGAAGACGCATTATATCCCACACCATAATGGCCAAAGACGAGCACAACCAGCATCAACAGCATCAGCAGCGGCCATCGGATAAACAGCCTGCTTGCGCCAACCTTCGACAGGAAGTTTTTAGAATGCTCGTTAAGCAAATCCACGACCAATAAAAGGACAAGCGCGATGCCTGCCACAATGCACTCCGCCAAATCCAATGAGATATAGCTCAACCCGGACAGTGTGGCAAATGAGGGCGTTCCAAAATGCGCCGTAATGCGCCCCATCAGTTGAAAAGCCAGTGCGGGCGAGGTCGTGCACGCGAAGAACTGTGCGATAAGCACAGCTATCCAAGTGCGGATGAGCTCCCATATTTTAAACCAGCGTGTCTGCCTGGTAATGTGCAGCTTCTTCTTCCAGGTTTTAAATAGCGGCTCCATCAGGATGGCCAGCAGGCTGATCAACCCGAACCAAACCCCGTAGAGCAACGCGTTCCACTGAAATGCGTGCCACAGCCCGATCAACATAAATACAAGGAAAGCGCTGCCAGCTCCCGGGAGGCTGTTGCCAATCTTGGCGCCAAACCGCTTTTGACCCCATGCGCTGATTGCCCCAAACAACCTGCTGGTTGCCAGCGGATAGAAAACATACACCCTAAACCAGCCGCCGAGGCTGATGTGCCACCTGCGCCAGTAATCCGAAACCGATCGTGCAAAGAAGGGCTGCCTGAAGTTTTCTGCAAGCCTGATCCCTATGAGCTGTGCAACGCCGCGAACGATGTCGATACCACCTGAAAAATCAGCATACAGCTCGATTGTAAAGCCAATCACCGCAAGCAACGCAAGCCAACCGGGCAGTTCCGCGGTATGTACCAGAGCAGCCTGCACGAATGGTGCAATACGGTCGGCAATAACCAATTTCTTAAAAAACCCCCAGGTCATTAAAAAAACCGCTTCCACAAACAACTGTGGCTCCAACCTATGCGGCGTATCGAGTTGCGGCTCCAGATCCCGCCACATGCCGATAGGCCCCTGACACAACTGTGGGAAGAAGCCGCAAAAGAGAAGCACCTTGAAGTAATTTCCTTCGGCCACTGCTTTTCCGCGGTATACATCAATCAGATAACCCGTGCTCTGAAACGTGAAATAGGATAAGCCCAACGGCGTCGCAAAACGCAGAACCCCCCCTGCCCCCATGGGAACCGCCAGGCCCGAAAACAGCTGTTCTTTAAGCAGGAACAAGCCCGCAAATACAAGCAATAAAACGATAACAAACAACGGCTGCCTTACGCGTTCATGCTTTGCCATCATTTTTGCCGCGCCCCAAACAAGCGCTGTTTCCGCAAGGAGGTATACCATTCCAAACACGCCGCCTATCAGCCAGAAAGCAGCGCTTCCGACGATCGGCAACCACTTGCGCACACGAAGCGGCAGTATATAGTACAGGAGCGTCAGGGCCGCAACGAACGCAAGGAATTCAGCAGACAGAATGTTCATTTCAGTTCCCGCATCAACCGTTGCCGGTCAATCTTCCCATTACCCGTCAGCGGCATCGGCATCATACGGTATTCGTCTGGCAGCATGTACTTAGGCAACATCAGCTTCAGCGCCGCCTTCACGTCCCGTTCTGATAAGCGGCCGGTATATACAGCCGTGATGGTTTCCTTCGCCGCATCATAAAAGCAACAGCCGTTATCAACGCCGTTACAGGCTTTCAAAGCCACCTCTATTTCGCCAAGCTCGATGCGATAACCCTGCCGCTTAACTTGACTGTCCTTTCTTCCTAGGAACATCAACTCTCCACGGTCGTTATATGCGCCAAGATCACCTGTTTTATAAATCAACTCACGAAGGGTCAGGTTCAGAGGGTTTTGCACGAAAGCTTCGGCTGTTTTATCCGGCGAACGGTAATAACCTGCTGCAAGACAGCTGCCCGCCACACAAATTTCGCCGTCCAGCAGAAGGATACGTGTATTGTCGCAGGGGAAGCCAATAGGCAGCGCATCCTCATCACGGAAATCCCGCTTCACGCGATACCATGCGCACACGTCCGTAATTTCTGTCGGGCCGTACATGTTGACATAATCCGCATTCGGCAGGGATGCTCGCCAAATGTTCAATTGTTTGCAGGGCATGACCTCGCCGCAGAAGAATACACGCTTCACGCCTTTGGGACGTCCGTCTTTGATAACGCCGGCGTTGGCAGGGGCCATCAGCGCAGAGGGGACCCAAAACAAGGTGTCGATCCCGTAATCTTCTAAATAGCTGATCAGTTTACCCGCGAACATGAAGCATTTCCGCGGAATAAAATGAACCGTTGCACCTGTACGAAAGGCGCAGCAGATCTCCAGTACGGAGTTGTCGAAGTACAACGGCGCCTGGTTGCCAAAACGGCATTGTTCGTTGATGTGAAGCGTTTCCACCGCCCATGCGCTGAAGTTGATTACAGAAGCATGACGAATGGACACCCCCTTGGGCACTCCTGTGGAACCGCTGGTGAATAGGACATACATCAGGTCGGTATCGACCAATTCACGCTGGATGCATTCCAGCCTGGCATCATCCTCATCCTCCGTCAACTGCTTCGCGGACAGACAGTATGCGTTTTGCGCGAGTCTTTGCCACTTGTTCGTTTCACCCTCCTCGCACAATAAGGCGTAGGGCGCAAAAACATCCAGGATTATGCTGATGCGCTTTTCAGGCATCGAACAGTCAATAATGGTATAGTAACAGCCAGCCCATAGCACGCCCAGCATCACTGCGATGGTTTCAGGCTTTTTCTCCATGCAGACGGCTACTGGCGAATGTTTCGGAAGCAAATGTGACAAAGCCGTGCCAATCTGCCGGGAACGAGCCAACAATTCCCGCCAAGACAAAATACACGCTTCATCTTCAAAGGCAGCGTGTTCAGGGAATCGCTCAGCGGTCTCTACCAGCAAGCTCAACATCGTTTTCGTCATAGTTTTTCCATGCAACTTTCAACCAAAGCCATCATGGCCTTGGCGCTGTTGAAGTTTTCCGGTTCAATTGCTCCCGCATTGATATGGATTGCATAAGCATTATTCAGGGCCGCGATTATCTTGAGCAATTGAAGAGAGTCCAACAGGCCATCGTCTACCAACGCCGTTTCATGTTCAAAATCGATTTCATCATCGATCCCAAGTAAAATCTGCAGAAGCTTTTCCATTGTCGACAGCCTTCCTCAATTGCTCTTTTCGCAAGTATAAAGGATCAAATCTGCGTCATCAATGGAATAACAAGCACTCATTTTGGGAAAATCCAGCACGCAAATACTGGCAACACAACCGAAAGAAAGAAGCGGGACGCTCCCGTCCCGCTTCTTGCGCTGCTTGGCGATCAGCCGATATTCAACCGTTCTTCGGTGTTGCTGTCGAAGATGTGCATTTTACCGCTCTCGATGTTTAGCGAGAGGGTTTTACCGATGACGGTGCTACCGCCGGCGATTTTCGCCACAATAACATGTCCGTCCACGTTCAGATACACATGGAAGCCATCGCCCAAAGGCTCAACGCTGTCCACAATGCCGTTCAGCTCACCCTGTCCTTCAGGAACGGGGATCAACTCCGACGGACGGATCCCAATGATGACTTCCCTGCCCACATAGAGCTTAAGGAGTTCTTTCACATCATCGGGGGCGCGCAAGATCAGTTCGTCGCACGCCAATCGGATTTCGCCTTCCTCCAAAACAACTTTGCAATTGAGCTTATTGATCTGGGGTGTGCCTACAAAGCTTGCGACAAACAAACAGTTGGGATGGCTGTACAGTTCATCCGGTGTGCCCTGCTGCATGATGTGCCCGTCCTTCATCAGCACGATATGGTCGGCCATGGTCATGGCTTCAGTCTGGTCATGGGTGACATAAACCGTGGTGATTCCCAGTTTCGTCTGGATTTTCTTCAACTCATAACGCACTTGATCTCGAAGTTTTGCGTCCAGGTTACCCAGCGGTTCGTCTAGAAGGAACACCTGCGGATCACGTACAAGCGCACGTCCGAGCGCAACACGCTGTCGCTGACCACCGGAAAGCTGAGCAGGCCTGCGGTCCAGCAGCTCATCCAGCCCAAGCATCGAAGACATGGCCGTGACGCGTTTATCGATCTCGTCCCTGGAAGTTTTCTTCGTTTCCAGGGCAAACGACATATTTTTTCGCACGGTCATATTGGGGTACAGGGCATATTCCTGAAAGACCATTGCGATGTTGCGCTCCTGCGGTGGCACGAAGGTCTTGTCCTTACCTTTTTCGTTAACCTCCGTCATCACAGCATCGCCAAAGCTGATCTTACCGCGACTTGGGTGTAGCAGCCCCGCAATGGAGTACATCGCCGTAGACTTACCGCAGCCGGATGGGCCAAGGAATACGCAGAATTCTCCATCATTGATCTCAAGGTTGATATTGTCGATGACCTTGGTTTTACCCTTATTGTAGGAAATATCCATATCTTGAATGGTGATCGAAGCCATTATCGATAACTTCCTTCCGATATGATTTCGGCTCGTCGATCCTTACTTGCCGAAGGAGGCTACTTCGATGCCGAAGCCGTAGTCATACAGCGGAGCCTCGATGTCCTTAGGCATATCCTCACGCTGGAGCAGCACAGAATCCATCGTTGCGGGGATCTGCCAAGGCAATTTGCCGGAAATCGCGCTATCACCGAAAAGCGCATGTGCCACAGCCTCCGCACCCGCAGTCACACCGGGGCGGTAAGCAATCAATACTGCGTCGGAAGCCGCGTCGATCGGTGTCATTACATAGGCGCGATTCATCAGCACCACAGATATAACATTGACATTGGCTGCATCCAGCGCATTCACCAGCGCGGTCTGGTCCTCAGGGAATTCCAGCGTTGCCGTGCCCCAAGCTGGTTCATGGGTGCCGGTGGCTTCACCGACTACCACGATGGCTGTTGTCCCCTGGGGGTAGCTGGATGCCACCCCAGATGCATCGGCGATATAGGTCACCTTATCTGCGCCAGCACGGTTCTGTATGGCCTCAAGGAGTGATTTCCCTTCGGTCTTCAACCCATTTTCAGAAGACAGCTTCCAGCCGCTGGAGAGAGCTTCCACATCCTTGGCCAGGGTGCCAGCCACGATAATATTCTGGCTCTCCAGTGCGGTTTGGTTCTCGTATTTGACCAGGGTCATACCCTTCTCAGCAGCTTCCATTGCCTTCAGGTAATGATCCTCCGTACCGACTGAGGTATTTACATCCTCAAGCGTGATGAAGGGATTTTCGAACACACCCAGCTTGAACTTCGCCACAAGCAGACGACGGCAGTGTTCGGTAAGCGTATTGGAATCCACTTGCTCCAGCAGCTTCTTAATATCTCGCTGACCCATGCCACCCACGGCATCAGCGCCCGCCTGCACCTCGGAGATTGCGCTCAGACCCCAATCGGTGTGGATGATGCCTTGATAACCCATCTTATCACGAAGGAGATCCGTCATGACCGTACGGGACTCATGGGCATAGTTTTCTACGGCGTCACCGCCCAAATAAGGCACTGTAGAATAGCCGTAAGGCATGATGCAAGCCGGGTTGACCTCCATCGCTGCTTTGAAGATGCCTACATGAAGCGGAAAGGTTTGATCGTCAAATACCAGAGGTGTCCCATCCACGCCGGCGGTCTGCGGGCCGGAACCCGGGAAATGCTTCACACAAGCCATTACCGAATTGTCATTAATTCCCTCGGTGCCTGCCTGCAAGCCGGTTACCGCGGCTTTCACCATCGCCTCGGCCGTTTCGACATCCTCGCCGTAAGTCTCCTGATTACGGCCCCAACGGGGATCGGTAGCCAGGTCAGCATTGGGAGACAGGCTTAAACGCACACCCAACGCCTTCATCTCCTGACGCTGGATATCGGCAATATTCTGCACCAGCTTCGCATCTCCCGTCGCCGCCAGGGTGATAGCGTCGGGCATAATAGTCGTGTCATTGATCCAGCTTGCACCGATGACCGAGTCCATTGAGAAAACCACAGGCACGCCCAGTTGACTGCTCTCGCACAGGGATTGGATATAGTTCATTTTCCCGACCGTGCTTTCCTTACCCTCACCGAAATAGGTGTAGGTCAAGGCAAAGCCAATATCCAGATCAGAAAACCAGCTTTCCTTCATAGTCACCATCGTCATGTTCGCCATTTGCGCAGCCTTCTGCTCGTCGCTCATCAGAGACAGAAGGTTTTCAGTACGATCCTCGGGCGACAGACGCCAGTCTTCATACGGTTGTAAAACCCCGTCCTTATTAAAATCTTTAAACTTATAGCCGTCCGCCTCGATCATATTAAGACCGACGGTTTTCAGCACGATATCGCGGCCATCATATTTTTGCGTGACGGTTTGAACTTCAACCGTAGGCAGAGCTTCCTCGTCCGCTTCTTCTGCAGAAGCCGGAATGGAGAAAGCCAGCAACCCGCCAAGGGTCAATGCCAGAAAACGCTTCGTCCAATTCATTTTCGTTTTGCCTCCTCATTTTGTCAAGACGCTGTAACGGCACCGCTCATTTGCCCGCTAATCAGATACTTCCCCATGAAAATATATAGCACCAGCACCGGCAAAGCAAGCAGCAAGGACCCGGCCATCTGCACGTTAAATTCAGCGGCCATCGTTCCGGACAGTTCGTTCAAAGCAATGGTTGCAGGCTTCGAGTCATAGCCGCCCAACACCAGCGCGAAGAGCATCTCGTTCCAAATGGATGTGCATTGGAACACAAACACGGTGATGGTAGCAATCTTCGTATTGGGTAATATGATCTTGCGGTAGATCTGCCAGGCTCCGTTGCCGTCGATCATGGCTTGCCGTATAAGCGCGTCGGGCACATCGGCATAGTAGCCGCGCATCATGACCGTGCACATGGGCATGCCGAAGACTGTGTGAACCAAAACCAGGCCCCAGAGATTGTCATACAAATCGAGGGCGTTGATCGTTTGCAGCAATGGGATTAAGATCGCTTGGAAGGGCAGATACGTTGCCGCTACCAGAGCAATGAAGAACACATTATTCATTTTGAACTTCCATTTGCTCAAGGCAAAAGCGCAAATGGAACCCAAAAAGAGCGAACCCATCGCGCCAAAAATTGTAACCATAAGGCTCGTGCAGAGCGGCCCCGTCAGATCCTCCAAAGCACTTTCATAACCTTCCATCGTCCATATCGTGGGTGGGGTGATGGGCGTGGTGGTCATGACCTCGCTGTTGGATTTGAAGGATGTCATCACCGTACCCCAGAAAGGAAGCATATAGAAAACCAGAAAGACCGCCATGATGAGATAGTACACAACGTGTAATACCGTCATGTGCCACTTTGGATGGATGCGCATCGTTTGGGCCTTTTGCCCTTCCTTGCTGCGTTCGATGTTTGTTCCGCGTTGCATACGATCACTTCCTCTTATTGGTCCAGTAGGTCAGCGGCAGGATCAGCACCAGTACAAGCGCGAGCAGGAAACAACTGATCGCCGCCGAGTAAGCAAAGTTGTTGTTTTGAAACGCTTCATTATACATCCAGACGGGCAACGTCCATGCCGAGGATGTGGTATACCCTACCAAAGAAACAATAAAATCGAAGGATCTCAGCGCGTACATGGCGAGGATCGTAATGCACGATCCCATGGCTCCCTTGAGCTGCGGTATAATGAGCCGCCAATAGATACGGGGCATGTATGCGCCGTCCAACTTCGCTGCGTTGATGACGTTCACTGGAACGTTCTTGATCGCAGCCAGAAAGATAACCGCCACGTAGCCTGAGAATTGCCACACCAGCGCTATGATGATGGATAGCATGATACTGGTATTGCTGGAGGCCCACATCAGGTTACCGTTTTTAATAGCAGCAGAAACGTCCACCCCAAGCAACCCAAGAAAGGAATTCATCACGCCGCCCGTTGGACGGTACATGTATGCCCATACGGTACCCGTCACGACGAAAGATAACGCAAAGGGTAGCAGGATCAGCGTACGAAAGATCGACGAGCCACGCAATCCCTGATCCATCAGAAGTGCCAGGCCCAACCCCAGCAGCAGGCAGATAGGGATCAGGCTAAAAAGCAGCATCGTGTTTTTAAGCGATGGCAGGAAATTGGGGCTGGAGAACATTTTTGCATAGTTACCAAACCCGCCAAAACCGTAGCTGGCCTCCAGCTGACCGGACTCCCAATCAGAAACGGACACCCAAAGATTCCAACCAAGGGATACATATACGAAATAGATCAAGAGTGCTGCCGGAATACAGAGCCAGATCATAGGGTGCCGCGTGAAGAACCGATGCAGCGGCGCTACTGAATTTGGTGCAAGCTTGAGCAGCATTTGATATACAAGGATGCACGCCAGAAGGATGCCGCCAATAATCCAAACTCGATCGGAAGAAAAGGTCATGTGCCCAAAGTTCTCAAAAAATGCTTGAATCTGCTCCAAGGGTAGTATCCCCTTCCCCGTGTTTTGCTTAAAATGCGACCCGCATGGGCAAAGATATTTCGACACCCATGCGAGCCGCCAAGCGAACTAATTAGTAGCTCAAGCCCCAGCCAAAATCATAAAGCGGGTTTTCCAGATCGAAGGAAACATCGCCTTTCTGATTTTTAACAGATTCCATATCACGAGGGAACTGGATCGGCGTCTTACCCGTAGGATTGTTGATGCCAAACAGCGTTTCTGCGATAGCGATTCCGCCCTGGCTGCCGGGATAATAAGCTTCCAATATAGCGTGCGTGTTCTCGTCGCACCAGGTCAGGATGTAGGGGCGACCGCCAGTCACCAACGTCACCACAGGTTTACCGGAAGCAACTGCAGCGTTCAGGATATCCTGTTGGCTCTGAGTGATCTCCAGTGTGTCATAACCCCAAGGCGGATCATGCTGGTAGCTCGGTTCGCCGACAGACACGATGATTATGTCCGCATTCTTCGCTGCTTCTGTGATAGCAGGCACGTCATCCGGAATGTAGGTCACAGTACTGCTCGTGCCCGCATATTCTTCGATAGCCGCCGCGATGGTTTTACCCTCCTGCTTTGAGGACCAACCGCCCACCAGACTATCCATGTCGCCCGCACGGGAGCCGCACACCAGGATTTTCTGGCCGGCATCCGCCTTTAAGGGCAGGATTCCATCGTTCTTAAGCAGCGTCATGGCTTCCTCGGAAGCCTTCAGGTTCAGCTTTTGGCTTTCCTCGCTGCCAACAGTGGATTTGGCAGCCTCTACGTCACAATAGGGATTTTCAAACACTCCCAGTTGAAATTTCGCCTTCACGATGCGAGTGGCAGAATCGGTGATGACGGATTCTTTAATATCACCGCTACCCACCAGCTTGATAATCTGGTCGATAATATTGATGCTTTCACCGCCGATACCATTGATGCCACCCTCCATCAAGCCGATCACAATCGCCTGGTCATCGGAGATCTCTTCCCCTGTCATGGTGGAGCGGCCTTCCTGAATAGCCCAGATCATACCCCAGTCCGTCTGGATGATGCCTTTGAAGCCCATCTTGTCGCGGAGGAGATCCTGCAGAACCAGCTTGGAGCCGATGGCGGAGTTATCCGTGTCCACCGCCAGCGGCACGGAATAGTAGGGCATCACGGCAGCCACATTCGCCTTAATGGCCGCATAGTATGGCTTCAGGTGCGTTTCCAGCGTCTCTTCGCTGGAGATGATGGGCGAAGTGTCCTTGCCTTCCATCTGCGGACCCGCACCGGGAAAGTGTTTAATGCATGCGGCAATGGAGCCATTATTCAGTCCATCCGAGCCGTTTTGGAAAGCAACGATCTGCGCCGTGACCATTTTCGTCACCAGATCGGGATCCTCGCCAAAAGTCTCCATCACGCGGCCCCAACGGGGCTCGGTAGCAATGTCCGACTCTGGAGAAAGCGTCATGCGTACACCTACGGCGATATGCTCATTGCGAGCAACCTCAGCCAGCTTTGTCACCAAATCGGTATCACGGGTGGCGGCCAGTGCCAGATTCTGCGGCGTTACCGTCGCGCCGCTGACATAGGACAGGCCGTGTACGGAGTCCATGGAAATCAGAACAGGTACGCCCAGACGGCTTGACTCGGCATACTCCTGAATGGTGTTCATGGAGGTCGCAGCAGCCTCTACGCTGTCCAGTTCACGAACCAGCAGCATACCGATACCGCTGTCTTTGCACCATTTGCTCAGATAAGAAGGCATTTTGCCATCTTCACGGGGCAGGAAGGTGGGATGTTGCATTTGCCCAACCTTTTCGGCAAGAGTCATCTGTCCAACGAGGTCTTTGGCGCGGGTATCCGCATCCAACCGCCAGTCTTCATAGGGGTCAAGTGAGCCGTTTCCATTGAGATCGATGAATTTATAACCGTCCGCTTCGATGATGGATTTCACATGCGGGTTCAGGGTGGGTTGCGTATAGGTGGCCGTATCCGCGATGGCCATCGCTCCCATCATGGACAGGGATACCGCCAACGCGATGAGCATGGCCGCCCCACGCTTGATTTCATTCTTAATCAACAAGGTTCCAATCTCCTTTTACTCCGGCTTCTTTTAAGATGTTCACGATCTTGTTGGCAAAGTATGCCGCGTCGTGATCACTTGAGGTAGCGAATTCCTGAATCTGCGTCTGCAGGCTGGTGGACGCACTCCACGGAAGCGCCGTACCATGGGTGAAGCTGGGGTAAGTCTTCACCGAATCGCTGTTCATCTGCTCTTTGAAGTGTAAGGTCAGCGGGCAGTAGATGGAATCATCAGTGTCGGTATAAGGTGAGATAGATTCCTTCAGGGTGGAGAAGCTCTCCTGAACGGGCTTGGTGGATACATTGTAAGCCCAACGAATACCCGCATCAACATCGGCGGAGTCGTTGCTCACAACAAAGCCGTCCACGCACATGCCGAACCAACCTTGCGTACCCGGGAAGGTAAACACGCCGTAATCCTTTCCGTATACTTGACCCATGCTGGTCAACAGCGGCTGCATCCAGGCTCCCATGATTTGCATCGCATAGGTACCAGCCACTACCTGACCGCTGGCTTCATACCAGTCGCGGCTGCTATGATCAGGTGCAACATAGTTTAGGAGCTTGGAGTAAGTGGCCAGAACGCTCGTCATATCATCCAGGTTGTAGTTGCCGTTGATGAAATCCTCATAGATCTGCGGGTTCGTACCCATCATGATATCTTCAAATACCTGACAGGCAGGCCAACCTTTGCGGTCTCCCAAATCAATGGGATACTCACCGTCGGGCATGGCAGCCGCCAGTTGATCGCACAGCGACCAGAACTCATCCCAGGTGATATCCTCATGGTCGGGAATCGTAATACCGTACTTTTCAAACACGTGCATGTTGTAGAAGATAACGTTGGTTTTATGAATGCCGACGGGGACAATGTACTGCTTACCATCCGAGGCGGTACAAAGATCCTTCAGGCTGGGGATAACCCGGTCATTCAACCCGGCATAATTCCACAGGCCGCTCAAATCCAGCAGCATGTTTGCGTCCAGATAAGGCTGGATCTCCTGGCCGGGATGTGCCTGAAAGGCTTCCGGGCTCTTGCCTGCCTGCTGTAAAACCTTTACTTTCATTACCATTGCGCCACCCGCGCCGCCTGGGATCGCGTTGGACTTGGCATTTTCCGCGGGATAGGCGCTCTTGAATCCGGCGATAACAGCCTCTATCGCGTCTTTTTCACCGCCTGCCGTCCACCAGTGATAGACGTTTGCGGTGCCCTTCTCAGCGGTATCATTAATGACCGCAGGAAAGTCAACCGAAGCTGCATCGATCTTCTCATTCGCAGCCAGCGCGCCGGTGGTGGTCAACGCCAGCATTCCTGCCAGCACCACACTACCCAGCTGGTTCCACTTCATGATGATTCTCCTCCCTTATATCCGGATCAATCTTCCACAAAGGTCAGCGTGCCCCACAGGCTGGGGTTTGTGTCCACATCGTACATCTCGGTCTTGCGGTCCCCGGTAATGGTCAGGTTGGCGGAAGATTGCATCCGGAGGCTGTGAATGCCGGGGCAGGGCAAATCCACATCCAGAATGGAGAAATCGAAGCCGATCGACTGACCCGCGGCAGGCACGAGCTGCGCGATCTGATCATTGCTCAGGTAGTGCAGCGGCAGCTTGATCTCGTAGGTTGCGCCTCCATCGATCTTTTTGAAAGCCGCCTGATAGTCATCACCGTCGAACAGCTGCTCGTCGCCATACTCGCCCGCCGTATCAAACCCCTTAGGATCGGTGATCATAGAGCGGTCGATATAATTAAACCAATCGCCGTAATAATCCTCCACGCTGGTTGTCCAGCGCCAGTCGGTAACATCATACGCAGTACGGGCAGGGTCCGCCTTGGGGTCAGTGCTCAGAAAGAAGATAATGGCATCCAGTTCATCGAGCGGGAAACCCTCACGATACACGAAAGGAGTATCGTCGCTGATGGTCGCACCCAGATAGAGATTGTCCTCATCCCACATGGCACTCAGGTTCATGGAACAGTCTTTCGCACCGTCCCAATGCTCCAACTGGTCGATAATCTGGCTCTGGTTATCAATGCACAGGTTGCGTGACAGATCCCATTCCGAAAGGTCGCCGTCGATGACTACGTTCTTCGCTTTTGGCGCCTCGAGATTCTTATCCGAATAAGCCAGCGCACCGGCCGAAGAACACACAAGGCCTAATGTCAGCACCGCCGCCGCAGCCTTCTTAAACAACTGAAAACGATTCATGCTCCAAACCTCCGCTCATATAATTACCCGTGTTTCGTTTCGTGTTCAGTATAGGAGATGCTTCCTTGCCCTTCAATGGAAAATCCAACACAGATATTTGGAAAATCCAGTTTGTGCAGGATTTTGCCTCAAGAAAAAACGAACGCTATAATAAGTTGAGACTACCGACAGAAGATGAGCGAGGTAAAATGCCGTATGCGGATGAGTATTAAGATGATCGTTCTCTTCTCTTGTGTTACTGCGCTGCTGATTGTGCTCAACACGGTGCTGTCCATCAATACGGAACTTCGTGCTTTGCAGACACACGAGCAAGAAACGTTAACGGTCGTTTCGCAGCAAATCTCCAGCGAGATTGAAGAAAACCTTGCTTTCATGGAATATGGGATCGATAGTTTGGCGCAGAATAACGCTTTTATGGAAGCGCTTTCCACCATCGACAGTTTAGGCGAAGAAGGCGCGCATACTACCAAATATACCGAAGCGCAGAACACATTATCCACCTACCTGTATCACGAGCCGCTTAACGATCGTTTTTACAGTATCAATGTCATCACCAACAGCGGGTTTATCCTGTCCAGCCACTTTCAGAAGTTTGAATTAATCGAAAGCTATTCGGACGAACTCATGCAGCAGATGAGCCTCATGTCGAAACTGATGGACAGCAAGGTTCGCTTGAATTCCAAGCAGGTTATCACGCCTCACCCCGATCCATGGGACATATACCACTCCGGAAGCAAATCGATTTCTGTTTATTCTATGTGGTCCAATGCAATTTACCATGGAAAGAACATTGGTTACCTGGAAGTCAATGCGTTAACTTCCGATCTGAAGAGCATTTTTGAGATTCCGGCTATGGATGATTTTCTCGCCTCCGGTATCTATAAGAAGCGAACCACAGAAAAGATGCAGGAATTATACCGTGGCAGCAACGACACCATTCAATATACGGACATAACCCCCGGCGTTATGACCACCTGTGTTGATAAGGATGGTATGAACTATTATGTCGTTTCCGCGTATAACAAGAATTTGGATCTGACAATCTACGCAGCACAACGAACAGACGAATATACAGCCTCCGTTCATACTGCGATCCGAAGTCACTTTCTGACCGGGCTGCTTGTCCTTATCATAACGATCCTCTTGATTGTTGTTCTGTCTTTCAGCTTGACACACTCCATTCACAAACTGACAGAAAAGATCACAGGCATCAGCAAAAAAACTCTGGTGGAAGTTGGCCAGCTTGGATCAGACGCACTGCGGAAGGTAACCAGCAAACGGGATCAGGAAGTTCGCATTCTGGAAGATTCCTTTGATGAGATGCTTCAGGCTCTTCAAACCTCAACGCAGACAGAAATACAACTTCGGGAGAGTACCCTGCGCGCCCGGCTGAACGCTTTGCAGGCGCAAATCAACCCCCATTTTATCTACAATACGCTCAACATCATCGCTGCAAAGTCCATGGAAACCGGAAACGAGGTCGTCATTGATATTTGTGATCATTTTGCGCAGATGCTGCGGTACTCTACGGACCTGCGCAGTAAAACAGCCACCCTGCGGGAAGAGATCGAAAACGCGAAAAATTACTTGTTGCTTGCGAAATTCCGATATGAGGACAAACTGACATATACCATCAACGTGCCGGATTGTTTTTTGCAGAAAGTTCTTCCGAAGCTGTCGTTGCAGCCCATTGTCGAAAATGCGATTTCCCATGGTTATCAAGGCTCCCATGGGGATTTTTCCATTGCGATTTCAGGAGAGATCGATGAAGCGGGTTCCCTGCACCTGACCATTCGAGACAACGGCTGCGGATTTGACGAATTTGTGCTTCTCCGGTTGCGGCACGAGTTCGATTGTATTGAAAAGGGCGAACTCTCGGTAGTTGAGAACACAGGCGCACATATCGGACTTGTCAATACCTATCGAAGGCTGTACTATTTCTCTGATAAGCGGATTAAAATGCTACTGTGTAACGACAACGGCGCCGTGGTTGAGATGATCATTACGCAGATGGGAAAGGAATCGTGAGCCTATGTATCGTATCCTGTTGGTTGATGATGAGCGTCCGGCGTTGAATTTTCTAAACGCTATCGTAACAAAGCATTTACCAGACTTTGAAGTGGCAGGGTTGGCGGAGGATGCCCAAAGCGCGATGGCTTTCCTAAAAAAACGGAACGTCGATGTGCTGGTAACGGATGTGAGCATGCCCGGTGATATGAACGGTATCGATCTGGCTAAAGCCGCGCGTGAGAAATATCCCGAGCTGCACATCGTCATCGTGTCCGGTTATGCGGAGTTCGAGTATGCCCGCAGTGCGATGCAAGCCGGAGTGGAGGATTATCTGCTCAAGCCGATTTCAATCTCACGCGTCAGGGATGTGCTGATGAGCGTAAAGTCCATGCTAGATGACGAGCACGTCCCTCTGCTCCAGCGGGTATTTACGGATCTGCTGTACAGAAAAGAACCGACGCCCGAGGATCTGGAACGTGCTTTTGGCACATCGCCCTACCAATTTGCTTTTGCGCGAATCGGCAATTTGAACGGCAACCGTCACGCGCGCATCACCAGCATTGGACCCGATGCTATTACACAGCCGGATTGGCAGGTCTTTTATGGCCGGGATGAGAATGAGTTTATCCTTTTGCAT
>Ga0268263_1001064_pt1 | contig 28397 bp, 23 predicted proteins | sample Biomet5_FD_190358 | JGI IMG/M metagenome (GOLD analysis project Ga0268263, IMG submission 190358) | Microbial communities from bioreactor (seeded with sewage sludge) at LBNL, California, USA - Biofuel metagenome 5 (SPAdes) (version 4) | ecosystem: Engineered > Bioreactor > Anaerobic >... | reverse complement strand
ACATCTCTTTGATGATCGATATGAGCTTCCCTTTGATTGCCTCGTATGGTGTTCCCATCCGGCGCGCCTCCTGAAAAGTGTTTTTTCAAGAGGCTCCGCCGCATTTTTTGCCCGTTTTGTCAACCCTTCCCTGCGTTAAATTCCGCATAAAAAAAGAGCAGGCGTACCTTTTTAAATACTCTGCTCTTTCCTCGTCCTGTTATCTTAATGACATTGACCCCGCGGGGCCTCCTTTTGTCCCGCCGCCGCGGCTGTGTTTTGCGCCGCCCGTGGGAAACGGCCTCGCGCCGGCATGGAAGCATCCTAGCTCTGCAAGCGCCGCGTTTGTAGGATGGCCGAAGTGCATGTAATCCCTCCGCCAACCAAAAAGCCGGCGGAGAACCTTTGTGAACGGGCAACGCGCACTTCAGCAGCAGCACCAGTCCCTGAAACAGCACGGATCTTTTCTGTGGCAATGGTCTTTCTCATCGTGACGGTCTTTGCCCCAGCAACAAGGGTCTTTGTCCCAGTCAATGTCTTTCCCCCAGCAGCAGGGGTCTTTCTCGCGGTGAGAATCTTTGTCCCGGCAAGGGTCTTTGCCCCAGCAGCAACGGTCTTTGTCCCAATCAGGGTCTTTGCTCCAGCAGCAGGGGTCTTTCTCGCGGTGAGGCTCTTTATCCCGGCAAGGGTCTTTATCCCAACAGCAACGGTCTTTGCCCCAGTCAATGTCTTTGCCCCAGCAGCAGGGGTCTTTCTCGCGGTGAGGCTCTTTGCCCCAGCAGCAACGATCTTTGTCCCAGTCAGGGTCATTGCCCCAGCAGCAGGGGCCTTTCTCGCGGTCGGGTTCTTTCTCACGGTCAGGCGCTTCACATTGGTGCGCCTCGCGATGGTGGCCCCTACAGCAGCCCTGATCCCGCCATTGATCCGAAGAAACTTTATCGGTCCTTAACTCTTCTCCCATTCTTCACATCTCCTAGTCCATGTTCGAGTAGCCGCATCACACAATATGCAAACCGGGGTTTTCGCGTCCGTTCGCGCTTTTCGCGGGAATCCATCGCGGCGAAAATACGATTCGAAAGTCATTCATCCGGATCGGCGATCACATAGCGCGCCCGGTTCCGCGGAATGCTATGTTCCGAGCCATGCCGCGCTTCGCGCATCTCAAATGAGGAGGAGCAACATGCAACACGACCTGTACGACATCCTGAAGAAGGCGCCCCAATCGTACTGGCTGACGCCTCCGGAGCAGCCGGACTATGAGAAACTAACGGGCGACCTGTCCGCGGAGGTCGCGATCATAGGCGGCGGCATCGCCGGAATTACGCTGGCATACCTGCTGTACAAGGAGGGCCTGCGCCCGGTCGTGCTGGAGGCGAACCGGATTCTGTTTGGCACCACCGGCCATACGACGGCCAAGATCACCTCCCAGCACGACCTGATCTACGACAGGATCACCACCCAGTTCAACAAGGACTTTGCCCGGCAGTACGCGGCGGCCAACGAATCCGCCATCCGGGAGATCGAAAACAACGTCCGGGAGTTGGGCATTGACTGCGACTTTAAGCCCGAAAGCGCCTTCGTATTCGCCCGGGAGGAGGCGAACATCCCCAAAATTCACGCCGAGGTGAAGGCCGCGTCCGAACTCGGGATCAAGGCGGAATACGTCGAAAGCATCCCGTTCAGCATCCCCATCAAGGCCGGCGTGCGCTTTGACAACCAGGCGCAGTTCCACCCCCGCAAATACCTGCTGGCGCTGGCGAAGTACATCGCCGAAAAGGGTTGCTCCATCTACGAGCGCAGCCCGGTGGTGGACCTTGAGGAGGCCGACGGCGTCTACACTTTAAAGACCGCCGGCGGCAGCAAGGTGCGCGCCCGGACCGTCGTCATCGCGTCCCACTACCCGTTCTTCAACAAGGCCGGGATGTATTTCGCGCGGCTGTATGTGGAGCGCTCCTACATCATCGCCGTCCGGACGCGGGAGGAATACCCCGGCGGCATGTACATCGGCTTGGAGGAACCCGTCCGCTCCCTTCGAAGCCAGATGTCCGGAGAGGGCATGCTGACGCTGGTGGGCGGCGCTTCGCACAAATCCGGCCAAGCCGAGGACACGCGCGCGTATTACCGGGCGCTGATCGACTTCGCCGCGAGGCACTTCACCGTGGAGGACATCCCCTTCCACTGGTCGGCGCAGGACTGCATGACGCTGGACGGCCTCCCCTATGTGGGCCATTTCACCAGCGATATGCCGGGCCTGTACGTCGCCACCGGGTTTGGCAAGTGGGGCATGACCAACGCGACCGCGTCCGCCATGCTGATCCGGGATCAGATCACGCGCGGGCGCAGCGAATGGGAGGATGTCTACGATCCCTCCCGCTTCGATCTGGCGGCCTCCGTCAAGAACATGGTGGTTCAAAACGCGAACGTCGCCGTAAACCTGGTCAAGGGGAAGCTCGAGCCGCTGCCGGAGGATGAGGACCTGGCGCCAGGCGAGGGCAAAGTCGTCGAGAGGGACGGGCGCCGCGCGGGCGTTTACAAGGACGAGGCGGGGAAACTCCACATCGTCGACACCACCTGCACGCACATGGGGTGCGAGCTGAACTGGAACTCCGCGGAGAAATCCTGGGATTGCCCCTGCCACGGCTCCCGCTTCTCCTACGATGGGGAGGTCATCGAGGGGCCCGCCGTGCGGCCGCTGAATTCCGGCAAGAGCGTCAACACCTTCGCGAAATTGTTCAAAGACGAATTCTGATCGTATGGAAAACGCCGGCGCCCCGCCTTATTCGGCGGGGCGCCGGATTCTGAGATAGAGGATTGAAATCAATTCTTCATGCCGGTCATGACGATGCCTTCCACGAAGTACTTTTGGCAGATCAGGTACACGATCACGCCGGGCAGTATCGACAGGCACGTGGAGGCCATCGCCAGCTTCCAGTCGGTGCCGTAGGAGCCGGAGAACTTTTTCAGACCCAGCGCGATGGTGAACCGCCGCGCGTCCGAGATGTACACTGTCTGCTGCAGCACGTCGTTCCAGATGCCGATGAAGATAAACAGCGCCACCACGATGATCGCCGGCTTGATGGAGGGCACCAGAATCTGCAAGAGGATTCGCACCCGGCCCGCGCCGTCGATCTTGGCGGCCTCGTCCAATTCCCGCGGCACCGTCATGATGAACTGGCGGATCAGGAAGATGTTGAACGCGCCGCCGCCGGTCAGATACGGCAGGATCAGCGGCCAGTAGGTGCCGCCCAGCCCCAGAAAGCGGATCCACGCGATGTACAGCGGGATCAGCGTGACGACCGGCGGCAGCAGCAGCGACGCGATGCACAGCCCGAACACGAAGCTCCGCCCGCGAAAGTACAGCCTGGCGAAGGAGTAGCCGCACATCACCGCGGTCACGGTGCCGAAGATCACGCAGGGCGCCACGATGGTCATGGTGTTCAGAAAGTACTGAAAGAACGTGAACACCTTCAGCGCCTCCGGGTAATTGACAAACAGCCACCGGCTCGGGAAGAAGTTCAGCGAGCCGATCTCCGGGTTGGTCATGAGGGACGACCGAAAGATCCACCACAGCGGGAACAGCACCAGCGCGGCGAACAGGACGACCAGCGCCAGCGCCACGGCGTCCCCGACGCGCTCCCGCCGCTTCCGGCTCTCGATGCCGTGCACTACCGGTCCCCCCCTTCGTAGAACAGCCAGGACTTCGAGGTGGCGAACAGGATCAGCGTGAACACGCCGATGATCAGGAAGAAGATGAACGAGATGGTGCTGGCGTAGCTCAAATCGTTGTTGATGAAGCCGGTGCGGTACATCAGAAACGACATGAATGTGTATTCCGGGTAGGTGGTGCGGTTGCTGCCCGCATAGATCAAGGAAGGCACCACCACCTGCATGTTGGCGATCAGGCTCATCAAGAGGTTATAGAAGATGATGGGCGTCATGCAGGGAAACGTGATATGGATAAAGCGCTGCCAGGAGGAAGCGCCGTCGATCTCCGCCGCTTCGTGATAGACGCGGGGCACGTTGCCCAGCCCCGCCAGAAAGATCACGATCAGGTTTCCGCTGGCCCACACGGCGATCACTGAGAGGGATGGAATGATGTACTTGGAGTCGGCCAGGAAGGTGACCTTTGGAAGCCCGGCCTGAACCATCAGCGCGTTGAACACGCCGAAATCCGGGTTGTATAAGAGCGACCAGCTCATGTACACCGCCATCGCCGGGATGATGTACGGAACATAAAACACCGCCCGGAAGAACCCCCTGGCGGGGATCCGGCGGTTCAAAAGCATCGCGATCGACAGCGAGTAGAGCATGCTGAAGCACACCGAAAGCACCGCGTAGTAAACCGTCACTTTGATGGAGGTCACAAAAAAGATGTCCTTGGTGAACAGGCGGACGTAGTTGGCCGTCCCCACAAACATCGGCCGGGGCATGATGGCCGTCCACTTGAAAAAGGACAGCACGAACACCGAAATCAGCGGCAGGTACGTGATGAACGTCAGCCCCAGAAAAGCGGGGATGAGGAAGATCTTCGCCACGCGCGCCTCCTGCCTCGCCATTTTGGAGACGGGTTTCCCTTTTCTCGGCATATGCACCCCGCCTTACGGGGAATCCGCCCGCGGACGGGCCTCCCCCAGTATGATTCGTCAAGCCTTGTTCGCTCCCGGCGGAACGATGTTTCTTCTCCCGGCGCGCGCACCGGGAGAAGAAACGTTTCCTTCGGTTTCAGGCCCGCGCGGGTTTCCCTTCCGCGTTTTTATGGCCTCAGTTGCCCTGGTTCGCCGCCTTCAGCGCCTCGATGTTCTGCGGGATGACGTCGGCCACCTTGGCGTTGCCGCTCCAGCAGGGCGCGAGGATGGTGCTGAGCGCGTCGTTGAACAGGTTGGTGTTGTTGACCCAGTACCAGGAGGTGGGCTTGGCGCACTTGAAGGCGTAGTCCACGACCGCCGACTTGTACTCGTCATAGGGCGGGAAGTTCGGGTTGTCCGCCCACTTGTGGGTGAGCGCCTCGTCGGTGTAGTAGCTGGAGAGCACCGGCATCCAGATGCCGCTCTGGATCAGGCCCCAGGAGTTCTCCTCCTTGGCGTACCACTTGAGCCAGGTCATGGCCTCCTCCGGGTGCTTGGAGGTGGCGAAGGCCACGTTGACGCCGCCGGTGTTCAGGGTGACCTTGTCCTTCATGTAGGGCAGCACGCCCACGCCGTAATCCAGCGCGTCGGTCTCCCGGGCTTTTCCGAGCCATACGCCGATGGACCACTGGCCGTTGACGTACATGGCGCAGTTGCCGGCCACCAGGTCCTGGTCGATGGTGGTGGCGGTGTTGGTGCCGTACTGGGGCGCCACGTGATCCACCAGCGCCAGGTCGGCGATCTTCTGCAGGCCTTCCATCGCCTCGGGGCTGTCGATGGTCACGTTGCCATCCTTGTCATACCAGGCGCCGCCGTTGGAGACGGACCACTCCTCCAGCTGCCAGAAGTCGGGGCAGAACATCACGCCGTAGCGCTTGATGTTGTTGGGGTCAAAGTTGGGGGACTTGGCGTTGTTGCCGTTCTTATCCAGGGTCATCTGCTTGGCCACGTCCACGAAGGTGTCCCAGTCCCACGCCTGGTCGGCGCTGGCCGGGGGCGGCGTGACGCCCGCGTCCTTGAACGCCTTGCGGTCGTAGAATGTCAGCAGCACTTCGTTGGCGACCGAGTAGCCCACGGTCTTGCCCTGGTAGGTGAAGGCCAGGCTGTCCAGCGGCTTGGCCTCGTCCGCGCCGTACATGTGGCTCACGTCGGCCAGCATGCCCTGCTCGGCCCACATCAGCACCGCGTCCTCCGCCATGATGCCGGTGTCCGGCAGGTTGTTGCCCGCCGCGCGGGTGTTCAGCGTGCCCACGTAGTCCGCGCGGTCGATCTGCACGATCTCCACGTGGATCTTGTCCTGCTCGCTCTCGAACTTGTTGATGGTGTCCTGAAGTACGCGGACTTCCTCGTCGTCGCCCCACATGGAGTAGGTGATGGTGACGCGGTCCTCGGCCAGCGCGGTCAGCCCTGTCGCAAGTGACAGCAGCATGGCCAACGCCAGCGCCAGGCTCATCAGGCAGGTTCCCTTCCTCATGTCGCATCCTCCCCTATTTTTTATGCACCGAGTGCATTACTGAATCACCATTGCCTCCTCAGTTTCGTCTATGCGATGAAAAGACGCGAAGCGGATTTTCATCGCCACGATTATTGAACATTGAGGTACACCCGCATCTCTCCCTCGCCCCGGTTGGCCCAGAGGAAGTACGGGATCAGGCGGATGTCCGCCTCCTCCCAGCGGGGCAGCCGGTCCTGGTACAGCGCCTCGCCGCCGGAGAAGGCCGCCCGGGTCCCCCGCGCCGTGAGCTGAACCGCGCCGTCCGAAAACGCCTCCGACTCCGTGAAGGCGGGGATGTGCGGCAGCCTCAGGCAGGCGACGCCCGGCCCGTTGTCCGCCTGCTCCGCGCAGTACACCAGCGGCCCGCGCATCACGGCGGCCTTGCCCACATTGTCGGAAACCCTGGGGTGGGACACTACGTAGCGGGGGTGCAGGTCGTAGAACACGTCCACCACGTCCCCCGGCTCAAGGCCCGGCAGCGTCAGGTAGCCGTTCTCGACCGACAGGGCGCGCACCTGGCCGTTGACCAGCGCCGAACGGATCGGCGCCAGCTCACCCTGCCGGACCATCAGGTTCAGCCCCCGCTCCATCACCATAATCCTGAGCGAGTCGCCGAAGGGGTACTGGGTCGAGAGCCGGACGTGGAACCGGTCGGTGTCGATTTCGCAGGCGAGCGGGATATGCACGTACAGCGCGCCGTCCTTCTCGCCGAAGGCGTAGCCGCCGATGGACATGATGGTGCGCGCGATGTTGGTGGGGCAGCAGGCCACGTCGAACCACTTCTGCCGGACGGGCTTCACGTGGGCAAGGCCGGGGTTTCCGTGGCAGGCCGCGGGATCGACCGACAGCGGGCTCACGTAGAAGAACTCCGTGCCCGCCTGGGAGATGCCGCCCAGCACCCGGTTGAAGAACGCCCGCTCCACGGTGTCGTAGTACGCGCCATCGCCGGTCAGGGCCGCCCTGCGGGCGGCGAACATCATCAGCCCCACCGAGGCGCAGCTTTCGCAGTAGCAGCTGTCGTTTGGCAGGTCGTAATCCGCGGTGAAGCTCTCGCCCTCCTGGGTGGAGCCGACCCCGCCGGTCACGAACATGCGGCGCTGGGTCACGCTGTGGTAGAGCGCATGGCAGGCCTGCTTCAGCGCCGGATTGTCCGTCAGCATCGCCAGGTCCGCCATCGCGCTGTACATGTACATCGCGCGGACCGCGTGGCCCACGGCTTCCGTTTGATGAACCGGCTCCTCGTGGTACTGGGCGTAGGCGGGCTGCCTGATCACCGCCTGCGGGTAGATTTCGCGGTAGCCGGGCTCGGCGCGCTCCGCCTCGAAGTAGAGTGGCTTCTTGCCCCGCTGGGCGATGAAGTAGTCCGCCAGCTCCAGGTAGGCGGCTTTCCCGGTGACCCGGTACAATTTTACCAGCCCGACCTCCACCTCCTGATGGCCGGGGTAGCCGTGAAGCCGCCCCTCCCCCGCGCCGAACACCTGCCCCAGGTAGTCGGCGAAGCGGCAGGCGGTGTCCAGGATCGCGCGCTTGCCCGTGGCCCGGTAGTAGGCGGCGGCGGCCTCGAACAGGTGGCCCGCGCAGTAGAGCTCATGGCCCTGCTGCAGGTTTGTGAACCGGCCCGCCGGCTCCACGAGCGTGTAGTAGGTGTTGATGTAGCCGTCCCGCCCCTGGGCCTTGGCGATGAGCGCGCACATCTCGTCCGCGCGCGCCTCCAGTTCCGGGTCTGGGAAGACCTCGAGGCAGTACGCCGCCGCCTCCAGCCACTTGTACAGGTCGCTGTCCAGAAACACCACGCCGTAGCGCTCCCCTTCGGAGAGCCGGGCGGCGATGCGGAAATTCTCAATGCAATGGCTCTTGGCCGCGCCCTCGACGCGGTCGTGCAGGATTTCCCACTGGTAGGGCAGCACCTTATCCTTCACCAGCGCCTGCGTGCGCTGAAGCAGGCCTCCGGTCAGGCGAACGCTCTTGAGCGGAAGGGGTTCAATCGGTTGCATGCTCACTCCACCTTGTAAATGATTTGTCGAGGCGGCGCGGGAATGATGGAATTGTCGGCTTGGATTTGTTAATCGATTAACTACATTTCGAGGCATTATAGCACGCACCGTTCAAGTTGTCAATGCTCTTTTAACATTTCAGGAAAATTTGGCGAGATTCCGCCCGGTAATCTGAACGAATCCTGCGATTCACCTTGACGGGACGCGCAAAATCCTGTATACTCATTGAAAATATAATCGATTAAGCTCGCCGAACAAAACGCGTTTGAGCGAGCCTCGAGGTGACGAACTTGGCCACGATGAAGGAAATCGCTAGGATGTCCGGGGTCTCGGTGGCGACGGTGTCCCACGTGCTCAGCGGCAAAAAAAACGTCAGCGCCCCCGTCCGCGACAGCGTGCTGAAGGCCATCGAGCTGACCAACTACAAGCCCAACGCCATCGCCAAATCCCTCAGGATCAACAAGACCCATATCATCGGCGTGCTGGTGGAGGACATCCAGGGCCTCCCGGTGCCGGAGATCGTGGACGGCATCAGCCGCTTTCTGGATGAGCGGGGCTACCAGGTGCTCTTAAGCAACCTCCGGTTGTTGCAGAAATTGTACAACCAGTACGAGCAGCTCAGCCAGTACACCGATACGATCAACCGGGGCCTGCAGCTATTGGAGGACGCCCGCGTGGACGGCATCATCTACGTGGCGATGCACGACCGGGTGATCGAGGGCGTGCGGCAGCCGGCGGACATCCCGATGGTGTACGCCTACGCCTCGAGCGACGAGCCGGGCAGCGTCTCGGTTTCCTACGACAACGAGACCAGCGCCTGCGAGATCACCCGCCTTTTGATCGGCCAGAACCACCGGCGCATCGCGCTGATCGCCGGGCACGCGAATTCGCCGGTCGCCCGGCGCCGTCTGGTGGGCTACCGCAGGGCGATGGATGAGGCGGGCCTCCATGTTCCGCCTGAGTACATCCGCTGGGGGGACTGGGAGTACCCGTCGGGCGAGGCGCAGGCCGTGGCGCTCTTGTCGCTCGCGGTCCCGCCCACCGCGGTCTTCGCGATGAACGACCCGATGGCGGCGGGCTGCTACGCGGCCGTCCACCGCCGGGGGCTGGACATCCCGGCGGACGTCTCGGTGGTGGGCTTCGACAACCGGGAGGTGGCCTCCTGCCTGTACCCGGGGCTTACGACCGTCGCGCTGCCCAACCACCAGATCGGCTACGCGGCGGCCCAAAGCCTGCTGAAGCGGCTGGACGGGCAGACCCCGGTTCCGGAGGAGACGCTGCTGCGCTGCAGCATCATCCCGCGGGGTTCCACGGCGTGCCCGGGCGGCGTCCCCGGGCGGGCCGGGGCGTAAAGCAAAATAGAAAAGGCGGGCAGCCGGGGTGACCGGGCTGTCCGCCTTATTGGGTGCTTATAACCCGAGCGCGTTGTGCAGGTACTCCCGGGAGATCTGCGCGGAGCGGTAGTTGCAGACCGGCTGCTTGTCCAGTTCCACGCACAACACGCCCTCGTAGCCGGCGTTTTTCAGCGCCTTGTACACGCCCTTGAAGTCCACGGTGCCCTGGCCGAGCGGCAGGAAGCGGTTCATCGGCCACTCCGGGCTGACGGTGACGTCCGGGTCGACGTCCTTCAAATGCACATAGCCGATGCGGCTGGCGTACTTTGCGAAAGCGCTCGCGGCCTCCATGCCCGCCAGCGTGATGTGCGCGGTGTCGGGGCAGAGAAACACCGTTTCGGGGTCGGTCAGCTGCAGGAACCGGTCGATCTGCTCTTCAGTAAACACGGCGGTGTTGGCGTGGGGGTGGAAGCAGGCCACGCAGCCGTTGTCCCTCAACAGGCGGCCGATGCGGTTGGAGAGGACGGCGTACGCCCGGATCTTCGCCGGGTCGGTGGGGCGGTCGTTTGGCGCGTCCCGCCACATCACGGCCTGCATGTTCATGTACTTCGCGCCGATCTTCTTCATAAAATCGACGTAGTGGACGGCGTTTTGGTAGTCCGCCTCCGGATCCTCGGAGAAGTGCAGGTAAAGGTTGGCCATCTGTAGGCCGTACTTGTCCAGAAGCCCTTTGACTTCCCCGGCGTCGTCGGCAAAGTACCTCGTGATGAACGCGAAGTTCTCGACCACCTCGTACCCCAGGTCCGCGGCTTCCTTTAAAAACTGCTCGAACTCCCATTTGTAGTTGTCCTCGTGGTTGATGAGCCATGTCCAGCCCGTGTAACCGATCTTCATGGGAATCCCTCCTTTTATTTAGAGTACCACGCCTTTTTTGAGGATCAGGCAGGCGTACAGCGCGCCCTCGCCGGTGGCGACCACCGCGTAGGCCTTCCTCGCGCGCTCGTAAAACTGAAACCGGTCGACAAACCCGATGCGCGTTCCGGGCGCGTGGCGGTCGATCAGCGCGCGGTACTCTCCCCAGATTTCCGGTTCGGCGTCGCCGCCCCCCACCACATTCATCAGCGTGGCCGGTTCATCCACAAACGTGTCCAGCGGGAAGAACTTCAAAATCGCGTCCACGACCTCGAGTACGCCGTGGCCGTCCAGCCGCACCAGCCGCCTGGCGGTGCTTGCGGCCGGATAGTTGCCGTCTCCGATGACGATCTCATCCCCATGACCCATCTCCATCAGGATCTTCAATAGCTCCGGCGTCAGGATGGGCGGAATCCCCTTCAGCATGGCCGTGCCCCTCCTAGAACGTGATGACGCCTTTGATGTAGCCGTCGCCCTTGTCCACCGCGCGCTCGAACACGTGCTGGCAGTCGCGGAAATCGGCCACGTGCGTCACCAGGTCGCCGGGATGGTAGACGCCGCGGCGGACTAGCGCGGCCGTCTGCGGAATGACGTCGGTGTAGTGGAAGGTCGTCATCGGGGAAACGTTGTTCACGATGAAGCCGCCCATGTGGAAGCGCGTGCCGTCAAACGTCATGTTGTGCCGGTGCCAGGAGCCGACCGTCAGCCTGGCCTTCTCCTTGCGCGCGATTTTGATGGCCAGCGCAAAGCCGGAATCCGCCGCGGAGAATTCGATCACGTTGTCCGCGCCGCCGTTTGCAATCAGCTCCTCGATGTACGCTTTTCCCTCCGGCGTTTCCGGGTTCAGCGCGCGGGTCGGGTGGTACGCGCGGGCCAGCTCGAGCCGGTCCGGCCGCGTTTCAAACACCGTCAATTCGCCCCAGGGATACGCCTGGAGGCCCATCAGCGTCAGAAGGCCCATGTACCCCGCGCCGACCAGCGCCACGTGCTCGCCCGGCGCGATGTTCGCCCAGTTGAGCACGTTCTGCACGGTGCATGTCGGCTCGATCACCCACTTCGTGAAGTCCTGGGTGTCGTCGGGAATGCGGGTCGCGCAGTCCTCCGTGATGGTGAAGTAGCGCGCCATCTCCACAACGCTTCCGCCGGCGCAGGCCACCTTGTCGCCGGGCTTGAAGTGCTTGATGCCCTTGCCGACCTCGGTGACGACGCCAACCGCCTCATGCCCGATCACGTAGGGATACGGCCCCGGCCCGCTCTGCCCCTGAAACTGGTAGGAGTCCCAGCAGCAGACGCCGCAGGCCTTGGTCGCGATCAGCATTTCGTCGTATTTGGGCGCCGCGACCTCAAAGGGCCGGACATCCAGCTTTTTGTAGTCAACCACCCAGAGCGCGTCGCATTTCATGGGTTTCCCTCCTCTAAAATCGTCGCGTTTTGTCATCCCTTGACGGAGCCGGCGCTCATGCCGCGGATCAGGTACTTCTGCGCGAACACCAGGAAGCAGAGCGTCGGGATCGTGCACAGCGCGGAAGCCGCCATGAGGCTCGGCCAATCCGTTGTGAACTGCAGCTTGAACTTCTGAAGGCCGATCGTCATGGTCGCCAGCGCGTCGCTGCGCAGTAGGACGCTGGCCACGGTGAATTCACCCCACGCGTTGATGAACGTGAAGATCGCCACCGTCGAAACGCCCGGCATCGACACCGGCAGCACCAGCCGCCAGAAGGTGCCGAAGCGGGAACAGCCGTCGATCATGCCGGCCTGTTCGATGTCGTCCGGGATCGAATCAAAGAACCCCTTCAATAGCCATATCGAAAACGGAAGGTTGCTGGTGGTGTACGCCAGGATCACGGACAGGTGGTTGTCGATCAGGTTCATCTTGCGGAAGATGATGAACAGCGGAATCAGCATCAATACGCCCGGGAACAGCTGAAGAATCAGCATGAAGGTCGTGTAGGCGTTAAAGACCGCGCCCCGGAACCGGGAGACCGCGTAGCCCGCCATGACCGAGAAGATGATGCACATCAGCGTGACGATCAGCGCGATCTTGAGGCTGTTGAGCATGTTCAAGAGGAACTGGCTCTTCGTCAGCACGTTTGAAAAGCTCTCAAACGAGATGTGCTGCGGGAAGAAGCTCGTGGAGGTGATCGCCTCCAGGCGCGACTTGAAAGAGGTCATCACCATCTGGATAAACGGCAGGTTGACCAGAAAGGTGATCAGGATCAGCGCCAGGTACGTCCACCGGTCCAGCTTTTTCTGGCGGCGGGATTTCTTTGTGGCCTCGTATCTTGCCATTTTCTAACCCTCCGCTTTCCTTTCCTGCACATCCGCGCCCTTTCCGCGGTTGAGCAGTGTGATGTAAACCGTGGTCAGAATCAGGAGCACCACCAACAGAACCACCGATACCGACGACGCGTAGCCCACGTTGCTGCGCATGAACGCGGTATAGTACGTGTAGATGGACAGCACGTATGTGGCCTTGTTGGGGCCGCCCTGCGTGAGCAGGTAGATATTTTCAAAGTTGTTGAACGTCCAGATGAACATCAGCGTGGTGCAGACGGTGGTCACGCTCGTCAGCATCGGCAGCGTGATGTGGCGGAAGCGCTGCCAGAAGCTGGCGCCGTCGATCTCCGCCGCCTCGTAGAGGTCGTCCGGAATCGTCTGAAGGCCGGACAATAGCGTGATGACCATGAACGGGAACGATTTCCACGCGCCGGTCACGATGACGGTCAGCCGCGTCAATTGCTGATCCGCCAGAAACAAAAGCGGCTTGTCGATCAAGTGGAGGCCCTTCAGCACGTTGTTGATCAGGCCGAACTGATCGTTCAAAAGCCATTGCCAGCAGGTGGCGGCGACGGCCGGCGGGATGATCCAGGGGATCAGGATCAGCATCCTGAAGATGCCGCGCCCCTTGATGTCGCGGTTGAGCAGCATGGCGAAGGCGAGGCCCAGCACGTAGGAGATGATGACGATGGACAGCGTGTAGACGAACGTAAAGGACAGAACGCCCCAGAATTCCTTGTCGGCCGTGAAGATCTTGATGAAGTTGTCGATGCCGTTGAAGCCCACCTTATTGGGCTTTTGCAGGTTGTAGTTCATGAATCCGAGCGCGATGCCCCGAACCAATGGATATACGCTGATCAAAAGGATCAGCAGCGTCGCCGGGATCAACATCCTGTACCCGAGTTTTTTATCGTTGACCAGCGATTGTGCCGTCAACCCTTTTTTCCGCTTTTTGGCGTCCACCGGTTCAGCCCTCCCTTGTTGCGTTCCCCGGGCGGAAGCGCGCGGGGCGTTCGCCACGCCCCGCGCACTTACATAACCCGGTTTACTTGGCCATGTCGTCAAAGAGCGCCTGAATGTTGGACTGCAGTTCCTTCACGAGGTCCTCGTAGTTGGTCGCGCCGGTAAGCACGCTCTGGATGGCGGGGTTGGCGTAGTTCTCGCCCTCGATGGTGGACCAGCAGGGGTAGAGGAACTTGGCGGGGAATACCGGCGTCGTCGCGGTGGGCAGCACCTTGGCCATGATCTCCTGCGCCTGGTGCTTGCCCGCGTAGAAGTCGTTGTTCAGCGTGGAGTAGAGCGCCGGCATGGAGTTCAGATCACCCTCAAAGTAGAGGGGCGCGCAGTTCTTGACCCACCACTCGACAAAGGTCAGCGCCGCCTCGGGATTCTTGGACTGGGAATAGGCCATGACGTAGTTGGGCCAGATGTAGTTCTGGGCCTTGTCGGCGCTGGGGCCCTTCAGCGGCGGCAGCGCGTCGGTGACGGCGTCCATCTCCGGATAGCTGGAAATGTCGTTGAGCGGGCTGTTCCAAACCATCGCGGCCTTGCCGCTGTAATACAGCAGGGTGGAGTTGTCGTTGGTGTAGCCGGCGATGCCCTCGGGCACGTAGCCGTTCTTCACCATCTCGCCCAGGAAATTCAGGCACTCAACCGCCTTGTCGGTGTCGGTGAACGCGCCGGTGCCATCGGCGTTGCTGAAGCCGATGCCGTTCATCGTGAAGAGCGCGATGGCGAACTGGGTGGCCATGTGGTCGCCGCCGCCGAAGGTGAAGGGGATGTAGTCGGTCTTTTCCTTGATCTGCTTGCAGCAGGCCAGGAACTCGTCCCATGTCGTGGGCAGCGTGGTGATGCCGGCTTCCTCAAACGCCTTCTTGTTGTACCAGATCTGGCGCGGGTCGCTGTTCCACGGCAGGCCGGCCAACAGGCCGTCGTAGGATTCCATCGTGACCATGCTCTCGGACGTGAAATCCTTCAGGATCGGGTCGTTGTCGGTTTTCCACTTGTTCAGGATGGGGCTCAGGTCCAGGATCTCGCCCATCTGCGCGTACTGCACCGCCTGCGGGAACGCGCCGGTGGACACGTCCGGCGCCGCGCCGCCGGTGACCGCGGTCAAAAACGTCTGATAGTAGTTGTCCCACACGATCGACTGGTAGTTGACATGGATGTCGGGGTGCTCCTGGTTGAACTGATCCGTCAGTTTCTGGGCGGTGGCCACGTAGTTGTCTCCACCCCACTTCATGTCCCAGAAGGTCAGCTCGACAGGCGCGGTTTGCGCAAACGCGGCGGTGCAGCTCAGCAGCACGAGCATCAGCGCAAGCAAGGTAGACAGAAGCTTCCTGGTCATGATTTCTCCTCCTTGTTATCTCGGGCGTCCGTCTCCGGCGCGCCCATTTTCAACGGAAACCTTTTCCGCTGAATCACCAATGGAAGGCAAACGCGCAAGTAAAGATGTGAAATAATATTTAGTTAATTTACAATAAGGAATATACAGCATGTATCCCAGTTTGTCAAGGTCAAAACCCGGTTCCGATAAAATATTTTAGGATTTCCGTTCATTTCATTCCGGAAACCCCGGAATTCCGGAGCTTCTCAGACATAAATCGCTTCCCATCCCGATAAATTTAGTAAATATATATTGACAATCCGGCGGGGGCTGCCGTATAATTCGAAGCGCCACTAAAGTAAAGAAAGGCATGTTTTCATTGAGCAAACGCGTCACCCTGCGCGACGTAGCGGAAGCGGTCAACCTGTCCCCGACTTCCGTTTCCATCGTGCTCAGCGGCCGGCCCAATCAGATCTCGCCGGAGAGCCGCGCGCGCATCCTGGCGGCCGCTGAACGCTTGGGGTATTCGGGATCGGCCAAGGCAAACCGGCCGGAGGGACAGCGGGCGCTGTGCGTGTCCGTCATACTGCCCGACATATACAACTCGTTTTTTTCAAACATCGCGGGCGGCGTGGACGCCTACCTGACGCCGCTGGGCCATCGGATGGAACTGATGTACAGCGACAACAGCTCCCAGCGGGAGATGGGCTACCTCGAGCGGATCGCCCGGGAGCGCACGGACGGCCTGATTATCGCGACGACGATGCGCGTCGCCTCCGGCTTTTACGAAAAGGCATTTGAGAGGGCGGGGGTGCCCGTCGTCATCGCGGACCGCGTATTCCCGACGCTCAACCATTCGTCGGTTTCCTACAACCACAAAAAGGGCGCATACCTTGCGACGGAGCATTTGATCCGCCTCGGCCACCGGCGCATCGCCTGCCTGTCGGGCAATCTCCGGGAGGACGCGCCCCAAGACCCCCGCTACGCCGGCTACCGGTGGGCTTTTGAGGAAGCCGGCCTGGAGGCGCCTCCGGATGGGTTTTTCCCGGGGGACTACCGGGTGGAGAGCGGCTACGAGGCGGCGGACGCGATCGTAGGCGGCGGCTTCACGGCGCTGTTCTCCTGCAACGACATGATGGCCTACGGGTTTTACAAGCGCGTTCGGGAGCTTGGCAAGGCGATTCCGGAGGACATCTCGGTGGTCGGGTACGACGACCTGTTCTTCTCCAACCTGATCGATCCGCCGCTGTCCAGCGTCAGCCAGAGCCCGATGAACATCGGCATGGAGGCCGCGCGGCGCCTGGTGTGCGAAATTCTGGAGCCGCAAACCGTGCGCCAAACGGTCTACTTCGAGCCCAATTTCGTGGCCAGGGCGAGCGTGCGCCCCGCGCCCGATCAAAGCTTTTGACATGAAACTTTCGGTGGGGTATAATATACCATATTTGATTGTGTGGAAGTGATGGGTCTTGGCCAAGCGGATCACGCTCAAGGACATCGCGGCGGAAGTCGGCCTTTCGACGTCCGCCGTCTCCCTCGTGCTCAACGGCCGTCCGATCAAGATTTCCGAAGAAAAGCGCGCGCAGATTTTCGAGGCGGCGCGGCGCATGGACTACCAATCCAACCGCGCGCCGTCCACGCCAGGATCGCGCTCCAAGAGAATCGGCGTGATCACCCCCAACATCACCAACGGCTTTTTCAGCGAAGCGCTGGACGGCATTGAACGGCGCGTGTCCAGCGAGGGGTATACGGTGCTGCTGGGGCAGTCCTACAACCGCCCCCAAGTGGAGCGCGAGGTTCTGCGCCGCCTGCTGAACGACCAGGTGGACGGCCTGATCGTCTCCACGCCGGACGACGAGCTGTTTGACGGCGTGGACGTGCCGGTGGTGCTGTTCAACAGCGAACTCCCGACGCTGAACTATTCCCAGGTGGCCTACAACGAGTGCAAAGGCGCGTTTCTGGCGACCAAGCACCTTTTGACGCTGGGCCACCGGAAAATCGCGTGCCTGACGGGCGATTCAAAAAAGAGCGCGGGCGACCGGCTGGATTCCCCGCGCATGGACGGATATTTCTGGGCTTTTGCCGATTCGGGGCTGACCGCGCCCGAAAACGGCGTATTCCTCGGCGACTATCTCGAGGCGCAGAGCGGATACGAGCGCCTGGATCAGATCGTGAGCGGCGGATTCACCGCGCTGTTCTGCTGCAACGACCTGATGGCCTACGGCGTCTACCGCCGGGCCACGGAACTGAAGGTGCGCATCCCCCACGACCTCTCCATCGTCGGGTTCGACGACCTTTCCTACTCCAGCCTTTTGACCCCGGCGCTGACCACAATCCATCAGTCGGGCGAGCGGATCGGCCGGGAGGCCGCCGCCAGGCTGCTGTACGAGCTGGAGGATCCGAGCGCGCCGCACCAGTCCATCCGCTTTGAGCCGACGCTGATCGTGCGCGACAGCGCCTGCCCGCCGGGGGAGTAAACACCCTTCCCCATTGCCGATGCCGCAGCCTGTCAAAAACCCCTCGTAAAATTTCAAACGTTCCCGGCGACTTGCGCGTCGGATACGCCAAGCTGTTGACAAACCTCGTCGTGCTTTCAATTCGTTCCCGGCGACCCGTGCGCCGGGAACGCGTTTCCGGAATCAGTGCGCACACTGGTGGAAGAAACAAACCCCTTGGTCAGTGCGCCGCCCGGAAACGCCGCAGCGTTTCAGGCGCACGCAGTTCTTCTTCCTTTGCGTTGAAAGACCCGAAGGGGATTTCAACGCTCATCCGTTTATCCCTGCATGGCGTCGGTCTTTTTGGGGCTCTGGCGGCCTTCGATGCGCGGCGCCCTGCGCTCCAGCGCGGCCAGCGCGATTTCCACATCCTCGTGCACTTCGTCGGGAGAGAACGCGCCCACCGTCACCATGTCGCACGGGCGCAGCGTCGCGTAGGAGAACGTGAGGCCCACAAACGGCGAAACCCGCCCGGCGGCCATCGACTTGATGCTCATGACCGGCTTTTTGGCGCTGTGAATCACCTTGTGGATGTATTCGACCTCCACCTGCATCAGGAAGCCGGCGCAGTTGTAGATCTGGATATAGGTCTCCACGTCGTAATTGTTGAGGTCCGAATAGACGATCAATTCCGGCATATGGGCCGAAAGGCCGGGAATCATGCCGTTTTCGCGGATCATGCCGAGGTAATCCGGAAGGCGGTTGATCGTGCGGGTATTTTTGTACACGAGCTGCTCGACGCTGGCGTGGTGCGGCATGCAGAAGGTCGCCCCGGCTTTCCGGGAGGCCTCGATCATCCTGAGCGCCTCGTCCCTCGCCGCCCGGTTGTCCTCCACATTGATGAGCGGCGTGTCGATCAGGATCACTTTTTTGCCGGTACGATCCTCGGCGAGCTTTGCGGCATCCACGAGGATGGGCGTCTGGGTCATCAGGCCCATGATGGCGTCGATTCCGTATTCGAGGTACGCCTCGATGACCGCCGCGACGGATTCGCGGCTCGCGTGATGCGCCTTAATCATGTCGTCCGAAGCGGTGCTGGTGTGGCTGAAGCCGACCAGCCAGTTGCTCCCGATCAGCATGCGCGGCAGCGACACGCCGCCAACCATCGTGCGCGGGAAGGTTGTCTCCATTGAGAAAGACTCCTTTCAGTCCGATAAATGCAAGTTAGCATAGCCGCCGGGGGATGTCAAGGCCCGGGAACCGGCCAGTAAAATGTTTACTAAGAATCAAGTGTATATTTACCGGCATTCCCGCGGGCGGCGAGCGGCATCAGGCGGGCGAAAATTTACAATCCGGTGGACAGAAAAAAGGCGGGCAGTCCTGCTGTCCGCCTTCAAACGTTGGAGGTCTTACCGGAACTGCGGCAGCCAGTCCGCGTTCTGCCGGAACATCTCGTCCACCATATCCCGGATCTCCCGGAGCGAAAGCACCGCGCTGGTCAGCGGATCGTAGCAGATGGCGCGGTAGATCGTCTCCCGGTCGCCCGCGAGGCTCCCCTCGACCACCATCTCCTCGATCTGCGCGCTGGTCCCGCTGAGCAGCGCGCACTGCGGCGGCAGCGCGCCCACGCGGATCGGTTCCAGCCCATTCTTACCAGCCAGCACCGGCACCTCCACGCACGCGCCCCGGGGCAGGTTGTCGATCAGCCCGAAGTTGCGCACATTGCCGTTGAACTCAAACAGCGTGTTGTCGCCCAGGATGGCGTTGAATATGTAGGCCGCGTACTCCTCGCCCCGCTTCAATTCCGGCTCTTCCTTGAGCCAGGTGTCGATCTCGCCCTTCCAGGTGGTTTCGCGCTTTCTGTAGTCGTTCAGGATGTACGCGTAGGCGCCCGGATTCCAGCCGGTGCCGTGGACGCAGTATTTTTCGATCAGGTCCGGCCGCTTTCTAAACCAGGCGTTGTATTCGCTGTTGTGGCCGGAGGATTCCGTGGGGTAATAGCCCAGCGCCAGGTACATCTCGTTGCGCACGATCTCCTCGTTATAGACTTCCTCGCGCTCCGTGATGGCCTTCCGGATCAGCGGATAGGCGTCCTCGCCCTTCCACAGGAACTTCGTGTAGAACGCCTGGTGGTTGACGCCGGCGCAGGTGTAGCTGACGTCCTTCATCTCCGCGCCGATCCATTTGGCCAGCATCGCCGCAGTGCCCTGCACGCTGTGGCATAGCCCGCTGGTGGTGAGGTGCGGGAGTTCCCCCTGCACGGTGCGGCAGAGCATCGCCATTGGGTTGGTATAGTTCAAAAACACGGCCTTCGGGCAGTAGCGCTCGATGTCCCGGGCGATGTCCATGATGGGGTTCACCGTGCGCAGGTAGCGGAAGATGCCGCTGGGGCCGCGGGTATCGCCCACGTTGGTGTCCACACCGTACTTCTTCGGGATCAGGATGTCGTGCTGCCATACGTCGATGTCCCCGGCCAGAATCGTGCAGATCACACCGTCCGCGCCCTTCAGCGCTTCGGCCCGGTCCTGGGTCGCGGCCACCTTCGCCGGGTACTTCCCCGCCTCGACGATGCGGTCCACGGCGGTCCTGATGTAGGAGAGCCGTTCGGGATTGATGTCCATCAGGCAGAGTTCGCTATCCTGAAACGCCGGGAAGCTCAAGATGTCACGGATCAACCCGCGGGTGAAGCCAAAGCTGCCCGCGCCGATAAACGTAAATTTCCGTCCCATTTCTTTCTCCTTGCGGGTCGCGCTTACGCCTTGGTGCCTGTGAGCGCGATGCCTTCGATGAATTGTTTCTGGAAGATCAGGTACAGGATCAGCATGGGGAGCATCGCCATCGCCGATCCCGCCATGAGCAGCGGATATTTGGTGAAGTACTGGTTCTGAAGCGAACTGATGCCCGCGCTGAGCGTCATCATATCCACCTTCATGTTGACGATCAGCGGCCACATCATCTCGCTGTAGGCGAAGATCGCGGTGAACACCGAAAGCGCCATCAGCGCGGTTCGGGTCAGCGGCAGCAGAATCTTCAGGAATGTCTGGCCGATGTTGCAGCCGTCGATCATCGCGGCTTCGCTGAGATCCGGCGGCAGCGACAGGTAGAACTGCCGGAGGAAGAATGTGCCGAACGCGCTGACGAGGCCGGGGTACAAAAGCGCGAAGTGGGTGTTGAGCATGTTGAGCTTACTGAGCTGCAGGTACTGCGGGATGATGTACACCTGCGGCGGCAGCATCTGCTGCGTGATCACGACGAAGAACAACAGGCCCTTGAACGGGAAGCGGAGCTTTGCGAACGCGAAGGCGGCCATCGAGCTGAACACCACGGCGCAGACGATGCGCAGCGCGATCAAAAGCATCGTGTTGAAGTACAGTTGCCACATCGGCAGCGTCCTGAGCACTTCCCGGTAATTGGTCAGCGCCCAGCTGTTTGGCCACATGGTGGGCGGCACCATGATGGACTCGCCCAGCGTCTTAAAAGAGGTGATAATCATCCAGTAGAACGGGAAGATCATCGTGAACGCGCCCAGGATCAGGATGATGTGCAGGGGGATCAAGTTCCGCCGGCGGCCCGTGATCCCTTTGATGGTGGTGGCTGAATGCGCCATGAACTCTCCCCCTTTCAATCGTAATTCACGAGCTTTTTCTCAGCGATGAACTGGATGGCCGTCAGGACGCCGATGATCACGAAGCTCCACATGACGATCGCCGACGCGTAGCCCTTGTTGAACTTGACAAACGCCTCGCGGTAGAACAGCACCATCAGCGAGACGCCCTTGTTGAACGCCGGGTTCGAGTCTTTAATCAGCATGTAGATCACGTCGAACACCTTGATGGCGGACATGACTCTGAGCACCGTCACAAAAAAGAGCGTGGGCGACACCAGCGGCACGGTGATGTGGAAGAACTTGCGCAGCGGCCCCGCGCCGTCGATTTCGCAGGCCTCGTAGTAGTTCTGCGGGATGGACTGGAGGCCCGCCAGCAGCAGCACCAGGTCGTAGCCGATGGAGCTCCAGATCGTGATGATCGCGCAGGAGACGAGCGCGGTATTCGGGTCGCTGAGCCAGTTCGGGCCGGCGATCCCGAACAAGCCCAGGAACTGGTTGATGATGCCGTTCTCGGCGTTGAACATCCAGCGCCAGACCATCGCGATCGCGGCGGGCGCCACCACCAGCGGCAGGAAGTAGATGCCGCGGTAGATGTCGCGGCCCCGGATGTTGTTGTTCAGCAGCGTCGCCATGATCAGCGCCAGGAACACGCCCACCGGCACGGTGAGCAGCATGAAGTACAGCGTGTTCCACGTGGCCTGCATCACCAGCTTGTCCGCGAAAAGCGTCTGGTAGTTCTTGATGCCGATGTACTTCGCGGGGGTCAGCCCCTGCATCTTCTGCAGGCTCAGCCAGATCGAGTTGAAGAACGGATAGATATTCAGGATGCACAGCCCGATGATCGTCGGGGCGATCAGCAGATAGGCCCAGGCCCATTCCGACCGGAGCAGGCGGCTGCGCCTGCGGGGAACGATCTTTGCCGTGGTCAAGCCCGGTCACCTCCATGACGGAATCTGCCAGGACGCCGAAGGAAACTCCTCCGGCGCCCTGGCACGTCGGTTACTGCCTGAAGGGAGGGCGGATCAGCCCGCTTCGGCCTCGGTGATGGTGGCCTGCAGCGCGTTGCAGGCGTCCGCCACGGTGGCCTGGCCGCTGAGGATGGAGGTCATCATTTCGGTCTGGGCGTCGTACCACAGCGACTTCCTGGGCGAGAACGGGGACTGCACGCCGTACTCAATCATGTCGGAGTAGCACTTGATGTTGAAGTTGAACTGGTCGGAGAAGTAGTGCTCGGTGCCCTTGTAGGCGGGGATGGCGGCCTTCGCCTTGGCCTGCAGGATGTTGGCTTCCTCGGTGCCGCAGAAGGCCAGGAAGTCCTTCACAACCGCGGGGTTCTTGGTGTTGGCGGCGCCGGCGTAGCCCAGGCCGTTGTAGATGGAGGCGCGCACCTTGCCCTTGGGCAGGACCGCCAGGTCAAACTTGCCGTTGATCATCTCGTTCTGGGTGTAGGAGCTCATCATCCAGCTGCCCACGTACAGCATCGCCAGCTTGCCGGCGCAGAACTGGTCGTCGGCGCTCATGTCGGTGAAGGATTCCGGGGACGGAGACACGCCGTCCTTGAGGTAGAGGTCCGCGTAGAACTGGATGGCCTCCTGGGTCGCGGCCTGGTCGTAGCCGGCCACGCCGTCCTTGATGACGAAGCCGCCGTTCTGGTAGATGAAGTTGTGGTAGCCGGACTGGTCGGTGTTGGCCACGCCGAAGCCGTAGATGCCCTTGTCCTTGTTGGTCAGCTTGATGGAGACCTCGCGGAGCTTCGCCCAATCCCAGGTGTCGTCCGGGTAGGGAACGCCCGCGGCGTCGAAGATCTCCTTGTTGTAGGCCAGCGCGATGGTGTCATAGTCCTTCGGGATGGCGTAGTGCACGTCGTTCATCACGTACAGGCTGGTCACGCCCTCCGGGTAGGGGCTGTAGTCGTAGTTCAGGTCGTTGAGGTCGAGCAGCGCGCCCGCCTCGGCGTACTTGGTGATCTGGTTGGCGTGCATCCACATCACGTCGGGCAGCTCGCCGCCCATCGCGGCCGCTTCCAGCTTGGTCCAGTACTCGGTCCAGGGCGTCACCTGGGTTTCGACGGTCACGTTGGGGTGCTTGGCGGTATAGGCGTCGGCGATGGCGCGCATGCCGGGTTCCTGGTTGGTATCCCAGAACGCGAAGGTGATCGTCACCGGCGCATCGGCGAACGCGACTTGCATGGCGGGCAGGAATAGCATCAGGGCGAGCAGTACGGACAATAGTTTCTTCATGGTGTGGTTCCTCCTTGTTTTATTGAATGGTCGCCGACCACAGGGAAACATTGTTAGCGGGTCATCCGTCCAGCCGGATTGTGACGGCCTTGTAGCGCCCGAGGGCCACCCGCGCCCGGCCGCCCTCGATGGGCAGCGGTTCCACGGGCCGCTCGGAGAGATCGGCAAGGTATGCCGAGGCGAAATCCAGCTCCATGTCCAGCGCGGTTTCCCGCCCCTGGTTTTCGTAGAGCCTCAGGATGAAGGCCCGCCCGTCCTGGCTGCGCTTGAACGCGGAGAACTGGACGTTCGGCGCGTCCCAGCGGAACGGGCGGCGGATGGCGTCCGGCCCGCCGGCGGTTCCGGCCGTCCTCAGCGCGTGGGCCACCGGCGGGTACAAAAACGACTGCGCCAGCGGCAGGAAGGGCGCGATGTCCCCCGCCTCGGGCCGGTAGGGCAGGTACGACCACTCGATCACGTGCTCGCCCAGGCACTGGGCGCCGGGCGTCTGAAACGCCTCGGAGGCCGCGCCCGCGCGCATGCGGGTGTTGCGGCGGCCCATCATCTGAAAACCCCGGAGCAGCGTCACACACAGGTCCGTCTGCCCGCTGAGCAGGTCGGCCGCGGCCTCGTAATCGTAGAGGCCCTTCATCGCCACCGCCAGCCCCTTTTTCCCGTCCCGCGCGGCGATCCATTCGCGGCAGGGCAAGAGCTGCGTGGGCGGCTGGAGCCAAGGCTCCACCTCCCGCTGCCGCTCCACCGGGCGCTCGAGGACCGCCAGATGCCCCTGGGACAGGATCGTCCCCGCGCGGACGCCGGTCGGCACGCGCAGGCGAACGCGGTGGTCGCGCGCGGTATTGTTCAGCGTCAGCTTTACGTCCGCCCGCGGCAGCCCCCGGTAGAGCGAGACGTCGAAGGACACGCGCATCCGGGCCTCCGCACGGCTGCGCTCGTCGCCGATCAGCCGTTCGGGCACGGCGAAGTCGCCCTCGATCCGAAGCGTCGCGCGCACGTCGCCCAGCTCGGCCAGGCGGCTTTGAAACGCCCCGGCGGTGGAGCGGATCAGCGCGCCGGGCGTCCAGGGCGGCGCGAAGTCCCACGCGTCGCCGGCGTCAGCCTCCTCCTCCATCAGGTTCAGGTTCGGCCAGCATTCGCCGGTCCGCTTATCGAAAAGCTCGATCAGCGCGCCGCGCGCCGACACCCGCAAAAATTCGTTTTCAATAAACCCCTCGCCGCCCGCCAGCGCGCCATCCGGCTCGCGCGCATCGGCGGGAGCCGCCTCGAAGGCCTCGACGCCCCCGGACGGCGGCGCCATAAACAGCACCTTTCGGTACGCCGGTGCGGGGAAGGCGTCGTTTCGCGGAAGGCCGACGCCGTTAACCTCGATGGCCTCCCGCGGCAGCACCTGCGTGGGGAGCGCGCGCCCATCCCGTGTGCGCATCCGGACGGGCCCGTTCCCCACCGCGAGCCAGACTTCCGCCGGCTGCGGTGCCTCCCAGCGCACCGGCTGATAGACCAGCGCGCCGCGGCCGGTGAGCGGCTTCATCAGGCCGCCCAGGTAGGACAGCGACTCGTGGGTGATTCCCGCCGCGATCTGGCGCGCGCCGGCATATCGCGCCTCCATCTCCACGTGCACCTCGTCCACCGACGAGCCGTGGATCGAATCGTGGGCGCTGTTGATCAGCAGCAATTTCCACGCCTCGTCAAAGAGCGCCGGCCGGTTTTTATAGCCGAGGCGTTCGGCCATCGCCGCCAGCGGCTCCGCGTAGCGCTCCAGCATCGCCTCGCACGCGAAGTTCTGCCGCTTCAGGTAGCTGCGCGTGGATAGCGCGCCGAGGAGCACATACTGGTATTTCGAACCGGTGAGTTCCATAGAGTATATCTTTGGTTCGCGCAGGTTCTTCTGAACCAGGCGCACGTACTGCTCCGCGTCGCCCATGATAAATTCGATTTCATCCTGCATCCGGTTGGCTTCCCGGACCGAGTCGCCCACGTTGATCTGCGGCGGCAGGTGGTCGTAGCCCGCGATCAGCGGGATGATGCCGCTCGGGTAGCGGTGCTGAATCCGGCGGACGTTTTCAATCAGGTTTTTGGCGATGCGCGCGGGGTCGTCATGCACGGCCAGCGCCTTGTGGTACTCGAAGGACAGGTAATCCGGGTAATAGGGCATCTCCCGGGGCTGGATCGGGTCGATGGGCTTGTGGAAGATGTCGAACGCGCCGGCGTAGCTCTCGCGGAAGTGGCTCGCCAGCACGCGGGACCCGTCGAGGCCCTCGTATAAAAATTCGTCCGGGTGGCCGCCGACGACCTCCGGCATGCCCCGCATGAACAGCAGGCTGTCGATGCCAAAGCCGTTCAGAATCTGCGGCATCTGCGGCGGGTGGCCGAAGTTGTCCGGAAGGTAGCCCGCGCGCATGGCTCCGCCAAATTTCTCAGCCTCGGCGAGACCGTAGAGGCAGTTGCGGATCATGCTCTCGGTGCTTGGCAGCCATTCGTCAAACTGCGTGTAGAACGGGCCGATTTTGAGCTTGCCCGAAGCGATGAGATCCCGCATGACCCCCTCGTCCTCCGGCGCGGCCGAAAGGTATTCCACCAGCGGGAATACCTGCCCGTCCAGCACGTAGCACGAAAAATCAGAGCGCGCCGCGGCCTTCTTCAGGTCCTCCAGCGCCTCCACCGTCCAGAACCGGTAGCTCCTGAGCGGCTGATACCACTCGATGTCCAAATGCCCCGCGGTGATGATGAATCCGGTCAGCTTGCTCATCGTACCTCTTTCGCACCGTTTCGCCCGGGCCCGCCGAATGCGCGCGGGTTCGCTTGGGAATCACCGGGTGGTTTTATTCGGACATGCGGGCGCGCCGGCGGCCGCGAACGCCGCTTTTACAACATCGCAAAGGGAGGGATTTTTGTCTTTTCGTTTTCGGGCGCGCGCGGTTTGGTTTTAAGTTTGCCTTTCGGGGCTTCGCATCAAGCGAAACGATGCGCAAGGCCCTTTTCTTGCGCGCGAATCCCAGGGAATGCCGGGAAGCGGGAAACACACGTTTTTTCCAGAAAACCAGCGGCGCGCAGTGTATAAATTGCTGGTCCGGCGCGAATTTTTGTGCGCTTCGGCTTGGCCGCATTCCAGAATTTACATTGATTATAACAGCCCATTTTCTTGACGGAAAGATCAAATTGTTGCATAATAGATTCAAAATGTTGCATGGAGAAATGACATGGAGATTTACTGGAGCGACGATTCCGCCGACAAGGATGTGTTTGTGCGCCAGTGCGGCAGCGAGGCGTGCGCGCGGGGGCATCAGTACGGCCCCGCCGTGCGCGACCACTTTCTGATCCACTACGTCGCGTCCGGCAAGGGCGTATTCTACGCCGACGGCCATGAGCACCCGATCGGCCCGAAGCACGGCTTCATCATTTTCCCCGGCCAGGTGACCACTTACCGCGCCGACGACGACGATCCCTGGGTGTACGCCTGGGTGGGCTACGACGGGCGCACCGCGGCGATCCTGACGGAAATGGTCGGCCTGACGCGGAGCAGCCCGGTCTTTGAGCTTGACGCGGAAATCGACCCCTACGAGCGCATCCGGCGCATGTTCCGCGCCGCGTCGGATATGCGGCTGGGCGACATGGCCATGCTGGGGAGCCTCTACCTGCTGCTGTCGGAGATCGGGCAGGGCCGCACCAGCGTGGGCGACCAGCCGGAGACCCGCTACTTCAAGAAGGCCGTGTGGTATCTGGAGGGCAACTATCAGCGGGACGTGCGCATCACCGACGTGGCCGCCTTCGTGGGGCTCAGCCGCTCGCAGCTGTTCCGCGTGTTTCAGAGCGCGGCCGGCATGTCCCCGAAGGAATACCTGAACACCCTGCGCGTCGAGCGGGCCGCGAAGCTGCTGCGGGCGACGGATCTTTCGTTGGAAAAGGTGGCGCTCTCCTCGGGCTTTTTTTCAGCCGGCCGGCTGAACGCCGTGTTCCGGGATCAATACGGCACATCGCCGAGCCAGTACAGAAAAACCATGAAGCCAGCGGGCAAGGAGGATCCGGAATCGCCGCAATAAGGAAAAGGGCCTGACGCCTGCTCATGCAGGTGGCACGCCCTCAAAGCGTTGAAAAATCCTTGGGGTTTTTCAACGCAAAGGAAGAAGAACTGCGTGCGCCTGAAACGCTGCGGCGTTTCCGGGCGGCGCACTGACGGGAGGGTTTGTTTCCTCCACCAGTGTGCGCACTGGTTACGGAAACTCGTTCCCGGCGACAAGCCGCCGGGAACGAATTGAAAGCGCGACGAGGTTTGTCAACAGCTTGAGGGCACGCCCTCTCCGAGGCCATTCGCCGCGCTCAGCAGCACTCCGGCTTCTTTTCCAGCTTGAGCGGGAAGTCGCCCAGGTGTTTGAGCTTGAAGCCGTTCGCCTTGTACGCCTCGTAGTCGAAGGCCTCCAGTTCGTCGATGGCCAGCTTGTGGAACTCATAGAAGTTGGGCCACCACTCGTAGCCGCTGCCCAACTCCGCGCCCAGGTACGCGTCCGCGATGTCGCAGCCCATCTGCGGCGCGACGTAGAACGCGCCCATCGCCAGCACGTTCACACCGTTGCCGGTGATCGCCCTGAGCGCCGAGGGCACGCTCTCCACCACGCCCGCGTGCACGTGGGGGCACTTCGACGCCGCGATGTGGATGCCCATGCCGGTGCCGCAGAAGATCAGCGCCCGCTCGAACTCCCGCTCCGCGATCTTCGCGCCCACGCGCAGCCCCACCCGGTGGAACATGTTCTCGGTATCGTCCGCGTCCGGGTCGGTCACGCCCACGTCGGTGATCTTCCAGCCCTTTTCACGGAGGTGTGCGCACACCGCCTCTTTGAGGGGATACCCGGCGAAATCCGCGCCGACCAGCAGGTACTTGTCTTTGACCGTCTTCATGCTCTCTCCTCCTTCAACCTTCAGGGACGATCCCCGGGAATCCATTCAGATGGAGAATACTGAACCCATGTTTATTATCCCCCCGGGCCTTGGCGGTTGTCAAGAGAACGGGGTTTCATGCGGAAAGAAATACCCGGCTGTAGGTTTGTCAAACATGTTGGGCAGTGAGGGAAGCGAGGAATTCTTTCGGGGAGCGCCAGCGGAGGGGACGCATCGGGAGATTGTTGGAGCGGGTTTGGTGAGCAGCGAGCTGCTCACCAAAGTCGGCGAGGGAGTAGAAGCGGTGGGT
>Ga0268263_1001063_pt1 | contig 28402 bp, 23 predicted proteins | sample Biomet5_FD_190358 | JGI IMG/M metagenome (GOLD analysis project Ga0268263, IMG submission 190358) | Microbial communities from bioreactor (seeded with sewage sludge) at LBNL, California, USA - Biofuel metagenome 5 (SPAdes) (version 4) | ecosystem: Engineered > Bioreactor > Anaerobic >... | reverse complement strand
CTGCTGCCATCTTGAGAGCCAGTGGATTTCGATTCCTTTTTAGCGGTTTTTATCGCCTTCATAATTTCTTTAACCGGTTTTTTCAGCCACTCTTGTACATCTACGCTATCCGGATTTTCCATGCTTGCCTGAAGTTTTTGCACCAAATTCAATTTACCCGGGGTTGTACCAAGCTTTTGTGCCTCCAAAACCCGTTCACGCACGACACTAACGGCTTGTACCTCTACGGTTGAACCGGCGTTTTGTGTCGCCTGCTCGGCAGTTGTTTGCAGTTCACTGGCCAGCTTTTCCGCATCCAACTGATTATCACTGGAGGTGGAAATCATAATTCCGCCGGGATCCTGCGTTTCGAAATATCCTGCTTTATCAACTTGTTCAACTGTATCTTTAACGGCCTCGTCAATTGTCTTGTTGGTAAGATCCAAATCCTTTATAATTTCCGCACCGTCACCATTGACAGCCGTCACACTCAACACCCTGTTAAATCTGTTCACCGAATATTCAATAGAAGGGTTCACGTCAAAGCTGACGTAAGTATAAGGAGTAAAATACGCCCACGCAGCCGCTCCGAACATGATTACTACTGCCGCTGCCGAAGCCGCCAAAGCAATCACTTTTGCAGGCTTCCTAATGGTTGGCTTTTTCAATTCAATCACCTGTCCAATCGCATAATTTTGGTTTCTAACTTTGATTATGCAACCATCATCCGTCAGAGCGGCAGAGTCAAATTCCCCAATCTCCACAATAACTGCTTTCATCTGTCCAACTCCTCTCGAATAAATCGCATATACTCTGCGAGGCAGGGATAATCACCGGTCATTATCTCCACCGCCGCTATTATGTATTTTCGGTGACGTTCTATTATTTTTCGGGGTATGTCTCTGTTTTTTTCAATTAATTTTACAGGAAGCAATTTAGTAGACATCATTTCACTTGCAATCAAAGGATTGTGAATAATATAAGCGACTGCTCTGGCACAAGCTTTTTTCGTCTTCTCTGCCTTTGGTGAGCAGCCCGCCAAATCATAAAATGAAAAGCCATAAGTAGAAAGTATTTGACTGGCTGCTTCAATTTCAAGCTTTAATGAATTGTCCGGCGTTCGTTCGATTTGTTCCAAAACAGCCGTTCTGATCGCAATATCCTCATGATCTTCATCAAAATCGCCGTCTAAAGCGGATGGATTGACGGAAGTCTCAAGACTATGTTTTGACTGCGTTCGTATGTAATCAATTAATTTTCGGCGTATTACCAGTTTTGAAAATCCAATGAAGCCACCCTTGTCCATTGAGTAATCCCTGACTGCCTGAGAAAACGCCAAAAGAGCAACCGACCATTCGTCATCGCTTTTGGTGATAAAGCGGTGAACTGTGAAGGATGCACACCTTAGGATAAACGATTCGTTCTGCCGCACAAAATCATCCATAAGAATCGTATCACTTGCAGCCTGTACTGCCTTTATATCAATCTCATGCAATTTCATTTTCCTCCATTCATATGGGGATTATCTATATTAAGCCAGATTTGTGACCAAATGTCAAGCCGTGTTTTGCAATAGCAGTGCTTTGCAATCATCCAAACGAATACCTGAAGAAAATGCTGCCGCTTAAATTGACAAAGGGGCTCCCTAATCACTCAGAAAAGCCTCTCCACTATTTAAAATCAGACAATACATTTCATACAAAACGAAAACAGCAAAGACACAATTCAGTCAACTGTGTCTTTGCATGTGATTGCTACCTTGGTTGTGAAATGTTTTTCAGAGCTTGCTCTGCACTATCCTGAAGATCAGGCTCAACGGAAATGTCCCCCAATGCAACGATACCAATTAGGTTGTTATGGTCAACAATGGGCAGTCTGCGTATCTGCCGCCGGCTCATTATCTTTGCAGCCTCATCAACATCCATATCAGGACTTCCCACAACGGGATTCGAGCTCATAATATCGCTAACTTTCTGCTGCTTTGAGTTCCGGCCTTCTGCGGTAGACCTCAATGCAATATCCCTGTCTGTAACCATGCCAATCACTTTTTCCTGACTGCATACCGGGATCGAACCCACATTATACTGCTTCATCAGCTGTGCGGCTCTTTCAATCGAATCATCCGAACTTAAACTCGCAATGTCCCTTGACATAATATCTTTTACTTTCAAAACACTCACCTCAATCATAGATTACCCATTGAAAGTGTTTTTATTACCTGTTTTAATGAATTCTCCCGTATTATTTTCTTTATATAATACTATTAGTATTATATTTCCGACATAGCGCAACCGTTAACAGTAATTAAGCCTTAACATTCCGCGTAACATACTCCTATGGTTCCGGGTCCGGAGTATACCCCAACGATAGCACTGATTTGCCCGACCAAGTATACATGCTCTATGTTGGGATTTCCCAATAACACATCATATACTTTTTTTGCATCCTCTTCCACATTACCATGTACAATATAAGCATCACATTTTTGGTTTTTAACGATTTCGTCTCCCAGCTCCACTAATTTATGAACAGCCTTATTTTTACCTCTGACCTTTGCGTTGGTAAAACATTGACCATACTTCTCATCAAAGCCAACAATGGGTTTGATGTCTAACAGTTCTCCAATCGTACCCGATATTCTTCCTATGCGCCCACCTTTTCGTGCATACTCCAAAGAGCCAAACACAAAAAAGAAATGAAGCTTTTTTTTCATCTCGGGCATCGCCTGCACAATGCTTGCAAAGGGTTTACCGACCGCAATCAATTCCCCGCAATTTTTCAAAATAATTCCTTCACATACGGAGGTTGACTTCGTATCGTAAATATAAGTTTCAATGCTTTCAAATTTCTCACTTACAATTTTAAAAGCATTATAGGTGCCTGAAAGTCCACTGGAAATGACAACGGCAATCACATGAGTATAATTTTCCGCTTCCAACTTTTTATAGGCACTCTCAATATCTTCCATTGTAGGTTGAGATGATTTTGGAATTTCGGATTTCATATTATCGTAAATCTCTTTTGACGTTATATCCACCTTGTCCGTATACTCTCTATCGGTATAAATAATTTTAAAGGGCAGAATACGGATGTTGTATTTGCTGATTGTTTCACTGTCGATATCACAAGCTGAATCTGTTATTAATGCTATTTTTTCCATGTGAAAAATTCTCCTTATAAGCATATGAATGAAGTTCGCTTGTTCATTATGACGGTTTCATTTATGCAGAAAGTTTTGCAGATAAAACATCAAAACCCATCACGTACTTTTCATGTAGTATTTAAAATTACATTATCACGTATTTAATATAAAGTCAATATTGAAATTACAAAAGGATCGTGTAAAAGAATGTTCGCGAGCAGATTGAATGAAGTTCAACGTGCCGGCGCGCGTTTGTTTTTACCCTATGACATATAGATTCACACTCCATTCGCTTACTGTATTATGTGACAATTAGCACCTCTAATTCATGAAATGCTATATAACAGAATGTAAAAATAATTGATATGGCGGATTTGCTAAGAATTAAGCTGACACTGTTTTCATACGGTGTCAGCTTAATTTATTATGTTTGCATACCTTTTTTGAAGTGTCTGATGGTTTCAGCATCTCACCCCCTTTTATTAACCTGTTACCGAAACAATGCAACCGGATGGTCAGCAACCCTTTCAACCGGTCTTTCAACTTGCTATAATGCTCGTGGATTTAGAAAATATAACAATACGTGCAGACCGCATTAGAGTCACATAATTAACTGCACAAAGAATGGAAGAGTCAAATGAAAAACAGTAAACAGGAAAAACTTTGGACACCCAGTTTTTTTATTCTATGGCAGAGCCAGCTCATTTCAACCATGGGCGACGCAGTCTACAGTATCGCATTGGGCTTTTGGGTACTTGCCGTTACCGGGTCAACCGCACTGATGGGGACGCTCATGGCTGCTTCTACACTCCCCGGCGTATTAATTTCCCCCTTTGCCGGCGTGCTGATTGACCGCTGCAATAAAAAGCGCATGTTTATTCTGATGGACGTGATACGGGGCGTCATCACCGTTCTGCTTGCCGCAGCCGCATACCGAGGGCTAATCGCCATATGGATGGTTTTTGTTGTGGGAATTCTACTAAGCATATGCGGCGCCGTTTTTGGACCCGGAGTTCAAGCAACAATACCGGATTTAGTTCCGAAATCAAAAATGGAAAATGCAAATTCCCTGTTTTCCATCGTGTCTGCGGGTTCCAATATGATTGGAAGCGTAGCCGGCGGTTTCCTTTTTCAAACGCTGGGCGCACCGGTGCTCTTCCTGTTTGATGGATTATCCTTTCTGTTTTCCGGAATGTCACTGCCTTTTGTAAAAATGCCCAAAAATGTTCAAACCGAGAAACTACATTTTTTCAAGGACATGGCTGACGGCTTTCAGTATATGTGGCGTCAAACAGGACTGCGAATTATTCTGATTATTGCCGCACTGAGCAACTTTTTTTCTTTTATTGGAATCGTTTTGCTCCTTCCCCTGTGTCAGACCACGCCTTCCCTTGGAGCAGGGAAATACGGTGTTATGATGGGTTGTTTTATGGCAGGAGCCATGGCGGGATTTTTGTTTCTTTCCATTGTGTCGGTCAAGCCGGCAAACAAGTTAAAAATATTCATGGCTGCAAATACAATCAGTAATTTAAGCATAATCATTGCGATCAACCAGCCGTCATTTACAGTAATCGCTTTGTTTTTAGTATTGGGAGGTTTTTTCAATTCCGTTGTCAATGTCCTCCTGATTTCTACCGTTCAAGTCTCGACTCCGCAAGAGGTCAGGGGCAAAGTAATGTCATTCATAACCATGACAACACAAGGACTTACCCCTTTTGCAATGGCGCTTGGCGGCGTACTTGGAGGCTTTCTTCCCATCCGGGCTGTCATTACCACCGCCTTTTTTGCTGTATTCTTAATCACAATTCCCTCCTTTTTTTCAAAATCTTTTAAAAAATATATCACCACTGATTACGGGCAGAAGGAAATTCCGGATTTAGTGCAAGAAAATGATTGCATTGCAAAAATATAATGTTATTATGGTAATATCTGCCGATTTCGGTTTTAAATGATGTGAAGAAAGCAGGAATGAAGAAAATGATACAGTCCATTGTACATATTGCTTTGGTAGTCAAAGATTATGATGAAGCGATTGAATTTTACACAAAGAAACTTCACTTTACGCTCATTGAAGATACCTATCAGCCCGAGCAGGATAAACGCTGGGTGGTTGTTTCTCCGCCTAACTCAACAGGAACTACCATCCTGCTTGCAAGAGCATCTAAACCTGTGCAGGAACCGTTTATCGGAAATCAAGCGGGCGGAAGAGTTTTTCTGTTTTTGGGAACAGATGATTTTTGGAGAGATTACAACGAAATGCTTTCAAAAGGTATCGAGTTTGTCAGAGAACCCAAAAAACAATCTTATGGTATTGTTGCGGTATTTAAAGACTTATATGGAAACCTGTGGGACTTGGTGCAGTTTGAAGAAAACCACCCAATTGCCCAACGAGTAAAATAAGCTATATTTACAAAACAAGGGGATTAAAATAAAGAATGAAGATATTATTTGTACGCCACGGAGACCCCGATTATGAACATGACTCCCTTACCGTAAAGGGATGGAAAGAGGCGGAATTATTAGCAGACCGGTTAACCAAGCTAAATGTGCGTGATTTTTATTGCTCGCCCCTGGGGCGCGCGAAAGACACGGCGGGCGTGACACTGAAACGGCTCCACAGAGAAGCCGCCGTTTTTGACTGGCTTCAAGAGTTTCCGGCACGTATTTTGGACCCGGAAACCGGCGAAAAAAGAATTGCATGGGATTTAATGCCGAGTTATTGGACGAATAGAACCGACTTATATGATAAAGATAAATGGTACCTGGATCCCATCATGCAAAGCGGAAACACCGAGGAAGTTTATAAAAGCGTGACACAAGGAATTGATCGTTTATTAGATCAGTATGGTTACCGGCGCGAGGGTATGTTCTATCATACCGAGGGCGGTAACACAGATACCATTGTTGTTTTCTGCCACTTGGGTGTAGAATTTGCAATCCTTTCACACCTTTTGGGTATTGCAGCGCCGCTTCTTTGGCAGGGCTTCTTTGTGGCACCGTCATCCGTTACAGTCCTTGCTACTGAGGAACGAAGGAAGGGTGAAGTATACTTTCGCTGTAAGGCACTGGGGGACACCTCCCATTTGTATGTCGGAAACGAGCCCGCCTCGGATTCCGGCTTCTTTCAAGAAATGTGGAAGTAATTATCCCTGCCTGAAATTTCCGCTTCGCTGTTTTGATGGAGCGCCCAAAATTTTTTTGGCGTTATGACGGCATTCGGCGCCATAAACTTGACAAATCCATTTATTGTGATATCATAAAAATAATAGAATAAAGACATTGATAGAGACAGTAGGGTCTAACGAAAATCAAAGCGAGTCGGAGACAGTGAGAGTCCGACATGAGTAGGTTATTTCTGAATATCCCTCTATGGTTGCGGGCTGAAAAAGTGATTGAGTAGGCTTTGACGGATTTCCACCGTTATCGGGAACACATATGATGGTATGTAGTAATAGGTGGTATAACGAAGCAAAGCTTTCGTCCTGTTCTCAGGGCGGAGGTTTTTTTATTTATGGAGGATTTGTAATATGTATGAAAAAGTATCCGCAAATTTAAATTTTGTGGAAAGAGAGAAAAAAGTCGAGAAGTTCTGGGAAGAGAATAATATCTTCGAGAAGAGTATTGACAGCCGTAAAGAAGGAGAAACCTATACCTTTTATGACGGCCCCCCCACAGCAAACGGGAAACCTCATATTGGGCACGTTCTGACCAGAGTAATCAAAGATATGATTCCGAGATACAGAACTATGAAAGGGTACGACGTCCCCCGAAAAGCCGGATGGGACACCCATGGACTGCCTGTGGAATTGGAAGTGGAAAAGCTGCTTGGCCTCGACGGAAAGGACCAAATCGAGCAATACGGATTGGAGCCATTTGTCCGTCAATGTAAGGAAAGCGTTTGGAAATACAAGGGAATGTGGGAAGATTTCTCCAAAACGGTTGGCTTTTGGGCCGACATGGAGCATCCCTATGTGACTTATGAAAACGACTTTATCGAATCGGAATGGTGGGCATTAAAACAAATTTGGGAAAAAGGGCTGTTGTACAAGGGCTTTAAGATTGTACCCTACTGCCCAAGGTGCGGAACCCCCCTTTCCAGTCACGAAGTGGCTCAGGGCTATAAAGATGTAAAAGAAAGATCGGCAATAGCCAAGTTTAAGGTAAAAGGCGAAAACGCCTCTATTTTAGCGTGGACAACCACTCCGTGGACACTGCCTTCCAACGTCGCGCTCTGCGTGAATCCGGATGAGCATTATGTCAAAGTAGACCACGAGGGGAATATTTATTATTTGGCGGAAGCATTGGCCACCACTGTTTTGGGCGAGAATTACACCGTTCTTGAGACGTATCTGGGTAAAGATCTGGAATACAAAGAGTATGAGCCGTTGTTTGATTTTGTAAAACCGGACAAGAAATGCTGGTACGTTACCTGCGACCGCTATGTAACCTTAACAGATGGTACCGGCGTTGTTCACATTGCACCGGCATTCGGTGAAGATGACGCCAACGTTGGCCGCAAGTATGATTTGCCGTTTGTTCAGCTGGTCGATGCAAAAGGTGAAATGACAAAAGAAACCCTGTGGGCAGGCATGTTCTGCAAAGACGCCGACCCTGAGGTACTGAAAAACCTAAAAGAAAGAGGCCTGTTGTTTGCGGCGCCTCATTTTGAGCATAGTTATCCTTTCTGCTGGCGTTGTGACACGCCGTTGATCTACTATGCAAGAGATTCCTGGTTTATTAAGATGACAGCAGTAAAAGAGGATTTAATTCGAAACAACAATACGGTTCACTGGATTCCGGAAAGCATCGGAAAGGGTCGTTTCGGCGATTGGCTGGAAAATGTTCAGGACTGGAGCATCAGCCGTAACCGCTATTGGGGAACGCCGTTAAATGTTTGGGAATGTGAATGCGGGCACAGACATTCCATCGGAAGTATTGAAGAATTGAAAGCCATGTCACCAAACTGCCCGGATGAAATTGAACTTCACAGACCGTACATTGATGAGGTAACCATTACCTGCCCAAAATGCGGAAAGCAGATGAAGCGGGTACCGGAAGTAATTGACTGTTGGTTTGACTCCGGCTCTATGCCATTTGCGCAGCATCATTATCCTTTTGAGAATCAGGATTTATTTAAGCAGCAGTTCCCGGCAGACTTCATTTCGGAAGCCGTTGACCAGACAAGAGGATGGTTCTATTCCCTGCTGGCCATTTCGACCCTGATTTTTAATCAGGCACCCTATAAAAATGTCATCGTATTAGGGCATGTTCAGGATGAAAACGGACAGAAGATGTCCAAATCCAAGGGCAACGCCGTGGATCCGTTCGAGGCTTTAAACACCTACGGTGCAGACGCAATCCGCTGGTACTTCTACAGCAATTCCGCCCCGTGGCTGCCGAATAAATTTCATGGCAAAGCCGTGATGGAAGGGCAGCGTAAGTTTATGGGCACCTTATGGAACACTTACGCATTCTTTGTTTTGTACGCTAATATTGATGAATTTGACGCGACAAAATACAAGCTGCAATACGATCAGTTGCGAGTGATGGATCAGTGGTTATTATCCAAACTGACTACTTTGGTGAAGACCGTGGATTACAGCCTGGAAAACTATAAAATTCCGGAAGCGGCAAGAGCATTAGAAGATTTTGTGGATGAAATGAGCAACTGGTATGTCAGAAGAAGCCGCGAGCGTTTCTGGGTCAGCGGAATGCCACAGGACAAAATCAATGCTTATATGACCCTTTATACGGCTCTTGTGACGGTTGCAAAAGTCGCCGCCCCGATGATTCCCTTTATGACAGAGGATATTTACCGTAACCTGGTTTGTAGGATTGATCCATCTGCGCCTGAAAGCGTTCATTTATGTGACTTCCCGGTTGCAAACGAGGCTTATATCAACAAAGAGCTGGAAGAAAACATGGAACTGGTGCTTAAGATTGTTGTGCTTGGCCGCGCGGCAAGAAACAGTGCCAACATTAAAAACAGACAGCCAATTGCAAAAATCTATGTCAAATCAGAAGAAAAGTTAAGTGAATTCTATATAGATATCATTAAAGAAGAATTGAATTGCAAGGCAGTTGATTTTACAGATGACGTCTCTGATTTTACTTCTTACAGCTTCAAACCGCAGCTGAAGGTGCTTGGCCAGAAATACGGCAAGAAAATTTCCGAAATCAAAACTCGCCTTGCTGAGTTGAACGGAAACGAGGCAAAAAAGGCATTGGACAGCACCGGCATCTTGACTATTTCACTTCAGGACGGCAAGATTGACCTGGCGCCCGGAGACCTGTTAATCGAGACAAAGCAATCTGAGCAGTATGTTTCGCTGACGGAAGCCGGTATTACGGTTGTCATTGACACCAATCTTTCGGAAGAATTATTGGAAGAGGGTTTTGTCAGAGAAATTGTCAGTAAGCTTCAGACTATGCGTAAAGAAGCAGATTTTAATGTGATGGATCATATCGTCGTTTACGAAAAAGGGAATCGCAAGATTGAAAAGATTATTTCAGACCACTTGGATTCCATTAAAAGCGACGTGTTGGCAGATGAGGTTCGGATAGATGAAATGGCCGGATTCTCCAAAGAATGGAATATTAACGGCGAAACGGTGGTTCTCGGCGTACGGCAAGTAAGCATTTAAGAGAACTTATTTTGGCTTCTTATTCCTTGTCTCGCAGGATCTGTTGACCGACTGCCAGATCATAGATTACGTTTGAATCCACTTTAAATAAGATGAACTGAATAAAGCTGCCTTATTTCGGCAGCTTTATTTTTTTGCAAACATATTGACATTATTCAATATGATGAATATAATAAGCATAGAAGATATTCAATATGATATAAAAATAATGGATAAATCAAATGCACTGCTCATATGCTAAATATGTTTGATTTTCTGCAGTTGCTTAACATCATCATCTTTTAGCAGTGTGACTTTCCCCATTTGCTAAAGAAAATGTTTTAAGATTGGCGCCCATATCATATTTCTTGATAAAGTCAGAAAGGATTAATTCTACATGGAAAATTTTAACCCGCAAACTATTGCACTAACAAAATATCTTTTTTATACCGGCAAAGGCGGCGTTGGCAAAACCTCAACCGCCTGTGCAACCGCGGTCTATCTTGCCGACAGCGGCAAAAAAGTACTGCTGGTCAGTACGGACCCTGCGTCCAATTTGCAGGATGTTTTTGGCATTGACCTGAACAATAAGGGGGTTCCTATTAAAGAAGTTCCCAACCTTGTTGTCGCCAACCTTGACCCAATACAAGCAGCGGCGGAATACAAAGCAAGCGTAATTGACCCTTACCGCGGCAAACTCCCCGACGCTGTACTGAACAACATGGAAGAACAGCTTTCCGGTTCCTGTACGGTTGAAATTGCGGCATTCAACGAATTTTCAAACTTTATTACAGATGAAAAAACGCAAAAAGAATATGATTATATCATTTTTGATACCGCACCGACAGGCCACACCCTCAGAATGCTTCAGCTGCCGTCCGCGTGGAGCAATTTCATCAGTGAAAGTACCCACGGTGCTTCCTGCCTTGGTCAACTGTCTGGTTTGGAAAGCAGAAAAGAAATCTACAAAAAGGCAGTGGAAACCTTGGCTGACGGTAAGCTGACCACGCTGATTCTTGTTTCCCGCCCCGAAGAATCTCCCCTTAAAGAAGCGGAAAGGGCATCGAAGGAACTTGCTGACATCGGCGTAACCAATCAAACGCTGATCATGAACGGGGTATTGACTTCTTATGATGACAGCATATCCGAAAGCCTGTATCACAAGCAGCAAAAAGCTCTTGCGGATATGCCTCAGGATTTGAAAAACCTCACTATTTACACAGTCCCGCTTAGAGCCTATAACATCACCGGGCTTGACAATGTAAGGGCACTGCTGACAAAAGATCAGTATATTGTCCGTGACGAAAAGGTAAACGCCAAAATAATTCCCCAGCTTAAAGATGTGATTGATGATTTGTATAACTCCAACAAAAAGGTCATCTTCACAATGGGCAAGGGCGGTGTCGGTAAGACTACCATTGCGGCGGCAATTGCGATGGGACTGTCCGCAAGAGGCAGAAAGGTGCATCTTACCACTACTGACCCCGCGGCGCATCTGAAGTTTGTAATTGATGAAAGCAGCGGTATCACCATGAGCCATATTGATGAGCATGCCGAGCTGAAGAAATATCAGGAAGAAGTACTTTCCAAGGCAAGAGAAACCATGTCTGATGAGGACATTGCCTATGTTGAAGAGGATCTGCGTTCTCCCTGTACACAGGAAATCGCAGTATTCCGTGCCTTTGCAGATGTTGTGGAAAAGGCTGAAGATCAAACGGTTGTTATTGACACCGCACCGACAGGACATACGCTTCTGCTGCTCGACTCAACCCAAAGCTATAATCATGAGATTAAGCGCTCTCAGGGTGATATTCCGGAATCTGCAAAAAAGCTGCTGCCACGGCTCCGCAACACAAGTGAAACTGAGGTAATCATTGTTACGCTTGCGGAAGCTACCCCCGTATATGAAGCAATGCGCCTTGAAGAAGATTTAAAGCGTGCAGGAATTGCGGCAAAATGGTGGGTAATCAATTCGTTATTGTATCATACCGCAACGACGAACAAAATGCTTTCCGCAAAGGCAAGCAACGAGATTGAATGGATCAATAAGGTTGATCAACACGCAAACGGTAAGTTTGCAGTTATTGCCTGGAGTGCCGATGAAATAAAAGGCGATAAACTGCTCGACTTGTAGGTCGGATATACGTAAATTGCGATAAAGGTATATGATAAAGGCAACCCAGCCGGAAAGTTGGGTTGCCTTTTTAAATTGACTGAGCGAAAAATCAAAAATCGAATAGGTACATTTATGAAATCACATAAAAAGCCAAACCAAAGAATATTGCAATTGTTACCAATGTATTCATTGAAAGCGTTGTTGAAACGTATTCATTTTCGCCCTCTATATCAGCATAAAGGGGTATGATAAAGGTCGCCGGAAGTGAAAAGAAGAGAAGAATCGCCGTAAACAGTGTTTTGTTGAACGGCATAATATGAAAGATAATCTCACTTGACGCGATCAGCAGTATCAGCACACTGAACAGCCTGAGTCCGATTGTTTTAAACACCGGCTTCATGAGTTCTTTCCGGAACGAAATTTCATATCCAACAATAATCAGGATCATTGCTGAAGTTGGTGCGGTAATGAAAATCAGCGTTTGGTTGAAAATTTCACCCACCGGTGAGCTGAGAATAACAGCACCCAACCCGGTGGCACCTACACAAATTCCGGTGACCGCGCCGATGAATGCGGAATTTTTTACCATGCCCATCAAAAGGCCCTTTGCCGTGGGCTTTCCCCCTGTTGTTGCGGTCAGCATCATAACATAGATCGTATAGACAAACAAAGTCTGCCCAAGATCAACGGTAGCAAGGTAGTGGATGTTTTCCACACCGGCAAGAAGTGTAAACAACGCGTACCCAAGCATTCCCACTTCATACCCGGACAGCAGGAAAGGCATTAGCTTCGCATTATTTCCGACAAGCCTTTTGGTTAAATAGCCAAATCCCAATCCCAATGCGTTACAGCAGTAGATAATGATAAATATTATAAATCCGTTTAAATTGTATTCTGCCTTATAAAATGCATTGAATAAAACGACCGGAATCAAAATGTTTGTGATGACTGCTTTGATTCCAAGCAACCCCTGCTGATTGATTATTTTTTTCACGCGGCAATAGTAGCCAAGAAAAAGCATAATTAATACCGGCAAGACCATTTTGACTACGAGTAAAATATTTTCCATAGATCCTCCCAATCAGACCAATCGTCAAAAATGGCTGCGGCGGTTAAGCCACAGCCATTTTTGCTAAGAACAAATGATAATAAACCGCTTATTCTATTCTAAGAAAATTATGAATTAATTTCGTTCAAATAGAACTCATACGCCACTTTGTCGGTTGCCTTTTCATGAACAATCATGCTGACAGCCTTTGCCATAACCGACGGATGTGCGCTTTGAAAAATATTTCTACCCATATCCATACCATGTGCGCCTTCCGAAATAGCTCTGTATGCCATGGTAAGAGCCTCATTCTCAGGCAACTTTTTGCCCCCGGCAACTACGATTGGCACAGGGCAGGCAGAAGTAATCTCTTCAAAATCCTCACAATAGTAAGTCTTTACGATTTGAGTCCCAAGTTCCGCAAGAATACGCGTTGCCAATTTAAAGAACCGGCTCGTGCGTTCCATTTCTTTGCCAACAGCAACAACACCCATGGTAGGGATGCCATAACGGTTACCGGCATCAATCGTTTTGCACAGGTTGTCAATGCTGTCTTTTTCTCCATCTGCACCAATAAAGGTTTGGATTGCCATACAAGAAGCGTTCATGCGAATCGCATCCTCAATGGAAACGGAAATAACCTCATGGCTCAAATCTTCATCAACCATGGAAGCCCCGCCGCTGCAACGCAGTGCAATACCTTTATTGTAGTATGCCGGAATGCAGGAGCGCAATGCGCCGCGCGTACCCATAAGAACATCGATATTGTCGATAATTGGGGGAATGGAAAGGTCTAATCTTTCAAGGCCGGCGGTTGAACCCATAAAATAGCCGTGATCAAATGCGAGCATTACGGTATTGCCGCTTTTCGGATTGAAAATCTTGGACAGGCGGTTTTTCATACCCCATTCAACATCATCCATTCCTTTTACATAAAAACCATTTTTTGCAAACGGAACATCCGTTTGATAATCTTTTGCGATTTTGAAGCCTTCTTTGTCTGCCATGCTAATATCTCCTTTGTCTGTGGTATCAACTGCGGCCGCTGAATATAATGGCCGCAGTTAGTGTGTGTGTTTTAGAAGTTGTACTTACCTACATTGTCCTTATCAAATATGACGCGTTCCGGAAGAACAACAACGCCGGAATCGTCTGCTGTGTAAGCTTTAGGGTCAAGGACTGTATTAGGTTGAACTTTTACTTTTCCTACATCAGGAATGTCGATATCATCGCCGACCTTGAATGTGTTGCCGGCTGCAAGCCAGTAACCAAGATAAGCACCCATTGCGCCCTGAATTTTGCAGTCCCAAAGTCCAAACTTAGGAACAGTGCCGTCCAGGCAGAAGTTTTTCATAGAACTTGGTGTTGCAAATCCGGTGATGATGACCTTGCCGCTCATGCCGAGGTTCTTAGCAGCTTGGGCTTGTCCCGGAAGAGCTGTGGAGTCGGGGCAGATAACAGCAGTGATGCCTTTGTTTGCTTTCAGCACGGATTCACCAACGGAGATTGCTTTTTCTGCATCCTGCTCACTGTAATAAGGTTGTGAAACTTCTTTCCAGCCCGGATACTTTGTCTTAACATATGCTCTTGCGGCGACAACCCAAGAATTCTGGTCAGCAACTGTTGCTGAAGAATAGTGGAATACAAATGTTGCGTTTTTCTTTTGTGCGTCTGTCATTTGCATGGCAGCCATATCAACGAGCATTTGCCCCAGTTGCTCAGGAGTGCCTTGCGCAACATGCAGGGAACGATATTGGTTGTTTACATCGGAATCCCAACAAACAACTTTTACGCCTGCTGCTTTTGCAGCCTTTAATGATTCATTCAGGCCGTTCGGGTCAACTGCAGAAATAGCAACCGCATCCGCGCCCTGTGTTACCGCACTGTTGATGATTTGAACCTGATTGGCTACGGAAGCCTGTGGGTTGCCGTCATATTTACAGCTAAAACCAACTTTTTTTGCCATGTCTTGTGCGCCGACATTCGCTGATTCAAAGAAAGCGTTGCCGGAAAGCTTTGGAATAAACACAACATTGATATCTTTTGCGTCTTTTTTAACAGTCCCCGCAGCAGATGCAGGGGCAGCAGTACTGCCTGCTGCGGATGCTGTGGATGTTGTGCTACCGCTGCTGCAGCCTGCGAAAGCTGAAAGGATCATCGCTGTTGCCAGTGTTGTTGCCAATAATTTACGCATGATTATTTCCTCCCATAAACCTATTTTTTTATATTTATCTTGCGATAATATAACACATTCATTTGGCTGACCCAGCCATTTTTTGCCTTTGCCCTTTGCTTTTCATGAAGGTCGGGAATTTAAGCCCGCCTGCAGCTGATACACTGCGGATTGCAACTGCTACAATCAAAAGAATACCAACAGGGATGTCAAGATATTGAGTCGAAAATCCTACCATTTGCAAACCGAATTTTAAGATTCCAATTACCAAACTGGCAAGAGCCGTCCCAATTACCCCGCCTTTTCCACCCGTAATAATTGTACCGCCAAGTACAACGGCAGTAACAATTGGAAGTGTAAGCTCCGCTCCGAAATCAGCACGCGATGAGCCAAGGTAGCTGGTTAGAACAATACCCGCAATCGCGGCACCCATGCCGGAAAGAATGTAGGTACTCATAATCACAAGCTTCGTGTTAATCCCGGCGTATTGGGCAGCATTGGTATTGACGCCCACGAGGAATATCTTTCTCCCATATTTTGTTTTGTGCAGCAACAAATATGCAAAAATTATTAATACAATAAAAATAATAAACGGATTTGGAATACCAAAGCTTTTCCCGTTTGCAAGCTGTACGAATTCAGCTGGAAAACCGCTGATGCCTTGGAATGCGCTTGAGACAGCGGCATTACTAATGACAACTGCCAGTCCTGAAAAGAGGAACATTCCACCCAGTGTAACAACCATCGCCTGTACGCCAGTATACGCAATTAAAAAGCCGCTGAATGCTCCGCAAAGTGCGCCGACCAACAGTACGATTGGGATGGTACCCCAAATGTTCATTCCGCCCACCTTCCACAACAGGCCCATTACAATAGAGGTCAGACCCACAATGGAACCGGCTTGTATATCCATGCCGCCCGTAATGATAACAAATGTTACAAAAAGTGCTATAATACAAATACTGATATAGTCATTTACACTGCCTAACAAGACGTTGATTTTCAAGAAACGGGGATTGATAAGACCAAATATGAAAATTTGCGCAACTAAAATTCCAACCAATGCGGTTTCCCAACGAAATATTTTTCTGATTTTATCCATTATGCTTCCCTCTCTTCGTTTAGCGTCCTGGCTGATAAGCGCTCTTTTCGTGCCTTTTCAGCAGAGTGACGGCGAAACAGCGAGTCGGCTACAACAATCACAATCAGCAGAATGCCGGTGATTGTGTTATCCCACTCTGACGGAAATTTTAAGAATACCAAAATTCGGCCAATGGATGACATAATGATCGCGCCGAAGAACGCGCCAATCACAGTGCCGACTCCGCCGGATAAACTGATGCCGCCAATGACACAAGCCGCAATTGCCTTCATTTCATACCCACTGCCAGCAGTCGGAGGTACAAACCCGACTTTACTTACAAAAATGATTCCTGCTAACGACGCAAAAATTCCGGATAATACGAAAGCAAAGATCTGCGTTCTTGCGACGGGGATGCCGATTAAATTGGCTCCGTTGATATTGTCGCCAATTGCAGCAAGATAACGGCCTTTTTTAGTCTTCGACATATAGAAGTGAATCCCTAATGTAATGATTATCGTGACCAATAAAAACACATTAACAAATCCGAAAACACTTGCTTGTGTGTATCTCTTAAAATAGTCCGGCAGATTTTCCACCCATTTACCCTGCGTGTAAATATAAACCGTACCGCGTAAAATACCCATCGTACCAAGCGTCATAATAATAGACGATACATGAAGTTTTGCTACCCCGTATCCATTGAGTAATCCTGCAATCGCTCCGATAGCCAGCGTGCACGGAATGGCAATCCAAAGGGAAACGCCGTCACGAACACAAGTTGCCATGAAAGCGGCAGAAAGGCCAAGAACGGAACCAATGGAAACATCAATTTCACCTGTCATCAGCACAAATGCAATTCCGATTGCAAGAAGCATGTACATGACACTTCCGTTGATGCAAAGTTGTAAGTTGTCAAGTGAAAGAAATGCCGGATTGATGATGCCCGCAACGATGAACAGAGCAACCATAAAGAATGCGGATGATAATCCCGGCGTTTTAAAAACTTTTCGTACAATCTGTTTCATATGACTTTCCCCTCCTCATATACTCCAAAAGAGGCGGCCATAAGATTGTCAATGCTAATATCACTTTTAGCGAATGTGTGATTGATGCAGCCCTGGAACATGGTAACCGCCCTGTCACTCAATTGAACAACCTCTTCAATGTCGGATGAAATCAAAAGAACTGCAACGCCTTTTTCTTTGAGCTGATTAATAATTTTGTAAACATCACCGCGGGCACCCGCATCGATACCCCTTGTCGGTTCATCCAGAATCACAATCTTCGGTTCAGTGGCAAGCGTTTTTGCAATTACAACTTTTTGCTGATTGCCTCCTGAAAGAGAACCAACTAACTGGTCCTGCCCTGTGACTTTAATTCTGAAATCATCGATATATTCTTTGCTGGTTGCTTTTTCAAACTTTCTATTCAGGAAAACACCCTTCATTTTTGGAAGTACTGCGGATGTAATGTTTGCCGCCACGTCACTGATTGGAAAAATCGCATTCAAGTGCCTGTCTTCCGGTACATAGTTCAAACCCATGGCAATAATCGTTTCGGTTTTTTTGCCGGTAATATCTTTTCCATTTAGATACGCGTTGCCATGTTTAATTTGATCCATACCAAAAATGGTAGTCGCAAATTCAGTGCGCCCCGCACCAACTACACCTGCGACGCCAAGAATTTCACCCGGGTAAACCTCTAAATTGAGATTGCTAAATCCATAACCGGTATAATTTTTCAATTCCAAAACCGGCTTGGTATTTGCATAATCAATCGCTTCTTCGTCTTCATCGTAAGTAATGTTTGACTTATCCTCTGTGTTTGGGGGGAGAAGTCCCCTAATCAGCATTTCCTTTGTAAACTCTGCCACCTTGCCGCCAACTGCAACCGTACCGTCACGGAGGATAAAGACCTGCGTGGCAATTTCGAAAACTTCGGTCAAGCGATGCGTAATATAAAAAATGCTAATTCCACTTTCGCGCAAATCCTTAATAATTTTGAATAATGATTCGGTTTCATTGAAAGTAAGCGCGGATGTCGGCTCATCCAAAATAAGTATTCGGGAATTACGCAGCAAACCCCTTAGTATTTCGACCAGTTCCTGTTCCGCGATCGAAAGGCTATCCGCTTTTCGCTCAAGTTTCAAACTCCAGCCTAACTTCGTTATCAAACTTACTAACCGCTGATGAAGTTCCGTTTTCTTTTCATCAAAACCCATAATGATATTTTCTTCAACTGTCATATTAGGGAAAAGCATCGGCTCCTGTGGAACCAAGTAAATTCCCTGCGCCAACGCAGCGGTCGGTTTGTTCAAGTTAACCTTTTCACCAAGAATAAAAATTTCGCCGGCATCCGGCTGATGCACACCCATTAATATTTTCATCAATGTGCTCTTTCCGGCTCCGTTTCCGCCAATCAAAGCAACAACATCGCCGGCATATGCATCAAGATTAATGCCTTTCAGAACAGCATTCTGTCCAAACGATTTATAGATGTTACGAATTGAAATCATTGGAGCATTCGTAACCTGATTATCACCAGTAGGCATTTCTCTTCCTCCCTCAATACGGTACGCTACAAAAGTAACGATATTGAATTTTTGTCTATGCACAAATAATATGATAACTTCGTCCAAATGTCAACTATTATTTAAAAAAATTTATAAATTTAACAATTATAATAGCACTTTCTTAGTCGTTTTATTGTATTAATTAAAAATATGAACTATTTTGTACGCTTAATATGCTATATAGTCATAATAATTATTTTATTATTTCGTTGATTAATAATTGACAGTCTATAAAAATGCTGATATACTCTAAATAGCAAAAGAACATATGATTAAATGTGAAACATTTGTTATGAATAAAATTAATAAAAGCAGTGAACACTGATTTCATTTCACTCTTTTACAATAGGAGATGCCAATATGAATTACGAAGAAAACCTAATGGTAAAAATAGCTTGGTACTATTATATGGAAAACATGACACAGCAGAAAATTTCAGACAAACTCAGTATATCCAGAATCCGGGTAATTAAACTACTTGAAAAGGCTCGTCAAAGTGGAATTGTCCAGTTCAAAATAAGAGCCGACGGCACACGCCATATTGCAGTTGAAAATGACTTGATTTCAAAATACGACTTAAACGACGTGCTGGTAGTACCCTCTGAAACCGAAAATACAAACGAAACAATTGCCAAGGCTGCTGCGATGTATGTCGGTGACCGTGTTACTCCAAACTGTTTTATTAATATTGGATACGGAGACACCGTTTCGCGTACCTTAAACAATTTGGTATCGTCTACCGAAGTCAACATAAATTTGGTATCGCTGACCGGCGGCGTAAGTTTTTATCTTACCAACACAAGTTCCAATATCCATAATGCAAATCTTTTTCTATTGCCTTCGCCTCTGATCACTTCATCCGAAGAAATGGCAGAAGCAATGAAGCAGGAAAATTCACTGAAAGAGATTTACGATATGACGCAGCTCGCCGCCATGACCATAGTCGGAATCGGCGGGATTAATGATACCGCAACTGTGATCAGCTCAGGAATTCTGAGTAAGAACGATTTCCTGCTGTTGGGTCTTCAAGGTGCGGTCGGCGATTTGCTGAGCCAATTCATTGACAAAGATGGCAATAAAGTTGACAACGACCTTCACGATCGTCTGATCAGTACTCCATTGGATTCGCTGCGTGATTTTCAAAATGTCATCGGCGTTGCAGCCGGAGACGAAAAAATTTCCGCCATCAATGCAGTGCTGAAAGGCGGCTATCTTAATGTCCTCATTACAGATGAGAACACAGCAAACAAACTTCTGGAAATCGAGGATTAATTCAATATCATTGCACAAAATAATATTGATAAGGAGTTGAAAAGATGGGAAGGTATTTGATGGCAGTTGATGCCGGAACCGGCAGCGTAAGAGCGGTCATCTTTGATTTGGAGGGAAATCAGATCGGTGTTTCACAACAAGAGTGGGAGCACCATGAAGATCCGCGGTTTCCCGGTTCCATGGATTTCGACTGGATTCACAATTGGAAACTTGCATCTCAGTGCATTCGAGACGTTCTTAAAGAAACCAAAATAAATCCGGCAGATATTGCAGCGATTTCAACAACCAGTATGCGTGAAGGCATCGTCCTTTATGACAGCAGCAATAAAGAAATTTGGGCTTGTGCAAATGTGGATGCCCGCTCAAATGATGAAGTCAGCCAACTAATTCGCAGTTCTGTTGATTTAGAGAAAACAATTTACCTCGAATCCGGCCAAACATATGCTCTTGACGCTCTGCCGCGCATTTTATGGGTCAAGAATAAATTGCCCCAGGTTTATGAAAAAGTTGCGTGTGTAACCATGTTCAATGACTGGCTTATTTATAAGCTGACCGGAATATTATCATCCGAACCAAGCAACGGTTGTACCTCTGGAATCTTTGACTTAAAAAAGCGCGATTGGGATGTCAAGATTTCCGAAGACTGCGGATTGAAGAAAAATATCTTCCCACCTGTGTATGAGAGCGGTACCGTTGTTGCCGGCGTAAGCGCCGACTGTGCTGACAAAACAGGACTTTGCGCAGGTACTCCTGTGGTCGCGGGCGGCGGAGATGCGCAGCTTGGCTGCATTGGCGTTTCGGTTACTTCGAAAAATCAGGCCGCTATTTTTGGCGGAAGCTTTTGGCAGTATGAGTTTAACACCGATGAAGTAAAAATGGATAGCCAGTGCCGCGTCAGGGTAAATTGCCACGCCGTTCCAAATATTTGGCAGTACGAAGCACTTGCTTTTTATCCCGGCTTAGTCATGCGCTGGTATCGAGACGGCTTCTGCCAGCTGGAAGAGATGGAAGCGGCGAAAACCGGCACCGACCCCTATTATTTAATGGATAAAAAAGCTGCGGAAATTCCGGCCGGCTGTTATGGCATGATGTGCACCTTTTCTGATGTAATGAATTATATTGAATGGAAGCACGCTTCACCTACCTTTACCAATTTTGCATTGGATGCGAACAAATATAATCGGTATACATTTTATCGTGCAATCATGGAAAATTCCTGCATGGTAACAAAGGGCAACATGGAAATGGTAAAGGAAGTAACCGGAAATATGCCGGACCATATCGTTTTTGCTTCGGGTGCGTCAAAAAGTCCCTTATGGTGCCAAATGTTAGCGGACGTGTTGGGTTTGCCTGTACGTGTACCAAAAATTAAAGAAGCAACCGCTTTGGGCGCAGCTATTCTGGCAGGTGTGGGCGTTGGGGTATATTCCGATGCGGGTACTGCTGCAAAGAAACTTGTAAAATGGGATAAAGAATATCTTCCCAACAAGGAAAACACCGATGTTTATAACCAAATGTACGGCAAATGGCGTGAAGTTTACGCAGCGCAGCTTGCCTTATGTGATAAAAAAATAACGAAAAATATGTGGATTGCTCCCGGACTATAACATCCCGGTGTGCTTCACAAAAAATAACGGAGGAACTATTGATGTTTATTGCAGATTCAGCCGATATGGAATATCGTTTCGGGGACAGCGGTCCCAAATATATCATGAAAGGTCCACGCATGAATTTTGGAATTGTCCGCTTAGTGAGCGGAGAGGATTTTCGTGGTCACTATCACAATGTAATGGAAGAAAATTTCTTCGTGTTGGAAGGTAAGATTGATTTTACCGTCGATGGGAAGTCCTATACTCTTGGAGAAGGTCAATATATTCACATTGAGCCGGGTGAAGTTCACTATTTAAAGAATAATACTGAAACGCCGGTCAAAGCAGCCTTTGCCCTTGCACCGTTCATGGAAAATGACAAAGTAGAAGTTTGAGGTTAGCTATGAAAACAATAAAAGCGATACCGATTACAGAAACGAATTTTTTGCCCTATGGCTTTGTCGCCGACATCGCTAATCCCGGTGATGCTTACAGTTTAGGAGAGAATCCGTGTGTGTTTCACAGGGATATGGTCGTGATGCCGGAAAAGGACTGTACCCCACCCGCTTTCGGTTCCTTGAAAGTTGACAAACGGGCGATGGTGATTGAGGATGTTGAATTTCACTCCGGCTGCTGTGAAGTAATGATGCCGCTGGATGACGATATGGTGATCTATGCCGGACCTGCTTCATCAGATTCCGTTGAGCTGGACAAACTGGAGGCATTTCTCGTACCAAAAGGATGCCTGGTTGTTCTTCGCGCGGGCAGCTGGCACGGCGCGCCATTTCCTGTTCATGTGGACGGAACCGTCTTGATTTGCTTACCTGAACGTACTTATTTTAATGATACGAAAAAGTATATTTTAAAAAATGAGGATTATATTTCTATTGAACTGTAAATTGCATATTAAGTCGATAAAAGGCTGTTTCAAAACGATTTTTAAATCGTTTTGAAACAGCCTTTTTTTAGTTTTAGAAGATAATTGAAATCAGCATTTCTGCCATTATTCCTAAGAAACCGTCTTTGATTTAACATTTTTTCTTGCTTAGAAAATATGATAGTGCTATACTCGACTTTATAAGGTAATATAGTTCAAAGGTGGAAATAATATGAGTAATCTATTTTGGGGTTTCTTTTTTATCGTTTTTAATTTTAACTTAACCCTTGGCAATGCTGTGGTTGGCCTTATTCCTGATTTTATTGGGTACTTTTTAATTTTGAAGGGTATTATCGAATTGCAGGATTTGTCGATACATTTCAGAAAGATAAAAAGTTTGGTTGTATTAATGGTCATTGTAAAAATCATTACCTATTTTATGGATTTATTGGGGATGACCGCGCAAATTCAGACTGGCGCTGTTATCGTAGGACTTGTCCTTCTTGTGATAAGTCTATATATTGAATATTCCATTATTTGCGGCATTCAGGAAATAGAAAAAGCACAGAATATGAAATTAAATGCAGAAAAATTATTTTCTATCTGGAAAATTGTTGCGGTATTTAGTGCGCTCGCTTACATTGGACTTATTCTTCCTTCGTTGGCTTTTGTATTTATTCTCATTTCGGCAATTGCCAACATGGTATTTCTGTATAACTTATATCAGTCAAAAAAGGCCTATGAGCAAAAAGAATAGCCGGTAACGTGTAACCTTGCTGTTCATTATAGATGAGGCTGTATGAAAACAAAAAGCAAGCGGTTCAGCTTGCTGCAATAATCATCGCACATTCTAATTTCATTTAATCTATAAAATATTGATTGGAGAGTAAAAGTATGGATTTGGGAATAAACGAAAAATTAGAACAGGCTCAACAGGGCGTGGCTCGCCTGATTAAGATTGACTCCATGATTCAACAGCTGAAATTGGAGCAATCCAAGCTCGAAAGCAAAGCAGCTGAATTGAAGGATATTCTAAACAAAGAAAATTATGATGTAGAAAAGATTGAGAATAAAAGCATCGCTTCTGTCTTTTATTCCATGCTGGGAAAATTGGAGGAACAAGTTGACAAGGAGCGCAGGGAAGCTCTTGCCGCAAATCTAAAATACAGCCAAGCCGTAAAAGATTTGGAGGACGTTAAATATCAAATCACGAAGCTATCCTCTGAACGATTGAATTATGTGAATTGCCAGCAGGAATATGACCTCCTCTACGCTGAAAAAAAGGAACAGCTCATGAAGGAGCCCGGGGAATCAGCCCAAAAAATACTTGAACTGACCGGCAAACTGAATTTCGAGCGAATCAACCTCAAAGAAATAAAAGAAGCAATCATAGCGGGAAGGAAAGTACTTGATAGTCTGGACAGCACCCTCGAGAGTCTTGGCCATGCCGAAGGATGGGGAATTTGGGATATTCTTGGTGGCGGGCCGGGCTTCTTTCCAATATTGAAAAGCATTCCTATATTGACGATGCCAAAGCGGAAACAGAGAACACACAGAGGCTGCTGCGGCGATTTCATACGGAACTTACCGATATCACCATTAACTCAAATATCAGCATCGAAACCGGCGGTTTTGCAAAATTTGCAGATTTTTTCTTTGACGGACTAATTGCAGATTGGTTTATGCAATCAAAAATCAATGAATCTCAGGAAAGCGTTTCAAACGTGCAAAGTCAGGTTTTGAACATTGTTGCCAAGCTCAGACAGATGGAATCCCAATCAAATACCAATAGCGAAAACTTGGAAAAAGAAATCAAGCAGCTTATTTTAACAGCATAATTATTTTTGCTGTTTAAAAGTATATTGATAATTACTGAATACAGGAGGATTAACACATGAATTCATTAAGCGAACCGGTGGTTTCAATCAAAGATTTGAGAATGAACTACGGTGAAAAGCAGGTTTTGAATGGAATTAATCTTGAGATACACGGTGGGCAGATTATTGGCTACATAGGGCCAAACGGAGCCGGCAAAAGCACAACCGTAAAAATCCTGCTTGGCATATTGGAAGGGTTTCGAGGTGAAGTTAAGGTGTTTGGCGAAGATATCTCGACAGGAAGCATTGAATATAAAAGAAGGATTGGTTACGTTCCTGAAACTGCAGAGATGTATGACAACCTTACTGCACAGGAGTACCTGACTTTTATTGGAGAAATATATGGTATGGATTTTGAATCCGTTGACAGCAAAGCTCAAAAGCTGATATCGCTGTTTGGCATTGGAGAGGCTTACACCGCCAGAATTTCTTCGTTTTCAAAAGGCATGAAACAAAAAGTGCTTATTATCGCAAGCCTTCTGCATAATCCTGATATTTTATTTTTTGATGAACCTTTAAGCGGATTGGACGCAAACAGTGTAATGGTTTTTAAAGAGATTATTACAGAGCTTGCCGCGGAAGGAAAAACAATTTTCTATTCCTCACATATTATGGAGGTTGTCGAAAAAATCAGTGACCGGATTATACTGATTAATGCCGGTCAGATTGTTGCCGATGGCACGTTTTTCGAACTGCAGGAAAAATGCAGTGAGGGTTCACTCGAGGACATCTTCAACCAGCTGACCGGATTTAATCAGTATAAGGAAATCGCACATTCATTTATTTCTATCTTGAAAGAGGGATAATATGAAAGATTTTTTTATTTTAAAATTACTTGATAAAGGTAGTTCTATCTTTAAATCCTTTGGAATCGACTATCCTATGATGAGGAAAATTTTACAGATTAAATTTGTGATGGATGAACGAAGAGTTCCCACCATCATGATGAATGGAAAAAATTCCGAATCAAAAAACTCTTTCCGGTCATCGTTATTCCTTTACGCGTTCATGGGCCTTTTTATCGGGATATTCATGTTCCCGTCCTTTCCCTTATTCCTTAAAATGAACATCGTAATCGGCATGCTGATTTTTATGGTTATGACAACCATGATTTCAGATTTTTCATCTGTGCTTCTGGATATGAATGACAAAAATATTCTCTTGCCAAGACCGATCGATACCCGAACATTAAATGCAGCAAAGCTAATTCATATTGTTGTTTATCTGTTTAAAATAACAATTGCCATATCAGGGGGTTCCCTAATTTTTGGATTAATACGGTATGGGTTTTGGTTTTTCCTCTTGTTCTTATTTGAGATTGCACTGATCTGCGGCTTCGTGATTTTATTTACATCCCTTTTCTACTATGCAATCCTTACACTTTTCAGCGGAGAAAAGTTAAAGGACATTATCAACTATTTTCAGATTGCTCTGACCATTTTCATGACCGTAATGTACCAGTTTGTCGGAAGAATATTTAATGTTTCAAATATGAATATGAGCCTTACTCCCCAATGGTGGAACTTTTTGCTGCCGTCAGCATGGTTTTCCGCTCCTTTCAGCCTTTTGGTCGATCATGATTTCAGCCGATATTATATTCTGCTGAGCCTTGTTGGAATCATTGTTCCCATCATTACCATGACTCTATATATTAAGGTTGTTTCGCCCCATTTTGAAAGAAATCTTCAGAAACTGAACGGCAGCTCCGAAAAAAATGAAATGAAGATAAAAACGCTCCAGCAGAGTATTTCCAACATCATCTGCTTTAATCGGCTGGAAAAAGTCTTTTTCAGATTTACGCAGCAAATGCTGAGCAATGAAAGAAAATTGAAACTCAAGTTATATCCAAGTCTTGCTTTTTCGGTAATAATGCCATTTATTTTCTTTCTAAGCTTCTTCGGAAGGGAGCCGTTATCGGCAGATACATTGTCACAGATAACGCACGGAAAGTATTATTTGTATATGTATTTATCAGTAGCCTTTTTCCCCTCATTATTTATGTTGATCAGTGCAAGTGAAAATTACAAGGGTTCCTGGATTTACAAGGCTTTGCCGATTGATAACCCTGCAATGATATTGAAGGGCGCATTTAAAGGATTTGTGTGTAAATACGTTGTACCGATTTATTTGGTTACAAGTTTAATTTTTGTCATTATTTTTGGGCTGAGAATTGTTCCTGACCTATTCTTAATTTTTATTAATTTAATGGTATTAATGCTTACAACCTTGTGTTTCTCAAAGAAGGAATTGCCTTTTTACAAGGACTTTCAATATGCGCAAAACAGCAATAACACCGGCATTGTATTCCTCACGTTTGGATTGTGTGGCATTTGCGCGGCTCTGCACTATGCTCTTTTAAGTTTAGCCCCTCTTGGCATCCCAATCAATATCGCTGCATCGCTGATAATTGCAATCATTTTGTGGCATTTCAGTTTTAAAATTTCATGGGAAGATATCGCTAAAGACGCTCAATAAGAGACGTATAACCACTTAGTTTTACTGATAATACTGGTTTTTCTGTTGAGTGTGAGTCTCCTGTGAAAACACTATCCGTAAATTGACTATGCATCGGAATATATTTCATTTCATATAGCCACCTTGCATAGGAGCGACCGCTAATGATTTTCGTTCGCCCTTTACCCTGATAATGTTAAGTGTACGATTTTGTATGTCAAGTTCGATCAAATTATCTTGTTCTACGAATGCGATTGGCCCTCCCTGAGTGGCCTCCGGTGAGACATGGCCAATAATCTGTCGAAGAAACGACTGCAGATTGCCACTGTATACCAATATTTCTATCTAAGAGCTTTAATGTTTGTTTCAAAATTGTATTTTATAGCAAAAAATCAAGGCAGACAACACTTTTTGTGCTATTTGCCTTGATTTTTATTTTAGGGTGTTTTGCAACAACCCCCTCAGACCGTAGATAAAAAGGTGCTTATGTATTGTGCACGGCGCCTTTTTGATTGACGAAAAGAAACAATCAAATAAAATACGACCTTATCGTCCTATTTGTTCTCTAGCTTGCCTAAGAATTAATCACAATTTTAGTTCATTCCGAATTATTCTACTCAGACTCAGCATGTGCCGTGCATCTTTCACCAAATATTTTCGCTCTAACGCGACTCAGTTTAGTTGGCTGTTTATTGGAGTAAAAATTTCAGAGTAGAATCTTGAGCTCGCAGATAGAATTCGGCTCTACTTCGCAGGAAACATAACCATCCCGAATTGAAACAGGAGTGTTAACTTCTTTCTCAAATAAGTCTACAGATTTTGCCATACGAACCGGCTTATTAAAGTCTAAGGCCACTTTACCTATTACTCCTTTTACTTCATAAAGACGAACTATGATTCCACCATCTTCTGCGGGAAGAACGGAAGACAGAACCACAGTATCGGAGTGAAAAGAGAATAAGCTGTCCTGTAACGGAAGATTACCCTTGTGTGCATTCGACGACTGATAGAACATTGCATGATTGCATCTTTCTGAAAAATCTTTCGCCGCCTTTTCATCCACTTCGAAACTGCCTGTCCATACCAAGGCATGAACTGAACAATCGTCAGACTTCCAACAGCTATATGATTTTCACCGAACCACAATGCTCCCAAACTGCCGATCTGGATCAAGAAGATCTCTCACCAGAAGTCTGCGCCACTCAGGAACTCACAGAGCCGGTTATTGAACATATGTATCCACAAATGCCCTTAGAGCTGCCAATAAGCGACGAAAGATGTAACGCGAATAGTTTTCCAATTTCACTTAAAACCGCCACGAAGCAGGTTGATAGAAGCCCTTGCGGCGAGAATAATATACATAGTAATAAAAAATTGTTGGTTAAACAACGGTTGCACAGTTGGAGATGGCTTTCAAGGTTATACCTTTTTTGTCAGCTTCTTTGCGCCCATTCTGATATGCTCCCCCGTATCAAAATGATACCCCATGGAACTATTTCCAAAACGAAGGTTACGTTAAAGCAGAGAAAAGAACAAGTTAGTACTAAGTTAACTAAGAGTATATTTTTGAGTAACAGTAAGAGATCGAAGTACACG
>Ga0268263_1001060_pt1 | contig 28462 bp, 25 predicted proteins | sample Biomet5_FD_190358 | JGI IMG/M metagenome (GOLD analysis project Ga0268263, IMG submission 190358) | Microbial communities from bioreactor (seeded with sewage sludge) at LBNL, California, USA - Biofuel metagenome 5 (SPAdes) (version 4) | ecosystem: Engineered > Bioreactor > Anaerobic >... | reverse complement strand
CCTTCTCGCCCTCTACTTCGCGGGACAGCAGCACGGGGTTGGGGTCGCCGTGGGCGTGGTGGCCATGCTCGTCATAGGCATCGCAAACTACTTCGTGTTCCTGTTCAAGGACGCGGCCATCACCCCAGCCGACCTCATGGCGCTGGGCACGGCGGCCGAGGTGAGCAGCTCCTACGTCTACGTGATCGGCTCGGCCGTGGTCCAGGCGATCGCCTACGCGTGCATCGGCATCACCTGCGCCGCGTACATCCTCCCTGCGGCACCCGCCAGCAGCGATGCCTCCATCCTGCACCGACGCCCGGTCCGCTGCGCCGCCGCAGCCGCACTCTGCCTGATCGCGCTCGGCTGCTTCGTGACCATCCCGCAGTATGGCAGCGACTTCGGCGTGTACCTCAACCATTGGGATGCCATGCGCTCATCGTCCGTCCAAGGCTTCTGGCCCTGCTTCGTCAAGGAGCTCCAGGCGCTCAAGGTCCCCGTCCCCGAAGGCTACACCAAGGAGGCCGCCGAGGAGGCCGAGGACGACCTCGTCGAGGAGTACGACGCGAGTACGAGCGACTCCCGTACCGAGGCCGAAGCCCAGTTCAGCGAGACGCAGCCCTCCGTCATCGTCATCATGAACGAGTCGTACGCGGACCTCTCCGTCTACCAGGACATCGCGGACGCGGGCTATGCGGGGACGGAGTACGTCAACACGGGACTCACCGACGCCCTCGCAAAGGGCGACTGCTACGTGTCCATCTTTGGTGGTGGTACCTGCAACACCGAGTTCGAGGTACTCACCGGCGTGAACCTCCACTACGTCGGCGAGTACAAGTACCCCTACACGCAGGTGAGCTTCTCCAACGTGGAGTGCATGCCGCGCACCTTCAAGAGCCTGGGCTACGACACCACCGCCATCCACCCCAACCTAGGCAGCAACTGGAACCGCTCCACGGTCTACGACCAGATGGGCTTCGACACCTTCTACGACATCGATGCGTTCAAGGACGCTGAGACCTACCACGGTGATGTGAGCGATGCCGCCACCTACGACAAGGCCCTCGCAATCCTCGAAGGTTCCGACGACCCGCAGTTCGTGCTCGACATCACCATGCAGAACCACAGCCCCTACACCACAGGGACCATACCCGTCAAGGACCGCACGCACTACTCGACCACGGACTCCGCAAGTACAAGCGACTCGCAGCTCAACGAGTACATCGATTGCATCAACGAGTCGGACGAGGCGCTCGAGGAGTTCATCGACGAGCTCCGCAATCTTGACCGTCCCGTGGTGGTGCTCTTCTTTGGCGACCACCAGCCCTCACTCGCAAGCGAGTACAACGATGCGAGCAACGCCAGCGACTCGGACGTGGTACATGCGGAGCGACAGTTCCACACCGAGTACTTCATCTGGGCGAACTACGATGTGGCCGGCAACAGCCAGACCTCAGAGGTGCGCGACGAGTCCGCCTCGGCCCTAGGAGACGTGCTCATGGACCTTGTCGGCGCCCCCCTGACCGACTTCCAGAAGGCGACCCTCGCCTCACGCGCCACGATGCCCATCCTCAACGTCGACGGATACCAGGATGCAAGCGGCACGTGGAGCGCATTTGACACGGACGGCAACGCCACGGGCACCACCGCCAAGACCGAGAGCCTACTCGCCTATGTGACCTATCTCGAATATGGCAGCGTGGTGAACTAGGCTCATGTCATCTCGTACCTCATAACCAGGCTTTCCTCTTAATGCTATACTCTGTGTGTCATTAAAGAGAGAAGGTTCACATGAACATCTATGAAGCCATGGAACACCGTCGCAGCCGCTACGCACTGGACACAAACACCATCGTGAGCGACAAACGCATCGAGGAGATCGTGGGAGAGTGCCTCGTTCAGACCCCCTCCGCCTTCAACAGCCAGACCGCACGTGTGGTCGCACTCTTTGGAGAAAGCCACGCCAAGCTTTGGTCGATCGTGCTCGAGACGCTACGCGCGAGGGTGCCCGCCGACAGGTTTTCCACCACCGAGACCAAGATTGCGAGTTTTGCCGCCGCACATGCCACCCTGCTCTTCTTCGAGGAGACCGATACGGTGCGTGCACTCCAGGAGCAGTTCCCCGCCTATGCCGACAACTTCCCCGTATGGTCGCAGCAGGCCTCGGGCATGGTGCAGATCAACGTCTGGACAGCACTCTCCGCCGAGGGACTGGGAGTGAACCTGCAGCACTACAACCCCATCATCGATGACGAGGTCACCCACACGTTCGACGTACCCACCAGCTGGAAGCTCATGAGCCAGATGGTGGTCGGCAACCCCATCTCCGAGCCGGACCCGATTACCAAGAAGCCTGTGAGCGAGCGGCTGGTCGTGAGAAGGTAGCGAACCAAACGGGGCTACTCCAGGTTCGCGTGGAGTGCGAAGGCCTGGTCGGTGGGAATCCTATGACGCGCGCCGAGCGGCAGGACCATGGCGTCGCCTATGAGAAGCGTTGCCTGCTCAAAGAGGGAGCCTCCCGGAAGCAACGGCCGCCCCACACACTCACCGTCCACCTGGTCAGTGAGGACGGGAACCTCCACGAGATGGTCTGCCATCCTACCCAGGGCCGAATCGGCCCTCGTCGTGATGACGGCAAGCGTGCCCCCAAGGAGCTTGGCTTTCGCGGCGACGTTCGTGACGCTCGAGGTGGAACCAGACCCAGACGCCACGATGAGGAGGTCTTTCTCACCGAAGGCGGGTGTCGTGGTGTCACCCACGACGTAGCTCGTGAATCCCAGATGCATGAGGCGCATGGCCATGCAGCGCAACATGAGCAGAGAGCGACCGGCACCGCACACATAGATGCCCCGTGCGGTGACGATGGCGTCCGTGAGGCCGTCAAGCTGGTCCTCCCTAACCCGAGACAGGCACTGCGCAAGCTGGTTTGCACCCGTAACGGCGATCTCGTTGGTATTCATCACTCGTCCTTCGCTATCTCTCGTGCGCCTGATTGTACGCGTCGACCATCCCGCGCATCTCGCGTGCGACGGCTGCGGGATCAGGCGCGTTGTAGATGCCACCTCCCGAGATGATGATCTCGGCAGAGCTCTCCAGGGCCAGCCGGAAGGTGGCAAGCCGGATACCACCAGCGATGGCCTTGGGCGTGTCCACCACGTCAAGCGCCTTGAGTTCCTCGACGGGATCCGCTCCCGTGGCCTGCCGGTCATAGCCTACGTGACAGCAGAGGTAATCGGGGCCGAGGGCAGCAACCTCGCGGGCACGCCGGGACAGATCGGCGACGTTGCACATGTCCGCAAGGACCATGACACCGTTGTCACGAGCAAGCGCGACCGCCGCCCTTATCGTCGCGTCATTGGCAGCACACAACACGGAGAACATGTCACACCCTGCGGAGATGACCGACCTTGGAACCTCCGACCCGCCATCCATGACCTTGATGTCCGCAAACACGGTCTTCTCTGACCACCGCTCCTTGACGGCACTCACCACGCGCGCACCCTCCGCAACCATGAGCGGAGTTCCCAGCTCGATGATGTCAACATAGGTGCCCACCTTCTCGAGCATCGCGAGCGTGTCCTTCGTGCTGAACAGATCGAGCGCGACGTGCAGCTTCTTGTGTGCCATGCCACTCACGCTCCCCTCTCGTTGCGATAGCTCGCCACGAACCCGTCGAGCACACCCTCAAGCCGCAGCTCTCCCGTACCTGCGGGAACGAGCACGGTCTCCCCCTTCCTGAGAGGCACGTCGTTCACGAGACCCGCACCCTCGACCACGGTGTAGAAGGCAAATCGTGGCAGCTCGTAGGTACCACGACCCGTGCATTTCACGCGCGAGACCGTGTAGAGGCCCGGTTCGTCCCAGTAATCGGTGATCTCGAGGTCGCCTTGCTCGTACGGCTCGAACCACACGAATCCCTCCGTGGTATCAGGAACGTTAACGCAGTCGATGACCTTGTCGATGGCGAGCTCTCTGCTCGACCCCGTCTTGGGATTGACGCGGTCATAGTCAAAGAGACGATAGGTGAGGTCGGCGTTGCGGGAGACGTTATAGGTGAGCACGTCGCGACCGATGGCATGAAGCGTGCCGGCAGGCAGGTCGATGAACCAGCCTCGCTTGGCCGGAAGGTACTTGAGGAGGTGCCCCCAGTCGTGGGCCTTTGCCAATGCCACGAACTCCTCCCTGGTACGAGCGTTGTGACCATATTCGATCTTGCCATCCTCGGGCGTCTCGAGGATGACCCAGCACTCGGGCTTCCCACGAGAGCCGTCGTGCGCCATCGCGTACTCGTCGCCCGGATGCAGCTGAACGGAGAGGTCGGCGCACGGGTCAAGGATGTTCACGCGGATGGGCAGTTGGGCGGTGTCGCAGTCAAACCAGCCTGGCTCGGCATCGTAGAGCTGGGAGAGCGTGAAACTCGACCCCTCGACCCCGCAGTCGGCGGCGCCAGGAAGCGCGACCACGTTGTAGACCTCCCCCACAGGGCGAACGTCCGTCTCGTAGCCGTATCGTTCGAGCATGCGCGTACCTCCCCAGATGCGAGGTTGGAAGTACGGGAGAATCTTTGTTGTTTGTTTTTCCATTGTTAGCCAATCTGTACGCTTTGTTTTTTCCGATAATCACAATATAGCGCCAGAATTTGCGTATCTCAATATTTCACAAATACTTTTCTTTGTTTTTTGGAAGTATGCCAAGTGAGATAGAATCACGTGAGAAGAGGCAGACGTGGGAGGCAGCAGATGAGAGCATCGGTCGAAGAGCGCCGCGACAAGATTCTTCACGAGGTCATGACCAACGGAGAGGCGACCGTCTCGGAGCTTGCCGACCTGCTCGGTGTCACCACCGAGACCATCCGCAAGGACCTGGCCACGCTCGAAGAGAAAAACGTCATCTCCAAGGGCCACGGGTTTGTCACGCTCTCAACCGCTCTGCCCGAGACGGACTTCTCACAAAAGGAGACCATGCACCTGGCCGAGAAGACCCTCGTTGCCGAGCGCGCCGCAGCGCTCGTACCCGAGGGTGCGAGCGTCTTTCTCGACACGAGCACCACCGTCCTGCGCCTTGCATCCCTCCTCGTCATGCGCGACGACCTCACCGTGATCACGAACTCCGTGGATGCATGCCAAGCGCTCGCTCGCTCGGGCAACCAGGTTCTCATGACGGGCGGCCTCTACCGCACGAAGAGCAACTCGTGCGTGGGAGCTTGGGCCTTGCGTGCGATGGAGAGCGTCAACGTTGACGTGTCTTTCCTTGGATGCGACGGCTTCTCCGCGGAGGGACCCACGATTCGCTCCTACCAGGAGGTCGAGTTCAAGAGGGCGGCGGCGCAGCAGTCGAGAACCACCGTAGTGCTTGCGGACACGTCCAAGCTGAGCAACGTGGGGCTCCACACGTTTGCTGGCTACGACGACTTCGACGGGGTCATCTTCGAGCGCGCGCTGACGGCTGCAGAAAGGGAACGCTTTCCGCAGCTGATCACACTCGGGTCCCTCTAGGGAAAGGGACTGTCTCACGCGAGAGGTGTGACGGTTGACAGCCACGCGAGTGACGTCGCCGGCGTTTCTGGGAGGATTTCTCCCTTTCGAAGAAGTCACCTTCCGCAGGACATGGAACATTCGGAAATGGAATGGCATCCCTACTGCTCCTATCATAAAAGCTGAGGAGGAGCATCATGGATGACAGGGTTGCCCAGCTCGTGAACTACATCGATGCGCGTGGCTCCGTTCCCTCTCCAAGACTTGCGAAGGAGCTTGGCGTAAGCGAGCGTACGATTCGCTCGTATGTCAATCGCGCAAATATGACCATGGGCGACGCCGCCCATGTGTCGGCAAAGCGTGGCCATGGTTACGAGCTCGTCATCAGCAATCAGAAGCTCTTCGATAGGCTCATGCACGCCAACGGTGCCTCACGGGAAAACGTGATGCCACAGACGCCCAAGGGACGCGAGCTCTACCTTCTCAACGACCTCCTCAACCGCAGCGACTGGATAACCCTTGATGCGCTTTCAGACGTTCTGTACGTCTCCCATAAGACCATCTCGGGAGACATCAAGTACGTGGAGGAGGTTCTTGGAAGGTTCGACCTCTCTCTGGCGCGCCGACCCCACTATGGAATCCGCGTCGTGGGAAGGGAGGTCGACCGACGTCTTTGCCTGGCGAGCCTCGTCATCAATGGCGAGAACGGAATATCGCAGACGGGCGCACGTCCCGATGACGCCATAGTGGCCGAGGTCTCCCATTGCATCGAAGAGGTCCTCCAGGGAGAGGACGTGGTGCTGGACACGATCGCCCGACAGAGTCTCGTAGTGCACGTCGTTATCGCAATAAAGAGAATTCGCCAGGACTGCTACATCCCCATGCCGTCTGATTCTCTCGACGAGGTTCGCAAGACACGCGAGTTTGTTATAGCGGAGCATCTCGCAGACATCATCTCCGAGAGGTTCGGCATATCCTTCCCACGACAGGAGATTGCCTACATCGCAATTCATCTTGCCTCAAAAGAGACTCTCGACGGTACCGATACCGAAGGAAGCATCGTCATTTCCAATGACGTGTGGCAAACCGTCACCGAGATGCTCGACTCGGTTTGGGAAGGATTTCGCTTCGACTTCAGAAACGATCTCGAGCTTCGGATGAATCTGGCTCGGCACATCGTGCCGCTCTCCGTACGCCTGCACTATCGCATCCCCGTAAAGAATCCCCTGCTCGCAGATATAAAGCATAGCTTCCCCTTGGCATACCTCATGGCGGTCGACTCGTCTGGCGTCCTTGTCAGGAAGTATGGTTCTTCGTTGTCGGAAGAGGAGACGGGCTATATCGCTCTCGCGTTTGCGCTTGCGCTCGAGAGACAGCAGACCGGCCTCCCCAAGAAGAACGTTCTCATCGTCTGCTCGCTAGGGGTGGGAACGGCGAGGCTGCTGTCTGCAAAAATATGGAAAGAGTTTGGCCCCTACGTAAGCAATGTCGATACCTGCGACGCCACGGATCTCGATAAGATGGATTTCACGAACATCGATTACATCTTCTCGACCGTTCCGATAAGCACCGCCCTTCCGGTTCCCGTCTGCCAAGCCGACCTCCTTCTTGAGGACATCGGCACAGAGAACATACGGCGCATCCTACGTCGAAAGGGAAGGAGTCGCGGGTTCGAATCCTGCTTCTTCGAGGACCTCTTCTTCTCTCACATGACGTTTTCGACAAGCGCCGAGGTCATCGCCTTTCTCTGCAACGCCCTCGAGGCCCATGAGAGAATGTCGCCGCTCTTTTCCGAACTCGTCCGGGAGAGGGAGGGACTCGCAAGGACGGCATTCGGCAATGGTGTCGCCTTCCCTCACCCAGCCCATCCCGTAGGAGAGCGCACCGTAGTTGCGATCTGCCTGCTCGATGAGCCCGTTGACTGGGATGGCATATCCGTACGCGCGGTCTTTCTCTTCTCGATCACAAAGGACGGGGGCAAAGCGGTCAGGGAGTTCGATCGCAACATGGCTTCGCTGCTCATGAACGAGAGCGTCATCTCCGACCTCCTTGCAGACCAGAGGTTCGCAACGCTTCTCGACCTGCTTGAGGGCATCGGGAACCCCACGGATGACGACGATCGATGTACGTCAACCCCAGGTGCCTTTCCTGGCACGTAGCAAAGCGGAACGGCTCACAACAAGGTTTCAAGATCGAGGGGAATCCACGGGTCCCCCTGGAGGGTATTGTCGCGTTTCACTGGCAGAGAAGTATGTGAAGGGAGCCCATCGAATGGACGAAGGCGACGCCGAGGCAATCGTGCTCAACCTCATAGTACACGGGGGTGACGCAAAGAGCTTTGCGATCGAGGCCATCGAGGCCGCTCGCAGAGGTGAGTTCGATCATGCGGATGCCCTTATGAAACAGAGTAACGACGCACTCAACGAGGCGCACGAATTCCAGACGAAGCAGATCAGGAAGGAGGTCACAGGAGACGTACACGAGCCGATGACGATGCTCATGGTCCACGGCCAGGACCACCTCATGAACGCAATCACCGTCCATGACCTTGCGCAACAGATCGTCGACCTATGCAAACAGCTGGTCAAGTCAGCGTCGGAGGAGAGCCAGACCATGAGCGAGACGCACGAGGGGTAGTCAGGAGGCCCCTGGAAAGGAAGGATGACATGAAGAAGATTGACTTGTTCTGCAGTGCAGGCATGTCCACGAGCATGCTTGCGAAGAAGATGCAGGAGATCGCCGATACCCACGGCATTCCGGTAAGGGTCGAGGCCTTCTCATCAAACGAGATTGACAACCTCGTAGAGGGCGACACGCCTGACTGCATTTTGCTCGGTCCTCAAGTTAGATTTATGTTTGATGGTGTCAACGAGAAGTACGGCACACGCATCCCCGTGGGCATCATCAACTCCGAGGACTACGGGGCCCTCAATGGTGAGCGCGTGCTCAAAGCGGCGATTGTATTGATCAAAAAGGGATCGACGAACGAGAAGGACGCATAGCGTGCCTTCGACAGACACACGGGAAGAGATTGGAGCTGATCATCTTGAAGACAATGGACAAGTTTGAGAACAAGTTGATGCCGCTCGCATCAGCCGTCGGAAAAAACAAGTATCTGCTTACGTTACGTGATTCGTTCGCGATGATTATGCCTCTACTGATCATCGGATCGATGTTCACGCTTGTGGCGAACTTCCCCATCCCGGCCTGGATCGCCTTCCTCAAGGCCACGACCATAGGTGATTACACGCTGTCCGCACTCATCGCCATCCCCGCAAGCTGCACCGTATCGATGATGGCCCTCTTCATCGCATTCAACGTCGGCTACAACTTTGCCGAGCACATCGGTATCAAGGACCGCGTGTCCGCTGGCATCGTCTCCCTGGCGAGCTGGCTCATCCTCATGCCCCAGTTTACCGAGTACACCCCCGATGGCTCGACGGAGGTCTATCGCGTCGCGAGCCTACCCCTGGGCTGGATCGGCGCGAAGGGCGTCTTCATCGCCATCGTCGTGGGCTTCCTGTCGGTGAAGCTGTTCAAGCTCGTCATCGAGAAGGACTGGACCATCAAGATGCCCGAGGGCGTCCCACCCACCGTCTCGCGCGCTTTCTCGGCCCTCATTCCTATGGCGGTTACGTTCGGTGCCATTTGGCTTATCTGCGTCCTGTTCGTGCTTACGCCTTGGGACAACGCCTTCGCGTTCGTCTATTCGCTGCTCCAGGCTCCGCTCACGTCCCTGGGTGGAACGGTGTGGGCTCAGACGATTATCTACCTGTTCGCGCACCTTCTCTGGTTCTTTGGCATCCACGGTACCAACATCACCGATTCCGTCTACATGCCCATCCTGACCTCGCTCTCCGCCGAGAACCAGGCGGCGCTCGCGGCGGGTCTGCCACTGCCCAACATCATCAACTATCAGTTCGAGACCCTCTTTGCCACGTTTGGTGGCGCCGGCTCGACTTTGTCGCTGCTTATCGCAGCCGTCCTCGCATGCCATTCCGAGCGCATAAGGAAGCTTGCGAAACTTTCTCTCGGCCCCTGCATCTTCGAAATAAACGAACCCGTCATCTTTGGTCTCCCCATCGTGCTCAACCCGATCATGTTCATCCCGTTCCTGCTCGTCCCAACCATCAACATCCTCACGACGTATGGCGTCATGGCAGCAGGAATAGTCCCCCTATGCAATGGCGTCATGCTTCCCTGGACAACACCACCCATCATCTCTGGCTTCCTTGTGAGCGGCTGGCAGGGAGCCGTCTGGCAGGTGATCCTCATTGCCATTGGCACGCTTGTGTACATGCCTTTCATCAAGACGCTCGACAAGCAGTACCTCGAGGAGGAGGCTTCCTTCTCTGCAGACTCTGATGCGGACCTGGATTCCATCGACCTCGACTCGGTTACCCTCTAGGTTCCACGCAACCAACCTTGTGAGACCACACACCTCTCCCTCGACGCCGGCAGGACAGCCGTCCTGCCGGCGCTGCCCTCGGAAGGAGCTAGCATGCATCATCTTGGAATATCGATCTACCCCGAGCATTCGACGCCCGAAGCCGATGAGGCTTACATGGAGCTCGCGTCAAGGCATGGCTTCGACCGCATCTTCACCTGTCTGCTTTCGGTGAAAAGGACGAGGGAGGAGACGCTCGAGGAGTTCGGACGCTTCATGAAGATCGCTCATCACCATGGCTTCGGCGTCACCGTCGACACCAATCCGGAAGTGTTCGAACACCTGGGAGCCACGGCGTTCGACCTCAAACCCTTTGTTGACATGGGCGTCGACACCATTCGCCTCGACGGACACCTAGGCGATTATGGTGACATCGCAATAACCAGGAACCCCTATCACATCTCCGTACAGTTCAACGCAAGTTCGAACATCGCCCTTGACCTTCTCATCGAACGTGGCGCCGATGCACAGAACATGTGCGTATGCCACAACTTCTATCCCGAGAAGTTCACGGGCCTTGGCGAGGGACGCTTTACGGAGCTCTCGAGGAAGTACCGAGGTATGGGTCTGCGCACCGCAGCCTTCGTCTCGAGCCGTCAACCGGACACGTTCGGACCTTGGGATGTATTTGATGGCCTTCCCACCTGCGAGGATGACAGGTCACGACCCATCGATCTCCAGGCACGTCATCTACTTGCATCCGGGCTTGTCGATGACATCCTGATAGGTAACTGCTTCGCCTCCGAAGACGAGCTCGCCGCCCTTGAGGAAATCGATCGAACGCGTACGACCATGCGGATATGCGTGTCTCCTGAGACGTCAGCGATCGAAGAGGATGACCTCTTTGGCTTCAGTCACTTCACGAGGACTGATGCCTCCGACTATGTTCTTCGGTCTTCCCTTCCGAGGGAAAGCTACCGTAGCGTCTCCATTCCACCGCGCGAGGCGGGCGGTGTCATTCACCGCGGCGACGTCATGGTGGTCAATGACAATCTCGAGCACTATCGCGGAGAGGTCGAGGTCGCCCTCAGGGATTTCCCGAACGACGGGACACGTAACATCGTCGCTCGGGTACTGCCGGATGAGCTCTTCCTTCTCGGCTATATCAAGCCTGAGTATCTCTTTGGTTTCATCCGATCATAGGCGCAGACGATAGAGAGCGGACAACACTTCGGGAAATCGGACGGAAACCAAAGTCACCAGAGGTTTCCGTCCGACTCCTTTGATGGCTAGAGGGGCTGAATCCGGTCTTCTTCGTCTGCCATCGTCGTGTCCCTACCGCATGCAAAGGAACGACCTCGTGGGTCACGCCTCAGCTCATACGACATCCCTGAGGTTATCCCGGGCATCCGGGCTGTTCTCGAGCACCATCCCAACCGTCTTGCATCTCTCCAGATCGTCGCAGTTGCCGCAGGTGTCGAGACCCTTTTCCATCGCACACTTTCTGATCTCGCACATGCTGTCGCAATAGAACGTCTTCACACCGTCGGCACGGCACCCCATGCAGTTGATCATGTCCTTCGTGATCGGCACGTGGTTCATCTCGCTCCAGAGCCGCGCCGTCCTTTCCCGAAGTGCATCGTCATCATTGACCGTGGCGATACGCGCATCGCACTTCTCGCAGTCCAGCCCGCAGTAGCCAATCAGTTCTCTCATGGGTGATCTCCTCCATCTCGAATGACGGGAGCGAGCCGTCGCCAAAGGTCCATCCGATGCCTGAATTGTGCCAGAACGTCACCTGCTTCGAGACATCCGAGAGTCGAACGGCCTCAGGAAGCCAGGCGTGCGGAGACCATAGCAAGCGTTATCTTGCCCGCTCCGTTCTGCTAGCTGGAGTGCGTATCGGCGTGCCTTCTCTTCCAGGCCGCGGCCGCGACCACCGCCACGGCCAGGGCCGCCAGCGGCGCGCTCCAGGGAGCCAGGCCGTTGGCGTCCCCCGTCCACGGGAAGGCCGAGCCCCTGAAGGTGTTGGTGAAGCCCATGGCGGGGACCGTCGTGCCGTCGTCCCTGGCATACCGCGTGGTCTGCCACAGCCGGCCGTCGGCCTCCGTGACCCTGACCTCCATCGTGTAGACGGTCTTGTCGTAGGAGTATCCCGACGCCCCGCCGTCCACCTCCGACACCGTGTAGCCGTAGTCGCCCGGCTCGGTGAAGGTGATCGTGCCGGCCTCCGCCTGCCCGGCACCGACGCACGAGAAGGTCCTCACGCCGCCCGCGCTGCCGTCCGGCATGGGGTCGGCGGCGTCGTCCGCCGCGAGGCGGAACGTGAAGGTCCCGGCCACGAGCGGCGAGCCGTCGACCACCTTCCGGACCGGGGGGTCGACCGTGACCGACGTCGGCATCGCGTACGTGTCGGCGAACAGCGCCTCTTCCTGCTTGTAGATCCCATCCTCCTTCGCGAGGTACAGCGTCGCGACCATCTCCCCGCCGGGTTCGTCCCTCCACGTCACCTGGACGTCGGCGGAGTAGACGGTCCCGTCGTAGGAGTATCGCTGGTTGCTCCCCTTCGCCTCGCTGATGGTGTAATTGTACTCGCCCAACTCCGTGTAGACGATCCGGCCGAAGGAGGCGTCCCCCTCGCCGGTGATCCGGACGGCCTTGGTTCCGCTCGCACTGCCATCCGGCATCGGAGCCCCGCCAAGGGCGGTGAGGGTGAGGGTGCAGGTGTCATCGGTCTCCGGCACGTCCCCGGACACCAACCTGTGGACGGGGATGTCGATTGTTGCATTCGCCGGCTCGGCGGCCAAGGCAGACGCGGGAAGCGCCAACGACACGAGCAACGCGGCCGCCACGAGCAGCAGCCCACGCCAGCCTGGGGTTCTCTCTATCGTCATAGCTACTGACCTCCCGCGTCGTTCTCTTCCACCATCCTGGCGACCACGATGGTCCTCTCGTTGGGGGCCGTCGCGGAGGCGCAGGTCGACATGGCCAGGACCTGGTCGCCCGCCGTGACGCCGACCTCCCGGTACCGGACCGCGTCCTGCCTGATGTACTCGAGCCGTTCTGCATACCCTCCGGCGTCCCCCACGTCCCGGTACATGGGGGACTGGTAGGCGTCGTCGTGGAGCACCGCGTAGATCTCCAGCGCGAAGGCCTTCCCGTCGATGACCAGCGTCCCCGTCCGGTGCTGGTCGAAGTACGTCCCGTCCTCGAAGCTCCCGATGTCCCCGAACATCGCGCCCCCGTCCATGTGGTGCCCGTACACCAGGGAGTAGCCGTCCGTGAAGCCGGCGCTGTTCCGGTAGTCGAGGAAGATGCTGCCACCCAGGGAGTACCTGCCGTAGACGTCCGTGTTGAGGTAGCGGCTGTTGTCGGTGCCGTGCAGGACGGGATAGTCGATGTCCGTACCGTCCAGCGTCAGCCATGCGCACACGTCCGGGTTGATCGCCCGCAGCTCGGAGAGGGTCGGATCTGAGGGCGTCGGCTTGTACCTCGTGATCTGGGCGTCCAGGTCCGTGCTTCTGTAGACCATGAAGTTGTCCCAGAGCGCATAGCCGCCGTACAGGAGCATCAGCAGCAACGCAACGCGCACGAGCCAGTCGAGCAGCCGGTCCGTGACACGGACCAGCCTCAGCGCGACCTCCAAATCCGATCCCCTCCCTCCGGGCCGTCGGGCACGATCAAGAAGCGTCCGTGAGATGGCGGACGATCACCGGGCGGCGTCCTTGCGCCTGCGGGTCACGAGGAACAGCGCGACGCCGGCCGCGGAGGCGATCAGGACGAACGGGAGGTTCTCGAGGACGACGCCCGTCGGGGAGACGGCCTCCTTGTTGTTCACGAAGTCCTGCTCGTTCGTCGCGCCGTCGTCCGTGGAGAGCGTCTTCTCGCCGACGGTCTTGGCTGTCACCGCCGCGTCGGCGGTGGTGCCGTTCCGGTTCGTGATGGTGGTCGTGTAGTCGGTCGCGCCGGTCTCGGTGACGGTCGCCCTCTCGCCGGCGGGAAGGCCGGTGATGACGACGTACTCGTCGTGCTTGAGCTGGAACGTGCCGCCGTTGGTCAGCGTGCCGGACTTGCCCGCTACCGCCGTGTCGTCCGTGCCGCCCTTGGCCTGGTCGGCGCCCATGCTGTAGACCGTATAGGCGTAGCTGCGGGTGTCGGTCGCGGCGTTGCCGTCCGTCAGGGCGAGGGTGAAGTCGAACTCCTTGCTGACGTCGGCCATGGTGCCGGTGACCTTCTTGGTGACGGTCAGGTCGGTGGTGGTGTAGGAGTTCACGAAGGCGGCCGCGATGTTACGGGCGGTGCCGTCGGTGGCTGCGGGGGTCGTGATGGCGGTCTTCGCGTCCGTCGTGCTATCGCCGGCGTTCACGCCGCCGAAGTCGGCAGCCATCGGGTCGGTGGCGCCGTTGGTCCCCTTGAATGCCGTGACGTTGCTGACGTTGACGACGGGGAGGCCGTCGGTCCCGAGCAGCGGCGTGCCGTCCTCGTTCAGGACGTTGGTGACGTAGACGTTGACGTAGTACACGGTGGCGTCGTCGTACGTGACGCCGGGCTCCTTGGTGGCGGGGACGTTCTCGCGCACCTCGTACGTGTAGACGCCGGCCTGGGTGTAGGTCGCGTCGCCGGTCGTCGCGCTTGCGATATCGGTTAACGTCACACTTGGTTTGGTAAAACCGCCTACCGTGACGGTCTCGGCCAGCGCGCCGCTGCCGTTGGTCTCTGCCGCGGTGTTGGCCGTCCCGACGGCGGGCATGGGCATGTTTGCCTTGGTGTATGCCGTGTAGGCGGAATTCGACGTGTCGGGGCCGGCCGTGTAGCCGACCGCCTCGAGGTCGAAGGTGAACGCGGTGGTGTCGGGCCATATGCCAAGCTGCGAGCCCACCAGGGACTTATCGACCGTGATGTTCGCTTTGGAGTTGTAGGCCGCCGGGTTCGTCGCCGCGAGCGCGGCGACGGGCGCCGCGAGCGTCATGGCGCCCGCCAGCAGCACGCCGGCCGCGCCTCTGAGTAGCTTCGTTCTCATTTCCGGTCCTCCTTGTCAGACTGTGTATATATATCCAGCGGCATACCACGCCGCGAGATTGTGAATCAAAGACCGCGTCTTCGCATGAGCGAGATGACCTTCCCATCTATCTCGGAAACGGGTATAGCCCCATAGTCGCGGCTATCCACGGAATACGGCCGGTTGTCACCGAGGACGAACACCTCGCCCTCCGGAACGGTCATGGGAAAGGACTGCGCACGGTTCTGCTTGGACGTCTGAAAGAAGACCTCCTCCTGCTGTGCGTTGCCATTCAGGAGCAGCAAACCATCCTCAGTGAAATCCACCGTGTCGCCTCCCTTGGCAACGATCCGTCCGTATTGACGTTCACCGTCCACGGTAAAGGTCACGATGTCACCGATGTTGAGGCTGCTTTCCAACCGGTACCACAGGGTGACGTCGCCATCGCGCATGCGGGGGTACATTCCTTCCCCGCTGATAATGCTGATGCCAAACACGAAACTGAACAACGCCCAGACGGCAGCAACGACGCAAACAATCTTCCTGATCAGGGCCAGGAACTCTCGGCGTGTCTCCAGGCTTCTACGCCGTGCCTTGATCACCTCCTCCGGTGTGAGAGGGACGGCTCCGTGCTTGGCGGAGCGAGCGTTTTGCCCCTTCATCCCATATGATTGCCTAACCCCTCCCATGTCGTGGACCCCCGGTGCCGTCGACTGGCGGTCTGGCGTAGACCCTTGGGGGGGTAGCCGACGGTCGCGGAGACTCCCCTCGTTTCTTGAGCTGCTCCTCGAGGGAGGTTACGCGTTCCTTCCACTGATCCACCGATGCATCGTGCTTCCGGTCGTTCTCCTCGATCAGCTCGGAGTACTCCGCCTGGAGCCTGCCAAGCTTCTCCCAGACGTCTTCCTCGTCGACTCCCCCGAACCACTTCCTCTTGAACTTCGTATGCTTCAGCAGCTCCGCAATCTCACCAAGGCTCTTTGCCACGGAATTACCCCCTTTTACAGCCCCTCGTCATGTGCACCGCAGCGATGCCTCTTCATACGGGCACGACGGATGGCCAGGGCGGTCCCGATGCCTACGGCCAGCAGCACCGCGAACGCATAGGGCCAGTACTCGAGGACGACGCCGGTGGGGGTCACGACCGTCTTGGTGTTGGTGTAGCCCACCGTCGCGTCGTTGCTGCCCAGGGTCCCCCCCGCCACCTGCGTCAGGGTCGAGTAGCTGCCGGTGTTCGCCGTCCCGGCGTTGGTCGTGCCGTTCGCTATGGAGACGGTCGGCACGTACCCGGAGTTGTCGGTCTCCCTGACGGTGTAGCTGATGCCCATCGGCAGGTCGTGGAACGTGACGCTCTGTCCGTGTTTCAGCTGCACGGTGCCGCCCGCGCTCCCGAACGCCATGGTCCCGCCGCCGCCGAGGTCGGTGCCGTCGAGGTCGTCGTGGTAGGTGTACGTGCTGCCGGTGGTCCCGAGGCCGGACAGGAGGGCGGACTGCGAGCCGCCGAGCGTGACATCGAACGTGAACGCCTTCTGCGGGTCGGACAGGTCGCCCTTCACGAGCTTGCCGATCGTCAGCGTGAGCCCCTTCGAGTGGTGGTAGGTCGTGTTGGAGGCGTTGCTCGCGCCGTCAGGTTCCACGGTGCGCGCGGTGTTGAAGATGTCCACGTTGGGCTTGGTCACGCGCGCCGTGACCGTGATGACATACGAGCCGTTCGCCGGGATCGACGGCAGGCCGCTCCACGTCAGGCTCTGCCCGCTCACGGTCGGGGTGCCGCCCGTGGACGAGACGTAGGACAGCCCGTCCGGCAGCGCGTCCGTCACCGTGACCATGCCCGCGCCAATGCTCATCCAGGTCGAGTTGTTCGTGACCGTCAGCGTGTATTGGATCGTGTCGCCGTAGGTGACGGCCGCCGGCGACCCCGCGCTGCCCTGGTCCGTGCTGCCGGTGCTGGTGACCTGGCTCCCCTTGGCGATGGTCACCTCAGGCACACGGCCGAGATCGACGTTGTGGGTGTAGAGAGTGTTGGCGGTGGGTGTGTAGGCCATGCTGGTCATGTCCAGCGTCTGCACCACCTGCCAGGTTGAACCACCATCTATGACGGTCGCCGCATCCGCATCGTTGTCGTAGTCGCCCTGCGTGCCGGTCGTCGTCGTGACCTCGGTCGGCAGCGTGCTGCTCTTCAGCTTGATGGGACGGGCTTGGCCGTTGTTAATCACTGCCAGAACACGGTACCGACCGGGGAGGATGCCGTCGAACATGTAGTTGCCTGAGCTGCCGGTTGTCGTTTTGAGAGCCGTGCCGGACGAGTCGGTCGCATCCGTCCAGGTGGTACCGTCACTTCCCAGCCTCTGCATCTTGACGGTCGCTCCGATGCCGCCCTCGCCCGAGTCGATCTTGCCGTTCTGGTTACTGTCGTACCAGACCTTGCCGTCCAGCTCGCGGTCGACGACCGTGAACTGGTTGACGTACGTCTCCGAGTTGCTGGTATCGGTGTGGTCGTAGGTGGCGCGTACGCTGCCGTCGGCGTTGAGCATGTTCATGGAGTAGGTGCCGTGGCCCGCGACGCCGAGGTAGTTCGCGTCGGAGATCCCGTAGTCGACGGTGGAGTAGGAGGTCAGGCCGCTCGGGTTGTAGCTCGTATATCCCTTGTCGTTGTAGGTGACCTTTGCCTGGTCCTTGACCGTGCTCCCGGGCGCGCCCGTGATCTTGGCCTGGTAGGTGACGGTGACCGTCTGCCCCTTGCCGGTGGAGCCGGCGGTGCCCGTGGACTGGCTGCCCTGGATGGTGCCGCCCGTCGTGGTCGTCGCACCTGCGCCGATGTCGGCCGTGACGGTGTTGTTGGTGCTGTTGAAGTTGACGTTGGCGCTAGCGACACCGTCGATCGTGCCGCTACCGGGGACGAGCTGCAGGCCGTCCCATAGGGTGTCCGTGAGCACGCAGGGGGTCGCGTCCGTCTCACCCCAGTTGGTGACCTTCATCGTGACCGTCACGGTATCGCCAGATTCCCCGTACCCACCATCGATGCGCTGGCCGGAGGAATCGGTGATGGCCTTCTCGGTAACCAAAGAGGCACCAGTCTGGAATTTGATGCTATCTAGGAAGTTTCCTTCATTTAAGCTGCCTGAAGAAGAAGAAACAGCCATGAATTCGAAGGATGTCTCCGTTTGACCCGCCGGCACCGTATACTTACCACTATATGTAACCCAGCGGTGATTTGCCTGCGGTGTAACAGTAGCACTGCCAATCGTAGTCCATCCCCAACTAGCATAGCTATTGTTCTGCGTATGTACTTGAGCCTGAATCTCACTTTGCTGGGGATTATTAGCTACCTGTCCGGTTGGTCTTAAAATGAAATCCATCACGTCCGGACCGCTTGAGCTGTACGCAGCATGAGCAAACGACCAATAAAGTCTAGCTCCTGGCTGCGTCGGTAGATACTGATACAAGCGTGACGCGAAGTCACAGTTCAGCTCCGCATACTGGCTTCCCGAATTTGCGGCGGTATTATCATAGAGATAGCGATTCAGCTGAATCGAGCTTGCCGATGGCTTGGTCCTGTCGGCAGCGTTGACCGCGATCGTATTCCACCCTGGAACATTATCTTGATCAAAGTAATACCACCTATCAGGGGACCACTGCACATAATGCTGTGCCTTTGCCGTTGCTTCATTGCATGTAGGCTGTTCAAAATCGCCATTTACAAAATTGACAGGCTTTGAGACCGTAATCCCCGGCTGGTTGAACGTATAGGTCGCCGCCTGCGCGCTCGTCGGATGAAGAACGAGGACGCAGATTGTCAGAACAACAAAAAGCGGAATGCACGTTAGCCGTCGAAAAAGGGGCTTCTGGTTTTGCTGCCCCCACACTAGATGCATCAATTTGCTTCGCTCTCTCTTCCGCCTGTACCCTTGCCAACAATCTATGCATCTATTACGTCAGTATAATAGTCACAAGTTTGAATTATACACTACCATGTGCTGGTTTTGGAATTGTTACAGATACATAATATTACAATCAAAAACTCGTGGTTTCTTATATCGAGGGAGACGGATAGCGCTGATTGACGTTGACTCGACGCCGCCCTGACGTATCCCGGTATCACAACAACCTCAGACAACCTCGAAGACGCGAGCACCTGATTAGTATCCCAGGGAAGAAGGGTATCGCGAAGGAGACGACGCTCTGGCGGTCGTGGTCGGGGACATCATCGGCGTATTGATGCGCAGCGGGGTTACAATCGTCCATCTGTGCGCCGTCCCATGACGGCAGGCAGCAAGAGGGAGAATGCTCCCATAACTTCAAAGACGAGACGATGCGAAGGAAGGACCGGCAATGAAGCCTTGGTTCACAGTGGAGACGATTGACGAAAGTACCCACGCCATCAGCGAGTACCGTCACTGGGAGGAGACGCACGGCTACCTCCTCGAAGGGGACGAGAGGGCCCTGCTGATCGACACGGGACTCGGCATCTGCGACATCTCGGCGGAGGTGGACAGGCTGACGGACAAGCCGGTCACGGCCGTCGCCACACACGTCCACTGGGACCACATAGGAGGGCATCGGTACTATCCGGACTTCTATGCGCACGCGGACGAGCTGGATTGGCTCTCCGGCGGGTTCCCCCTCGACATGGAGACCATCCGCGGGATGGTCGTGGACCGCTGCGACCTGCCGGAGGGCTATGATGTCGGCACCTACGAGTTCTTCCAGGGGACGCCGACGCGCGTGCTGCATGACGGTGACACCATCGACCTCGGTGGACGGGAGATAACCGTCCTCCACACTCCTGGGCACTCGCCCGGGCACATGTGCTTCTGGGAGGCTGGGCGCGGGTATCTCTTCACCGGCGACCTGGTCTACAAGGACACGCTCCTCGCCTACTACCCCTCGACCGACCCGCAGGCATATCTGGCGAGCCTCGAGAAGGTCGCTGCGCTTCCGGTGAGGCGGGTGCTCCCGGCGCACCACACACTGGACATCCAGCCCGAAATCCTCGTCCGCATGCGCGACGCCTTCCGCCAGCTCGATGCGGAGGGGAAGCTGCACCATGGCGGCGGCACCTTCGACTACGGAGACTGGGCCGTCTGGCTGTAGACTACCCTGTGCCCGCCAGCACCCGAAACGGACCTACGATGCGAGACGACATAGCCTCCGCATCGACGAATCAAGGAGTTTCGGGGGCCGGCATTCGATACTGGATACCGGCCCCCGAACTGCTTACTTGCACGTTCTTCCACGCGCCTTCAAAGCGATACCAGCGATGCATACGCCCATGGCGAGCAATGCGACCGAGACGAACGCCGTCAGGGATGTCCCATCCCCGGTCTGGGGGATGACGGTAGTGGTGACGGTGGTGGTAGTAGTAGTGGTGACGGCGTTGGCCTTCCACTGGGCGTAGAGGGTCACGGTGGCGCCGTCGGTGGTGGTGAGGTCCTCGACGGACGCGGCGTCGGCGTAGGGGGTGCCGGTACCGTCGGCCGAGGTGTTCCAGCCAGCGAAGGTGTAGCCGTCGCGCACGAAGGCGTTGGCCGTGAGGTCGGCGGCCGTGCCGCAGGTCATGGCCTCGTCGGCCATGGTGCCGGCGGCGTCGGTGGCGTTGGCGTCGAAGTGGATGGTGTAGGTGTTAGCCTTGGGATAGTCGTTGGTGAAGGAGGCAGTCACCGCGGGACCTTCGGAATCCACCAAGGTGTTTTCTATTACTTCAAGCTCTTCTCTGGGGTTGGCACCTTCGCCCGCTTCCCTTGCCATGACGTTTATCGTCCAGGTGTACGTGGAGACGTCATAGGTGTAGCCAGTACCCGTGTCGGCAGCCTCGGTGATGCGGTAGACGTAAATTCCAGGCTCTGAGAAGGCTACGGTGCCGAAGGCCTCGGCGAGCGTATAGGAGCCACCAGCGTTCTCGAGCTCCGCGCCGGTGATGGTGGCGGTCGTAGAGAGGCCTTGCACTCCGTCGACGGGGTTGCTCGAATCGGCGGTGAGGGTGAAGTGGAAGGTCCTGCTCGACAAATCAGGGTCGTCGCCGCCAGTGACCGTCTTGACTATGTCCGGGGAGGGAAGAGTGCACATGGCCTCCCATTGGGCGTAGAGGACCGTGTCCTGCGTAATGGTGAACGTCGACCCGACTGCGTAGGAGGTACCCGAACCGTCGGACTCCGTGTTCCAGCCGGTAAATCGGTGCCCCGGCCAGGCGAACCAATGAATACCATTGGGGGCCACATCGGAGAGCACCGTCACCGTATCGCCAAGGGTATAGGGGGACGCTTGGTCCACCGGAGCCACACCGGCATATCCGACCTGTATGTTGGTGTCATACGTCACCGAGAAGCCGAGGTTCAGCTTCCCATAGCCCGGATTGATCTGGAGGTTGATCCCGACGAATGGGTTGTGCTGTCCCACGAATGCGGCGAGACTAGTCAAATCCGAAGGAATGTTGCATACGAAGGTGGCTGACGTGCAGCTGATTTCGACGAGGTTGTCGAACTCGCCCTTGTTGATGTCGGTGATCTGGCTCCAGAGGCTTGGATCTACCACGAACAAATCGTTAGCGCCGAAGGTGACGTTGGCGTAGCTGTTCTCGAGATCGAGGATGTCCTGACCCGTGGTGCCGTCCTTCACCGTCATGACGAGATTGATCTTGCCACCCGATTCGGTGACGCTGGTGATGTCAAACGTGCTGAGGAAGTCGGCATTGCCCTGGAAGAGGGAGTCCGGATCGGCTTCTATCTCGGCAAGCTTCGCCTGGTTGACGGAGAAGTACCCATTGAGCCCCTCGTTCAGGTCTATCGACAAGTCAATCTCACCTGTGACAACGGCCCGAGGTGCAAGCTGGCTGACAAAGCCGGATATCCAAGAGGGCATGCTTGAGATATCTCCAGCGGCGATGCTATTAATAATCTGAGTGATGTTCGAAGAGGCAAACTCCGCTCTAAAGCCGAACGTGTCATCGGACTGGGTCAAGGGATTATCCGTTGATATCACAGTCCCGTCGTCCTTCGAGAAACTGATGTCCAGACTGTTTGCGGCCTGCATCGTATCCTTGTACTGGGCATTGTTGTAATCATCCGCAACGCTGGCAAACGCCAAGGTGGGCATCATCGCAAACATCAGCAACGGCACAAGCACGATTCCCAGCACTTTCAGACGCATTCCACTTCCAGGTGCATTCATCGCCTTATCCCCAATCTAGACCGTCTGTGGTGTCCTTCTCTCGTATCCCATGCCTTTTTGATGATGAATTATATACCATGCACCGGCTCACAAAAACCGGTCGATATATGCATGTTGTAAATTTCTGGAGTCTTTGGTAGTTCGTATGGATGAGCGCGATTCGTTTGCCGGGAGCAGGTACTCGAGGTCATATGCGGCACCGTTGCTCGGAGAGCTCTATGGATGCACTGATGACGCTTGCGGCACGCTCGAAGGACTCTGTGTCGACACCGTCGTACTGCATCACGAAGCATGCGCTCCCATCCGGGGCACGCATCGCCCCCATGTCGTACCGTTCGATCGGCGCCAACCCGACACCCCTCTTTGCCGCCTGTTCTGCGATGTCCGCAGCCTTCGCGCACGTGTCCACGCGGAGCACGAAGTGCAGTCCGGAGTCACACTCCTCGAACGAGAGCCTGTCCGCAGCCGGACACGTCCGCAGGGCCTCAAGCAACCGGTCTCGTGCATTGCGTGACCTGTTGCGGTAACGGCTGACATGCCGTTCGTATTCTCCGGACTCCATCAGGCGCGCGAGCGCGATCTGCTCGATGATGCCGACGGTCGACGAGAAGCACCGCAGCGCATGCTCGAGGGAATCGTCCAGTGAGGGCGGGAACACGCCAAACGCGATCCGCAGCGCTGGACTCAGGCTCTTCGAGAACGTGCTCAGGTAGATCACCTTACCCTCGGTGTCGATGCTGCCGAGCGAAGGTATCGGTTTGCCGGCGAGCCTGAATTCCCAGTCGTAATCGTCCTCGACAATGTAGCGCCCCACCGTTCGCGATGCCCACCCCAGAAGCTCGTATCGTCGCGACACGCTCGTCACGATTCCCGTGGGAAACTGATGCGAGGGCATGACATGCACCAGCGAGGCACCACTTCTGTCGAGCTCTGACATGTCGATTCCTTCGCCGTCCAGCGGAACCGCCACGACGGGCTCGCCCATCGTCTCATAGATGCTCTGAAGCCTCCTGTATCCGGGCGACTCCAAGGCTACCGGACCGTCCGCGCCGTGCAAGAGGGCGATAAGGCCGTACAGCAGCGGCGCACCCGCAGCGATGACGATTCTGTCCGGGTCTACCGTCATGCCACGGGCTTGGGCGAGCCACGTTGCGAGGGCCTCCCGCAGTCTCGGCGCCCCCTGTGCCGGCTGTGCCGAGAAGAGCTCCCGCTCTGGTTCGCTGGAGATCGTGTCGCGAAGCGCCTTCTCCCAGAGCCGTGCGAACGACGGGTCAGCGCTCGCAGACGCGGACGTGAAGTCCGCGATTGCGCAGGGGTGCCGGACCTGCGCCCCACGTGTCGGACGGACCCTCTCCGCACGGGGCGGTACCGAAATCGGACGCACGTAATACCCGCTGCGCTCACGAGAGCTGATATACCCTTCCGCCATCAACTGACGATATGCCCCCTCGACGGTTATCACGCTCACGCCAAGATGCTCCGCGAGCCCACGCTTTGAGGGGAGACGATCGTCGGGTCGCAGGTTGCCGCAGAGGATATCGTCTCGGATATGGCGATAGAGACTCTCGTACAAGCTCCGTTCGCCACGGTCCGCGAGATTGTATGTAAGCATGGCTGACCCTTCTGGTGGTATTCGCATCCCTCTTCTGGACTTAATCTGAGCCTATTGAATTGTTGATTACTGAGTATATCTCTATAACCAGAAACGCACTACGCTTCACAGCGTTCTTCACACGGACGAAAGGGAGACCATGGGACAAAAGGGCAACAACGACAGGGCGAGGCTCAACCGGGAGCTCGCCCAGATGCTCAAGGGCGGCGTCATCATGGACGTGACCACCCCCGAGCAGGCACGCATCGCGGAACAGGCAGGAGCCTGCGCAGTCATGGCGCTCGAACGCATCCCCGCGGACATACGGGCCGCGGGCGGCGTGTCGCGCATGAGCGATCCACAGATGATCGAGGGCATCCAGGCGGCGGTGAGCATTCCCGTCATGGCCAAGGTCCGAATCGGGCATTTCGTCGAGGCCCAGATCCTCCAGGCGATCAACATCGACTACATCGATGAATCCGAGGTCCTCTCGCCTGCGGACGATGTCTACCACATCGACAAGACCGCCTTCGACGTACCGTTCGTCTGCGGAGCTCGCGACCTCGGCGAGGCCCTGCGCCGCATCGCCGAGGGCGCGACGATGATACGCACCAAGGGGGAGCTGGGTACGGGCGACATCGTGCAGGCCGTGCGTCACCTACGACTCGTCAACTCGCAGATACGACACGTGCGGTCCCTGCGTGAGGACGAGCTTTTCGAGGAGGCCAAGCGCCTGGAGGTGCCCGTGGCGCTCGTTCGCACCGTGCATGATGACGGCAGGCTTCCTGTGGTGAACTTCGCGGCCGGCGGCGTGGCCACTCCCGCCGATGCCGCGCTCATGATGCAGCTTGGTGCGGAGGGCGTCTTCGTGGGCAGCGGCATCTTCAAGAGCGGGGACCCCGCCAAGCGCGCCGACGCCATCGTGAAGGCCGTTGCGAATTACGAGGATGCGGAGTTGATCGCGCGAATCTCCGCTGGTCTCGGCGATGCCATGGTGGGCATCAACGCCGACGAGATCGGCCTCATCATGGAAGAGCGTGGCCGCTGATGCCGTCCGGACGCGTCGGGGTCCTGGCCGTGCAGGGTGCGTTTGCCGAGCACGAGCGCATGCTGTCGAGGCTGGGCGCTCGATGCGTCGAGCTGAGGCAGGCGTCGGACCTGGGAAGGGGATTCGACCGGTTGGTGCTTCCCGGGGGTGAGAGCACGGCACAGGGGCGGATGCTCCGTGAGCTCGATATGCTCGAGCCGCTGCGCGCGATGGTCGAGGAGGGCATGCCCACGCTCGGCACCTGCGCGGGGCTGATTCTCATGGCCGAACACATCGATGACGTCAACGGAGACGGAAGCGTCGTCGACAGCCAGCACAACTCCACATGGCTCGAAACGCTCCCGGTCACGGTCCGGCGCAATGCCTACGGTCGGCAGCTCGGAAGCTTCCACGTCGAGGCAGACCTCAAGGGGCTGGGCATCATCCCCATGACGTTCATACGGGCCCCACTCGTCGTCAAAGCCCAAGAGGGCTGCGAGGTACTTGCCCGGGTCGACGACAGCATCGTGGCCGTGCGCTGGCACTCCCAGATTGGTCTCTCGTTCCACCCCGAGCTAGATGATGACCCGCGCGTGCACCGACTCTTCCTCTCACTCTGAGAGGTGTCGACGGCTGCCTCTTTCCCTCTGAGCTCGAATTCTCCAACAACCCTTTGATTGACCGAGTTCCCGCCGACAAGCCCGACATGACTTCTTGGTATAGTCGCGTCATGGCACAACCCAGAAGACATAGCAGCCCCGGTCATTCGTCACGTCGGACATCATCCTCACGACGAACGGGACGAGCGCATCGAAGGCGCGCCTCCGGCAGGCATCGCCTCGGGTGGCTCGCCTCGGTGCTCGTGGCACTTCTCATCGTCCTCGTCGTGGGAGCTGGTGCGATTGCGATCGTGCTCTCGCTCTTCTCGTCAGGCGTACGCGGCTCATGGGGAGAATCGTCGGTCACCGTGCAGGATGCCCTCGACCCCATCTACGTCTGCCCCTACGACTGGTCCAACCTCTACCTCAACAGCGCGGGCCGCTATGCATACACCGTGAACGGAGAGGTCAGGTCTCGCACGGGTGTCGATGTGTCGGTACACAACGGAACCATCGACTGGACCGCCGTGGCGGCCGACGGCATCACCTTTGCCTACGTGCGGATAGGGTACCGCGGATCTTCCACGGGCACCGTGGCGGTTGACGACAACTTCCGCGCCAACCTGAGCGGCGCGCAGGCTGCGGGCCTCGATGTGGGCGTCTACTTCTACTCGCAGGCGATCAGCGAGGACGAGGCACGCGAGGAGGCCGACTTCGTGATCGCACAGCTTGCGGGCACCAAGCTCAAGCTCCCCGTGGTTTTTGACCTCGAGAGCTCAGGCGGGGACGGCAGGCCTGACTCGCTCTCGGACGATGAGGTCACCGCCGTGGCGAAGGCCTTCTGCGAACGCATCGAGAGCGCAGGATACTCGTCGATGGTCTACGGGAGCGCCTATGACCTCGGCCGCTATGACCTCACGTCCATCTCGGGGAACCTCTGGGTAGCGCAGTACGACACCACAACTCCCACCTCGGACTTTAGGTACGTGATGTGGCAGTATGCCACCGACGGGTCGGTCAGCGGCATCGATGACGGGGTCGACATGGACCTCGACCTCTCCCCCGCACTCTCCTAGCTCGAGCAGCCCCGCATGACGAGAAGCACCACGACAAGCGCGGCCACCGCGATGCCGACGATGACGAGAATCCGTCTCCTCTGCTGACGGGCGATCTGGTGCCTGCGTGCGGCATACGAGAGCGAGAGCTCCTCTCGGGGTGCGACGGTACCGTAATGGGTCACGTAGGGACTTGCGGCCGACGACTGCTGGCGCCTTTGCCCCCTGCTCGGCGACGACGTCGCCAGCGGCGTGTTCACGTGCTTCTTGCCTGGCGCGTCCTCGGTTCCTCCGCGCAGGCACGTGGGGGGAACCTGCGCCCCGTGGCTGCTGCGATGCCGGCCAAACATGCCAAACTGTGTCATCCGCTGTGCCACCCATCCACGTATCTGCGCTTTCTTACCATGAAAAGGATACGCAAATCGTGGAAAACCTCAAACGGAAGCGCAACGTCATCACACGGGAGGCTAGTCGCGCGTAAGTTTGCGATGAAGACGGTGTGGCTTGGACGCCTCAGGTCCGAGGCGCTTCTCGCGATCGGCCTGATAGGCCTCGAAGTTGCCCTCGAACCAGTGCCAGCGTCCGGGGTTCTCGTCATCGCCCTCCCATGCGAGAATGTGCGTGGCGACGCGATCGAGGAACCAGCGGTCATGGCTCACCACGACCGAGCAGCCGGGAAACCGCTCGAGCGCCTCCTCGAGACTCTCGAGCGTCTCGACGTCGAGGTCGTTGGTGGGCTCGTCGAGAAGGAGCAGGTTGCCCCCCTGTTTGAGCGTGAGCGCGAGGTTGAGGCGGTTTCGCTCGCCGCCCGAGAGGACACCTGCACGCTTCTGCTGGTCGGAGCCCTTGAAGCCAAAGCTCGCCACGTAGGCTCGACTGGGAATCTCGGTATCTCCGACCTGCATGAAGTCGTTGCCGTCGGACACGACCTCCCAGAGCGTACGGTCGGGATCGATGCCGGCACGCATCTGGTCGACGTAGGAGAGCTTGACCGACTCGCCTATCTCCAGCGAGCCGCCGGACACGGGCTCGAGACCCACGATGGTCTTGAAGAGGGTGGTCTTGCCCACGCCGTTGGGTCCGATCACACCCACGATGCCGTTGCGCGGCAGCGTGAACGAAAGGTCTTCAATGAGCACCCGGTCACCGAAACCCTTGCTGAGGTGGTCTGCGACGAGCACCTTGCTTCCCAGACGCGGCCCCACGGGGATCTGGATCTCGGCAAAGTCGAGCCTCTTCGAGGCGAGGGCCTCGGTCTCCATCTGCTCGTAGCGCTCGAGACGAGCGCGGCTCTTGGCCTGGCGCGCCTTGGGGCTGGATCGCACCCACTCGAGCTCTGCCTTCATCTTCTTGGCGCGACGAACGTCCTGCTGGTTCTGGGCCTCGAGCCGCGCGGCCTTCTTCTCGAGGTAGGTGGAGTAGTTTCCCTCGTAGGGGTAGAGCTGCCCGCGGTCCACCTCGCAGATCCACTCGGCCACATCGTCGAGGAAGTAGCGGTCGTGCGTGACGGCCATCACGGCACCAGGGTAGGAGTGCAGGAACTGCTCGAGCCAGAGGACCGACTCGGCATCGAGATGGTTGGTCGGCTCGTCAAGGAGAAGCAGTTCGGGGGCCTCGAGGAGGAGTCGGCACAGCGCCACTCGACGACGCTCGCCGCCAGAGAGCCGCGAGACGGGCGCTTCGGGGTCGGGGCACTGAAGGGCATCCATGGCCTGGGAGAGCTGGCTGTCGAGGTCCCAACCGTTGGCGGCATCGATCTCGGTCTGAAGCCGGCCCATCTCGTCCATGAGGGCGTCGAAGTCGGCGTCGGGATCGGCCATCTCGTTGCCGATCTCGTTGAATCGGTCCACCTTTGCCAGGATGTCCCCAAAGGCGAGACGAACGTTCTCGATGACGGACTTGTCCTCCTCGAGGGGAGGCTCCTGCTGGAGAATCCCCACCGAGTACCCCGGGGTGAGGCGCGCCTCTCCGTTGGAGACGTCCTCGAGGCCCGCCATGACCTTGAGCAGCGTGGACTTGCCCGCGCCGTTGGGACCTACGACGCCGATCTTGGCGCCTGGGTACACGCCCACCGTCACGTCGTCGAGAATGACCTTGTCTCCGTGCGCCTTGCGCGCCTTGTAGAACTGGTACACGAATTCGGCCATGTCTGCTCCTTGGGAATCGTCTCGGTGGTCAGACACA
>Ga0268263_1001059_pt1 | contig 28627 bp, 25 predicted proteins | sample Biomet5_FD_190358 | JGI IMG/M metagenome (GOLD analysis project Ga0268263, IMG submission 190358) | Microbial communities from bioreactor (seeded with sewage sludge) at LBNL, California, USA - Biofuel metagenome 5 (SPAdes) (version 4) | ecosystem: Engineered > Bioreactor > Anaerobic >... | reverse complement strand
TACCAGACACCACGGTGAGATGTTGAACTCAGTCGTAAGCGCATGCAGAATGTTTTGATCGACATTCTCTATAGGATTTGCTATGGACAGCGCCGAATATATGGCAATTGCAGCCGCAATCGGCAGTGCCGCCGTCTTTGCCATCATCTTTACATTGCCCAGAAGGTCAGTCTTTGTGATGTTGGCTACCAGTACGGCACTTGACGACACCGGAGAGCCTCTGTCTCCGAAATATATGCCGCTCATGACGACGCCTGCCGTGATCACCTCGTTAACGTTGCCGCTTCTGGCCAGCGCAATGAAGATGACACCTACCGTGCCGGCCACGCCGAAGGACGTGCCCAGGGCATAGGACAGCAGACAGCTCAGCAGGAACGTAATGATGAGGAACAGTCCCGGTGTAATGAAACGGATCCCGTAATAAACGAAAAACGTGATCGTGCCCGACGCTCTCCAAATCGCCGTTATAAAACCGATCACGAACATTATTTCTACAACAAGAAGGGCGTCTTTCAAGCCGCCCGCACCCATTTTCCCAATTTCTTTAAGCTTATATCCTTTTCTTACGCCGACCATGGTAAAGGCCGCAAGCCCCGCAAAAAGAGCAATAACCATGCTGAACCCGTTTATAAGGCAGCAAATCATTGCTCCGATAAAAACTGTAAAACTGATAACAAGGTCCATTTTCTACTCTTTCTCATCACGTTTCTTCATTATCTCATCTAGAAGCTGATCGTTGAGGATCTTTCTTGTCTCTCTTATTGCTCCCATATTAGGCATGTCGGTAAGCTGCATTATCCAGAGGTATTTCTTGAACACGCATTTTTCCATTCTTGCGTTCACCGATCTGTGGATGTCGCTAACCAGATCTTTGGCATTGATCAGATATATCCTTGCGATCATTCCGTTCTTTAATCTCTTTATCTCTATAAAACAATTAACGTCAGCCGTTTCATCTATGGCTTTCTGTATCTCGGTTGCTATTGTCTGTCCAATCAGACGTGTCTGTTCATTTCTCATCAGGAACCAGAATCCGACGATGGCCGCAACGCTCAGCACCGTTCCCGGAATATAGCCGAAGCTTCCCGATGTAAAGTAGAACATAATGTAACCAAGAGGGAAGCAGAGCCACTTCAGTATCCCAATGATTTTAACAGTTTTCTCCATTGTTTTCCCCCAGTTCTCATATTTTCTAAAACATTATATATTGTATTCCCCTCAATGTCAAAGAAAAACAGCCTATATTTTCGCCATTTTCAATGCCTATTGTGTTATACTTATGGTAATCAATACTGACAATTTGAACTGGAGGTGCATTATTATGGATTACAACATGCTTTCAAAACCCCTTAACAGGTATTTCGACCACACATTGCTTAAGCCCGATGCTACCGAAGCACAGATCCTGGAACTGTGCCGTGAAGCCCTTGCCTGGGATTTTTATTCCGTATGCGTTAATCCATGCTACGTTTCCGCAGCTGCTGAAGCGCTCCGCGACAGCCCAGTAAAGACGGCTTGCGTATGCGGTTTCCCTCTTGGTGCCACAGACACGGCATCAAAAGTTTTTGAGGCTGTATCTGCCTGCAAGGCAGGCGCTTCGGAAATAGACATGGTTATGAACGTCGGCATGCTGAAGTCCGGCAATTTCAGCTGTGTCGCCGCCGACATCAAAGCCGTCACAGCCGGCGTTTCGCCGTATGGCGCAATTGTAAAGGTCATCTTGGAAACCTGCCTTCTGACCGACGATGAAGTCGTCAAAGCCTGCCAGATATCAAAGGACTCTGGTGCGGCATTTGTCAAGACATCCACAGGTTTCGGCTCCTCAGGCGCCACCGCTCATCATGTAAAGCTGATGCGCAATACTGTTGGCCAGGCTCTTCAGGTAAAAGCCTCCGGCGGCATACGCGATCTTGCTGCCGTTATGGAAATGATCGAAGCCGGAGCTGACCGCATAGGCGCAAGTGCAAGCGTTTCTATCATGGAGGAGTACAAGCGCTCCCTTGAAAAGTGATCTACGATAAAAAAGGCTGATATCTCAAATGGTGTTCCCATGAAATATCAGCCTTTTTAAATTGGTCGGAGTAGTCAGACTCGAACTGACGGCCTCTGCGTCCCGAACGCAGCGCGCTACCAGCTGCGCTATACCCCGCCGACTTGAACTATTCTAGCACAAGTAGCGAATAATTACAACACAAAAAAGTCTGTTTTTCACAATTAGTCGTCGTACACTTCAGCCAGATCACTGATGAAATCCTTCAGCCTGCTTCTGACTGCCTTAGGCTCCAATATCCTTGCCTTGCTCCCCAGAGCAAGCAGCCAGCCGAAAAACTGCGGGCTGATAACCACCGGCACGTTCACAAAGAAATTGCCGTCTTTGCTCTTGTTTATGTGTACGCTCTTTCCAAACCTGTCTATGACCACGCCTACAAGGCTGTCGTCGAATTCGATCTTTACGTTCTGCACCTCGCCGTCGAACATTCCGAATACCATCTTTGAATACTCAGCAATGTCAAAACCGGCAAACTCTTCTTCGCCTTCTCTCTTCTCGTCCACACAGTCAATGCTCAGCATCTTATCGACTCTGTAGTGTTTAGCAATACCTGCTTCGCTGTCATAGCCAAGCATGTAATAATTCTCATCGTCATATGTCAGATACCACGGGCTGATACTGTAATATGCGCCCTCCTTCTTCAGTTCCATCTCCTTGTTCAGGTTCCACTGGAAATACTTGAATCTGACTTTGCAGTTCTTGCTGATTGCCTCATGAATCTTGTCTACATTATAGTAGATGCTTTCATTCATGGTCTTTATGCGCCTTGAAACGCACACCTGCCTCTGCAGCTGATCTGCCTCATGAATGCTCGCCATGCTTTCGATCTTCTTTATGAGTTCGTTGGACTTCTTCAATGTGATGAACTTGGATGCCTGCACAGAATCGACCAGGAGCTTCAGCTCCGCGATTTCAAATTTTCTGTTGCCAACATGATAATAATAAGTTTTATTTTTCTGTTCACCGATGATATCCATTCCGTACTCTCTCAGGGAATCGATATCTGAATATATGCTCTTTCTTTCTGCTTTAATGTCTAATTTACTCAGATAGTCGAGAATATCCTGCATGGTCACACTGTGAAGGTCATCGGTCTGCTCATAAAACAGCTTGGCAATGTATGCCAACTTTAGTTTCTGATTTGCTCCCTTCGCCATCTTCTTCCTCCAATAATATCGCTAAATTTATCTATTAATAGGATACCATAAATTCAGTTATTTTTAAAGGAGAAAAATTGATTGCTCATAACTTATAACTAACCATGTCCTTTTTATTAGACTTGCAGTGCTTTAAATGCATTTTTCAGCCATTTTTCAGCCATTTTTTCAGCCTTTATTGTATCTTTTCTCAAACAATCCGTCTCTAGTACAGCCAAAATAGAACTTGCCGCCATGCAGCTTCGGCATCCTCATTTCGCCACCCTGCTCGGGATATAGCCTGACGAGCATCATACGGTCGTAGCCGACCTCAGCAACAAAAGTCAGGTAGTGCTCCTTCGACATAGGGTGTGAAAAGGTAATGTAATATTCGCCGTCACTGTCCTCAACCGTCAGCATGTGTTCGTCATCTTCAGGTTTGGCAATCAATGCTTTCAGTTTCCTGCCGCAGCACGTTACTTCTGCGTCCGACGTAGCGGCAATCACGTTGCCGCAATTCGGGCAAAGGTAAAATCTTGTCTTTTTCATATTTCCTCCATCAGAATCGTTGGGGTTAAGTTCCCCTTCAATCATTTTCTCCATATTCACGTTGAAGATTCCAGACAGCTCATGAAGCAGTTCTATGTCAGGACATCCCTGACCTCTCTCCCATTTAGATACAGTCCGGTCACTTATATTCATCCTATCTGCCAGCTGCTTTTGGGTCATTCCCTTTTCATACCTAAGTCCTCTAATCAGGCTTCCCGTTTTTTCACAATCCATCTCTGTAAAACCTCCTCCGCATATGCTTTGATGATACTCCTTTTCACTGTCATAATCAACAAACGTTCCGTTGAGTTCCTGCCGTCCGCCTCCGATCGTCTTGCCATTGTATAGTCGTACAATAAATGTTAAGATAAATCAAAAGGGAGAAAATGAAATATGGATATCAAACATCACTATACAGACAGCGGCTGCGGAGAACCGCTTATACTCCTTCACGGCAATGGTGAAGACAGCAGCTACTTTGATGCACAGATCAAAGAGTTCTCTTCTTGCTGCCGTGTCATTGCCGTAGATACCCGCGGTCATGGCCAAACACCTCGCGGCAGCACTCCATTTACTATAAGGCAGTTTGCCGAAGACCTTGCAGGCTTCATGGACAGCCTTGACATTCAGCGCGCCAATATTCTCGGCTTTTCAGACGGCGCCAACATCGCCATGTGCTTTGCTGCGGCTAATCCACAGCGCGTGATCCGGCTTATCCTAAACGGCGGCAACCTTGACCCCAGCGGAATCCTGCCGTTCTATCAGATACCCATTGAGATATGGTCCAATATTCTTTCACCCTTCTCGCATTTAAATTCCAAAGACAGAAGGCGCGCAGAACTGCTGGACCTCATGACCAGACAGCCAGATATCACACCGGATGAACTTGCCCATATCACCGCAGACACCCTGGTGATCGCCGGCACCCGCGATATGGTTAAGCCAAGCCATACCAAACTCATCGCCAGCAGCATTCCAAACTCAAAACTTGTATTTATAGAAGGCGACCATTTCATAGCGCGCAAAAATCCTGCCGCCTACAACAAAGCTGTCGCCGAATTTCTGCAGCAGAAATAACAAATCGACCTGTCAGACTACGCACCTGACCCGGCGATTGACTTGTCAGAGCCGATGGTAGGTGCCATACGGGAATCGCCCAGCTTCAGCTGGAATGCGATTCTTCAGTTGCGCACCTGACCCGGCGATTGACTTGTCAGAGCCGATGGTAGGTGCCATACGGGAATCGCCCAGCTTCAGCTGGAATGCGATTCTTCAGTTCGAATCCCGATCTTTTGCACCAACGTAAAAAGCAGGCCTAAAGCCTGCTTTTTATTTGGTGCGGTCAAAGGGATTCGAACCCCCATGATTTCTCACACGGACCTGAACCGTGCGCGTCTGCCAATTCCGCCATGACCGCATATTTAATTTACTTTTTCGTCACACGACTCTTACTATTATACACAATTTAAATGAGATTTCAAGAAAAAAGTGGGAACTTTTTAAAAAAAGTTCCCATTAAATGCTATACCCATTGAGTTTACTTATATTTGGCTTACATTCAGAGCCGAGGGTCGCTCGCAGTAAACTTGCTCATTGCAGGCGTAGCGAAAGCCTGCACCTAAAGTTTCTGGCTCCAGTTATAACCCCGACATAAATTCTGACATGAAACCCGCCGCCTTCTTCAAAATAAAGTTTCCTGCAACGTGCTCCAATAGGCATGATTTGCAGGAAAATCCACATCACCTATTTCCTGCAATGTGCTCCGATTGACATGATTTGCAGGAAAACCCGCTTCACCTGTTTCCTGCAACGTGCTCCAATAGGCATGGTTTGCAGGAAAATCCGACATGTACCCGTATTTAATATAAAGAGGGCCGCTGCATATCATGACTCAATATGCGGCAGCCCCAAGTGCTAAATCTATATAACTACTTATTGAACTTACTTATATTTATCTGCCAAGATTCTTGCAACATGCACTCCTGAGGCTGAAGCCTGCGACAGTGAATGTGTCACGCCTGAACCATCGCCAAGTGCATAGAGTCCCGGGATCGATGTTTCCAGATTGCCATCTACCTTGACCTTGGAGTTGTAGAACTTGACCTCAACTCCATAAAGCAGAGTATCTTCGTTGGCCGTGCCCGGCGCGATCTTGTCCAGTGCATAGATCATCTCAATTATGCTGTCCAGCTGACGTTTTGGAATGACCAGGCTCAGATCTCCAGGCGTTGCATTCAGAGTAGGACGAGTGAAGCATTTTTCCATGCGCCTCTCGCTGCTTCTGCGGCCTTTAACCAAATCTCCAAAACGCTGGAGCAGAACGCCTCCGCCAAGCATGTTTGACAGGCGGGCGATGGATTCACCGTACTCGTTGCTGTCCTCGAAAGGTTCAGTGAACTTATTGGAAACAAGCAGCGCGAAATTGGTATTCTCCGTATGGAGCGCCGGATCCGCATAACTGTGCCCGTTTACAGTCACGATGCCATTGGTGTTTTCCGAAACTACCTCGCCGTAAGGGTTCATGCAGAATGTCCTGACCAGGTCATTGTACTGCTCCGTCTTATAGACTATTTTGCTTTCATATACAGCGTCCGTGATATCTTTGAACACTTCGGCAGGCAGTTCGACCCTAACGCCAATATCAACACGGTCCTTCTTCTGCTCAATGCCAAACTGGTCGCAAATGTGCGATATCCATTTTGATCCGCTGCGACCCGTTGCCAGCACCATCTCGCTGCAGGAATATACGTCTTTTGATGTTGTTACGGTAAAAGTACCATCGTCTTCGCGCCTTACGTCATCCACTGTCGTGTAGAACTCAATGTCGATGCGATCTTTGATGTAATCATATATCTTGCCAAGGATCATGACGTTGCGGTCCGTGCCAAGGTGGCGGACTTTCGCCTCAAGCAAATGAAGATCGTTCTGCAGGCATCTGGTCTTAAGGTCGCTGGTCGCTGTCGAATAGAGTTTTGCCTCCGCTCCGCCCATTGAACAAAGCACGCTGTCAACGTATTCCATCAGCGCCATCGCTTCCTCAGTGCCCACGTATTTGTGCAGGTCTCCGCCGAACTGCGTGGTGATGTTATACTTTCCATCTGACAAAGTTCCGGCTCCGCCGTATCCGTTCATTATGCTGCACGGTGAGCACTTGATACATGTTTTGATCTTTCCCGTCTTTATTGGGCATATCCTCTTTTCCAGAGGTGCACCCTTATCTATCATTAGTACTCTCGCATTGTTGTCAATTTTTGTCATTTCATAGGCCATGAAAACACCGCTTGCTCCGGCGCCGGATATAATGATATCATACTTTTTCATCTGTGGTTCTCCGTTCTTTTTATCTGATGTGCGGATTTTCCGCATAAAACCAAAATATACTTTAACCTAAATAATTTCAAAAAACAATTCTGTATTATACGACTGCCTTATGTTATAATGAAACAAGTAAAATCTAAAAGGAGATCAGATAACATGGGCTGGAATAAACGAAACCTTGCATGCGGCATCTTATTCGCACTACTTACACTCATTTGCGTGATCAGGCTTATTACCGTTCCCGGTATTGAGACCAGAATCTACGTATACTGCATTATCACATTCGTCATTATCACAGTAATGTTCCTTAGGCATTCCAGAGACTGACGATCGTCGCCGAACAGATATTATCAATGCAAACTAAAACAGAGAGCTTGTTAGGCACATCAGTGGCCGTACTGCTCTCTGTTTTTATTGCTTGTTTAACTAATCAGCGACAGATATTAGTTCTGATCGCCGTCGTCTTCGGCCATGATTGCATCAAATTCAGCAACTACTTCCTCAAACAGTTTGTCGTCGTCAATGTCTTCCAGTTCGAATTCATCGTCGCCAACTTCCTTATATCCGTAGATGTAAACATCATCGCTTCCATCAAGCGGGATAAGAGAAATGTAATCTTTTCCTGCGTGATCGAATATTCCCATGATTTCGCATTCAAGTTCAGTGCCGTCATCGAATTCCAGAGTAATGATATCTTCATCTTCCTGGACATCGTTATTTTTCTTATTTTCAGCCATTGTAAGTACCTCCAATTCATCTCACTATTCAACTAATATAACATCTATACAGGAAATAATCAACCAAAAAATTTTCTGATGCTTTCCGCAACCCCTTCTGTAATGCCCGGAACCTGCATGAGTTCGTCAACAGAAGCCGCTTTTACGGCATCTATGCTCTTGAAATAACTGAGCAGTGCATTGCGCCTTGCAGGTCCTATACCGTCAATGTCATCCAGTGCAGAATGAACGGAATTCCTGCCGTGCAGCTTGTGGTGATACTCAATTGCAAACCTGTGGACTTCCTCCTGGATCGTGCCGCAATAGCGGAACAGAACCGGATCGTCACGCAGCGGTATCTCACGTCCGTCATCAAAGACGATAGCTCTGGTCCTGTGGCTGTCATCCTTCGCCATGCCGGCAACCGGTATGCTGAGTTTCATGGCATCAAGGACTTTTTTTGCAGCAGTCACCTGTCCCTGCCCGCCATCCATTAGTATGATGTCCGGCATGACCGCAAATGCAGGATCTCCCTGCTGCGCCCGCCGAAATCTGCGGTAGAGCATTTCCTGAAGGCTGCCATAATCGTCCGGCCCTTCGATGGTTTTGATCTTGAAGCGCCTGTAATCCTTTCGGATACGCTGAAGTCCCTCAAAAACAACCATCGCTCCGACTGAATCGACTCCGTTGGTGTTTGAGATGTCGTATGACTCGACTCTATAGCCAAAGGTCCCCGGTTCTCCAGCATCAAAACCCGCGCTGCGGATCACGGATGCTATCTTGTCTCTTACTTCAGCCTGCTTCTCATTCTTTATTTCTGCCTTCTCCGAAAGGGTCTTGATCATCTCACGCGTGTCATTGCGTGCAAGTACTAGCAGGTCCTTCTTTTCGCCTTTCTGCGGCACGGTTATGCGCACCTTGCGACCTTCTCGGCTCAGATATTCTTCCAGAAGATGTCCGTCTTCCGGATATTTTTCTACTATTATCTCTGGCGGCACCTGAGCCCACTGGCTATAGTACTGCTTGATGAATTCGGCAGTCATGACCGTCCTGTCGTCGCTGTCACCGGTCTGTATCTGGAATGTCTCACGACCGCTGAGCTTGCCGCCCCTGACTGTGAACAAAACGATAAAAGAGTTCTGTTCGTCTTTTACCGGCAGCACGATGTCCAGATCTTTATCGCTGATCATCGTCACCCGCTGTGTTTCCGAAAGCGAATTGACTGATGAAATGTAGTCCCTGTATTTTGCCGCCTCTTCAAACTCCAGTTTCTCAGAAGCCTCGTTCATCTTGTCTTCCAGGTTTTTCACCAGTGGTCCTGTCCTGCCGCTGAGGAATTCCAGCACTTTGTCGATTTGCTGAGTATATTCCTCCTTGCTCACATTCCCGGTACAGATACCTCTGCACGTTTCAATATGATAGTTGAGACACGGTCTGTGATTTGCCGGGAATTCCTGCAGAGAGCATTTCTTCAGACTATATATGCTGCCCAGCAGATCTACTATGCGATTGACAGCGCCTGCATCGCTGTAAGGGCCAAAATACTTGTTTCCATCTTTCTTTATTATCCTCGTCTTCAGAAGCCTTGGATAGTCCTCGCTGGTCGTAACCATAATATATGGATAAGTCTTGTCATCACGCAGCAGCACATTGTACTTCGGCATGTATTTTTTGATCAAGTTGCACTCAAGGATCAGTGCTTCCATTTCAGAACTGCAGGTGATGTAGTCGAACTCTGCAATGTGGCTGACCATGGCCCGTACTTTCGGACTCTGACCAGACGGGCTCTGGAAATACTGTCGCACCCTGTTTCTAAGAGAAATGGCCTTGCCAACATAAATCACCTGACCAAGATTGTCCTTATGCATATAAACTCCCGGTGTGTCCGGGAGTTTTTTAAGATTTTCCTTTATATCAAACATATCAGAATGTCCAGCCTCTCTTTTCCTGATCCTGTTCTTTTTCCAACTGCCTGCGCGCCATTTCCTTTATGCGGCGCTGACGTTCAAGTTTCTTTTTCCTTTTGTACCTTGCCCGCGCAATAATGATAAATATCATCAGACACAAGACAACCAGCAGTATCAGCAGCAGTATAACTGCAGCCATATTGGATATTCCAAGATATGATGTGAACCATCCGACCTGTACATCATTTTGGGCTACAAGATCTACCTCGTTAACCAGATCACCGGCAACGTATATCTCGTACTTACCCACTATGTCGCCTTTTCTAACAGGCGCAGTGACCTCATTCATTTCAGTCTTGGTGCTTATCAGTGATTTTGACGCTTCTTTTGGAAGATATGCATAACCAGTTTCCCCTGCATATGCTTCTATCCTCGTCTTAGCGCCATGTTTGACTCTGACTTTACCTGCCGCCTTTCCCTCATCGATGACTTTGATGCCAGTAACCTTGCTGGTGGCGTACTTAAGCATCGCCTTGACGTCAGTCGTTCTTTCAGCCGACTGATCGCCTAGCACTACGATGATCATGCGCAGGCCGTCTTTTTCGTAACCTAAAGCTATGCTGGCATTGCCGTCATCCCAGTAGCCTGTTTTCCCGGCATATATGCCTGTGCTTTGATTTTCTATAAAGCTGACGTGGCTCTTCAGCACGCGTTTGCCGCTTTTGTTGGTGGCCGGCACTGTGTATTCCCGTGTTCCTGCTACCTTTGCAACGACCGAATTGGAAAACGCTACCCTGGCGATCTGCATTATGTCATAGGCCGTAGAATAGTGATTTTTCACCTTGAGGCCGTTAGGATTGGCAAAGTGTGTGTTCTCACATCCGATGTTCTCTGCGGTATCGTTCATCAGTTTGAGGAATGACTTCATGTCTCCTGAAACAGCTTCGCCCAGAGCATATGCGGCATCATTTCCTGACGGCAGCAGGGCTCCGTAGATAAGATCCCTGACCGTGAGTTTTTCGCCTGCAACCAGCCCCATGGTCGACTCACCCTGAGCAGCAGCGTCAGCTGAAACAGTTACTTCCCTGTCCAGCGGCAGATACTGCACTGCCAGCATGACTGTCATCAGCTTGGTCACGCTAAGCGGATCAAGCCTTCTGTTCATGTAGTGTGAATAAACCACTTCGCCTGTGTTTTCACAGTAAACGACCGCTCCTTTGGCAGTGACTTGAGGCCTTGTGGCGGAAGAAGCCGCCCAGGAAGGCACTGTCATAGACACGATCAGCATAATTGCTGTAAGCAGTGTAATTGTCTTTCTTTTGAAATCAATCATTGTCCGAGTCTCCAGTAAGTGCAAGCAATGAATAACTGTAGTCCAAAATAGAATTGGTACTGCTGTACCGCTTATAAATAGTATCTCCTAGAACAACGGAGTATACTACCCTTCCGTTCCGCTGACAAGCGGATACAAGAGAAGAGTTTCCGTAGCTCCAGGTGCCGGTTTTACCGGCGAATACGCCGGACTGGGTGTATACCTTGCCGGCAACAAAGCTATTAGATGTGTAGATAGTGCGTGCCGGCTGTTTGTTGGTGGCATGCATGCGGTACCGCTCCGTGCTGCAGACGGTTTCGATAGTATCATTGTTTAATGCTGCCCTGGCTATCAGCGCCATGTCGTAAGCTGATGAATAGTGGTTGGGAACTTTCCAGCCATATGGGTTGGAGAAACTGCTGTCCTGGCAGCCAAGTTCCTGTGCCTTTTCATTCATCAGGACTGCAAAGTTTGCGTCACTGCCGGATATGGCAACCGCAAGTGCTTCTGCTGCATCATTTCCTGACGGCAGCAGTGCGCCATAAAGCAGGTCTCTCACGGTGATATTTTCTCCTGCCTTGAGGCCTACTCGTGAGCCTCCTGAATACTTAGTCGTGTCTGCTGTCTTTCTGCTTATGGTAACGACCTGATTCAAATCAAGCCGTTCTACCGCGATCAGGGTGGTGAGCAGCTTGGTTGTGCTCACCGGATCACGTCTTGAGTGAATGTTTTTTCCGTAAAGAATGCTGCCTGTTTCTCCGTCAATAACGACTGCGCTCCTGGCAGAGATCACTGGCCTATTCAATGTTGTAGTATCTGCGTAGACTGCTGGGACAGCGGCCGCTGTAAAGGCCATTGTCAGTGCCAGCAGTGATGCTGTGATGATTTTTATTGGCTTCTTAATGTTCTGCCTAAATTTTCCTGTCAATTATCTTCTCCATATGCTCTTAATTATGTCAGTGAATTATCGTATATGCAATGGTGCTCCTGCATGTTTTCAGGCCTCATCTCCTCAGTCTTTGAAGAAATGGTCTGCCAGAGCGAAACCGCTGTCGTAATATCCGCCTGTTTCTCCGGACTTCTCATTGAACTGTCTTGACTTGTCTTCAGGTTTTTCCTTCGTGCTGTCATATATCACGTATGGTACTGGCGTTGAGGAGTGTGTCCTTATTGCCAGAGGAGTCCTGTGATCAGGCACCTCCAGAACCCTGAAATCTTCGCCGTCAGCTCGGAGTGCCTCAACGATTGGCTTCAGTACCTTGCTGTCTATGTCACCCATGCAGGTGATCTTGCCTTCCATGTCGCCGCCGTGGGAACATTCATCTGGTCCCTCCAGGTGCATATAAACGAAATCTTTGCCGTCTTTGAACTCTCTTATTGCAGCATCTGCCTTTCCTTTAAAGTTCGTGTGCAGCGTTCCTGTTGCGCCTTCAACATTGACTGTTGATAAACCGGCGCAGATCGCAATGCCTTTGATCAGATCAACTGCGCTTATCGCCGTTCCTGTTATACCGTATCTGTCATAGAATGGTGACAGCTGCGGCTTCTTGCCCTGTCCCCAGATCCACAGGGAATTGGCCGGGTTAAGTCCCCTGGCAATTCTTGCTTTGTTTACAGGATGATCCTTCAGGATGTCATAGCTCTTTCTCATCATCTCCGTGATGAATTCACTGCCTTCGCCTTTTGGCAGGTTATCGCCTACCTTCTGACCCAGAACGTCGTGGGGCGGCGTCAGCTCGTATTCAGTGCTGCCGTTGTGAACGATCATGCAGTGCCGGTAGCTTGTTCCCGTATAGAAATGTATAGTGTCATCTGCGAAAGCTTCATTTACTGCCTTAATCAGTTCATCTGCTTCTGCTGTCGTTATTTCTGATGCGCTGTGGTCTTTTATTATCAGTTCCTCGTAAGGGCCGTCGCCCTCTAAGGTAATAGTGTTTGCCCTGAATGCCACATCAGTGTCAGACATGTCGATGCCGATACTGGCTGCTTCCAAAGGTGAACGTCCAGTCAGATATACTCCCGGGTCGTAGCCCATGACTGAAAGGTTTGCCGCATCACTTCCCGGTGCTACTCCTGGCGGTATAGTCTTAACCATGCCCACCTCGCCTTTGGCGGCCAGGCTGTCAATAAACGGCATATCAGCTACTTCCAGCGGCGTCTTGCCGCCGAGCGCTTCTATTTTCTCATCGCCGGCTCCGTCAGGAACCAAAATCAAGTACTTCATATTAGTCCTCCATATATAAAACTTACGAATCTGCCAACCAAACTACTCTTAAATACTTATTATACAAAAAAAGCTTTCCCTTTTAAAGGGAAAGCTTATATTTTTTTTATAATTATTGGTTATTTATTCTCTTCTGCAAACTTCTTCATGAATTCAATCAGCTTGTCAACGCCTTCTTCAGGCATTGCATTGTAGATGCTTGCTCTCATTCCGCCTACAGTACGGTGACCTGCAAGATTAAGGAATCCCTGCTCTTTTGCTTCTGCGACAAACTTCTTATCCTTGTCAGGATCGCCTGTTACAAATACAACGTTCATCAGTGATCTGTCTTCCTTCTTAACAGGAGCCTTGTAGAATCCGCTTCCATCGATGTAATCATAAAGCTTAGCAGCCTTTCTTACGTCGATTTCGTGCATAGCCTTAACTCCGCCGAGTTTCTTGATGTTCTTGAATACTTCGCCTGCTACATAGATTGAGAAGCAAGGAGGAGTATTGTACATTGAACCCTTGTCAGCGTGGATCTTGTAATCAAGATATGTAGGAACCTTCTCATCAGCGAATCCAAGCAGATCCTCTCTGATGATAACGATGGTAACTCCTGCAGGTCCTACGTTCTTCTGAGCTCCAGCCCAGATCAGACCATACTTGGATACGTCTACTTCTTCACTTAAGAAGCATGATGACATATCAGCTACCAGAGGAACGTCTCCCGTATCAGGAACATATGGGAAATGGGTTCCGTAAATAGTGTTGTTAGTGCAGATATATGCATAGTCTGCATCTTCTCTGAAGTCTTTCTTCTCAGTCTTAGGAATATAAGTGAAAGTATCAGGTTCTGAAGTCGCTACCAGCTTGATATCTCCAAATTTCTGAGCTTCCTTATAAGCCTTCTTTGCCCACTGACCGGTTACGATGTAATCAGCTTTCTTGCTATTTCTGAGCAGATTCAGCGGAACCATTGCAAACTGAAGAGTACCGCCTCCCTGAAGGAACAGTACCTTGTAGTTTTCAGGGATGTTTAGTATATCTCTTAAGTTAGCCTCAGCATCGTCGATGATCTGCTGGAATTCCTTGGAGCGATGGCTCATTTCCATTACTGATTCGCCTGTCTCGTTATAGTTAGGCAGCTGAGCAGCTACATCCTCAATAACGTTCAGCGGCAGCATCGAAGGACCTGCTGAGAAATTGTAAACACGTTCTTTGTAAGACATTTCAAACCCTCCATTTTGTTTTATCTAATATAAAAAAATACGTTGTTCATGTAAAAATTATTATAACACCCTGCTCCTTGAAAGTAAAGGCGGAAAGTGTTATACTTTAAACAATCACATATTATGGAGGTACCAAAATGTATAATATTTCAACGCTCAACAAAATCTCACCAGTAGGCTTGGCTCATCTGACTGACAAATATCAAGTGTCAGACGATATTGAGTCAGCAGCTGGTATTCTGGTAAGAAGCCAGGATATGCATGACATGGCATTCAGCAAGAATCTGCTTGCAATCGCCCGTGCCGGAGCTGGCGTAAACAACATTCCTCTTGACGAATGCGCAGATCAGGGAATCGCTGTTTTCAACACTCCTGGTGCAAACGCCAATGCTGTTAAGGAACTGACACTGGCAGGACTTCTCCTGAGTGCCAGAAACATTCCGGCAGCTCTTTCATGGGCACAGACACTTACCACAGATGTAAGCAAAGCCGTTGAAAAGGGCAAGAGCCAGTTTGCCGGCCACGAGATCGAGGGAAAGACTCTCGGCGTTGTAGGTCTTGGCGCTATCGGCGTTCTTGTAGCTAATTCAGCTGCATCACTCGGCATGAACGTTATCGGTTATGATGCGTTCTTCAGCGTAAAATCAGCTCATAATCTCTGCCCATGCGTAAAAGTAGTTGACGACCTTAAGGACCTCCTTCCGGTCTGCGATTACATTTCCATCCACGTTCCTGCAATGGATGCTACTAAAGGTATGTTCAACAAGGCAGTTTTGGATCAGGTAAAGGACGGAACAGTTCTTCTGAACTTCTCCAGAGACAAGCTGGTAGTTGAAGCTGACATTCTTGCAGCTGTTGAATCAGGAAAACTTGCAGAGTATGTCACAGACTTTGGAACTGACGGCATCGTCAACAAAAAGAACATCGTAGTTCTTCCTCACCTTGGAGCTTCTACTGAAGAGGCAGAAGACAACTGTGCAACCATGGCTGCCGTTCAGATCATGGACTTCATTGAAAACGGAAACGTTGTAAACTCAGTTAACTTCCCTGCTGTAAACCTTGGACCTGCTAATGGAGACACAAGAATTGCAGTAATGACTAAGGGTGTTGAGAAACCAGTAGACCTGGCATTGGCTATGTTTGCAGATATCAGTGTTAAGGCTGTTGTCGGCGGAACAAAGGGCAGCTATGGCTATGTTCTCATCTCAACTGACTCACAGATCACATCAGTACCTAAGGCTGACGGAGTCGTAAGAGTAAGAGTCATTCAGTAAGTTGTTTTGGACAGCCGAAAACCCCGGGATTCAATCCGGGGTTTTCTTTTTTTACTTATTATCTTATCTCATATATACCGTTTCCCCATTTAACAAAGTCATGTCCACTTTTGCATCTTTGATCTTAAGCGGATCTTCCCTGTAGATGTTCTTGTTCAGGATCACCAGGTCTGCATCCTTCCCCACCTCTATTGTCCCTTTTCTGTCCTCGGAATAGGATGCATACGCAGGATATTTAGTGAAGAGCCTGACCGCTTCCTCAACAGACAGTCTCTGCTCAGGCATCCATCCTCCGGCCGGCGTTCCGTCAAGTCTGCACCTTGTCACAGCAAAATATATGTTTTCAATTACATCAAAGCTGTCAACCGGGGCGTCTGATCCGCCGCAGGTGAGCACGCCTTCGTCCAGCAGCGTTTTCCACGCGTAGGACGACTTCGTCCTCTCTTTGCCGACGCGCTGTTCCACTATATCCATATCCAGGTCCACAAAGACCGGCTGAATGTACGCGATCAGATCGTCTTCCTTCATCTTGTCAATGATTTCCTTTGTCGATATCTGAACGTGTACGATTCCATGGCGTCCTTTTCCGTTTGATTTTCTCGCCGGCGATCTTTCTATTGCATCGATCACCATCTGCATAGCCCTGTCTCCTATGCAGTGGACCGCGATCTGCATCTGATGCTCATCGCAGTAGGCGACTATCTCATCCAGCAGTTTCTGGTCGTATATGATCTCACCCATATTGTCGGCATCGTTTTCATACGTCTGGCTCAGCGCCGCAGTCCTTGCACCAAGAGCGCCGTCCTGAATGAGTTTTACAGGCCCTATGGTGAAATTGCCAAAACTCTGCCCTGTGCGGTAACCGCTGCCAATGAATACCTTAAGGTCGTCGAACCTCTCAAACAGGCACTGCTCATAGACGTTTACAGACAATCTCCCGGATTCGGCAAGATCAGTATACGCTTCAACGATCCTTCGCCAGTTTTTGCCTGGAAGAGACGCAAGGTCATCTGACTGGATAGCTGTTATTCCCTTTTCATTCAGACTTTTCGCTCCAAATTCAATGAGGTTCTCTACAGTCTCCAGCGAAGGAGCTTCCAGTACCGAATAAAAGAACTGCACGGCGTTCTCTCGCAGAGTCCCTGTTTCAAAATCTACGTCTGACTCGATTTCCTGGAATTCCTTTATCTTCTTCAGCTTTTCCAGTCCCGGAGTATTGCATACCGCTGCATGGCCACAGACTCTCACTAACAGTATGGGATACGTGTCTGATATCCTGTCCAGTTCTGACTTAAGCGGATACCTCTTCTCATTGAACAGTTCTTCATTCCACCCGCGTCCAAACAACCACGGGATATCCTCGCCGTTCCTCTTTCTGGCAGCACTGTCCACCTCTTTCAAAACATCTTCCGCACTTCTGCAGTCAAACAGCTTGATAGTGTTCTCCACAAATGAATAGTGGAGTATGTGCAGATGTGAATCTGTGAATCCCGGGAGAACCAGTCTGCCCTGCAGATCTGTCTTCTCGGCGCAGTCCAGTTTCATGGCGTCTTCAGTTGAACCGACAAATGATATCTTCCCATTTTCTATGCCTACTGCCTCGCAGAAATCATCATTGCCGTCTTGCGTACCAATACATCCGTTATAGAATACTTTTTCCATTTATGCTTCCTTCTTTGCTTGATTTTGCTTTATTTTGTCTTCATAGAACAGTTTGAAGTCAGGATCTACAGTTCCCTCATGCAAGTAACGCGCCTTATAGTCCTTGAGCAGTTTGATGAAAGTACCGCTGAGCATCAGCAATGTCGCAACATTGAAGAATGTCGGAAATACTGTTGAAAAGTCGGCAACTACCCATAACTGTGCCGGCGTTCCGTTTGCATATACTGTAAGAACCGTTACGATAAATCCCCAGAGAGGAGTCCCTATCAGCAGTATCTTTGATGCGATCGCGTTAGCCCTGTCCTTGCCTTTCAGCCAGTGGTCAAGCAATACCTGATAGTATGTGAACCAGCCTGTCGACGTAGTCAGTCCAAACAGGAAAATACTGCATGCTATGACTATTCTGGCCACAGGTCCTACTACAGACTGGAAGGCGGTCAGTGTCAGCGTTGCGCCCTGCAGTCCTGAATCCCAGTAACCTGTAACGATGACTACAAGCGCCGTCAGCGAGCATATCACTATAGTGTCAATGAATACTTCAAATGCGCCAAGCAGACCCTGCTTGACCGGATGGTCAGTATTTACTGCCGCATGTACCATAGGCGTGGTTCCCCAGCCAGCCTCGTTGCTGTAGACTGATCTTGCGAAACCAAATCTCATTGCATAAGTTACTGTTGCGCCAAGGAATCCGCCAGAAGCGGCTTGTGTCGTAAACGCTCCCTTGAATATCATTGCAAATGCCTGCGGCAGAGCTTCAAACTTAACCACCAGGATTATCAGTCCGGCGATAATGTAGAATATGCACATAAACGGCGTAAGATATGATGCTACCTGTCCTACTTTCTTGATACCGCCAATTATTATAACATATATTCCGCCAACATAAATGAGAGAAGGAACTATCAGCGGCAAATCGAAAGTACTTCCTACTGCTTCAGACACTGTATAATTCTGAAGAGTAATGAACCACGTCAGGAAAATGCATCCGCCAAAGATGACTGCAAACAGTTTCCAGAATTTAAACCCGTGCTCCTCGCCCAGTCCTTTTTCCATGTAATATGTGGGTCCACCTCTATATGAACCGTCGCCCTTGTCTTCGCGATAATAAACAGCTAAAGTTACCTCTGCCATTTTGATGACCATTCCAAGAAGCGCCGCTATCCACAGCCAGAAAAGAGCCCCTGGCCCTCCTGTGGCGATGGCGGTTGCCACTCCGCTTATGTTGCTTACTCCTACCACACCGCCGATTGCAATAGCGATTGCCTGGAATGGAGTCAGTTTCTTGCTGTCTTCGCCTGATCCCTGTCTTCTGTCTTTGTTGAGAAGACTGGTAACGATATGGCCGAAATGCCGGAACTGGAAAAATCCAGATCTTACTGTAAGGTATACTCCGGTCACCAAAATGACCGTAAGCAGCGGTATTCCCCAGAGGAAATTCGTGAAATTTTCAAATGCTGTAAACATATTTCTCTCCTATTACTTTAATCAACATCACTGTATGAATGATTGCGCGCATCACTTAATATAGCAAAACATGTGCCAAATCAAAACTTGTTGAAATTGTCTGCGAATTGACAGAGACGCATAATTTGCTCTTGCATTAATAGGATAATTATCCTATAATTACCCTATTACTACAGTGCCGAGAGGCTCTAATCGGCCCCTCTCAATGCAGGCACAGCGAAAGCCTGCGACTGAGGCTTCCAGCTTCAGTTATATGGCCGTTAAGGGAGGTCCATCAGATGAAAACAGTTTATATGGTATTCAACAATAAGGAGAAGATCTCGGTTTCCGCCGTCATGTACAGCAATCTGAAAGCCGTATTTCAGAACTTCATCAAGATCAAGACCTGCTTTCTTGACGAAATCGAACCGGAAGACATAGCAGATGGTGACCTTTTCATCGTACTTTATCCTGACCGCGTGTATAACATGCACAACTACATATCGTCACTGGATAAAGTCATCGTAGTCACTCGCACTATACAGAAAAAGTACATGCCTGAGCTTTTCAGCATTCCCGAGAACACCAGCGTGCTTGTAGTCAATGATTCTGACGAAAGCACTCTGAATACCGCAAACAACCTCTACGCTCTCGGCCTTAATCATCTAAATCTCATCCCATACCTGCAGAACGAAGACAACGAAGATATATACCGCACCTGCAAAATAGCCATCACACCCAACGAAGCGCTGATGGTCCCCCGTTACATCAGCAAGGTAATCAACATCATGGACCGTTATATCGCTCTCGACACATTCGCGGCAATAATCAGCAAGCTCAACATCAATAACGAGATAATAACAAGGAATCTGATAAAATACACCGATCTGATCGCCGGTACCGATCAGGGCGAGAACAATAAGTATGTGACCGAACATCTGAAAAGCGAAATGCTGAAAAAGATAATCCACAGCTCAAGCGAAGCAATAATCATCATCGACTGCGAGAACAAAATTGTCTACTACAACGACAAGGCCGGCACTCTTTTCTGTTTCAGCGGCTGCGAAGGCATGCGGATTGACAAGATACTCGACAGTAATTTTGCTTCGCTGCTGCAGACTGAAGAGATATCAGGAAAGCTCGTCAAGTATAACGGCACCAACTACATAGTGAACAAAAGCCCCGTAAAAATCGTTGACCGTACCGTAGGATATTCCCTGATATTGAACGACGAGAAAGACATCAAGAACATGGGCAACGATCTCAGCAAGCAGCTGGTAAAGAACGGCCTTGTTGCCCAATACCATTTCAGCGACATATTATGCAAATCAGCGAAAATGGAAAGAACAATTTCTCTGGCAAAAAAAGTCGCGCTCACGGACTATACAGTACTGATCACAGGCGAAAGCGGCACGGGCAAGGAACTTGTGGCCCAGTCCATACACAACTACTCAAAACGAAGCGGCCATCCCTTCGTTGCCATAAACTGCGCAGCGCTGCCTGAATCCCTGCTTGAAAGCGAGCTTTTTGGATATGAAAAAGGAGCATTCACCGGCGCCATAGGCAACGGCAAGCTCGGTCTGTTCGAGCAGGCAAGCTCAGGCACCGTCTTTCTTGACGAGATAGGAGACATGCCGCTCAAACTCCAGGCCCACCTGCTGAGGGTGCTGCAGGAGAAACAGATCATGCGTCTTGGCAGTGACAAGGTGATTGACGTAGACATACGAATAATAGCGGCAACTAACAAAGATCTGGTCCAAATGGTCAGGGAACAGAACTTCAGAGAGGACCTGTATTTCCGTCTCTGCAACATTCCAATAGCCATTCCTCCGCTTCGCAGCCGCAAAGACGACATACCTGTGCTTTTCAGCAGTTTTAGCCATAGCTCTTCAGTTTCACTTACAAAAAAGGAGCTTGCCATGCTGACGGAATATGACTGGCCCGGCAACGTAAGAGAGCTGCAGCACGCCGCTGAATACTTTGATACCTTAGGAGAACTTCCGCCGGACATTGCCGCCGGACGCGGTGCCGGTATGTCAGACCCTGCCGCCGATCAAAACCCGGACTCCGCTGCTGACATAGAAGCAGCGGTGCTTCAGATAATCAGATCCCGCTCCTCATCTAAGAGCGGCATCGGACGGACATCCATCATTTACCTTCTGAGATCCGAAGGCATAATGATAAGTGACAGCAAAATGCGCGCGCTGCTCGGCAGTCTGGAACAGCGCGGTATGATAACCATAGGCAAAGGCCGCGCCGGCTGTATCTGCAGATAAGAGCAGCAGCCGATCGTCAGCAAGCAAAAATGGCACCCTTCCGGGTGTCATTCTGCTTGTTAATACTATGCAATTTTATGCCTTGAAATCTACTCCACGATTCGCCTTACGCATGCGATCGGACCAACATAGGTTGCACTTGTTACTGCGATTCCCATGCCTTCATTGACAGCGTGTACAACCTGACCGTTTCCGATATAGATTGCAACATGCCATCCGTAACAGATAAGATCACCTGGCTGAGCCTCCGCATAGGAAACTTCTCTGCCATAGCCTTCCATAGCACCTGCGTCATGAGCCATTGTAATGCCAAAGTTGGCAAATACGGCCATAACGAAGCCGGAACAGTCGCAGCCTGAAGTCAGGCTTGAACCGCCATAAACGTACGGATTTCCGACGAACTGCAGCGCATAGGATGCAATCGCCTGCCCGCTTCCAGAAAGAGTATCTGTTCCTGCTGCCGCCTGGGTAGCAGTACCTTTGATAATGATTCTTTTAACAGGTTTCTTGGTGACTACTGAATCGGTAACATTTCTCGCTGTTTCTACGCCGTTTACCGTCGTAACATCAGCGGTGACTTGCTTCTCGCCGTATGAACCTTCCTGTTTCACCTTGGAGGTGTTTATCAGCAGGCTGTCGGACTTACGCGTTACCGTCCTGAACTTAATCTGTTCTGTGTCCGTAACCGTCTTTGTAACGGTGACATTCACAAAAGGCTCAGTTTTATTAAGCCTGATTGTGTCGCCGGGCTGGATCTTAGTGAAATCCACATCAGCATTCATCTGCTGGATCTCATCCATGGTGAATCCTGAATCCTCTGCGATTTTCCAAAGGCTGTCGCCCTTCTGAATCGTATAGGTAACCGGCTTTTTTGTTCCTGTAACGATGTACGTTACAGCTTCCCTGACGCTCATCACGTCTGGCAACTTGGAGTTTTTGTAGGCTTTCTTTGAAACTGCCATCTCAGGATCTACGCTTACCGCCGTTACTACGTCGTTTTCGCTGATGTAGTAATTCTGGACCCTTCTGATGACTGCTTTCGCGTTGCGTTCAGTACTTACGACCGCAACCGTTTTTCCGCCGATGGTGATGTTATACAGTTCTTCGGATGCGTATGACGGACCCGTTGTAACGATGATAGACATCATAATAGCAATTGCAAGGACGAAAGCCCCTGCAACAGCATATTTCCTCGGCTTAAATCGTTCAAAAATACTCATTAAACCATCCTTAAATTGTTAATCGAAGATACGTCTGGCAGCATATACATAACCGGTATAACCTATGCTGGTTATCCTGATGCCAAGCCTTTCGTTCACGGCATGTATTACCTTGCCGTTTCCTGCGTAGATTGCCACATGTCCGCTGTAGAAAACGATGTCTCCCACTTTCAGATTGCTCGTTGAGACGGTCTTGCCTACGCTTGTCTGTCCGACACGCGGAAGATTGACGCCAAAATGAGCATAAAGGGCATACGCAAACCCTGAACAGTCGCATCCGTTAGTAAGGCTAGTTCCGCCATAAACATACGGATTTCCTATGAACTTCTTGGCATATTCTACAACATCAGTTCCATCAGCGAAATCATATGTCACGCCTTTCTGAGCTGTTACTGAGTCTGTGCCCTTCAGTACTACCCTGTCCACAGGTTCTTTAGTAACTTCCGATGAAATAGTGTCGCTGGAAGTGACTTCACCGTTAAGTTTGGTCACCTGTTTAACATACTGTCTTTCACCTTTAGAACCCTTTGCAACGACCTTGAACTGGCCCTTATTAAGGGAACTGGTATTTTTATAAACAGTATCATATGCGATCGATTTCGCAGAAGTTATCTTTTCTACAGTAGTTACGTTTACGTATGGGGTCTCAGAGTAGATAACCACATAGGTTCCTTCTTTGATAGTCTCATCCGTATCGTACTTGCTTCCATTAATAGTTGACAGTTTATTTGCTGAAAGTCCTTTAGCCTTTGCTATTGATTCAAGGGTATCACCCTCCTGAACTTCATAGAGGCTGTAATCAGTTTTTCCTTCACTGAGTTTAGCTACAGCGTCATCAACAGACACTGATGTACTTTCTGCCGCAAAATAACTGCCTGAACCGCCGCTTGCGCTTGTGGCTCTTTCAACTTTGATTTCAGGATTGAACTGAACATCGAGTACAGTAGCACCCTGAGTCAGGTAATAATCTTTTAACCCCTCTATTACCTGCTGTCCTTCTTCGTATGAATCTACATACAGGACTTGTTCATCTCCAATTGTGATTGCCCAAGATCCAGCAGTGTCTGCTGAAACTGCCGAAGTAGTTCCAAACATCATTACAATAATCATAGCTGCAATCAACAAAGCTGAGGCACTTGTTTCAAACACCCTTTTGATTTTAGTATCGACTACCTTTGTCATATTTCTTGTCATAATACTATCTTCCTTTTCATGTTTTTTCAATTGTCTCACAGGTGTTATTCTACTTTATATACATACCCAAGTCAACGTTTTCAGACCGTTTTCACACAATTTTCACATAAAAAAATACGCTTTTCATTGAAATTTCAACGTAAAACGTATTTTCAGAATTCTTAAGATTTCTTAAGAAAGCCTTAAGTTACTTTTGTGTTTTATGCGTAACCCTGCATAAATAATCAGTGATAAGACTAGCCCCGAAATCACGTCTAAAACGGAATGCTGCTTGATAAAAAGTGTTGAAAAAACAATAATTATGGCCGCTGCAAACATTGCTGCCTTTGCCCAGCGCCACTTATCTGACGACCTGTTTAGCTGGGAGAACCAAAGGGCTCCATCCATTGCGCCTGCTACATGTATGCTAGGAAATACATTAGTATTGGTGTCTATTGCATAAAGTTTGCTCACTGCCCATACGCAGAAGCTATTCCCGTCTATGACATCAGGACGCAGATCCTGGCCATTGGGAACCACTACGTAGAAAACCAGACAGAATGTAAAACTGATTATGATGCTGTACATAAAATTTTCAAAATTAGGTACATCCAGGAACAGCAGACAGACTCCCGCAATTACCATGAACGGTACCCAAAACGTATATGGTATTATAAACCATGCGTTGAATGGTATCAGCCTGTCAACAGACGTCTGTGTCGCCCAGTAGTCCGTATCTGAAGGGACTATCTTCTCAACGAGGAAAAATCCCGCTATATATACCGGCACGTAAAGCATCAGCATCACCGGTTTGAAGTATCCTGTCTTTTTCAGTTTTCTGAGTAATTCACCCATTATTTCTTACATGGCCACCAGGCTCGTGCTCTTCCTCCTCTCTTCATCAGGGAGTATTATCCTTACTGCGTTGTGAATGTTTTTAACTATTATTTTGTCGCTGCCCGGCTGGTATTCACCATCAAGGGTCCACGGCATTTCCTTGTCAGCGCTAATCTCCATTTCACTGCTGCTGAAGAATGAAATCAGCGGAGAATCGTATACGCCGGAGGTCAGGTTCATGACCACCTGATTCAATTCCAGCAGACTGGTCGAATTTCTGATCAAAAGCACTTCCAGTTTTCCGTCGCTCATGTCCACCACGTTCTCATCCAGCGACAAAACGCCCCCAACAGAAGTGGAATTACTGATGGCGCCAAACAGATAGTCTCCTCCATAAACGCCGTCTTCCATCTTTATCCATAGTTTCTCAGGCCGAATTGAAGGCAGGTCCTTGATTCCCTCCAGAACATAGGCAACATGTCCAAGTGCGTTTTTTATGCTCTGAGGCGCTTCATATGAAGCTCTGGTAAAGGCTCCAAATGATGCCACATACGAAAAGTACCGTCCGTTGAAGCTGCCGACATCGATTGCAACTGGAATACCATAGGCCGCGTCCCATGCTGCCTGCAGTATATCCTTTGACAGGTGGAGACTGTTAGCAAAGTCATTGGTGCTTCCGGCAGGAATATACCCGATCGGAGTATCTGCCCCGGACTCTATCATGCCAGCAACCACCTCGTTAAAGGTGCCGTCGCCGCCAATCGCCGCTACCAGGTCGAATTCTCCCGCACGCTCTCTTGCTATACGAGTTGCATTTCCTCTTCCTCCCGTGGTTGTGGCTTCAACATTATATCCTGCCTTGCAGAAAATATCGATTATATCCACAAATACCCTGTTAGCCTGCCTTGTGCCAGCTCTAGGGTTGATTATTATCAGTGCTTTTTTCATTCTTTATTCCTCTCAAATTCCATCATATACCTTCCATTGTCTTATGGTTTTCTTGCAGCTGTCCTACTTCGAAATAAGCGGCCATCTGTAATGATATGTCAGGTCCAGTCCGTCAATTGCATTTATCCTGTCTTCATCCCCTGCAGGATCCTTGCCGTGCTGAATGATATACGGCTCACCGAATAGATTTCTGAGACACGATACAACCGCCACATGCTCTCCGTTCTCAAATGTTACGATATCTCCCGGCATCCAGAGCAGCGGGTTAGTTAGATCCGTAGACAGAACTTCAGCCTTCCTGTGGAAAAATACATCAAGCACCGGCACATACCGGAAATCGATATTGGTGTCTACTGTAGTGATCACACCGCTGTAAGCGTTGAAATCATTAGCAATATCGCTGTCTACCAGCTGCTTGAGATCAACGTTTATACCGTTGAATCCAGTCCAGATCACATCAGTGCATACACCCTTGTCATCAGGCGGATATCCACCTGAAAAATATGACGTATCATAGACCAGTTTATCATTGTTAATGTATTTTTTAGCTGCAAGCATCAGCATATAGCCCTGCTTGTATTCCTTCATATATTCTGTTTCCGTGCTTCTTCCGTTCAGGTCCAGCCCTATGCCGCTTTTGATCACAAGCCCGAATCCTATGAATCCCACTATGCATATCAGCAGCGCTAAAAGCGCAAAAAACCTTGGTTTAAACTTGAACTTTCTTTTTTTTCTCAAACCGTCTACCTCACCCTGAGGTGTGCTCCCAGCTCTTCAGCTATTCTCCGGCACTCCTCTATATCTTCTTCAGGAATAACGTTTACTACCGACATAGCAATGTGCGGCACGTACTTCTGAACGTCTTTAGTATACTTCAATATCGCAGGGAAGGCATCCAAACCGAAATCCGGATGGCATAGTCTGTCGTATTTCTCTGCCGTACACTGATTAAGGCTGATGGATACTGAATCAACCAGGCCCTCCAGCATAGGAGTCGTTTCTTTCCCATTGATCAGATCCGCCAGGCCATTGGTATTTATCCTAACCTTTAGATCTGTGTTTTCATGCATATAGCCGGCAATCGTCAGCAGGTCATCAAGCCTCTCCGTAGGCTCTCCATACCCGCAGAATACCAGTTCATCGTACTCAGAAAGATCCCATGCTCCCAGAAGTTCAATCACTTCTTCCGCTGTCGGTTCTTTCTTGAGCCACAGCGAATCAGCCGATCCCAGCGCATCAGTCATATTCCTGATGCAGAATTCACATCTGCACGAGCACTTGTTCGTTATATTTGCATAGAGACCTCGACCGTAATCATAGAGCACGTCTCCAATTTCATCTGTTAATTTTTTCAAGTTTTCTCTGCTTTTTCCATTCTGCATATTCTGCCTCCGTATCCTTCCAGACCTTGTTGACCAGTATCCCCAGGCACAGGGCCCATGAGAGGAAGTAGAACCAGAACATTAGAGCCGCTATTGTAGCCAGAGATCCGTAAATAATGTCATAAGTTGCAATGTAATTTGCATATATTGAATAGAAAACCGTAACGACCAGCATTCCCACAGAACCGAAAATGCTTCCCGGTATGATTTCCTTATAGCTTAACTTATCTAACGGCAGGACGTAGTAATTGTAAAAAACCATCAGGAAATACAAGATTCCTGCTGCCGGCCATCTTAAGTACTTCCACAGCATGTCAAGCATCGTGCCTTTGATTATCATACCAAATAGCACGTGGAGTATCATCTCACCATATACGAAAATAATGATAACGAAAGCGAATGTGAACAGCGTCAGCGCCATGGTCTTCATGGATCTGAAACGTTCTTTCCAGAATCCGCCAGTCGTTCTTCCATTGGAATACGTATAGTTAGCAATCCTCATCAGTGAGAACTGCGCTCTAGATGCCGCCCACAAAGCGACGAAAATCATCAAAATATTCATCGTAGTCGCAGGCTTGTAGTCCAAAAGGCTCTTAATCATTACCGCCATGTCAGGCGCAATGTATTTGTTGACCATGTCGTCCATGAAGTCAAGCGATACGTCAAGTATTCCCAGAAGCTGCGACAGAACGATGATCGTAGGTACCAGCGACAGCATGAAGAAAAATGATATCTGCGCTGCAAATCCCTGGTAGTATGGATCATTGAACTGCCTGATCCCCAAAAGGGTCATTTTGATCAGCCTTTGTTTCATCTACAAATCATTTCCTTTCTTCCAGAAGTTTTTCAAGCTTTTGCAATGCCTTCGCCCTATGGCTTATTCTGTTTTTCTCTTCCGGCAAAAGCTGTGCAAATGTTCTCTGGAATCCATTGGGAACGAAAAGCGGGTCGTACCCGAATCCGTTGCTGCCTTCTGGAACGTCAATGATATGTCCATGGCATTCACCTCTTGCCGAGATGTGGCTTCCGTCTGGGAAAACCATAGTGATCACTGAAACAAAGGTTGCCCTGCGTTCTTTATATGGCACTCCTTCCATGAGTGTCAGCAGTTTTTCATTGTTCTTTTCATCATTGCATTCCACACCTGCAAACCGCGCGGAGTACACTCCAGGCGCCCCTCCCAGATGTTCTACCATCAGCCCTGAATCATCAGCAATCGTTGTTTTTCCGCTTGCATTCATTATCTCCAAAGCTTTCTTATATGAATTCTCCTCAAAAGTCTCGCCGTCTTCTTCGATTTCGAAAGGTGGTATGCCTGCCTCGTCCCGCGAAATGACTTTCATATCAAATTTTGATGTTATAGCCTCTATCTCAGCAATCTTGTTCTTGTTTTTCGAAGCTGCTATTATCGTCTCCATTTTTCTATAACCTGCCTTCCCGTAACTATATGAAACATCGCCTTTTCATTGATAGTCCGATTAAATGTTTAAGGTATATTATACCACACTATAACATGTTTGTGCTACATAAAAAGAAGCAGCCGCAATTAGGGTCACTTCACCCGAGTTTGGACGGATAAAATAAATGGATCCCTATCATTGCAAGGGGTCCATTCATTTTTTGCGAAATAATATGTACCTACACCATCAGCTTCATTGCGGATTTCATGGATCTCAGTTCTCCACGTGTGTAAAGTTTCTTCTCCGGTATGCTGTCAATCGCCTTCAGGATCCTGTGAAGATCAGGATCATCGACGTCACAGAAACGATAGTAATCATCAGGAAGTTCCTCAATTGTCCAGCGTTTCAGAGCAGCCTGGATACGATCTGCCGATAGCCCGTAAGTCCAGTACCGTTTCTTCTGATCGTCATTCCCCGGAGGCATCTCTGTTTCGACTATCTTTGTCTGGAGCAGGCGCATCATCGTAAGCGCTATCAGGCATATGATCAAATGTGCTTCGATATGCTCACGTGTCCTTACATAGATGGG